>Ga0255342_1000086_pt1 | contig 165102 bp, 149 predicted proteins | sample wastewater_treat_3_FD_192416 | JGI IMG/M metagenome (GOLD analysis project Ga0255342, IMG submission 192416) | Wastewater microbial communities from Lulu Island WWTP, Vancouver, Canada - plant14 | ecosystem: Engineered > WWTP > Wastewater > Unclassified | place: Canada: Vancouver, British...
TTCGGACGGCTGTGAGGGGCATTTCCGTTCCGCTGGCGGTTATCATCAAGTGGAAGTCTGCTCGGAGATGTGGTGGGCAGCCTCATACTCACGGATACGGCGGTAAAATGTGTTTGCTGTCAAGCCCCATTCTGGCTCTGCGAAAAAATTTCTGTAAATTCAAAAACTGTGATAAAAAATGATATATGGGAGTGGCTTGAATAATTAGCCGCTCCGATTTTTTTACAGTATACAATGGATACTGTAATTTGTCAAGGTTCTTTGGATATCAGCCTGCTGGAATGGAGCGCAGCGGAATGGAATCAGGCTGATATCCGGCGGCTCAGCCGAGCCTGGCGGGGTACATGATCTCCAGTTCGCCCAGGACTTTACCCCAGTTTCGCAGCGGAATAGTCCATTTTTTGGCAATCTCATGCGTTGCAAGATACAGAGCCTTCAGGAGCGCTGTATCGCTCGGAAATACACTTCTTTGCTTATTCAGACGGCGATAGCCGCTGTTAAGGCTCTCAATGGCGTTGGTGGTGTAAATGACCTTCCTGACGTCGGAGGAGAACTTAAAAATTGGCGATATTACGTCCCAGTTCTTGTACCAACTCTTCATAGCATTGGGATAATCGTCTTCCCATTTTTCTGTGACACGGTCGAGGGCTTCCAGAGCAGCGTCCTCGGAAGGCGCATGATATATCGTTTTCAGGTCGTTTGCGAATTCCTTCTTGTTCTTTTCTCCGACGTATTTCAGCGTATTTCTTACTTGATGAACGATACAGCGCTGAAGCTCAGTTTGCGGAAAGGCTGCTGATACGGCTTCCTTCATGCCTGTGAGACCGTCTGCGCAGATGACAAGAATATCCTTGACTCCGCGATTTTTCAGCTCGTTCAGAACGCCGAGCCAGTACTTGGCACTCTCGTTTTCACCGATATGTATTGAAAGGACTTCCTTGTGACCTGTCATGCTGACAGCCAGTATCACATATGCGGCAAGCTTCCTGATTTGTCCGTTATCGCGTACTGAGAAGTGTACTGCATCGATGAATACGATCGGATATACTTCGTCCAATGGACGTTTCTGCCAGTCCTCTATCTGCGGGAGAAGGCGGTCTGTGATATCTGATACCATACCGTCGCTGACTTCAAAGCCGTAGATATCCTCGATAGTTTCGCTTATCTGGCGTGTGGTCATGCCTTTAGCATACAGTGATATTATCTTCTGCTCAATGCCTGAGATATCCTTCTGACGCTTCTTTACGACCTTGGGCTCAAAACTGCCGTCACGATCCTGCGGTACTTCTATTTCAGTTTCTCCGAAGTTTCCGCGAATTTTCTTAGTTTTCCTGCCGTTGCGATAGTCAGGATTGCTGGAACGCTCATATTCCTGATATCCCAGATGCTCGTCCATTTCGGACTCAAGCATTTCCTGGATCGTCCCTCCAAGAAGGTCTTTGAGGGCATCCTCAATATCCTTTGCAGACTTGATGTCGTATTCCTCAAGCAGCATTCCTATGATATTTTTCTTTCCCTCACTCATCGGTTCTCTTTTCCTTCTTGCCATAAAAAATCAGCCTCCTGTGTTAGTATTTCTATTTTATCACAGTTTGCTGACTTTTTACAGACTTTTTTTCAGAGGCTCCCATTTCCGCTATCATGCAATTAAGGTGTTGAGCCGAGTTGCGGCTTAACACCCTGTACCAATTTTGTTTTATGCCATTCTGTGGAGTTTACACAGATTTTGAAGGAGAGCCATCTCAAGAAGTGGACAATGCCTGTTCGTGACTGGGGACTTGCGTATTCCCAGCTTGCGATTTTCTTTGAGGACAGGTTTGCAGCCTGACGGCTGATGAGGGTTCCACCCTCAAACTCCCGAGGTTTATCCGCTTTGGGAATATCCAGTGAAGATGAAGAAAAGCAGCAACATTTCTGTCACTGCTCTTCACCGTTTTATTCCGCAGCCTGCGTCGGGGCGCTCCTCAGCGTTGCCCTGTTTGGACTGCATCTTTAGTATTGGCATTAATGGGGAGGATTGTATTTACACAGTTTATTTTCAGACCCACAGCAGACAATCTGAAACCTTTTCTTATATCTACTGGTGCAGACTTTGAGTAAAATTTAGCTCTATACATTAGCAAAGATTACATTATGAATAGTCTTTAAACAATTTAATAGTGCAGGGATCTGAAAATTTAAAACTTATGCCTTTTTAAAGCTTTTAATTCTTGCTAAAATATAATCTTGAATCTGCTTGTGATCATTTATATCTACTATGCCATTTTCATCCACATCGGCTGCATCCTGCGAGAGTGTATTCGTGAAACCATCAATTATGCCTTTTCTTGCCAAACACATATCAAAAGCATCAATCACTCCGTCCAAATTAATGTCGCCCTTAATAACTTTCTCCTGAGGAACAGCCATAAAAATGTAATTCGCCGAAGCACCTGAACCGCTGTTTGTACCCATTATAACTTTTTCGCCTGACTTAAAATTATGCTTATAAAGAATATATGTAAGATCATTTGAAATTGACATTGTGACTCCGGTATTATTCCAGTCATTGAGCCAGTTTGGTACAGGATTTGTAACGCGTGAATCCATTGCTACATAAAGAGTAATATCAGCTCCTGCTGTGAAAACGCCCAAATCGGTTGTAACAAGCTTTGAATCGCAGGCAGTCTTTACGGTTTCAGCACCAACAAGATTTTCAGGGAAGCTTGTAAACGTAATATCTCTATCACCAAATAATACAGAGCCTACTCCCGTATTATTGTAGATCGACCAATCCGCCGCATTTTCGCTGTCGAATACCTGAAGATTTTTAATAAGCTTGCCGTTTAAAACTATTTCCATATTCTTTGCAAATACAACATAGCAAGCGTTATCGCCAGTACCACCGTTTGTGCCAAGTGTAACTTCTTCTCCTGACTTAAAATCTTTTTTAAAAATCGTAAACGTCAGGTTACCTGTAGCTGTAAGCGCATCGTCAGTCTTAGTCCAATTCTTTAGCCATTCAGGAATTATCGGAACAACGCGATTATCGACTGCTATATAAATGGTAGTATCATCCCCTGCTGTAAACTTGCCCAGATCTTCGGCAAACATTTTTGAATCGCAGGCAGTTTTTACAAATTCTGCTCCGATAAGATTTGCCGGAATATCTATTGCAGTAATGTCACGGTCGCCGAATAAAAGCGCACCATTTTCAAGTTTTTCGATAATTGACCAATCAGCGGAATTTTCCTTATCGTTTACAATGAGATTTTTTATAAACTTACCGTTAAGAGGCTCAACTGTACTTACTGCATCGCCAAAATCACCCTCGACCTTAAAGTTATCAATGTAAAGCGAGCAAGGAAGAGTTGAATTAGCCTTGAGTTCAATTTTATTTTCTCCGACATTGAGATTAATATTTTCGCTTATTGTTTTCCAGTCGCTATATCCTGAACCCTTTGGAAGCGAAAGCGTTTTTATCTTAGAACCATTTACGTAAAGATCCACGCAATTGACATCAGAGGTTGCCGAATAGCGAAGCATCCATTTGAACACACCTGCTTTTGCAGTTTTTACAGTATCCTTAACAGCGGCAGTATCCTTGGTTCCGAATTTTACAAATCCCATGCCCTGAAATTTAGTAACATCCGTACGACAGCCGTTCGTAACGTTTTCTTCAATATTTTTTTGGTCGAAATTTTCCCCTTCATACTGACGTACTCCGGTGTAGAAAGCAGGAAATTCAGGCGACGTGCGTACAGCCTGCGGATAAGAAGTAAGGCGTCCCGTCTCATTGCCTGAGCATTTGATAGAGATATCAACAGGTCCGTTATGCTTAACAGTAAGCGTGTATGTACCATTACTCCAGCTTTCTGTTATAACACTTGCTGTTTGATTAACGCCCCTATCTTCAGCAGTAAATGTTGGTTTGGAACTTGCACCGGCAATTGTAATGCTTTCTGTTTTCAGAGTTGTTGATGCATCTTCATCATAATTATTCAGATATACATTTATGTGGTCTGAATATTCATTAATAAAAGCAGAGCCATAAAGCTGATGCTTAATATCAAGGGATTTACAAGTATTGTATTTCAGGTCAAACTGCGCTCCTTTATCGCCTTCGTACAACTTGCTGTTATAATAAGTAACCCATGAATTCTGATTATTGGCAATATAGCAGTTTGCGTAATAGGAATCAGGATAAAGCTTGTTAAATTCAGCCTGCTTGTCAGAAATACTGCTCCAGCGTGAAGCTATTGTTGACTGCTTTATCTGTACTGGAATGGATTTTGCCAGATCATCTACAAGACCATATACAGTTGGAATCGTCTGATAACGTCCCGTACTCTTGAAGGGGTTATGATTATCCTTATGATTTCCGTCTTTATCAGCGCGATATAAGCCCTCAAAAAGCGTTTTATACGAACAGTACTTGTCATCATTGCTTCCGGAGTTCACATCCTGAATAACAACAACCTTTGTTCTGTCAATTACTTCTTTTCTGTCAGGAATACGAATTGTTCCGTCAATGAATTTACGCATCAGATCAAGATTTATATTTTTGCACTGGTCGTAAAAATCCCAACGACGATATTTATAGCCTTCGTCATCAGTTCCGTCCCAAAGGCCTTTAATGCAGTCGTTCCATACAAGTTCAGGTCCGTCGATAACAGTCATACCGTTCATCGCCATACGTTCAAAGTATATTGGCAAACTCGTGGAAAGGCGATACTGCTCGTGAGTCTGGGGATCTAAATCCCCTCCGTTCCACGGATAATCCGACCAACCCGTATCATCCCAACGTACACCATAATTTCCGCAGTAACCTGAAATGTAAGCACCATATACCTCGCTTTCAACATCAGCAATATAACCTGGCTGAGTATATTTTTCTTCAAGTATAAAGTTCTGAGAATATGTACGGCATGCTTCTTCCCAGTTGGCATTGGTTTTCAGCATTGCAACCGGATTAAGAGCTGACCCCCACTGATTTTCACACCAGCTTACGTCCAGATAGCCGCCATATTTGTTGCATAACTTTAAGAGGGCGGCAAAGTGATCGTAACGCTGCTGATATGTTACAGGAAAATCCTCTGTGTCAAATCCCCAGAACTGTTCGCAGTAGTTATATCCGAGGAAGTTGGGATAATCCCTGAAGAACTCTCCGAAGATCGTATTATCCAGATCATAATCGGCAGCATAGTCAGGGAAATGGCACTGACCGCCGCTCGCAGGCTGAATCATTGTCCATACTCCTTTGTCCGCACAGACTTTCATCCAAGATCGTGCACATTCAATACCGTCTTGAACCATCAGCCACCTGTGTTCCGTAGGACTATAGTTGATTGACAGAGAAAGGTTAAAAACAACATACGGCAGAACATCCTTCGGAACAATGTCAATAATTTTCTCAGGATCAGGGTAATTCCACGAATCGATATGTACTATCCATACGGGAGACTCGTTGCTGATCGGACGTCGGAAATTACTGCTTGCAGCAGAAACATTAATTGTTTCTGCGTTTAATGAAAGACCATCAAATGCTTGCTGTATCGGATTAGTTTTTTCACCGTTGCCCAATGCAGCGTTAAATGGCAGCATTCCAAATACCAGAACACCTGACATTACAGATGCTAACAGTTTTTTAAATTTCATTTTATGACCATTCCTTTCTGCTACGCTACAAGGCACAAAAGAATGAAACCTATGTGCGAGTATATGGCGCAGCAAGTAATAATTCGTTAGAGCCTGTTCAGTATCTTTTTATGTACGGCTTTTCGAGTATAATTATGCTGAGGACAAGGAAAAAATCCGCAGTAAGACTGTCGCCTTACAAGTATTTTTAACGCAGTCACCGTCAAAATTTGCCAAAATGACGTACGAAAAATATCAAACAGGCTCTTATAATTTCTTTGAGGAAACAGGCACATTACAGGGCACGTTAAGGTGAGTGTGAACAGCATTCACTGAACCAAATTTTATGTGTGCCGGCTTCTTTTTCTAACACAAATAAGTATGGTTCGAGCCCTGTAAGCTTATCTTTGAAGAGACACACTGCTTCAATCCTTCATTGAGAATCCAGTCAATATCCGTATTTCTCAAAAACTATTTGCGAGGAATGTGTTATGCTGAAAATCGTTTCCCCCATCAGCTGTGACATGGATGTCCACAAATCATTTATCGTTGCCTAGAGAACCGCTGATTAAATACCGCTTTCGGCTTGGCATGTCATCCTGTACAAAAATCCGGCGCACCATATTTACAGCAATTCCACTTGAAATAAAGTGGAGTTCGCTGATAAAAATTTCCTACGAACTGCGTTGTCGTCTTTGCTGTGAAAAATTTTTATTCATCTCCTTTCCGCTTGATCTCAACTGGAATTGCCGTAATCAGTGCTTCCCTATTTCTCAACTTCAAAATGATATTCTATAATTTTATTATATTCTAAATCGAAGAAAATATCAACTCATAATTTGAAAAAAAGGTGGACAAAACGGCTTGATTTATATTGACATTCCAATAAAAACAATGTATAATGTATTCATCTTTAACAAAACAGAGACGTTTGAAAACAAAGCGTAATTCATCTAAAAAAATGACGCACAAAACCTCACAGTGAAATCACTTTTTTCATAACACCATTGGTGACTTTCGCAGAAAGGTGAATTATAAACATGAAAAAAAGAATGGTATTTGGAGTCATTGGAGCAGAAGTAAACGGCTCAGCTCAGCGTGAAATTATCAAAGGCATCATCAAAGAAGCACAATTGCATAATATTGATACCGCCGTAATATCAAACACATACAACTTAAATTGCTGGAACTATCCGCTTCCTTATGAAAATCAGATATACGAACTAATCCTTTCTGAGGAATTTGATGGATTAATTGTACTTTCAGAACCTTTCCGATGCGATAAACCCAGAGCTAAGGTTCGTGAATATCTTCTTCAACAAAAATCTATACCTATCGTTGTTTGCGGAGCATTCATTCCTGATTTTGACTTGCCCAATGCAACTTTGATCAATACAAATGACGAAAGTGACATTGAGTATATTGCAGATCACCTTATAGATGATCACAGATTTACAAATATTGAATTCCTTACCGGTCCCAGCGACATTCAGAGTTCTCAGATTCGGTTAAACGGTTACAAAAAATCATTGAAAAAACATGGAATACCCTTTGACAGCCGCAAAGTTATTTTCGGAGATTTCTGGATGCCTTCAGGACGTAAGCTTGCAAATGAATACATCAGCGGACAGCGTCCATATCCTGAAGCGGTAATGTGCGCAAATGATTATATGGCTTACGGGTTATTAGACGAATTCGCTGAAAAAAACATAGATATCAGTAAATATTTTGCTGTTACCGGATACGATTATGCATGGAATCGTTATGAACATTCGCCTTTGCTCACTACATATCAGCGTGACAGAGAACAACTTGGAAAAAATGCGGTTAGAATATTACTCAGCAAATTACAAATCACCGAATGCGGAGAGATTCATTCTCCAAAAGGTTTATTCAAGCTTGGAACAAGCTGCTTTTGCAATTGTTCGAAAAAAAACGATGAATGAAGAGCTGCAATTTGCACGTATGCATTCAACATATGAACAGTGGAGTCTTCTCAGTCAGATGAATCAGCAGCTGACCGAATGTCATAACTTGAAGGAATTTATAGAGTTGCTTGGAAGTTTTCAATATCTTGTACGCAATGTAGAGAATATTTTTTTATGCTTATTCGACGGCTGGCATAAAAGTAAATCCGAAATAAACAAAAATACACTCATATGTCGCAGTATTGTTTTTGGTAAAGATAATACGCCTTTCCAAATCAGTCAATATTACATAAGCGAAATATTTCAAAAACATAATAAAGCTGCCGTATACTATTTCAACCCACTCCACTTCAAAGAAAGACTTTTTGGATATATTGTATTACAATATAATTCATCAGATGGATATGACGATATATACAGAAACTGGATTACTTATGTTGCAAACGGACTTGAATTTCTGAGAATAAAACATGATATCAATTATCTGATGCAATGTCAGTCCATGACTGAAGACTTCGACTCTCTGACTTCTCTCAGAAACGACTCAGGAATGAAAAAAGTTTATGAACTCCTAAGGCACGACGATTATAAAAACGGCACTATTCTCTCTGTTATGCTCAAAACCTGCCTGTTTCATGATAATTTTAATAAAAGCAATAAGATACAATCGTTGCTTGATATTACTGATGCCCTCCTTCAAATTACAAACCATAAATGCGATAGTTGCGGAAGAATTGATGATTCGACCTTCCTGTTATTCGTACAAACCAACATTGAATCAAAACATATAATCGCCGACAAATTAGAATCTATTATTACTCAGCACAAAACGTATATTTCCAACTATGGAATGGATTCATATGTTTACAGTATTTTTCCTTTGTGTAATACCGAGCAATATAATGAAATGAAACAAAAACATTTGTCTGCTTTAACTGAACAAATAAAAATGAACAGTAAAAGATTTACGATTCAGCATTATGAGCAAATGCTAGAAATACGTAATTTGATTTATCTTAATTCAAAAAACCCGCCGTCAACAGACGAAATATGCAGAAAGTATACATTCAGCCCAGGTCATCTCAGAACAACTTATAAAAAATGCTTTAAAGTAAGTTTTCATCAGGATTGCATCAGAAGCCGTATTTCATTAGCCAAATATTTATTATACACCACCAATATTCCCATTGCATCTGTTGCTGATCAATGCGGTTACGAAGATGACAATTATTTTTTAAGGCAATTTCAAAATTGTATCGGAATGACTCCTAAACAATTCAAAGTTATTTCATCGGACCATATTAAAAATTTATAAATATTCATACTCACCGCCATTGCAAGCTATCTGTTACCGCCCACCTATCTTGTCAAGGCAGCAGATGCTCCCGGGAAAACAAAAGCGATAAACCCAACCTGTGCGGCAGCGCAGGAGAAAATGAAAACGGTATCTTCCCGACTACAGATTCATCGGGAGGATACCGTCTTTGCTTATTCGAGGAAAAGTGCTATAATTGAACTAACCATTCTTTAGAAAGGCAAACGATAGTCGTATTTCTCTGTTATGAATCGCAGTCATAACAAACGCCGTGAAATCTCGGTTATGTACGAAATCTCCACCCGAACACTCCAGCGTTACGTGGATGCCTACAACGAATGTGGGATGGATGCGGAGCCGCAAGGTGGTTTGACCTACGGGCTTTTGCCCACGACGGAGGATAGGGCAAAGCTGGGGAGCGACCTGAGCACCTCGTGGGATTTTGCCGGGAGCATCTGCTCTCTATATCTGAAACTGACATCTCCGCTGGGAGGTGTCAGTTTGTTTTCTGCCGACCTCAGCTTGACAAAATACGCTCACTTCTGGATGACAAAATAGGCAGCGTTGCTCATTTACTATGCAACACTGCCTTTAATTTTGTATCAAAGAATATCTTTTTTATACACGTCTTTTCAGCAAAATTATACTTGAAAATCCGCATATCTTCCATATCAACACAGGTTCTAACAACTTTCTCAAATTAAATTATCAACATTCAAGCCACAGGAAATTCTTTAATTCTTCCAAGAATAAAATCCTGAATCAATACAAGATCTGCTTTGTCATAAACACCATTTTGATCAACATCCGCAGCCGCCTGAGCCAATGTACTGTCAAAACTACTTAAACATCCTCGTTTGGCAAGTATCATATCATAAGCATCAATAACTCCGTCAAAATTAATGTCTCCAAGTATAAATTTCTGCACTCCCGCACCAAGAATTGCTGTCCCGCCGACTGCACCTATAGCCTCGTCAATATAAAAGTTGTTATTACTATTATATGTTTCAATATAAAGATGCATATCTTCTGCGTCTAACGGTATCTTATAATTCGGATTTGAAAGCTGCATCCATTCTCCTTTTACAGCTGTTCCCTCTGCAATAAGAGCATACTGTTTTTTGCCATTTGCATCGGAATATTCAAGCTTCATAAAAAATTTATCAGTGATTTTTTCTGAATCAAATTTCACATTTACGCTGAAGCTATATTCATTTCCCGGCTTGAAAACTCTATCGCTAAGAGCTTTCTGCGCTCCGTTCCACGAAGATGTCCTGCCTGAAACAAATAGAGAATTATTGCCTACATATCCTGTATTAGCACTGGAAGCAACATTTGCCGTACCTCTTCCTGTCCAATCCTCCGTATCGTTTTCAAAACCATTACTGAAGTACCAGCCAAGACTATTTGGTTTTATCTCTTCTGGCTGATTCCATTCGGCACGCTCATAATCAAAAAAGTCAATATCGGCATATCCTCCTATTGTTTTTGTGGCGTAGCTGTAAATTGCACTTCTGTAACCTGTGAACAATTTCAAATCATAGCTCATGCTCAATTCATTTCCTATTTTTGTCCAATTACTTCCGTCATAGGAATAATAGAAATTAGCCTTATCAATATTATACGAAATATTATTCTCATTCACATCATTGAATTTAAAATCGACTTTAAGATATATTTCGTTTCCTGTCATATCTACTTCTTCAATTATTTTATTATAGCTTTCCGAAATCTCGCCTCCGCTTGAAGAAATTCCATTTTCAGCCATATAAACCTTTTTTGAACCGTCATCGGCAATATAAACTCCTATATTTCCATATTTATACTGGAAAGCAGAAAGTCCCGCATAATCGCCCACTTTCATATTTGATGCATCAAGCTTTATAATACTGCTGCAAAACGGACCTTCTGTTCGCTGAGTAAGCGTATTTTTCGCATCAAGAATATTTGTTGCAAGCGATTTATTTCTCAGTCTAAGATAACCTTTTCGTTCGGTTACCGACCATGCCGTATTATCTGGATTATGATTCCACTGCCATTGCAGAGCAAGTTTATTTGAATCATAACTAAAATCATCAGCAGTCGCAAGAAAAGTACCGTTATAACTGCCGTTGATTTCAATAGTTGCAGGAACTTTTCCGTTTATACCCATGATCGGCCAGTCATTCTGCCACGTTACCGGAACAAGTACAGGTACACGTCCTACTGCCCCATGATCCTTGAAGACAAGTCCATACCATTTTCCGTCGGGAGTATCTATAATACCACCCTGAGCTGCTCCTTCCGAGTCAAGAATAGTTCTGCCTTCGTAATTACCGAGAATATCCTTGCTTCTGTAACAAAGCTCTATTCTTCCGCTATTGCTTGGCCATGCAATAAGAAAAATATAATAATAATCTCCTATTTTCTGAATATGGGCACCCTCTCCGCTGAGCCCGTCAAGACCTGTTGAAAACAGTTCTTTATCAGCTCCTCCTTCCTTGAAGCCGGTCATTTCGGAATTAAGCTCCTTAACCCTAATTCTACCGCCTGCTCCGTAAATAAGATAGTTTCTTCCGTCATCATCAAAGAAGAGTGAAGCGTCATGATACATCCCATTCAATTCGTTTTTCGTCCATGTACCATGTTCAATATCATTAGTTTTATATATGTATGATTTTCCGGTTCCGTAGCTTCCGAAGAAGACATAATAAGTGCCGTTATGATAACGCAGACTTGAAGCCCATTGTCCATGACCATAATCGTTTTTGCCATTTTTAAGATTCTGTACATCTCCGTCGGCAAGAACATCATAAACATAATTGCATATCTTCCATGAAACAAGATCCTTAGATTTCATGATAGGAGCACCGGGATTAAAATACATAGTTGTGCTGACCATATAATAGGTATCCCCTACACGAATAACATCAAGATCAGGAACATCCGACCAAATGATAGGATTTGAAACGGTTGAAGTTTCCGCATTATTTTTGTTAAATTTCCACCAGTCCACGTTGAAGAGATAACCTTCACCGCCAATGTACTTGAAATAAACGTCATGCTTTCCTTCAGTTCCACTGATATCACATGAAACGTCCACCCAATTCTGCCAGCCATCTGTTCCGGGAACGTCAAGAGTTCCGGCAAGCAGTCCATCTATACTATCAAGATGTATCTCTATTTTTCCACCATTTGTTGCAGATGCAACACTTGCAGTAAAACTTTTCGCGCCTGTACCGAAATCAACGCCAGATACTTTAATATAATCACCATTTTCAATATTGGCAACATTCATGCCGCCATTAGAACAACTTTCTGTCTCAATACCAACTTCAAAGCAAATCTTTTCAGCTTCATTTCGTACATATGGATCTAAAGCCTCAAGCTGTTCAGGTCCGTCTTTACTCATCCTGATGACAGGAAAACTGCCATCGCTGTTATAGGAAAATTCCTCTACTGCAACAGAACGAGTGAATCCGCCTCCGCCGGGAAGTCTTTGATTATGATAAAAAAAGTACGAATGACCTTTATAATCGATTACGCCGCAATGATTTGTAAAAGCCGACCCATTTTCGCCTTTTGGCATGATAACGCCCTTATAAGTCCATGGACCTGTAGGAGAACTGCTAATAGAATAACTGATATTCTCCGGAATTCCTTCTGCTGCATAAAGCATATAATAAAGGTTACCACGCTTATAAAACCAAGGTCCCTCAGTATAAAGAGCACCTGTACGACTATCAGGATCGCTGCTGACGCCGAAGCCCTGGCTCATATCAACCTTTTGTATCCCTCCGGAATAGGAAATCATATCTTCATTGAGCTTCACATAATAAAGCTGAGGATTGCCAAAATAAAGATAGGCCTGTCCATCATCGTCAATAAAAACTGTCGGATCAATATAATCCCAGTTCGGACCTAAAAGAGGTTTTCCAATAGCGTCTTTAAACGGACCTGTTGGACTGTCTGAAACGGCAACACCTATAACACGTCCTCCTCCTCCTGCATTTGAAAGCGGACAATACATGTAAAACTTGCCATTTCTCTCGACACACTGAGCTGCCCATGCAGTATCTTTTTCAGCGTATGAAAAATCTGTATCTGAAAGTACAGTTCCATGGTGAGTCCAGTTCTGCATATCCGTGGTAGAATAGCACTGCCAATCCGGCATATAAAAATAATCCGAACCATCTTTATCATGACTGGTATAAAGATACAGTGTTCCATCATGAACCATTGGCGCTGGATCAGCCGTGTAAACATTCTGTGCTAATGGATTGTCTGCATGTATTGTTACATTCTGAACAACATTTGGTAACATCGACACTGTCAACGCAACCGACACAACAATGGATGTTATTTTTTCATAAGTATCTCTCCTTTTGTAATTTATAAGAAAACGCTTATCTTTAATTAATCGTAAACCACTCTTTAATTATAAGAGTAGTTTCATCAGAATTCAATGCAAAAAACGAATATTTAGTGGACAAAACGAAAAACATTTTTCAGGTCATTTATAAAATATGATTTTTGGATACAAAATTGCCCCCTTCCCGGTAAAATAGACACGAAAAAGCACACAAAAGTCGAATGAATCGCCGGATTGCTCCGGTATGCTCATGCGACATTTTGCCGCTTCAACTGCCGGGCATACTCTATCGGAGATAACCAACCAATGGAAGAATGGGGTCGCACCGGATTGTAAAATCCTTCAATGTACCGAAAAATTGAATTTTGCGCCTGTCGACGGGTTGCATAGCTGGTCAGATATACCAATTCACACTTGAGGCAGCTGAAGAAATTCTCCGCAACCGCATTGTCGTGTGGCTCGCCCTTCCGGGACATACTCTGCACAAAGCCCAGTTTTTCGAGCTCTTCCCGGTACACCGCTGCCGCATACTGCACGCCCCGATCCGAATGAAACATCAGTCCCAGCGCCGGATGCTCCCGTTTTACAGCCATGCGGAGTGCCGCCAGGGTCAACGCCGTATCGATGCGGTTGGAAAATGAATAGCCCACCACCTTCTTGGTGCAAAGGTCCTTTATAATTGCTAGATAAAGCCATCCTTGCCCGGTTGGAATGTATGTAATATCGCCAATCCAGACAGTATTTGGATTAGAAACCTGAAAATTCCGGTTCAGCAGATTCGGTGCAACAGGATGGGAATGCCTGGAGTTTGTGGTGCGTTTGTATGCGAATTTGCGTGCGGACTGGATGTGCAACTGCCGCATCAGCCGATAAATCCGCTTTCTAGAGCAGACCATTTTCCTCCGGATCATGTGAAACAGGGTGTCCAGCCCGGAGGCTGGCTGCTGCTGATGCAGGGTAATGAGTTGACGGGATAGCTGCTGATCCTGCTGTTTTCTGGTGCTGATGCCCCGATGAAGCCAGGCGTAGTAGCCGCTGCGGGAGATTTCCAGAATCCGGCATAGCTGATCCACAGAGACTCCCGCAGATGCAGACTGGATGAATCTGTACTTGTCCTCTATGGTCTGGAAAGTATGCCGACGGATTTTTTTAGGATCTCGATGACCTCGTCTTTCTGCGCCAGCTGCTTGCGCAGTGCTCTGTTTTCCGCCTCCAGATCCCGCTGGCGGCGCTCCAGGCGGTTCTGCCGCTCGGTTTCCTTCGGCTGGATGCCGGACGCTTTGAGCCAATTTCGGATGGTATCCGTGCAGATGCCCAGTTCTTCCGCCACCTCCCGCATAGGGCGACCTTCTTCGGCCACCAGCCGGATTGCGCCTTCCTTGAATGCCGCATCGTAACGTGGCGGCGCTTCATGTTTTCGTTCTTTCATTTCGAACCCTCCGTTTTCTTTGGTACAATATTAGCATAGTCTTAACTGCTGACACAGTGGTGACAGGCTATGCTTATTTTAGTATAATGAGAAGGTAATGGACTGACGGCCATTCCTTAGAACGCAGCGTTCGTAATAGAAAGAGTCGGCCGCCTTCTTATTATCAAATTCGATTAGGCAGGTTGTACCTGCTGTGTAAGTTCACAGCAGCGTTCGCGTCACAAACCAAAATGAATTTTAATAAGCTCCTGAGCGGAAACATTACAAATTTTTTCAGAAAGCAGGTATCATTATGATCAGTGTAGGCATTGATGTTTCAAAAGGTAAAATGCATCCTCAAGCCGGGTGGCGAAGTTGTCAAACCGCCTTTTGAAATAGATCACGCTGTTGAGAAACTGGATGCTTTGGTTTCTCTTATCAATTCATTTGACGAGGAAACTCGTGTGGTTTTAGAAGATACAGGACATTATCACCTGCCTGTTGCCTCTTATCTTTCATCTGGCAAGAATCTGTCTGATCGCTTCGGCTGGGTTCGCTACAGAAAGAACCCAGGCAAGATGCGCCGCCGTTTCCACGGCTTCCGCCTCCATTTCGCTCCGCTCCATTCCGGTGGAAGCCGTGAAAACATTAAATCGGGAAAGGTGAGATCTCATTGGAAAGATAGTTCCTTGAAGTGGATTACCACTTTCCATGTTGCGCGCTACTGCTTTCCCTGAAGCGATTTGGTACTTTCCGTATTGCGTTTTGTCGCTTTCCTGACCGTGAAATATTCACTTTTCATGCGGTTGCCCTGTAAAAATTGTTGAATATGCTTGAAATAAGAGGAGGATTGTGGTATACTATTTATAAAACAATGTGCATATATCACACTGGATAGCTTTGCATGGTATATGTCTGCATATTTGTACCACATTTACTTCAGTCTCACTTATACCCTTTATGTACAATCTCTGTGTGATGTTTACATAACATAAATGAGAAAGGATACCTACAATGGATTTGTATAATGTAATTCCGGAAAATCTATTCTCACCCCTTGCCTCCAAAAACAAATCCTTGTATGTTAAAGGGTTATTTGTGCTTCTGGATGCGTTCAAGCAGCAACTTAAAATTTTGAAGGACGAGCTGACTTCCATGATGGCTGCAAAGCTGGAAAACGAGTTGTTGTATGCGGATTTTTCTGAGGAAGAATTGCTCGAAAATGAACAAACGTTATCTGGAAAAGCACATTTCCTTGTGCGAAAGCTCAGGCAAACTGGATGGATTCTGCTTGAGACGGGGACAGATTTTAAGGAATATGTCTCCGTTCCAAGCTACAGCTATCAAATAATCCAGTTATTACATGGGCTGACACAACCTGCTGAAAAAGAAAATTTTGCATTTGTCTACTCCACCTATTCCTCTCTAAAAAATGCGGATGAAACCAGAGAACCGTTTGAAATGGTAACAGCACTGTATGACGGTGCGGATCGGACAGAAAAGCTGGTAGAGAGTCTGAAATCTGTATATCACAGCATCACCTTTTATAATCAACAGTTGATTGAAACGCTCAGCGTCAACCATGTACTCCATTCCCATTATGATGCCTATCATGAGGAGATTATTAAGCGAATCCTGAGTCCGTTGAAAATTCGGGATTCCGTTCCAAAATACAAGATTCCCCTGTCATCCATACTCAAAAAATGGCTGATTGACGAAGATGCTCTGGAAAGCATGGCTGCATATCTGCAAGTCTCCGCATCTTCTTTGCCGATAGAACATTATCGGCAGGAGATTCAGCGAAAAATATTCTACATTTTGGACACCTATGATAATCTGGAGCGTGATTATATCCGTGTCATAGATGCTAAGAATGTGCAGTATACAAGGGCAACCACACAAAAAATCGACTTTCTGGTCAATTCCGATCAGACGATTAAGGGGAATTTGATTCAGATTCTAAAAGCAATTTCTGACCCGGAAACATCCTCTCTGGCATTGCAGTATGCTACCGATGCTTTTGAATTGTATGAGCTGTCATGTCTTTTTGAGGAAAGCCTGTATGAACGAAAAAATGTAATGCGACGTACACGGAGAGCGGAGCTTGTGATGGAGGACAACTCCGCTGAGCTTGCCCTCAAAGCAAAAGCACAAGCGATGCAGATTATGCGTAACAAATACAGCAAGCAGAAGGTCACGGCATTTGTTGAAAATCTTTTGAACGAGAGGAAGGAAATCTCCACAAAAGAATTCCCGATTCATGATGATGATACTTATATTATGACACTGCTTTCTGTTGTACAGGCAAACGACCGGAATTCTGTCTATCAGGTCATCTGCTATGAGGAATATGTTCAATCAGAACCTTATCAAGTGCCATTGATCGTTTACAAAAGGAGAAAGTGAACATGAATCTACAGAAATTTGAGGAACTGACCGCAAAGGAACAGGCGGAATTTTCCAGAATCTGTAATTTGCTGCTTTCTTGTACATACATTCTTCGTGAAAATGCAGAGCAGCGTATTTCCAAAGAGTATACGTTTATTGAGCGTAATTTCCAATTGTTTGAGGACTATCTGTCACTCAGCGGATGGAGCATCAAAAGGGATGACCAGTATGGCGTCATCTACGTTCGGAATACCGATGGTCATAATAAGCTGATACTCAGTAAGCTGGCAACCGTCGTTCTGATCACACTGCGGATATTGTATGAAGAACAGCGTATGCAGGCTGGTCTGACAAATGATGTGTCTACAACCATTGGGGAACTGTTTGGGAAAATTATCAATGAGTATTCTATCTACCCTAAAAAGCCGCCGCAGAAGGACATCAAAGAGGTTTTCCGGATGCTGGAAACGCACAATCTGACTCGGAAAATCGGGGAAAGCTACGATGATCTGTCATGCCGAATCCAGATATTGCCCTCTGTTTTGATTGTTGTTCCGAATGAGCGATGTAAGACGATTTGTGATATCCTAAAGACGGAAACGGAGGTGGAACAGCATGAAGAAGCTGACAAGATTGCTGCTCATTAACTGGCACTATTTCCAGCATCAGATGATCGATTTTGGTACTATCAATTTTCTGACTGGAAAGAATACAGTTGGCAAATCTACGATTATTGATGCACTGCAAATTGTGTTACTCGGTGAAATTCGCAGCTCTGCATTTAATCGAGCTGCAAGTAAAAAATCTGAACGGACATTGAAAGGCTATCTGGTTGGAGCACTGGGTGAGGACATTGATACCGGTGTCAGAAGCTTGCGGGCCGGAAGGGATTTCAGCAGCTATATTGTTGCAGAGTTCTTTGATGATGTGAAAGAGTCATATTTCTGCACCGGCGCTATCTTTGATACTTATGCAAACGGCGGTGACATTACAAAGCGTTTCTTTTGGATTCGTTCCCGCATTCCAGAGCATCATTTCATTATTTCCGAAAAGACCATGGACAGCCGTAGCGCAACCAAATGGTTTAAAGAAAAGCTGCCGAATCGCTATGAAACCAAAGATACAGCAGAGGGATATAAGAAGCTATTACTATCAAAGTTTAATGTTCATGAAGAAAAATTCTTTGCGATGATGAAAAAAGCGATTTCTTTTACACCGATCAATGATATCGAAAAGTTTATCACTGAAAATGTTTGTGATGTCGAGGATTCCATCGATATTCGTGCCATGCAGGAGAATATTCTATACTATCGTCAGCAGGAGAAGATTGCACAGAATTTTGAAGGGAAGATGAAAGCACTCGATGAGATTCGCCGTCAATATGAAGAAGTAGAAAGGCTCCGTGAAAGGAACGTCATGCAGAAATTTCTGATTGACTACGGAACATGGCAGGATTTTGGTGTACAGCTTCAAAACGCCTATGCAGAGACGAAGAAATATGATGAAGATATTGCAGAATTTGAAGAGAAGTGTCAGGAGTTAAGCAGGAAGAAAGAAGAACTGGAGACACAGCGTGATCATCTGATATCCGAAATAAGTGCCAGCGGTATTGATGTACTGCAAGAGAAAAAGAATGTGCTCGCCAAACAAATAGAGGAAATAAATCTGAAAATCCGCAGCTTTGCTGAAAATACCAGAGTGCAGGCAGTCAGATGGTGTGTCCGTCTGGAAAAATGTATTGTTGTTCTAAAACACAAGGAAGCAGAAGAACAATTGCAGGGATTTCTTCGGACGTTCAAACAATTGGAACACTTCAAAACAGAAAATCTGGATACAGTATCGGCAGGATGGTTTAACGGTATACGGGAGAGGTATCGCTCTGTTTGTGAGCGGATTCGCCCCATTCTGGAGGCATTACAGCGAGAGCTTCATAATAAGAGAGAGCTTGGCGACACGCTTCGCAACGAAATCGACGGGCTGAAGCGAGGCTTAAAAGCATATCCGCCCAAAGCTGTCCGCTTGAAAACTGCAATTGCAGAGGGACTAAGCAGAAAATATCACAGGGAGATCAAGGTGTCGTTCCTTGCAGATGTGATCGATGTGACAGACGAAGCGTGGCACAATGCCGTTGAGGGCTATCTGAATACGCAGCGCATGAACATCATTGTGCCGCCACAATATTTTATGGATGCATACGAGATCTACAAAGCGATTCAGCTAAACGAGAGGATTCATGGCTATGCAGTTGTGGATTTGGAGAAGGTTCATGCACATCAGCCCAAAATCCAATCTGGGAGTCTTGTAGAGGTAGTGAAAATAGAAGATCCTTATGTGCAATCGTATATGGATTATCTGCTCGGCAGAGTAGTTCGCTGCGAACGGGATGAGGAACTTCGGGAACATCGGGTTTCCGTAACAAAGGACTGTATGCTGTACAGCGGTTTTGCTGTCAAGGCGATGGATCAGAATGCCTACCTGACCCCCTATATTGGTCAGGATGCCATTCAAAGGCAGATTATATCCAAGGCGGCTGAATTACAAGACGCAGAAAAAGCTGCAAAGGCTGCAGATGCAAAAATCTCCGAGATTAGACCAATCATTGAGAATGAATGGTTTTTGACAGAAGATTACATTGCTTCAACAGTGACGGATGTATTTCACCAGCATAAAAAACTGCCTGACATACAGCAGCAATTAGATGATATTATCCAAAAAATCGATCAGATTGATTTGTTCTGGCTACAGACAATGGAAAAGAAGATTGAAGATGTCAAATTTCAGATTAAAATAAATGGGGAAGATATTCAGGAAACACGTGACTCTATTGGTGACAAGAAACGAGAAAAACAGGAAACTGTAGAAAAAAGAATCCCTGAGCTGAATGCTAAACAAGGACAGAGCTATGCTCTTTTGGCGGAGCAATACACAGAACAATTTACAAAATCACAGGGAATTCCTCGCTATAAACAGGAATTGGCACGATGCGGATCGCCGATTGCTGTATCGGAGACTTTCGCATCTCCCTTAAAGCAAACGGAAACCCTGCTCAGGCAGGCAGAGGGAAAATTGATCGAACTGCGTGGGGATTATAATGCCGTGCAGCATACGTCCTTTGCACTCACTGATACTGCAACCAATGCAGAATTTGAAATGGAATACCAGAAGATTTTGGACTATGAGCTGCCGACATATCGGGAAAGAATCGAAAAAGCCAAGCAGGATGCAATGGAACAGTTCAAAAACGATTTTCTCTATCGGCTACGCAGCAACATTCAGCACGCTTATGAGAAAATTAATGAGCTGAATGCAGCACTCAAGCGAGTACAATTCGGAAATGATTCTTACAGATTTAAGATTGAGCCAAATCCTGCTTATCGCGAATATTATGATATGATTATGTCCGATCTGTTGGATTATGGAACGGTCGGTCTATTCGGCGTAGAATTTGAACAACGCTATCAGACTACCATTGATAATCTGTTTATGCAGATTTTGAGCCTCTCGGAGGATGACACAGGAAAAACTGCGCAGAATGTGGAGATGTTCAGCCAGTATAAAACCTATCTTACCTTCACGCTGCTTTCTACTGACAGCAGCGGAAGAACCGATAACCTTTCAAAATCTATTTTTATAAAGTCGGGTGGTGAGACACAGACACCATTTTACATTGCTGTGCTTGCGTCCTTTGCACAGCTTTATCGTATCTCGGATGCATCGGATTACGGCAATACACTGCGGATTGTGATTTTTGACGAGGCTTTCAATAAAATGGATGATGATCGAATTGTTGAGAGTGTCCGGCTTCTGAGAAAATTAGAGTTACAGGCAATTGTCTGCACACCGCCAGACAAAGCTTCCGATTTGCAGCCTGTATCTGACAAAACATTGCTGGTACACAAGGAACAGGTCGGAAAAGGTTACCAATCCACTGTAATCGAATGGTCAAAGGAAATTGGAGAGAAATATGAATCATAAAAATAGAATTCTGGAAAAGCTGCTGGACAAGTATGAAGAACGCAAGAATGGTTCCAATCGGCGTGTACTGTTGCAATGCAGTAAAAGAGAATCGGGTGCTCCGGACATAGAAAGTGAGGAATATGTCGTTTTTCTTGAACAGATGGAATCGCTCCGTACAGCACAGCTAATTGATTTTGACTGGATCCGAAAGAATCATATTATTGACCATATCTGGCTGAATCTGAATCATGTACAGGATGCCTACGCCTATGTAAACCGTGAAACAATGACGCAGCAGGTGCAGAATGTTGTACAGCAGATTGACAACGTGCTGCCCGGAATACAGATAAATTGGATTGTTCAGGGACTGGAGGAAGAGAAAAAGCAGCTTTTGGAAAGAAATAAGCGCTTTGGCATATGGAAGCAGCCAACTGAATGGCGTGGAAAATGGCTGGATGCACTCTGCTATATTGATCGTTTATCGGGAAACGTTGTCACAATGCGTGCTTGCAGCGTCAAATTATATTCTGATTCTAAGTATTTTGAACGTGAAATCAAAAAAACACTTGCTTTATGGATTCGAGAACATGAACCAATTTTGCGTGAAACAGAAGAGCTGGAGGAACGGGAGATTCTATCACATGTTGGAATCTTGATGATGCCAGAGGTATTTGAATTCTGTGGAAATATACAAATGGATTTTTCGGATGGACTGGTGGATTTTTCTCCTATGAAAGTGGGAAGCTGTATTTTGGCAAGCTGTGTGCAGGATATCCGTCAAATCAGCTTGAATGGTGTACACCGCATTCTCTTCATTGAGAATCGAACGAATTACGCTGAATATTGCATCCGTGAAAAAGCAGAGGATGAGCTTGTGGTGTATCATGGCGGATTTTACAGCCCACAGCACGGTGAATTCTTTAGGAAACTCCATGAAACAGCCAAGCAGATCCCTGTATATTTCTGGGCTGATATTGATTATGGTGGATTTCAGATGTTCCACAGGTTGAAAAGTAATATAATTCCGGATTTACAGCCATACCGTATGAATGTGAAGTCATATGATGCACATAAAGCCCATGGATTGAATCGTTCGGAGGCATATTTCCAAAAACTTTCCTGCTTACTGGCATTAACGGAGTTCAGTATGTTTCATCCTGTGATAACGCAGATGTTAAAAGAAAAGATCACAATTGAACAGGAGATTTTTTTGCTGTAATAGATAAGTATATCGGACGATGATCGGTGTGGGCTATTTAAAATTGTATGCACTGATGTGGCAGGAAATACAAACGAGCTAACATTTGATGGTTTCTATGTAACAACCAATATGTGGATTCGATTCATCAATAATAAGCCTGTTTTATTTGCTTCTATTGCAGGAATTCTGATGCTTGTAGGTGGTATTGTGTTTATTATTGTGAAAAAGAAGAAATGCGCATAAGGACAAACAATGTTGTGAACTTTTACAAAAAGGCTTCATATCAATAATAAAACGATAGCTTTCCCAAAACAAAAATGCACCCTTTCTGTTTGAAAAGGGTGCATTGTATCAAAATTGCAGTCTTTAGCCAGAAACAAGGACTATGTTGTTAAACATAGTCCTTTTGCTATATGGCTTAGAATAGGCTTCTGTGACCGTGCTGCCTTTGGAATCAGGGACTATGTTGCTGACAAAAAATAAAGCTGAATCGAACTTTGAGTATGTTCCGTTTCCGACGATTTCCGTCCTAACGGTGCGCAACCATGTCAAACTGTGGTAATCAATGGACCATACAGGGTGTCATTTCGACACTCCTTTTATACCTCCACATGACATAAATAGCTCCTTCCCCATATCGGAGAAGGAGCTTTTCATTACTTTGCTTCTTCCTCTGTGTCTTTGTGCTTAACAGGATTGAGCTTACTGTCAATTACATCCGAAGCAATCTCGTCAGCAGACTGTATTGCATGAACATATATCTTACTTGTCGTAGTTATCGAAGAATGGCCAAGACGTTTAGAAACCGCTGGGATAGGTACTCCTTCAGCTATAAGAAGCGTTGCATGAGTGTGTCTGAGTGAGTGAGGCGTAAAATGAGGCAGCTTGTTGCGTTTTACGAACTTGCTTGTCCAGTCGGTCAGGCTATCTGGATTCATGGGAGTTGTATCATCCTTTATGAAGAGTCTGTCGTTTCTTACAGTTTTGGTACTTCCGTCTGCAAGAGTAATGGTGATAAAGTGCTCCCAGCGATCAAGCATATCGTTTCGGAGCTTGTTCCAGTAAGTCTGATACTCTCTGAGAAGGTCGAATACCATTTCAGAGAGCTTTATAGTGCGGTAAGATGTTTCATTCTTGGGGGACTTGGTTATTATGCCCATGTTCTGAACATACTGACTGGTTCTTTTGATATGTATAACACGGTTGTCAAAGTCGATATCCTTCCATTCCAGGCCAAGAAGTTCGCCTCGTCTCATACCACTGAAAATAAGAAGGTACATTGCCGTTTTCCACTTGAGAGGTTCCTCGTCAAGCAGTTCAAGTACGTGCCGTGCCTGTTCATCATCAAGAAAAGCTGCTTCTGAATGCTCAAGTTTCGGAGCTTTCATGTAGTTGCGGTCTGCGATATTTCTTGGAACAAGTCCGTCACGGGTAGCTTCTGCAAGAATTGAACTAATGAGCCTGTGATGGTGAAGTATGGTCTTCGATGATAGGCCAGTCGTTTCGGTGTGTAGCTTAAAAATCTTATCTGTCTTTCTTCCCAGTGCAGCTGCTATCTTTTCAGCAGATTCTATGCTTATGTGTTCTGCTTTGCAGGCAGCTGAGACAGTCGCAGCGGAAAGTCCAGCTTTGTTTGCTACAGCTTTGATTGTGAGATGCTTTTCTGATATAAGGTCTCTCAGCTTATCGGAACGGGCATATGCCCCAACTTGCTTGATGCCTTTCTCACGAAGATTGTTATAGAAAGCTTTCAGATGATGGGGCTGCAGCTTGGTTAGTTTTATATCGCCGATAGCGAGATTGATATTTTTCAGCAGTGCCTTATATCGTTCATATGTCTTAGGCGCAAGCAGAGGCTTGTTGTTTTCAAGCCATGTCTCTGCGTATTCGCTGAATCGAGTATTGTCGTCAAAGTATGTTCCGTTCCTGACAAGTTCCTCAAATCTGATCTTCTGCCTTTCAAGTTCCTTCTCAATTTGGTCAGGTTTCATCTTATCGGGCGGTGTCCACGTCATGCAGCGTTCGATATGCTTTCCGTTGCTATCATATCCATCATATGCACGAATATAATATGAGACCTTACCGTCCTTTGATATGTGTTTCTTTACAGTAGCCATAATGGCCTCCTTTCTATGAATATGGGGCATTCTTGAGAATGCCCCATGTATATCGGCTAGGCTGATGCTCTTCTGATTCTTGACTCAGGCTCACTCGGAGTCAGAGTATGGCTGTCAAGGTAATCCATGAGCTTCTCCCAGTTAACAAGTGTTGAACGGCCAGCTTTAACTGATGGTATCTCACCACTGTTAACGAGATGGAGAAGTAAGCCTCTGCTTATGCCCACACCGTGCTCACAGCAGAGCTTATAAGTTTCGTTGATACTGTTCATCTTTTTCATGATGACACCTCCTTCCTTTATATAGTATATAGGCGATTCGTACTACTCTATCGGTTCCTTATCACACTTGATATAGCCTTGTGACAGAGACCATCCTACATCACCATATTCAAGAATGCCATTGATCGTAGAAATTTGAAAGTTGGTGCTAAGATCAAATGGCTTTTTACTGGTACCTCTTTTGAAGTCGATACCTGTTTTAACAAAGGCCTCTCTTAACCCGTCTCTCAACTTATCTAAAGCGGCAGCGCTGTGATCACTTTCGTCGAACACTTTAGCTGCTTCCTGTATTTTTGACTTACAATCAACAATGGCATCATAGTCGATACGCAGCGTATCATCGTAGCAACCCTTTCCGTAAAATGGGAATATATGATTGATGAATGAATGCGGATGCTCCTGCTCCTCAGCCTTGAGCTTCTGGATGAACTTGAGCTTCATATCAAGAGTCTTGATAGCAAGATCATTAGGAATAAGTTTTTGGGGGATGGGTGAAGGAACTGAATACGGTTCCTTAATGTAACGGTAAGTGTATGGATTATCATTAGCTGCCTTGAAGTCCTTGAGCTGCTCAATCAGCATATGTTCCATTCTTCCGAGGTCACCACTGGAATAGTCAGGAAGGAGAACAGTAACAGGTCGTGGGTTACGTCTGTCCACTCTTACTCTACCGATTATCTGGATAATCTCCTCGGGCTCGAAGGACTCGGCAACGATAACTTCGATTGCACTGTCATGAAGTGAAAGTCCGATGTTAGCTACTTTTGTGGTTATCAGTCCAGAGCCTTCAAACATTGAGTTCTCTGTTATCTTACTGATTTCCTCATTTAGCGTATCATCGACAGAATCTGAATAGATCTGCTGTGCTGGGGGATCAAGATGCTGGTTGAAATTTCTGCCCTTGTCGATATCGTTGAGAAGCATCAATGTCTTCTTGCCTGATTTCGAGATGGCGTTTATATACTCTGCAAGCTTCTGTGGATCGCTTGGATCGTAGATCTTGAAGTTGAGGTAATCCCAGTTCGCTTTCATTAGTACAAGTTGCTGTATGCGAGTGTACTTTGTGAAATCGAACATGGCGATTTCTTCTGTCGATGCATCGAGAATTACGTTGGATGGATAGCGGTTGTCATACTCAATATACTCCTTACTCCATATCAACGGCAGTACATTGTCGATAGTAGCTGAGATATAAATTCTCTTAGTAGTATCGAGGTTGTTCTCAAGCCACTGCAGCATCTGTTTTGGATACATAGCAAAAGTTGCATCAGAGCTGAGACAATGACATTCATCAAGAAAGACTGTAAGAAACATGCCTTTAAACTGATTCAGTCGGTTGACAAAGCTTTGATATGTCAGTATGTAGACATTCTTCCATTCTAGGAACTCTTCAGCCTTATCGGGCGGTATGCCAAGCTTTCTAGCCACTTCTCTACGCAGTTGTCGCATGGTGCAGCGTCTCGGGGTTATTAACACAGCTTTTTCATCTGGCGGCTTTACTTTTATGAAATCTCCGAGCATTTGGCTCTTTCCACAGCCTGTCGGTCCATATAACAGCATTGCGTCGCCGATTCTGAGATTCTTTATCATATCTGAGTCAATCACTTCAGATAGATACTTGTTCGGTGGACCAATAACCGTAGGGATGAACCCGCTCATGCTAATGATGGACGGGTTCAGTGTAGCTTCAGCTGTCGCTGCCTTGAGGTCTTTGATGCTTTGAACCTTATCTTTAAAGTAATTGCAGTCTCTTCTCCAGTAACATTGAGAGCAGTCGTTACAATCGGGGTTCAGTTTACACCGCTTTTCTTCTTCAACAAGCACAATCTCTAGATTCTTGCCCATGTGCTTCTCAGTATGCTTGGATTCTACTATCATTGTAGTACCTCCTTTATACGGACTCCGTAGAAGCCACGTTGGTTGATATTTCCTGTGCGCTTTCTGTCCTTATCTACTCGATTCTCATTTGTCTTGTAGAACGCCTGAGAAAAGGCAGATAGGTCTTTGAACACATCACCACCGTATAGTCTTACGAAAGCCGCGTATAACTCTTGCGTGTATATGAATGTTTCAGGATTCGTGAACTCACAGTACTCATTGCTGAACTGACGTATCAGTTCGTAGGGCTGTGTACTCGGTCCGAATGTCAACTCCTGTAGATAAGCGTCCCTGTTGGTGAACTTGTAGTTGTTGTTCTTAAGCTTCATGTAATGCCTCATAGCTTCGGTGCAAACAGCATCTCGCTCAGCCAACAGCTTATTCAATAGATATGGATCCTGTTGATCCTTGGGAACAGAATAATCGAAGGGTATCGGTACGATCCTTCTAGCGAAAGCTTTATCTATTGCAGAGTATGCCATGCCAATGTTGTAGTTGGAGGCAATAAGAATCTTGCAGGACGGTTGTACCTTTACTTGATTCTGGAACTTAACAGGTGCAGATATTTTATCACCACCTGATAGAGATTTCAGCTTACCAATAGCATCTTTACTTATATCTACAGCGCCTTCGTCACCGGAGATGTTTATCCTCTTGTCGGTTAGCTCGCCAATGGCAAATCTATCACCGAGAAGCGTCTTCATTGACTTGTGTTCAACTCCAGAATCAGAGATGAATGATTCAAGCATTCTCAGGAAGGTTGACTTGCCGTTGTCACCGTTAGGACCATAGAGAACGAAAATAGCCTTTGCTTTGGCATCAGGAGAGATGCAGTAACCGATAACCTCATAAAGAAGCTCTATCAAAAGAGTGTCTCCACCAGATATCGTACCGAAGAATTTATCTGTAACAGGGTGATCAAGCTGAACATCGAAACCAAGAAAGTTTGCTTCGACGATCATAGTATGGAAGTAGTCTCCAGGAATTTGGTTCTCATAAAAATCGCCTGTTGTGTTATCAAAGCTACCATTTATAAAGATAGTGTAGCGATCATCGTTTGCTTGAACAGTAACAAGAAATGCACGAGGTATCGCTGATTTTAGGATACTGTGACAAACATCAATAGGTTTAGGATCTATTCCGAATGTAACATGTATCATACATAGAATCATACGTATGATAAGTATGTCATTGAGCGGAACATATCTCCTGTTATAAAACATATATGGTTTCGTGTTATACAGAACTATCCAACGCTCCCTAACGAGCTTTTGCTCTATTTCGTATCGTTGCTCGTCATTAAGCGAGTCCCTTATGTAACTGTAAGAATCTGATGCTGTAGGATAGTATACTCCATTCATCGTCAGCGGCGGTGCGTTAGCAGTGGCTACAGTTACAGCTGTGCTGCTGACGTATGGAAGATTATTTGGTGGAGGTAGATTTCCTACATTCATCGGTGGTGGATTGGCAACGGCACCCATTGCAGCTGTGCTGCTGATGCCTGTTGGCGTTTCATCACGAGCTTTCCATTCTTCATAACTAAGTTGACGAAAAAGCGGCTGTGTAGGAGGAGAGCCTCCTACACTCAACGGTGGTGCATTAGCAGTGACACCTGTGGCAGCTGTGCTATTATCAGATTGCCCTGTCAGTTGTATGAATACCTCATTAGTAACAGGATTAACAATGTTAAACGGCGACCGAGGGATTGTTGAATCAGTAGGCACAGAAACTATTTCTCCTTCTGGAGTTATAGCTCCAGCAATTCTTAATGGAGGGCTACTTGTATCAGCTTTAGGAACAATTGTCGCCGATGATGTTGTTCCGCCTTCCACAGCTCCCTGAGAAATGCCTTCTGACGATGTGACAGTGATGCCATTAATGGCTGAGTTATCGTTCGGATTCATTTAGATTTCCTCCTTCCATATAGCTCTTAGAATACGATCATGGTCAGTCCCGGACCTTCGTTCTCGTCGAGATTTATAGGCTCAACAAGCTCGAATGGAAGACCTGATGCGATTCCCATTGCTGTTGCTTCCAACAATGAAGCCTTTGCCTTGGACGGCTCTTTTGTGTTACTCTCGCGTGTTTGTGACTTTGTTAAGTCGGTCTTCTTTTTAGTATCCATAAAGATACTCCTCCTTTGTGATGGTATATGAGTTTGTGTTATGCCAGCGTGCAGCGTTTTCTTCGACCAATGAGAGGCAAAGTTTACATTTACCCCCTTTACCTGCTCCGTGATTTCTGATATCATAGAGATAGTAGGGTGAATACGCTGTAGTTGCTTAGTATGGTTATATTATAACCAATTGTTTGAAACAAGGGGAGATAGGTAGTCCCGAAACTTAAAAAAACTTTTTGAGTAAGTTCGGAAACTTTCCGAACTTACAGGAGGTATAGTATGAGTAAGCTGAAGAATAAGCAGAAGACCGAACAGGAGAGGTTAAAGATGGAGTGCCTCGAAACACTGATTAAAAATATCTATGGTGTTAAGAACGTTAACTATCAGTTTGAACCAGAGGATAATCGCTGTTATATTAACAGGGGTAAAACCGGTAAAGGCTTGATAGATGAGCTTGAGTTTACTCCTCACTATGCTAATAAGCTTAAGCTGCTGTTTCAATTTACTTTTCACCAAATCTATGGCGTTGATATCATCTTTGAAGACAAGAAGGATTTCGATACTCTTCATTGTATAACGAGATTCTGTGAGTCAATATTTAGTGAGTCAAAACGTAGTGAGTCAATCGAAATTGAGACTTTTGATGTACTGGATCCACCATACAAATATGCATATGCATGGACGGCAGATTCACCATTCAAAGTGCTTAAAACACTGGGTGTATACGCTCCGCATGGTGAAATCGTAGTATGCTGCAGTGAAGCACAGGAAACAACAATATCTGAACAGAAGGAGGAAGCTAAGAATAGGCGTATCCCATTGTTGAAGTTCCTTGAGAAAGATGATGGGAGGCAAGTATGTATGGGCAACAAAATATGTGAGCTGTTGTGTGAGCGATTCATCCCACTGCTATTTGACTTTAATCCTAATATGAAGGATAGTGACCTATGTTCTAGAATAGATTTCTTATATGCAGAGTCTAAAAATGAACTGTTAAAACAACTATACGGCCATTATGATGGGATAACAGGAAAAATGGAACTAAACCTACCATATCAATCTTCATTTGGATTCAGATACATCATCGTCTTAGATAGTAAATATGAGAAGCTTGATGAGTGTGACTTGAACTTAAATAGTACTTCAGGATGGTACATTATTGATGACATCATGTTTCCTTCAAGTATACGCATTCCGGCAATGAATTACAAATCAAAAGTTCTTTACCCGCCTATCGATAGATCTGGTATGAGAGGTCTAACAGACTCTAAGTATCGTATATACTATAAGATGAATGAGGAGTCAGGTAGCAGGCGTTCCAATAGAGATTTGCAAGAACTGATGTACAAAAGGTATAAACAAGATTACATTAATTACCATCGGTATACCAAGAGGTACATAGAAGAACTATTGAAGTTGATAGCCTCATGGGATCTTAAATCACTTATACATGAAACTGTTAACGAAAGTATGATTCAATCATTCTGTATCGATAAGTATGGGCCAGACAAAACTTTCTTATCAAACATCGAATCAATCTATGAACACCCATTAGTTAAGAAGCATATGCAAGATGCTATTTCTAGACGGTCGATTGTAAGTAGTTTCAAACAGCGTACCTCAAATGCTTCATTACAACCGGCGAGTTTGCTGCCAATGATGATTCAGCCTGAACTCAGTAAGCTCGATCAGTTATATGACGTGTTAAAACAAGGTGCAATAGATGGACAAGAGATTAACCAACATTCTGAGAACGAACAATCATTCAATGCATCCGAGCTATCATTTGCTTTGTTACAATGGATAGGAGAGGTAGGAGAAGAAATCAAAAAATTCGCTAACAACTTACCCAAGTACTATACATATGCAAACGAAGATAGCAGTACGCAAGAACACGGTAAGAAGATAAGGGAGTATGCCGAAAGTCAACAACTTGCTGATGCGATAGATGAAATGAATAAAGAGTTGGATCGGATGGACGAACCGAATGAACAATTTAAGCATGATGATTATGACGATTGGGAATCGTATAAGTGGGGGAACTGGAGAAACACTCGTTGTAATGCGTTTGAAGAAGTTAAGACGAGTCTTGAGAGATATATCCAGAAGATCAAGGATATGATGACAGATTTCTAAATGATGTATGAAACCCATCATAGGCGAATGCTGAAGACATCTGTATAGAGGCTCTGAAGAACCCCTGATTCTGCTAGCATCAATTGTAAGAGGCATCTGCTTACAGTATACACAGAATGTATTGTAGCAGCATACAGCCTCAATTATCGACCAAGGAGTGATACTTGATGGCAATATACATAGCTTTCGACGTTGAGACACCCAACCGTGCCAATGACCGTATGAGTGCGATAGGCATATCTGCAATCAAGGATAACAGGATTGTTGCCAATTACTACTCTCTCGTCAACCCGGAAACTCACTTCGACTACTTCAACACCCAGCTAACAGGCATAGATGCCGAGAAGGTCAAAAGCGCTCCGAACTTTGCTGAACTGTGGGAGAAAATCGAGCCTATCATGAGCAAAGGCATTCTTGTTGCTCACAATGCTGTATTCGATATGAGTGTTCTCCGCCAATGTCTACATAGTTACGGTATCTCATGGAAAGCTGCTGCTGACTACTTATGTACGGTACAGATAGGTCGGCGTGTGCTTCCGAACATGAAACATAACCTCGACGTGATGTGCGAATACTACGATATAGCTCTGAATCATCACCAAGCTGACAGCGATAGTCGTGCCTGTGCAGAGATACTATTGAGGTACATGGAGAGCGGCGTGGATGTAAGCCAGTACCTGAGACAGTACTGGTTATAAGATAGACATGAGCATAGAAATCTGCCGTGTGCAGTCCCTGAGACTTCCTGTGCAGGCGTTGTTGGGAAACCCTACTACGACGAGAAGAGCGTTTGAGAGGCATCCGTGTATGATTGCCTAGAGATGGCTATAAAACGCACTGTAGAGGCGATTTGAATGACGTGACAAATTGATTCCCTGTAGCAACCGCCACAGGGGATCTTTTGCTTATAGGTTACTGCGGGATCAATACATGAGTCTGAGCATTCTTTCGTTCTTTTGACGGATGTACTGTATTTCAGGATCGATAGGGGTATAGTCTACTCTCGGGAATACGTCAATTAGTGATGCAGAAAAACCGCAAGCAAACTTTTGCCTAATCTGTGCGGATTCTGCTTCTGAGAGCTCATAGCTTGGCTGAAGTCCAAGTATCAACTCTATGACATCAACGGAAAGACCTGCATTCAAGGCGTTTAATACAAATGTGTTTCTCAATGCATCGAATGCGAGCGGTCTGACATTAGCTGCACGGATCATCTGATTATACTTTCTTGAAAGTCTATACCACGCCATAAGATCTCCATTCTCTTCAACCAGCATGTACGGAGTATTGCGTATAGCGTGAAGCTCACACCACTGTACAAGCTCACGCCCTGTGTTTACAGGAAGAGAAAGTTTACGACAACAGCCAGTTCTTACATAATTAGGCGTGTTACATAGTGGTAAAGGGGTATCATATCTCACCTCGCTTACGAAGAGGTTGTAGTATTCATAATCGCTGCCCAGATCATATTCAAGGGAATCCCAATGCAGAGCGTTGATCTCCGCGATACTAAGCCCTGTAGCAAGATTCAGCCTTATGAAAACTCCGATGTCATACATGTAACTGGCAGCTACAAGATCAGCCGTTTCTTTAGGTGTGAACCATCCAGCCTGTACGCTTGGCCCCACCAATCGCTTCATAGCTTCTAATATGTCTTTCTGTTCCATAACAGAACCTCCTTTATGTTTTGATAACTCTGTGACAACAACTGCTGCATGGGCTTCCAATACAGCAGAGCTGTCACTGTTGTATATTTGTATTGTGGGTGTGTCAAGTGACACGCCTTTCTTATTATGTCATTCTAAAAGTTCTTCGATACTCTTGTCATGTCCGAATGCCGGCTTCCATTGGTAATCGCCTGTGGCTTGCTGTAAGTGCTGTATGAACTGAGTTACATCAGTCCAGTCATTCGCATACATCTTGCCATTTACAAAGCTGACGGGATTTATTACGATGTGGATGTGATAGTAGGAACGTGGCTTACCTCTCCTGTTTTCCATAGTCTGTTCGTGGACACCGAACAGAAGCTGATACTCATTACGGAAGAAATCTGCTATGCGGTATCCAGCTTTCACAGCAGCTTCGAGATTACGGAACCTTGTATCAAGCACGACAACAAAGTGTACGACCTGATTTCCACTGACCTTACCGAAGTACCTCTTCACAGCCATAAACTGATTCAGAGCATCGTCGCTCCGAACATTGACAGCTCCACAGTACTTAGTGTGACCGCCAGTAACATAGTTACAGCAATTGATTAAATAGTCATTGCCTGCATCAGCATGTGTGATTACTTTAATAATTCCCATAACTGATCGACCTCCTTTCTTATCTCTTCCTTCTCGGAGCATTCTTTTCCTGCCATTTTGACACAACGATTTACGATATCCTCCAGCCTGCACATCACTTCAGGTGTAACAGAAATATCAGCGTGGAGAGCACGTGTAGTAACATATGCCGAGAAGCTCATATCAGAAGCCTTAGCAGCTTCCTCTAAAGTTTTAGCATCCTCGGGCTTCATCTTCATGGATTTGGTGACAGTTTTCATGTCGCTCTTGGTCTTTCTCATGGTGTTTTCCTCCTGTTTCTATATGTGTTATAGTATATAGAGAGTGTAGTATCTATAAGATATAGAGTCTTATAGTATCTCTCTTACACTTGGTCTAAAGGCAGCACTTTGCCAGTATACGGTAAATGTATTACCGTATACTCGGGCAGGCTACCTGCTTGTCCCCGTGAAGGAGACAGCGTAGCGTTCTGCAATGAGTCTCACAGTCCGAAGACCACTTACCCATCACTTATATGTTGTATAGGTAATACTTTTACACGTATCCCGATATATCATCTCTTTTCGATTGTATATCATTGATATGCCTCTATGTCAGGTACTGATTATACGATAATGGCTGACCACATAGAGACCGCTACGGCGGATCATAGGAGCATAGCAAACGGAAGGAGGAAACGATGTTTACAAATGAACGTTATCTGACCTGTGGAGTTGACAGCACGATACCGCTGGAACTTCAGCTGTTCATGTGGGAATGCGTGGAAAGGATGCAAGGTACGAAGGACTATCTTCAGGTCTTCGAGCTTACGGCATCAGGCCCGATGCAGAGCATATCTCACTCGTCAGAAGAACCCGAATACCACATGGAATATCTGATACCCTCAGATACTCCGATAACAGCCAAAGTCTACATCATAGACGATGGCGATCACTCAACAATGCTGCTTGCAGAAGAATACTGATACAAAGAACCCCTCCCGATTCAGTTCGGGAGGGTATTTTTATGCCCTGAGGAGGATAATACAATGGAAGAAAACAAAATCTACTGCTCTCACTGCGGAGCACTTATCGAAGACGATGACTACGAGGAAGTCAACGGTGAGATCGTCTGCACCGACTGCTACGAAAACCACACTACCACCTGTGACCGCTGTGGCTCTGTTATCTGGACCGATGACAGCTACGGCGACGAATACACCACGCTCTGCTCCAACTGCTATCACAACCACTATACTCGCTGCAGCTGCTGTGACGCTCTGCTCCATGAGGATGACGCCTATCACCTTGATGGCTACGATTACTGCAGTGACTGCTACCACGACGAAGTTGATAAGAACAGAAGCATACACGACTACGGATATAAGCCTGAGCCTATCTTCTATGGCGATTCTCACCGATATTTCGGTGTAGAGCTTGAAATAGACGGAGCAGGCAAAGACTCGGACAACGCTGATGAGCTCCTTGCTATCGCCAACAGAAACGAGGAGCACATCTACATCAAGGGTGACGGCTCTCTTGACGACGGAATGGAGCTGGTAACACACCCTATGTCTCTTGCTTTCCACAAGCAGTATCAGTGGGCAGAGATCATGAAGAAGGCTATATCTCTGAGATATCGCTCACATCAGACAAGTACATGTGGGCTTCACGTCCATGTGAACCGTGACTGCCTCGGTGATAACCGTGAGGAGCAGGATGAAACTATCAGCAGGATACTGTACTTTGTGGAGAATCACTGGAATGAACTGCTGAAATTCTCACGCCGCTCCGAGTACGCCATGAACAGATGGGCAGCTCGCTACGGCTTTGAGAAGACAGGCCGTGAGATACTGGACAAGGCTAAAAAAGGCAACAATGGTCGATATGCCGCTGTAAATCTTATGAACTACGCAACCATCGAGTTCAGAATGTTCAGGGGAACGCTGAAATACAACACTTTCATCGCTGTTCTTGAGCTTGTCAACGCTATTATCGATGCAGCGATCAACAACACCGATGATACTCTGTCCAAGCTGTCATGGCTGGACTTTGTAGGCGATATCAGAGAGCCTGAGCTGATACAGCACCTGAAAGAACGCAAACTTTACGTCAACGACGATATCAACGAAGAGGAGGATATGTGATATGTGTGCATTATTCGGATGGCTCGATTATAGAGGGATTGTCCCATACAGAGTGCTCAGAAAGCTCACTCAGGCACTGGCAAACGCAGCTGAGGAGAGAGGGACAGACGCTGCCGGTATCAGTTATATCAACGGCGGCAGAGTAACGATCTTCAAACGACCGAAGGCAGCGCACAAGCTGCACTTCCACGCTCCCGACGGTACAAAGGCTGTTATGGGACATACAAGATTGGCTACACAGGGCGATAAGAAGCAGAATTACAACAATCACCCGTTTGCCGGTCACGCTGACAAGGAGTTCGCTTTTGCCCATAACGGCGTCCTCTGGAATGACAAGGAGCTCCGCCGTGACAAGGTTATCCCTGATACATATATCGATACTGACAGCTATATCGGCGTTCAGCTTATCGAGAAGCAGGGAAAGCTTGACTTCGACAGCTTGCAGTACATGGCAGAAACGGTTGAGGGAAACTTCACTTTTACCGTGCTCGACCAGACCAACAGCTTATACATTATAAAAGGAAGCAATCCTATGTGCCTGCTCCACTTCGAGACAATAGGCCTTTTTGTATACGCATCAACAGAGTCGATCATGAAGAAGGCTCTGAAACAGCTGGGCCTGCATAAGTTCGAGAGCAAGCGCATCGATACGAACGAAGGCGATATCCTGTGCATCGACAGAAATGGAAGGATATCGAAGTCGCAGTTTCAGCCCAAGATATATCGCTCGAAGTATCTGAGCTGGTACGACGACGAGCCTTATTATAACGTGCATGAAGAACTACTGCTTGCCTATTGTGGCTGTTACGGAGTTGATACCGCTGATGTGGAGCTTCTGCTGGAGTTCGGCTATACCTGTGACGAGATCGAGGATATGCTCGCAGACCACAGCCTGCTGCATGAAACGCTCTGTGCTATCAAGGGCGAAGAGGAATATAGTCTGCTCGAAGCGTTCTGAGCGGATAGAAAAATAACCACGGCGTGAGCACCGTGGTTATTTTTTGTTCCGAGTTCCAAGTGTTGTTTAACTTCATAAGCTTTATGTCTGATGCAGTCTTGTACCCAACAGTCTTTTCAAACTTGTTTGACACCTGGAACATGGAACACTACTTCTCTCTTGTCACTGTAACTGTCTTTTGTCTCGCACTATATATAGGGGAAGGACCAAAAGTGAAGATGCCTAAAAATGATTTTATGGTATATAGGCAAAATCAGCTGCTCTCAAAGCTCCAATCGGGTAGGCTGGTATACTGCATACTGTCCATGCATGTGCCGAAACGATTGGGCAGGATTGATATAAGCAAACTGTTATTTGCGTGTCTTCCTGCCAAAACTGCCTGTCTTGGGAGTCCATGTACACGCAGTATTATGTATTCAACGATACGTACTCTTGCTGATACCAATAGTAAACTGTGTACAGTACTTATTATCCATTGATAAAAGCCCAAATCAGGGGTATGATAGAACCAAAAGGTATCGAAGGAGGCGCTCAATGGATAACAACGTAGGAAAAAGAATCAGGTACTATCGCTTACAGCGTGGAATGAGTCAGGAGCAGCTTGCACTACAAGCTGATATCAATCCGGCGTTTCTTGGGCACTTGGAAAGAGGACTGAAAAGCCCTACCATGACAACTCTTGATAAGATAGTAAGTGCTCTCGGGCTAAGCTATAGCGAGTTTTTCAGTGATTCTACCGATACTTCCGACACCGAAGGCACACGCTTCTATGTGGATATGATATTGAACAGTGCGAAAAGGCTGCCCGATGATAAACTGAAAATAGCTGCCGACATCATGCTCAAACTTACCGAATTGGCTGATTGAAATGAACCGCTTGGCTAAGGTCAAGCGGTTTAAACTTTCTGTAAACCAATACCAAAAAGTATTGACAACGGCTTGCTATAGACGTATAATAGTATTATAGAAACAAGATACAAAATTATAAAGAAGGTGGATATTATGTATTGCAAACACTGTGGGAAAGAACTTAAAGAAGGTGCTGCATTCTGCAATGAATGCGGTTCTCGGACGAACACAGCAGCTGTTTCAGATGAGGACAAAAAGCTCAGTATAACAGAGGCCATAGGCTCTCTGTTGTTTATCGGCCTTATTGTTATATTGGTAATAAACTGCAAGCAGTTCAATGATAAGAAAAAAGCGACGCAAAAATCAAACACGTCTTATCAGAAGCTCATGGAGAATTATTGTCATTCAATAGAAGAGCTTGATGATAAGGAACTTATCAACTGTGTTATCCCTGCCACGATAACAAAAGAACACAAAAAAGATGATTATTACAAAGAGATCACATCCAGCATCAAAGATTACCTTAACTACGCTCAGGCATATCTGAACCTTTCTGACAGTTCAGATTTTACTGTAAAGCTTGATGATATATATAATGTATCACCTCTGAGTAAAAACGAAATGAAAGATATACAGGATTATTACGATAACCTGTATTCAAATTTCGGATACAAGAAAGTCCCTGAAGTAGAACAGGTTTTGGATATAGAATGTTCATTTAAGTGGAGACAGAGCAAGGATAAGGGGATGATGCAGGAATCATTCATTGTAGCTTATCTCGACGGAGAAGGTTGGTTTATCGCTGATTTCAAAGGATGACGAACACATCGCCCGATATGTCAGTTAAGTTTTTACTGCCGAAATCAGTGATGTGTTATTACCAAAAGGAGGAATATCAATGAAATGCAATAATTGCGGACATGATCTTGATGAAAATGTAAAATTCTGTGACAAGTGTGGTGCATCTGTAGATGGTACATCTGCACCACCGCAAACAATTCCTGCATCTGCAAAAAAGAAACCATCATTAATAGTTCAGTTATTGGGGACGGTGTTTGCTTTAGCTTTCGTTGCACTTTTTATTTTTGGAAATGTTAAGCTTATTTCATTTTTAGTAAAACAATTTAAAGATGACGGAAGCACAGAGGTTGGGCAGGGAGATAAGCGGAGTTTACTTGATGTATTAGATGATCCAGATAAATACGCTTCGGCAACAAGTGAGATTGACGCTGCAAACAGCAAAAAATTCGTCGCCGAAGAAGTTACAAAAGCTGACGAACTTGATTCAGCTGTGAATGCAGATAATGATGATGAAGAATATGTCTATCCGACAAAACTAATAGGTCTGACAGTAAATGAAATGATAGACCTTATTGGAGAACCCCAAATGATAGAAAGAAACTATTTAGGAGGTGGAGGCCATGATACTGCATATATATACGGCAACTACACTAATATCTTCATTGCATCATACCCTCCAGAAAGCAACTATAACTTCGATGACAGAGATGCTATTATAAACGTTGCTATTGTGCTCGGCGGTGATGTGAATGAATATGTTTACGTGGATATGCCCTACAGCGTACTTAGTGAAACGTACTCTCTCAGTGAACCAGTGCTGTTTAACGGCGGAGATGCGATGCTTGATGGCAAATATGTCTCGACCTCCAATATCACCTGCAACGGTCTGAAATGCAATATGCTCGCAGCAAGTTATGAGAACGGCAGCAACGCACCGATGGAACTGTTTATGATAACAGCTAACGATCTGCGTAACTGAGCGTAAGCACGAGATGATTTACTATAAAAAATAACTCCTCTGTCAGACAGAGGAGTTTTTGTTTGTAATTCTTCTATGTAATCTTGAAATGCTTCTAGAGTACGGCTACACCTGCGATGAGATCGAAGAGATGCTTGCAGACCATAGCTTACTGCACGAAACGCTCTGTGCTATCAAGGGAGAAGAGGAATACAGCCTGCTTGAAGCATTCTGAGCAGAGACAAAGATAACCACGAAGCGAGAGCACCGTGGTTATTTTTTGTTCCAAGTTCCGAATGTTGTTCAAGTTTTAGCAATGAAGATATCTTATATCTATGAGATTCTCAGTCTAAGTTCCATCTCAAAACTTGCTTGACACTTGGAACATGGAACACTACTTCTCTCTTGTCACTGTAACTGTCTTTTGTCTCGCACTATATATAGGGAAAGGACCAAAAGTGAAGATACCTAAAAATGATTTTACGGTATATAGGCAAAAGCGGCTGCTCTCAAAGCTCCAATCGTGTAGGCTGGTATACTGCATACTGTCCATGCATGTGCCGAAACGATTGGGCAGGATTGATATAAGCAAACTGTTATTTGCGTGTCTTCCTGCCAAAACTGCCTGCCTTGATTCTACCTGTTTACATATTCTCAGGAGCGTTCTGTGACGTGCTGAATACGTGAGCTTAGGAACTCTCGATTTTACTCTGATGCTCTAAAACGCTTTCCTCTGTATGGTTATAAGCAAAATCTGTTTCAAGGACCTTCTCACAAAACTGCTTGCTCTGAGATGGCCTGTATACGTAAGATTTGGTAGTTTTTAAGTATAGATACACTAGTTGAATCATTGACTAATTGGGCATATTGTGGTATACTTATTATAAGTATAACTTCTCGTAGCTTTGACTAATCAGAAGCAGATGGGCATTTATGACAATACGTATAATGCAATCTTTCATATGAAGATATATGTGACTTTGCGGATATGAAAACTCACCGAGAGACTTCATCGCAGTTTGGGGGAGCAATGCAGAAGATACGGTGTTTTGATATGATGACGCAGTTAGTGTAAATAAGGGATAGAGGTGTGTATATGGCAAAATTAGAGCATTTAACCGTAGGTTCTATTGTTTCAGGTATATCTGATACCGGAACCGTTCAAATAATCGCAGTGAAATGGTATGGTGATTCTGTCCTCGAAGCTACATTCAAGGACAGAATGGGCAATCTTGCCAGTCAGCTCCTTTACAGGGATGATGAAGTCTCTTTGCAGGTGGTTTCGGATAATCTCCCGTGGAGCTTTGACGGCGACGCTGAACAATTCAAGCTTTTATCCGAGGCATACCGTATTAGCCTTGCACATCTGTTTGATCCTTATCTTGCTGTACATACATCCTCTATCGAGCCGTTGCCGCATCAGATTTCTGCTGTTTACGAAGAAATGCTGCACAGAATGCCTCTGCGTTTCATCTTAGCCGACGATCCCGGTGCAGGTAAAACCATTATGACCGGACTCCTGATGAAGGAACTGATGATCAGAGGTGATTTGAAAAGATGTCTGATTATCTCTCCGGGAAGCCTCTCAGAACAGTGGCAGGACGAGCTGTATTCCAAGTTCAATCTCCGGTTTGAGATTCTTACGAATGACCGCATCGAATCAGCAGTCAGCGGTAACGTCTTCACAGAAATCAATTATTGCATTGTCAGACTGGATAAGCTGGCAAGAAACGAAGTCCTGCGTGAGAAACTGAAAATCACGGATTGGGATTTGATTGTTGTCGATGAAGCACATAAGATGTCGGCGACTGTGTGGGGCGGCGAAGTGAAATACACTGCACGCTTCCGCCTCGGTCAGCTTCTCTCTTCTATCACGAGACACTTCCTGCTGCTTACAGCGACTCCGCATGACGGCAAAGAAGAGGACTTCGAGTTATTCCTCTCTCTGATAGATCAGGATCGTTTCGAGGGTGTGAATCATACAAGCAACAAGTCTGTTGATGTTGATGACATCATGCGCCGCCTTGTGAAGGAGGAGTTGCTCAAATTTGACGGCACTCCATTGTTCCCGGAGCGCAGAGCCTACACTGTAAACTATGACCTCTCACCACAGGAGAGTATCCTGTATAATAACGTTACGGAATATGTCCGAGATGAGTTTAATCGTGCTGACCAACTGGAAAAAGGACATAGAAGCACGGTCGGTTTCGCATTGACAATACTTCAAAGACGACTTGCATCATCGCCCGAAGCAATCTATCAGTCTTTACGCAGAAGACGTGAGCGTCTGGAAAATCGCCTCGCTGAAGAACGTATCGGCAAAAGAGCAGTCGAGCTTGATCCTTCTGCATATTTCGATGACTATGACACTGACGATTATTCCGCTGATGAAATCGAGGAGCAGGAGGAGCAGATTGCAGATCAGGCTTCCGCATCCAAGACTATCAGTGAACTGGAAGCTGAAATCAACACCCTGAAAAAGCTCGAAAACCTCGCCAATCAGGTACGCACAAGCGGCACAGACCGCAAATGGGAAGAACTGTCCCGTCTTCTGCAGGATAATGAAGCAATGCGCACCAAAGACGGCAAACGCGAGAAAATCATCATCTTTACAGAACATAGAGACACGCTCCGTTATTTGCATGATAAAATATCCTCTCTGCTTGGCGATGCCAATGCCGTCGTCACCATTCATGGCGGTATGCTTCGTGATGATCGTCGAAAAGTCGAGGCACTGTTCAAACAGGACAAGGATGTTCGTGTACTTATCGCTACAGATGCTGCTGGTGAAGGTATAAACCCCCAGCGTGCGCATCTGATGGTAAACTACGACCTCCCGTGGAATCCGAACCGTCTGGAGCAGCGTTTTGGTCGTATCCACCGTATCGGACAGACCGAGGTATGCCATCTCTGGAATCTGGTATCTAAAGACACCAGAGAAGGTGCTGTATTCCAGCGTCTCTTTGAGAAGCTGGAGGAAGAACGTGCAGCACTTGGCGGCAAGGTCTTTGATATCCTCGGAAAAATGTCCTTCAATAATAAGCCACTGCGTGACCTGCTTGTCGAAGCAATCCGCTATGGCGAAGATCCAAAGGTCAAAGCCCGTCTATGGCAAGTTGTTGATGATTCCCTCGACATTCAGAAAGTTCGTGAGCTGCTTGATGAGTATGCGCTGATACAGGATTCGATGGATGTCAGCAAGGTCATGGAGATCAAAGAAGAAATGGAACGCGCCGAAGCCCGCAAGCTACAGCCGTTCTTCATCGAGGCATTCTTCAAAGAAGCCTTCCGTAGTGTCGGAGGCAAGATGAATCCGAGAGAGCATGGCAGATATGAGGTCACTCATGTTCCGGTTGCCGTGCGTGACAGAGATCGTCAGATTGGATTCGGCAACCCCGTTTTGAAGAAATATGAGCGTGTCTGCTTCGATAAGGCAAATGTCAACGTGCAGGGACTCCCGCAGGCTGACCTGCTTTGTCCCGGACATCCGCTGCTGGAAGCAGTCATCGACCTCGTGATCGAGCGCAGCCGTGAGGCTATGAAGCATGGCACAATTCTCATTGATGAGCAGGATACAGGCACAGAGCCACGCCTCTTGTTCTACATCGAGGATACCGTTCAGGATGGTGTCATTCTTCCAAGCGGAAGCAAGCGCGTTATTTCCAAGAACATACACTTTGTTGAGATAAAAGAAGACGGCACAGCTACCAATGCCGGATATGCACCGTACCTCGACTACCGCACTCCGACGGAATCGGAAATGCAGACACTGCACAGCTTTGTTATGTCGCAGAGCTGGCTGACGCAGGATGTGGAGGATAAAGCGAAGGTCTTTGCTATTTCGCAGATTATCCCGAAGCATTTTCAGGAGATCAAGCGCAGGAAGGCTGAGCAGCTCGATAAGATCGAGAGTGCAGTTCGCAGCCGCCTGACTGTCCAGATCAACTATTGGGACAGCCGTGCTGCGGAGCTGAAGCTCAAGGAGAGTGCCGGAAAGATCAATGCCAAACTGAACTCCGACAATGCCTCCCGCCGAGCAGAAGAACTGACCGTCCGCTTGCAGCAGCGCATGGCAGAACTTGCAAAGGAGAAAATGATCTCCTCTGCACCGCCTGTTATTTCCGGCGGAGCGGTTATCATCCCGTTGGGGCTGCTGAAAAAGCTGATTCCGGATTCTGTACCGGATACATTTGGCAGCGGCGACCGCAGGGCTGTGGAACTCGCTGCGATGAAGGCAGTCACAGAAATAGAAACATCCCTCGGATACACTCCGAGAGATGTCAGCAAAGATAATTGCGGATATGACATTGAATCGACCGTTCCGGAGGGCAGTGATACCGCTGGCAGCCGCCTGCGCTTCATTGAAGTGAAAGGACGCACAGCCGGAGCGACGACCGTCACCGTTACGAATAACGAGATCATCACGGGGCTGAACAAGCCGGAGGAATACATCCTCGCCATTGTGGAAGTGGACGGTGACCGCACACACACGATTTACTTGCAGCAGCCGTTTGAAAACAAGCCGGACTGGGCAAGCAACTGTGTCACATTCGATATCAATAATTTAATACAGCGCAGCAAGGTGCTGTTAGAAAGATAGTGAGCAATATGGTGAAGAAGCTGATAGAGGTAGCATTGCCTCTTGAAAAGATAAATGCCGAGGCTGCCCGTGAGAAGTCTATTCGTCATGGACATCCGTCCACCCTTCATTTGTGGTGGGCTAGACGACCGCTGGCGGCAGCGAGAGCTGTCATCTGGTCGTCGCTGGTTGACGATCCGTCCTCGCATCCGGAGGAATTCCCGACGGAGGAGGAGCAGAACAAAGAGCGTCAGCGCCTTTTCCGTATTCTTGAAAGGCTTGTTGAATGGGAAAACTCTAACGATGAAAACGTTCTTAATGCTGCAAAAGCTGAGATTATGAAATCAACCGGCGGTAATCCGCCGGCACTACTTGATCCTTTTGCAGGTGGTGGAGCTATTCCTTTAGAAGCACAGCGCCTTGGACTGGAAGCTCATGCTCATGACTTGAATCCTGTTGCTGTTATGATCAATAAAGCAATGATCGAGATACCGCCCCGCTTTTCCGGTATGTCAGCTGTCAACCCAAAAGACATAGACACTAAAGTCAGATGGAAAGGCTCAGCCGGTCTTGCTGCTGATGTTCGCTATTACGGAGAATGGATGAAGCAAGAGGCCTTTAAACGAATCGGGCATTTGTACCCTACAATCAAAGATGATCACGGAAGAGAATATACAGTCATTGCATGGATATGGGCGAGAACCGTTGTTTCTCCCAATCCTTTAGCAAATGGCGCACGTGTCCCTCTTGTTTCATCCATGATGTTGTCCACCAAAAAGGATAACAAAGCGTGGGTGGATATTGTTGAAGACAAAGATGCTCCAGACGGCTGGAGGTTTGAAGTGAAATCTGGAGTAATATCATCAGCAGATGAAAAGGCAAAAGGACTTGGTACAAAAGCTGGAAAAGCGAAAGACTTTATCTGTTTTTTGACTAATTCTCCAATAAAACGAGAGTATATTCAAGAGGAAGGCAAAAACGGACACTTATCTAAACGCTTAATGGCAATTGTTGCTTTAGGAAAAAATGGTAGAGTGTATTTGTCTCCAGATAACATACATGAAAAAATTGCTTTAGAAGTTGAAAATGCACCTGAAGCAGAAGAAGCTCGTGAATCGTTTTTGAACGGCAGTACTCCTACAAGGGCAATGGTGACAGGTGGTGTTTGTTCTGCTTATGGGTTAAGTACATGGGGGCATTTATTCACTGGACGTCAACTTAAAGTTCTGACCACACTTGGTTCTTTAATATCTGAAACACAGGCAAAAGTTACACAGGATGCAATTGCCGCAGGCTTACCCAATGACGATATTTCTTTGGCTGACGGAGGGAGTGGAGCAAAAGCATACGGTGATGCTATAGGTGTGTATTTAGCATTTGTGATCGATAAACTTACTGACTATCATTCATCAATTTGTTCGTGGAGTTCCTCACGTGACGGACTAAGAAACACCTTTGCCAGACAAGCAATTCCAATGGCTTGGGATTTTGCAGAAGGAAATCCCTTTTCCAGCTCATCAGGGTGTTTTGATAATATGATTGAATGGGTGGAAAAGTGCCTTACTAAATTACCTGTAAAACCTCTATCGGGTATGGTTCGTCAATTTGATGCTCAAAGTGATAACGGCTTGCGGAATATCATGGTATCAACTGATCCTCCGTATTACGATAATATAAGTTATGCAGACTTATCTGACTTTTTCTATATATGGTTAAGACAAAGTTTGAAGAATACATATCCTAAATTATTCCGAACCATGCTTGTTCCAAAAGCAGAAGAACTCGTAGCAACACCTTATCGATTCGACGGCAGCAAACAAAAAGCAAAAGAATTTTTTGAGGATGGAATGTATCACACTTGCCAGCAACTTTTCTTATACGCAAGAGATGATATTCCAGTTACAATCTATTACGCATATAAACAGAGTGACACCGAAAATGATGCTACTGCGTCCACAGGCTGGGAAACAATGCTATCTTCGATAATAAGATCTGGTTTTACTATTACTGGAACATGGCCTATGCGTACAGAATTATCAAACAGAATGGTTGGACATGGCACAAACGCTCTTGCATCTTCTATTGTTCTTGTTTGCAGAAAACGTCCTGAATCTGCAGCAGGCACAACCAGACGAGGTTTTGTCAATGAACTGCGCCGTGAACTGCGCTCTGCATTAACAAAACTCCAGAGCAGCAACATCGCCCCGGTTGACCTTGCACAGTCCGCAATCGGACCGGGTATTGGTGTGTTCTCGAAGTATAAGCAGGTTCTTGAAGCTGACGGCACACCCATGACCGTCCGCACAGCGCTTCAGATCATCAATCAGGAACTGGACGTGTTCTTCAATGAACAGGACGGTGTTCTTGATAAGGAAAGCCGCTTCTGCGTCGATCTGTTCGCGCAGTACGCCTTCAATGAGATGAAATTCGGCGAGGCGGACACGCTTGCACGTGCAAAGAATACGTCGGTTGACACCATGAAGGCGCAGGGCATCCTCCACGCAGAAAAGGGCATCGTGCGCCTGCTCACCCGTGACGAGATCCCGATGGAGGTCAGATCGCACGACAAGCGCAGCACATGGCTGCTCATGCAGCAGCTCACCCATGCTCTCGAAACAAAGGGCATTATGGAATGTGCAAACTTCGTCTTTGAAGCCGATGCATCGCAGGCGGAATACGCAAAGTCTCTCGCATATCGTCTGTATACGATCTGTGAGCGCAAGGGCTGGAATCAGGAGGCTTTCGCATACAACAACCTTGTTGTAGCATGGCCTGAGGTACAGTCTGCCGCAGCAGATATCCGTACAACCGTGCCGCATCAGTACAGCTTCTTCGATGAGGAGGATTAAAAAATGGCAAGTAATAAATCACTGATACAGAAAGGCTTTGACATTCTGCACCCTTACCTTGCAGGATTTCTCTGCCAAGAATTAAATACAGAATACGGCGCCTCTTATTGGTGGACTGCTGTTCGCCAGAAGCTGGATGACCAGCTTGATGATCTGCCGACAAGCGGTACATATGCAGAACTGATGGATTCACTTGACATCGCAAACTGCCTGCGCATTCTGGATCGCTTCTGGAATGAGATTTTCAAGAAGAAGCTCGCCATCGACTATCGTACATGGTCGAAGGAGCTGATGGGTGTGCGCCATAAGGTTGCACACGCAGGCAGTGGCGATTTCGATGAAAACTACACATGGCGTGCTTTGGATACAATGGCGCTGCTGTGCGCTGCCTTTGATGATGAGTCGGCGGAGGAAATCCGTGAAATCCAGCGTGCGCTGCGTTACGGTTCTTCTGAGGGCTCAACGAATGCAACTACCACCGAGCAGGCAGTCGGCACTTCAAAAGCAACGGGCATCCTCGAAAAGACGAAGGGCGGACTTCCGAGCTGGAGACAGATCATGGAGCCGCATCCCGACGTTGCTCAGGGACGCTATCAGCACGCCGAATTCGCTGCCGACCTCGCACAGGTTGCAAGAGGTGAAGGTGCGATTGAATACCGTGATCCTGTTGAATTCTTCGCTCGTACTTACGTCACTGACGGTATGGCAGGTCTGCTCGTTCAGGCTCTTCAACGTACTTCCGGCAAGGGTGGTGAGCCTGTAATTCAGTTGAAGACAGCATTCGGTGGTGGTAAAACGCATAGTATGCTGGCACTATATCATATGTTCCGTGCAAAAGTTCCGGTTGACAAGGTACCGAATATCAAGCCTGTTCTGGAGCAAGCAGGACTCAGCACCTTTGTTAAGGCTAATGTAGCTGTTCTGGTCGGTACATCGCTTGATCCGTCCAAAGCACGCCGTCCTAATAATCTCCCTGGTATCACGATCAATACTATCTGGGGTGAGATGGCTGCACAGCTTGCGGAGTCTGCTGGAAATCTTAGTCTGTATGATTACGTCAAGGAAGCAGACAAGAAGGGCGTTTCTCCCGGCTCTGAGGCTTTGAAGAATCTGTTTGATGCCTGCGCACCGTGCCTGATCCTGATGGACGAGTTGGTTGCTTATGGCAAGAAGCTCTATGGCAGAAACGACCTTCCCGCTGGTACATTCGATAACTTTGTCACATTCATTCAGGAGATTACCGAAGCAGCAAGAGCCAGCGAAAACAGCATCGTTGTTGCATCTATCCCGCAGTCCGAAATTGAGGTCGGCGGTGATGCTGGTAAGTATGTCCTCGACAGCATCGAGCATACCTTCGGAAGAATGGAGTCCATCTGGAAGCCTGTTGCTGCAAATGAAGGTTTTGAGGTCGTGCGTCGCAGACTGTTTCTGCCTTGCAAGGACGAGGCAGAGCGTGACAGAATCTGTACAGCGTTCAGCCAGTTCTATAATGAAAATAAAGCGGATTTTCCGATTGAAGCGTCTGAGGTCGCATATCGTGACCGCATGATTTCCTGCTATCCGATTCATCCGGAAATCTTTGATCGCCTGTATAATGACTGGTCTACTCTTGAGCGTTTTCAGCGTACTCGTGGTGTGCTTCGTCTTATGGCAGCAGTTATTCACGAGCTGTGGATGGGTGGAGATGCAAGCCCGATGATTATGGCAAGCTCGCTGCCACTTGATGTTCCAAATGTATCTTATGAGCTGACACGACACCTGAACAGCGACAACTGGACAACAATTATTGATAACGAGGTGGACGGCAAGAATTCCATTCCGTTCCAGCTTGAAAAGAAGAATATGAGATATGGCAATGGTCTGATAGCAAGAAGAGTCGCCAGAACCATTTTCCTCGGCAGTGCGCCGACATCCCGCAGCCAGTCTGCAAAGGGACTGGAAACACCGAGAATCCGTCTGGGCGCAATCCAGCCTGCGGAAAATATCGCAGAGTTTAATGATGCACTCACAGCTCTTCACTCTTCGCTGGTATATCTGTATTCCAATCCTTCTGCTGACCGTTTCTGGTATGATACCAGACCTACGCTGAGAAAAACAGTCGAGGAACGTGCTACACAGATTAAGACGCCCGATATTGATTTTGAGATTGAGAACCGTCTGCGTAAATGGAAACGAGCAGAACCGTTTTCTGGTGCGCATATCTGCCCTTCCTCGTCTTTGGATATTCCGGATGAGCAAACTGTGCGAATAGTCGTCCTTTCGCCTGAATATACATATCGGGCAAATAGCACCAGCAAGGCACTGGAGCAAGCGGAGGACATTCTGAACAACCGTGGTTCTTCTCCAAGAACATATCGAAATACGTTAATGTTTATCGCTCCAGATCAGTCGCTAATTTCCGGACTCCGAGAAGGCGTTAAAACCTATCTTGCTTGGAAATCAGTCAAAGAGGACAGCATCGATTTGAACCTTGATGCCTCCCAGAACCGTGAAACGGAGAACAATCTTCAGAGAAGCAATCAGACTGTCGATGCCAGAATGAAGGAAGCTTATTGCTGGCTTTTAGTTCCGTACATTGACCGTGATGTAGATCTCCGTACTGTTGTATGGGATAGTTTCAGAATCAGTGGTGGTACAGAAGATGTAATAAAGAAAGCAGCTGCGCAGGTTATCCAGCGTGAAGCTGTTATTGACAGATGGGCTCCGGCTTTACTGCAGCTTGAACTGGATAATCTTCTGTGGAAAGATCAGAATTACATCTCTATCAAAAAGCTATGGGACTACCTTTGTACCTACTGCTATTTGCCAAGAATCAAGGGATACGAGGTGCTTGAGGATACAATTCTTCGTGGTGTAAATTCCTCTGAGTTCTTTGCATACGCCGCAGATGTTTCAGGTGAGCGTTTTGTTGATTTGAAGTATAATCAGCAGCTTCGCTACATTGATAAGTCAGGATATCTTGTTAAGACCGACGCTGCAAGGAAGCAGATTCTAGATGAGCAGGCAGAGCGTGAAAGAAATGCAGTTCCTCCAGTAAATGATCAGCCTGTTACTCCGATTACACCTATTCAAGATCAGCCAGGTGGAGATAACACGGCCTCACAGCAAGGTGGAGCAGCCGTAACACCTGATCCTGCTCCTGTGAATTTGCAGCATGAATTCTTTATGTCTGCACCTATTGATAATACACGAATCATCCGTGACGTTCAGAAGTACGTCGAGGAAGTTATCTCCCACCTGATGGATGTCAATGGATGCAATGTTGAAATCACACTCGAGGTCAAAGCTTCATCTGCCAGTGGATTCACACAGCCCACAATCAGAGCGGTATCGGAAAATTGTCGTACTCTGAAGATTGATAATTTCAGCTTTGATAGCTGATACAGGAAGGAATACTATGTCAGAACAGAAGATTATCGACCGTGACACATACCGTACAATCAAGAAAATGAGCCGTGAGGAGCTGCAAGCCTTCCTGATGCGCTATGCCAACGGGCTACTAGAAAATGACGGCAAGTCCATTGACCTGCGCGAAGTTGAGAAAGACCTCCGACTGATCAAGGGCATCGGCGACAAGCGGATTGAGGAAATCATGGCTGTTATTGAAAAGCATTTGGGCGTATAGTGAATGGACACAAAATAGAAAAGCTATTCGCTTCTCGCAAAACATCGTAATTTGTTCAATTGCGTAGGCTGAAGAACTGCCCATTGCTCGGATATGCATTCTAAGAGCTTATGTGTACAATCATAAACAAAAGTAGTTACAACGACATTCTCGCGGAAATTGGTATTACTTAGCGTACCTGTACACGTATTACTAGAAAGTATAGGTTGATGATAATAGAAAAGATCCCCTTCGATACCTATGAAGTATCAAAGGGGATCATGATCACTTGTGTAAGTTGTTCGTTTCCGTCCGTTTCCGACGATTTCCGATATCGGGGTTGATATGAGATGCTTTACGGTGGAAAACTATGTACCGCTCAACAGTAAGAGATGGCTATAGATAGGCAAGTATGAGCATTTACGGGAATGGGTAGGATGGACTAATCAACACTCATAACCCGAAGGTCGTTGGTTCAAATCCAGCCGCCGCAACCAGAATTTTGGCACTATATTGCAAAATATAGTGCCTTTTAATTTGTCTGTATATAGGCTTATATCGATTATAAAGAACTGCTCACAGGATGGATTTGTATCATCTTGCGAGCAGTTATATTTTTTGATTATGTGCTAAAAATGCGATTTGTACATCAATTATACATCAATTGTGTTATTTTTTCCCTATTCTACCACCTAATATTAGGGTGTGTTTTTCAATATTATAGAATTCTTTGTTAACCTCGGTTAACATCTCTTGGCAAGTAACGTAAATTAGCCAAATACCGCAGCCATAAGGCTGCGTTTTTTACTTTCATCCCTTATAAAAAGACCAATAGCTTTTTGATCACCTTTTAATTGATTTATTAACTCTGAAATATCTATAACATCTGGGAGCCCTATATTTATACACGCCGTTTTTATCAATGCATCATCAACTATTTGCGATCCATGAGTAATATTTGCAATATCAAATGCAAGAACTAATATCTTCCTTACTTCAGAAAGATCTTTATATTGAATATATTCAAACTTCTCTGACTTCATATTGGCAATGGAGCTGGCAGAGGTAAGGCTTTGCGCTTTTACGTCCAGAGAAATAGCATCAGCTCAGAATGTTTTCAACAAGTTTATAGAATGGCAAAACTCCCTGTGTTTCCGCACAGGGAGTGATTTGTAATATGAGATTTCTATTGATTTTAAGGCACTTTTATGGTATACTAAGTTTAGAATAAATGAAATAACAAGTAATGAGGTGAGAAAAATGAACGAATTGTCGAAATATCTCTGTTTGCTTCTTAGGCATCAGCCAGAGAAAGCAGAGCTTGATATGGACGAACACGGTTGGGTATCAGTAGAACAGCTTATAGACGGTGTTAACCGACACAGCAATTATAAGCTGGAACGTGAATTGCTGGAACAGATCGTTGCCGAAGACAACAAGGGACGTTACAGATTTGATGAAAATCACGAAAAGATCAAGTGCTGTCAGGGACACTCGGTTCCCTGGGTTGAACCGGAGCTTGAATACTGCGAACCTCCCGAGTTCCTGTATCACGGAACGACTACAAAGGCTCTTGAAGCCATTGTGGAGAGCAAAGCAATAAAGAAGATGAAGCGACACGCTGTACATATGCAGGCTGATATAAGCAAAGCATGGCAGTCTGCCGAGCGTTGGCACAAGGCTCCTGTTGTGCTGAAAATAGCATCATCTGAGATGTACAGGGAAGGATACAGGTTCGGAGTTACCGAAAACGAAGTCTGGTGTACCGAGGAAGTACCGGTGAAGTATATTTGTGACAAAATCTATAAGAAATAATAGGGAGCTGATCATAACTTCAATATTAGCTCATAATCATACTTTAACTGAAGAGGGGATGATATTGTGAACTTTTTATGCTCTTGCTGTAAAAGCCGTATCACGAATGATAATCAGAAACGTCATCTGATCGAAGGTGCAGGTATCCATAATATAGGATATCATCTGGCATGGATGGAATGCTCAAAGGAAGAATTGTCCCTGCCGCTCAATAAAAGGCAATGGGTGCATACAAATCAGGTGCCGGTCGTCGGCGAAAAGCGTATACTCAAGGTCACAGCACCTTTTGACGAGGAAATAGGCGATACATTCACTACGATCTTTGAGCCGTGGCAAATGTTCCTGAACGGTTGGGATAGTGCTGAAAGTCCGGACGATATCGGCAAGGCCTGTGCTGTACTTTGCCGCTTTGAAGAGGTTCTGTGTTCGGACGATTTTTCTGCTATTATATTCGCAACAGTGTTAAAAACTATCCCCCTCGATCAGCTTTATAAAGTAATACCCGAAACAGTAACAGATGATCGGTTCTATGAAGAATTCGGCGACGGTCAGGAAGTCTGGACAGAATATGAAGATAAACACCGGCTCTACCGCACATGGAATGCGCAGGGCGATGTTGGACAGATGCAGCTGATATACACTGACGACCTGGGGATCCGCCATGAAGTGCTGACCAGTTGGTATGCAAAGCATGATGATTTTTACTATTTTGGAAATACAGTGAATAAGTCCCTTGAAACCGGGAAATCCGAAGGGGCTTCAAAGTACAGGTTTCTGGAGAGGGAGACAGACAACAAGGAGAAAAGTGAAGCACGGATAGCTTATCTCGAACAGAAATACGGAATAGTTTTTCCTGACATATTAAAGGATCTTTATTCCAGAACAGATGGTTCGGGAATGAGAACCTGTTATCTTGAAATAGATGATTACGGCTATGAAGTCTATGATCTGGTCACGTTGGAAGATGAAGACGGCGGCTTTGAATGGCTTGTTGACAACATATATCGTGCCGAACCGATGAACAGGTTTATTCCTGATGACTGGTATCCTTTGGCAGAGAATGAAGGCGGCGATCATTTCTTCTGGAGCAGCAAAACACAGCAGGTCTACTATGTTTTCCATGAAGAGATCGACGATAAGATACTGATCGCTGACAGCATTGAAGAATTCATAGATATGCTGAACGATTCTGTTGATACGCTCCCTCCTGAGCCTGTCCGTTCTGTTGTTGAAGCCAATGGCTGTCAGTGGGATATAACAGAACAGTGGGACAGCTGTATCATCAACCGCTGTGTCAACAAGGATTCGCTGAAGGAGGTAACTGTCCCGTCTGAGCTGAACGGAAAGCCTGTTATTTCTATTGGTGACAACGCCTTTGCAAACGATCCTGTCTCACTGTGCAGAGTCATCGAAACTCTCATTATGCCTGACACGATACATCGTATCGGCAGCTCCTTTTTCAAGGGCTGCATTTACCTCCGACATATAAAAATGCCTGCGGAACTGGAAAGCATCGGAAATGAAGCCTTTCGCAGCGCGTCCGGACTGGAGACCCTTGCCATCGGAGATAAATGTATATCCATCGGAAATCTGTTCTGTGCGGATGCAATTTCCCTGCGGACGGTCTCTATCGGTGCAGGTATCAGATCCATGGGGGATTATACATTCTACAATACTCCTTCAATGGTGGGCTTCCGCTGCAATGGTGAGCTCAGATCGCTGGGACACGGCTCCTTCTGGATGAATAAATGGGCAGACTCGCAGATATTTCGTCCCGATGCAGAAATGCTCCGCTTTTGCAGGAATAACTCTCTGCTTTACCGCTATGTAAAACAGAACCCGCCGACACGGCTTTTCTTTGATGATACGATCAGGTATGTATTTGAACATGCATTCGGCGGCGACGCATGGAATTCAGGCAACGGCATTACGGATATTTATTTGCCCGGTGCTGATACTATCGGTGCGCAGGCATTCAAAAAGGTACCGTATGCAACGGTCCACCTCAGCGCATCACGAATGGAGGCATCATACGGCTCGGACTATGAGTACACGATCGCCTCGCTATGTGTGCCTGCAAAGGTCGTGTTCGACCTCCCATGATGTTTCAGGCATTAATATGATGCCGAAACAGTAATAAAAGGAATCAGGGCTTGATACTATAGAAGAAGCAAAATATATGACATGGTATCCCGGTCATCGGCAATATGATAAAACAGATGACCGCTGCAATATCAATTATAACAGTAGTAAAAACAATATAATATATGAGGTTAAAATGAAAAAAAGTTTTAGAAATGGCCTTGAATATGCGGAAGTAAACGGACATAAACTTCACATATTCAGGTGCGGAGATAAAAGCAATCCGACTCTCGTGTTCATGTCGGGATCAGGAACAATTTCACCTATGTATGATTTTAAAGTGCTGTATGAAAAACTGCTCAGCGACTTCAGAATAATAGTAATTGAAAAATTCGGTTATGGTTATTCTGATCTGTATGAAGGTTCCTGTGAGATCGATACTATCGTAAGCTATCAGAAGCAGGCGTTAGTATCAATGGGGGAGAAAGCTCCCTATATCCTTCTTCCGCATTCTATGAGCGGTATAGAAGCTATCAGATGGAAACAGCTCTATCCTGATGATATAAAGGCAATAATCGGTCTTGATATGGCGACTCCTATCACATATAGCGAATGGGGCGAAGATGAGATCAATAAACGCATTGATCTCATGCTAAAACTGAAAAGGCTCAAAGAAACAGGATTATTGTTCTGGTATCCTATAAATAAGCGCGGACTGAGTAAGGATGAAATAAAGCAGCATCAGCTGCTAAAAAAAAGGAATTTGATGAACAACTGCTATATAAATGAAGCAAAGGCAGTCCTGAATAACGCCAGGATCGCAGCTGATTCCGGGAAAGCAGAATGTCCGACTTTACTGTTTGTATCTAACGGGAAACAGACGTCACCGAACTGGATCGCTAATGAACAGAAATATGCTGAATCGGTAGGTGCAGAAACTGTTCTTCTGAACTGCGGACACTATATTCATTATTACGAAAGTGATATAATAAGCTCAAAGATCAGAGAGTTTGTTAAAAAGATGGATTAATATGTCCCGTTAAGCCTGTGTGATAGGGAGTTATATAACAGGAGATATTCATGGTTTGCTCGAGCCTATATACAACTTGTTCACACGACATAACTGAGAATGATATTGTGAAAAATGGTATGATAATATATGGAAAACACCGAAAAAAATAAAGCTTATTTTCATCTTCCGGGGCTGTTTGAGTTCTATGACCTGTACAGTGTGTTTCTGCCGCTGTACTGTGAACACCGGGAATACTTCTACGACTGGTGTGAAATAGCATCTGTTTATGGTGCTCCGGCGGACTGTATATGGGGCGGTGGACGTGTCGGATTCGGCGAATGTAAAGCTGAAGATGTACTCGCACTTATGAATGAGTACGGTATTTCTTCAAGGCTCACTTTCAGCAATTCGCTTTTAAAACCTGAACATCTCAACGACAGGAAATGCAATACCCTGTGTGAACTTTTCGCCGGAAGCCAAAGTGTACAAAATGGTGTTATAATCCACTCGGATCTTCTGCTTGAACATATTAAAAATAATTATCCTGGACTTTATTTCGTTTCATCGACTACAAAGGTTCAGACTGATTTTGATCAGTTTTTAAAGGAAACGGAGCGGAGTGATTTTAAATATGTTATTCCTGATTTCAGACTGAATAAGCAATATGATAAACTTGATACACTCACGCAGGTTCAGAAAGATAAAGTCGAGTTTCTGTGCAATGAATGCTGCTCGTTTTACTGCAAAGACAGAAAAGCGTGCTATGAAAATGTTAGCCGGAAAAATCTCGGAGAAAACTGTTCCGAGCACATCTGTACTGCACCTGATGCCAAGTACGGATACCGTTTTTCAAAGGCAATGAAAAATTCCGGATTTATCAGTATATATGACATAATCAACACATATTTGCCCCGAGGTTTTTCTAATTTCAAAATAGAAGGCAGAGGACTTGGAAGTGCTGTCAATCTCGAATTTCTGCTTTATTATCTCACAAAGCCGGAATATCAGCTTAATGTCCGTGAAGAGATCTATCTCGACAGTATGCTGGATCTGTTCTGAATATCATATAAAAGCATCTGTAAGTATGCTGGTATTCTGGGGGAATGATACACTTCAAAGCTGCAATTATAACTGAATATATGAACTAAGGCAGCCCGTAATGGGCTGCCTTTCATTTTCTGTAGAGCTTTGGTATATGATCGTGGACTATAGAACTGAGATGCGTAGTAAAGCGTTCAAATTCTTCTTTGTCGAAAACAGGCTCGGAGCAGGCTATAGTGAACTCGGTATCGTCATAGAAGCTATACCAGCCTGTTTCGTAAAACCCATTTCTCAGGTAAAAATCACGCCTGCGAAGTCGCATTGCATTATTATCACAGATTACATCGGGTGTCTCGAATTCGGTCACTATCTGTGTGCCATGATAACGTTCTTTCAGAAGCTGTAAAGCCTGACTGCCGATACCGGAGGAGCGTTTGTCACGGCTGACGGCAAAATATGCAATATAACGTATATTCGCATATTTGCGCACCGTGAAGAAACCAACGATGGTATCATTATCATATATGCCCAGCATATCAAGCTTATCACTTGTATCGGAAGCATACAGGTCATCAAGGGAGTTCCTTTCACATTGGGGAAAGGCTTCTTCATTTATGGCGTCTGCAATGCGTTTATCTTCTGAATCCTGCTGTAATATTCTAAGCTTCATTATGTTTCTCCTGTTTCTTTACTCGTTGATAATATTGCAGAAACAGTAAAAGTCATCATGTATGTTAACGTACTGAAAGTGTACGTTTACTGTGCTTCCTTAAATGCTAAAGCATCAGATCTTTCAGCAAAATACCCGTTTTCGATCAATAGTATGACAAGATCCTGAACGTCCTTGTCATCCAGCCATGAACAGCTTTCTCCATATGTACAGATAACCATTCTGTCCGGGTCCTGATCAGGCTTGCGGTATGCCAGATACAGTACATCTTCGCCATAATCCTCGATCGAGAAATTTAGCCGTTGGAGCTTCATATTCTCATACTTGTCGATATTAGCCGATATTTTTTGCGTAAGGCTGATTATATCTTCCTTTTCTTCAAAATCGGTGTTTTCGAGGCAAGTTATAATGCGTTGTTCCTCAACGCCCTTTTCGGTATTGTATGTGCGTGACTTATCCAGTATGAAAAGGGTTATCGGAGGCTCCTGCTGTGCGATGATAAGAGCTTTTCGCATAAGACAGAGATCAAATGAGTCAATTACGTTATCATTGCAGAAGTCTGCTGCTTTCCAGTTCTTCAAAACTGTATCCGACTTACCCAGCAGCCATTTCTGAAGAGTTACAAGATCAGCAGTATTGAATTCACTGTCACCGTTCACATCTCCCGACAGCTTTGCTGAAACCCTGTATTCTATATCATATGCTTCGCCATTGACTACCGTAATCGTCATATAAGCATTTTTCAGTTCAACGCCGAATTCATCCTTTGGAATGTCATATTCATCTGGAATAACAAGTTTGAAACCGAGTGCATCGGCGATTACAGGGATCGTTTCTTTAGTTTGCGTATCAGATTGAAAGCCTGCCGACGGCTTGCACAGATCAGGTATAACGCATGGATTTGAAGATACAGGAGCAATAAGCGTGCTTTCGTTTGTTACACTGGTTCTACGATGAATACTGAATCCTGTATCCTCATCAGTTATCACAGGTTCACCTGTTTCATAGTCGGTTATCTTTATTCTTGCATCTCCTTTTGAAAGAGAAGGAGTTTTAAAGGATATATCCTGATAAGCAGCTGCATAGCCGTAGTGTATATCGTCATTGTGATATATATCGACTACATCCCAGCGTACATAAACCGGCCCTTCCGAAACCGCTTCATATACTACAATATCCGCCATAGGTCTCGGCCCCGGGAAAAAGCCTGCGAATTCAGTCTTTTTTGTGCAGCTCCATTTTGCTGTCTGACGCATATTTTCGGAGCAGTAGCCCTCATGCCATTCAGAAAATAAGCCTGTTGAATTTGACAGACAGAATACAAGCTTATCATCAATGACCGAAACTATATCATGCTCTTTGGAGAATTCCTCAAACTCGGTTATGCAGTCCGGAAGTTTGGCATAGAGATCAGTTTCGGTGATATTCAGCAAATCATCAACGTAAAATTCATAAGAAGGAATATAGGTATTACCGTCAAAATCGGTAAAAGTATCCGCTGACGGACTGGTAAGGGAAGTCTTGAAACTGCCTGCGCTGACAGGCTTGTATACGAATACTTCAAAATCGATTTCTGTACTGAAATTGTATTGTTCATGGAAGATCTCTTCCATTACGCCCTCGGTAACAGAAACGATGTATTCTGCTTTCCCTGCATTATCACTCAGAGAGTATCTTCTGCAATAAGTCACGCACAGCAGACCATCCTGTATGTAGGTGCCGCCGTGAAGGTTGAAGAACTGATAGGCAGCCTGATAGTTTTGTGGTACCCATTCAGGCAGATGTATGCTGTCTGATACTTCTTCTGCATGAACATTAGTATTGATGCTTATGGGTGTTGTGACCGCATAAAATTGCAAAAGAATTGCTGCGGAAATTGCTGCAAAGATCCGTGATGCTCTCATAGTTTTCAACCTCCTTAAGATAATGCAGATGATTGACTCCTTCTGTTGATAATATCGTATCATAAAATTATCATGACGTCAAGCAAAATTGCAATTATAACTGAATATATGAACTAAGGCAGCCATGTGGCTGCCTTTCCAGTTTGATGTTCAATTTTGATTAATAACGTTTTTTATTCATTATAGAATGTGAAAGGAACTCCGCCGGAAGCATTTTCCAGTGAATCATACCAGTAAGCTTTATTATCAGAAGCCATGAAATCTATCTCACCGCTGCCGTCCGTATACTCTATCGTGTTGCTCATGTTCGATCCATCACCTGCATAGCTGACAGATTCCTTTGTACAATTGTTGTATTTCACAGTAACCGCCTCGGTAGTCGCTGTAACATTACCACTCATCGTCCATACAGAAGAATCAGCAACGTTGCCGCTCCATGATATTACTATCGAAGCCTGATCAGTACCGATGCATGAAACATACATCATAGCTCTGCCATTAGAATAGTTGCCGATATAATTCATCAAGGGATTCTGTTTGCCGTCCGGCTGAATCCTGTTATCCGGATAGCAGAACTGATAGCCTGAATAATAAGTTACCGTTTCAGGTCCGTCTTCGGTCGTTACAGGCTCAACAACAACTACCCAGCATTTAAATCCTTCAAGGCTTGTTCCTTCTGTAACGCTGACGATTTTTGCACCCGAGCCTGCCAGTTGTTTTACATTGCTGACAGCTGTTTCACGATCTACGCCGATGCTTCCAGAATTATCGTCGGTGGTAGTATTTTCTTCTTCATTGCTATTATCAGTACTGTCTTTTGAAGCTGCTTCTGTTGTTGCTGTTGTTATTTGGGATTCGGCAGTGGTCGTAACAGATTCAGCAACGGTTGTTGTAACAGACGGTTTGCTCTCAGGCGTAGTAACTTCGTCGCTTTTTCCGCAGCTTGTAAGTGCTGCGGTGATCATGAGTGCTGTGATAATGTTCATTCTTTTCATTTTTATTTCCTCTTTCTTTCAGTTTAATACTGTAATAAACTTATTCTATATATCGCTTCTTGTATAGAAAGTGCTTCGACCGCTGCCATGCTTTAATAAAAGCCCCTGTTCAACCAGCTGCTTTATTGAATTCTCGACAGAAGCTTTGCTGAGTGTTGGGCAGAGCTCCAAGACTTCGCTTTTTGTGAACTTACCGATCTTATTGTAGACAGCACGTCGTACAGTTTCAATTGCAGGCAGTTTCTCATCAACAATAGATACTCGTTCCTCAAAGTCACGATATGCAGCAAGTATTGTCTGCAACAGGTATTTGATAAACGGTGTGACATCTTCTGTGTTTTCCGTCCAGCCTTTCTGGCATTTCTCCAAGGCGTCATAGTAAAGGTTCTTATTTTTAGCTATCTTTCTTTCAAGGGAGATATATCTGCCGATAACATAGCCTGAACGATATAGCAGAAGCGTTGTAAGCAATCTGCTCATTCGGCCGTTGCCATCGCTGAAAGGATGAATACAGAGAAAATCGTGTATAAATACCGGGATAATTAAAAGCGCATCTAAATCCTGATTTTCGATAATACGTTTATAGCTTTCACATATCGCCTCAATAGCCGCAGGTATTTCGTGTGGTGCAAGTGGTGTAAACAGGACAAACTCCAGACCTTCTGCGTTTGTAGCGCTTATATAATTCTGAGAATTCTTGAATGTACCGCCAATACTCTTATGGGAATACTTGTACAGGTCACGATGAAGCTGAAGAATATAATTCGATGTAACAGGAATGTACTCATAGTTTTCGTGAATAGTATTCAGCACATCACGGTATCCCATGATCTCTTCCTCATCAAGGTTACGCGGAGTCGTTTTATCGCGGACAAGCTGTAACAGACGGGTATTTGTCGTACGGATTCCCTCAATCTCATTGGAAGCCTCGGTGCTCTGTACCTTGGCAACTTCAATCAGCCGGTCAAGCTCGGTTGGTTTCTGTTTCAGGTAAAGCTCTTGTCTGCCTTTATATTCGTGGATCTGGGCTACAAGACCAATAATTTCACTGTCCCATGAACGGCTTGCAAGATCACTGTAGTCGAAGTTTCTCATATCCTCACCATCCTTTCTCCTAATTATATGACATATTAGGAGAAAAGTCAAGGGCTTAGGCATATTTTACTCCTAATATTATTATGTGTTATGAGCAAAAGAATAATTCAGTATAAAGAAATGTCTCCCCGAGGGGGAGACATCAGTCTGTCAAAAAAGTCCAGCAAAAGCTTAATGACATTACCCGTGAGGGTGCTTGCTTATTTCTCTTCATTTATTCTCAAAGGTTTCAAGTTCATTACATAGTGCAACAAAATCATTGTACACTGTGATCGTTTGTAAATAGCGGAAATCAAGGACGTAACCTGAGGCTCTGTGCCTCAGAAAGTCAGCATCCCAAAGAGGTACAGAAATAAATCCGTCCTTATAATGATATTTTAATGGTTCAAACTTATCTATGTTAGCACGGAAATACTTTACCTTTGCCATACAGAGTTTATTGATCCTGAACAGGAGACCTATAACATCTGTTCTTTCAAAGAATACATCCTTGAATATAAGATGTTTATGTGAGTTTTCTCTGTCAGAATACCAGGCATTGTTTTCATGTTTTAAGTGATACTTTTCAATCAGAAGATACTTGTCGTCCATATTTTTCTCCTTGGATTTATACATCGTAGATTATCTCGTAATCCTTTCCGAGCTCCTGACAAATACGCTCATAGCCTTCATGAGCTCGCTTATCAAATTCGGCTTCTTTTTCAGCAGTCCATATTTCAGGATCCGGTGGATCAGGAGGATAATCCCAGTTTAAAGCTTTATCATGCATATTGCCTGTTTCATGAAGGAAAGCTACCAGTTCATGCGATAGCGGCAGACTCTCAATAGCAGGATTGTAACCGTATTTTTCTTCTGTAACTTTATCAGCAGCCCACAAGCAGTCACCGCTTGCTCCCCATTCGTACCAGTACTTGAATATATACTTTACCATGTTGCTGCCTCCTTGCTTGTGATATTACGCTTATGAAAGATAATGTTCCTTCTATGATCATTATACATTATTCTGACTTATAAATCAATTCCTTTTAAGCTTGACGGTAAAACATATGCAGTATATAATATAAGTAAAAGAAAGCCTACCTGAGGCAGCCCATTACGGGCTGCCTTTTCAGTTTGATGTTCGATTTTGATTAATAACGGTCTTATCCAGTATTCAGGTATACCCTGATTTCTGCCTGTAAACAGTAAAACGGGATTATATGCATTTGCTCCCTATATTATCATTCCAAGTTTTGTTCCACTAAATAGAGATATGAAGCGGTTAATTTAGCAATAGATTTCCGTCTTGAAATAAACACGGATGTATGATATAATGAGATAAATCCAAGAGAAAGCGGTGGTAAAATGCATACAAGCGTCCTCGTTATTGATGACGAGCCGGAGTTGGCTGAATATACGGCTAAATACTTCAATATGTCAGGGATAGAGACACAGTATGCCCTGACTGCTCAGGATGCTCGTAATTTCCTGAAAAATAATACCTGTTCGCTGATTCTTCTTGATATAAACCTCGGTGATGATTCAGGTTTCGATCTATGCAGGGAAATACGTACCGGTATTGATGTGCCTATCTTCTTCATAAGTGCAAGGGCGGCAGAAGACGATATGCTTCTCGCGTTGAGTATAGGTGGTGACGATTATATATGCAAGCCATATTCTCTTGGAGTGTTGCTTGCAAAGGTCAAGGCAGTGCTTAAAAGGTATGAAGAAACGAAGAACACAAATGACAAAGAGAACAGTGAAGGCATCATTCCTCTCGGCAATGCATTCTTTGATATGAAAAAGGCTGCAATAATCAGGGACGGTCAAAGTACAGCACTCAAAGCGAAAGAATACAAGCTTCTAATGTACCTTCTGAAAAACAAGAACCGTGTTATTCCAAAGGATGAGTTTTTCGTGAAAGTCTGGGAAACCGAATATGTCAGCGATGTTACGCTGAACGTACATATCCGTCATCTGCGTGAAAAAATAGAAGATGATGCAGGTTCTCCGACAGTTATAAAAACTATATGGGGTGTTGGTTTTATGCTGGAGGATAACAATTGAAAAGGCGGTTTATTGTATTATATGTTGTTTTGTTCTCGCTACTGAGCTGTTTCATATGTACTTACATACTTCATTCCGGCTCAAAGCAGGTCATGCCTCAGTATACAACGGAGATAAACAGGCTTATTATCGACACAGGCGAGAACTGGGATGAGATCTCCTCATTGGACAATACCTTTGTTGAAAGCAGAGAAGCTTTTGATTATGCGGTTATTGACAACGAAGGCCGTCTTCTTTGTTATACTAAGAAGGGAATGTCAACCACTGTCTCTGCTACCACAGGGCATTATGACATTATACGTGATATCGGGGTAAACGGTGAAACAGCAGGGAAACTGATAGTTCACAATCCCTATGCCGAACAGAAACAAAACAGCGATGTGAGAAATGCAATTATGATAGGAAGTATGGCAGCACTGATGATAATTGTATCTGTGATATACTTTATTATCCTCAGAAAACGTGTAGTTGATCCTTTCAGAAAGCTGGAGAATTTTGCAGTGCGTGTTGCGGGCGGAGATCTTGAAACTCCCCTTGAAATGGATAGGGAAAACATATTTGGTGCATTTACTGAGAGCTTTGATATAATGCGTGATGAACTCAAAGCTTCACGGAAGCGGGAGGAAGCCGCTGTTAAAAGCCGCAAGGAACTTATAGCTGAGCTTTCACATGATATCAAGACGCCTGTTTCATCTATAAAGGCAATGGTTGATTATCTTGAACTTGTCACTCAGGATGAAGAGACAAAAGAAACACTTAAATCGATAAACAGCAAGGCTGACCGTATAGACAAGCTTGTGCTTAATATGTTCCACGCTACTCTTGAAGAACTTGAACAGCTTGAAGTTGATCCACAGGAAATGTCTTCACGTGAGATAGAAAATATCATAAAAGAGTGCGATGCCTTAAAAAGAGTGACAGAGTCGGATATAAAAGACTGCATGGTATATGCCGATAAACTGAGGCTCGAACAGGTATTCGGCAATATATTCTCAAATTCATACAAGTACGCAGATACTGAGATAAGAGTTACAAGTTTTTTCGATGACGGCTTCTTCGTTATTGAGGTATCCGACAAGGGCGGAGGAGTTCCCGATGAAGAACTTGATATCATAATGGGAAAATTCTGCCGCGGAACAAATGCTGCAGGAAAGGACGGTTCGGGTATCGGACTATATATTTCACATTATCTGATAGGACAGATGGGTGGAGAACTGACCTGCCGCAATAATGGTGAAGGCTTTACCGTTTCACTGAGTTTCAGGCTCATTTAAAGAATAATTAAAGAATCGACAAAGATTTAAAAAATGCAATATGATATAATAAGATCATACAGAAAAGGACTGTATGATCTTATTTTTTGGAGGACTGCTATGGATAACAAGAAAGTCATTGTCAAGACCGAAAAGCTTTCAAAAAGCTTTTCAGTTGGCGGAAAGCAGCAGCACGTTATAAAAAATCTTGATCTTGAGATATATGAAGGTGATTTTACTGTTATAATGGGCTCATCGGGAGCAGGGAAATCGACTCTGCTCTATATGCTTTCTGGCATGGATAAGCCCTCTCTCGGCAGTATAGATTACTGCGGTGAGCATATCACTGATATGAACGATGACAAGCTGGCTGTTTTTCGTAGAAAGCACTGCGGCTTCATATTCCAGCAGATTCACCTTGTTGACAGCATGAGTGTTATGGATAATGTGATAAGTACGGGTATGCTTACCGGTCAGAAGCAGAAGGAATTGAAGAAAAAAGCTATGGGGCTGTTTGAAAAAATGGGTTTAAGCGAAGAGCTTACCAGGAAATTCCCGGCTCAGATATCAGGTGGTGAAGCACAGAGAGCAGCAGTTGTTCGGGCTCTTATCAACGATCCGGATATAGTATTTGCTGACGAGCCTACCGGTGCTCTTAACAGTGCCGGTGTAAAGTCAGTGCTTGATGTTCTTACAGATATCAATACTGCCGGACAATCGGTTGTAATGGTCACACATGATATCAAATCGGCAAGACGCGGCAATCGCATAATCTATTTGCAGGATGGCGGTATAGTCGGGGAATGTGAGCTCACTAAATATGTCAGCGGCGATGAAGAACGACATGAGAGGATAAGAAAGTTTCTGGAGGGAATGGGATGGTAAAGCTTATCAAAGCAGGATTCCACAAGGACAGGACAATACTTGCTGTATTTCTGATCATAAACGTGATCTCATCATTCATTCTCCATTCGGGAATATTTGCTTCCATATATCCGAAGCTTTATGATGAGTACAGTGATGAACTGGGACTTGCGGATGCATTTATATATACCGACGCAGATCATTATGTCATTGACGGTGTACTTGCGGAGAATGAGGACATAGACTCATATATTGTTCAGGATATGATCAATCTTGAGAATATAAAGATAACGACGAGCAGAAACTCAAAAGAAAAAACTGCAGACTGGTACATACAGCGGTTCGGGGATAATGTCGGCTGCAATGAGACTTTTTTTGAAAAACTTGATAACAGCATAGAGGGCAGACGTATCTATATAAATACATATACCTCATCTGTCTATGAGTGGGATTTAGGAGATAAAATATACATTGAGACAGCTCTTGGAAAGCAGGAATATACTGTTGCAGGAATATATCAGAATCTTTTGATTGCATCATTATATCTGGTCGACGATGGATCGTTCCGTGAACTTGCTGAGAACGCAGGGCAAGCAGGCAGTTCAGCAATGCAGATAGCCTATTATAAGACTAAAGACGGAACAGATATAGATGATACAATTAAGAATCTGAATGATAAGCTTAAGGACAAAGGTAACAATACTTATGGTGAATCGGCGATGAAGCGCAGGAGCGGAATAACGGTCATAGTTAAAATTCTTGCCGGATTTATGGCTGTATTTGCATTGATAATCATGATGATCTGCCTGATAATGATAGTTTTTACTATAAATAATAATATCAGCAGGGATATCGTCAATATCGGAGTTCTTCGTGCAGCTGGCTATACAGTCGGACAGATACGTGCCGCACTGACAGTGGAATATGTTGTTATCGGAGTTGTCGGCTCTGCGGTTGGAATATTACTTTCATATGTCTTTTTTCCTGCGATGGAACACGGCTTTATCAGAGAGATAAGCGGCGGTATTATCTGGAAAAAACGGTTATATCCCGTCATAACCTTAGGAGTTCTTGCGGGAGTTGTGCTTTTTATGATTGTCGTTGCTTATTTTTCAACGAAGAAGATAAATAACCTCCATCCTGCAACTGCTCTCAGATTCGGACTGAAGTCAAACAGCTTCAAAAAGAACCATTTGCCGCTTAGTGAAACTAAAGGAGAACTGAATTTTCTCCTTGCTATGAAAAGTTCATTGCAGAATATGGGACAGAATATCACGATCTTCTTTATTGTTACAGCGGTGGCGTTTGTCACAATGTTTTCTGGATTGCTTTATTACAATACAAAGATCGATATAACGTATTTCCAGCGTTTGATACAGGGCGATTCTCCCGACATATATTTATATCCTGAAGACGCTTCTTATGATTCGGCATACAGAATAATAGACAAGATAAGCGGAGTCAGCGGAGTTTCGCAGGCTTATGGGCTGGATTCGGTCACAGCAAGTACAGGAGGGATGGATGTCGTCCTTATATATGTTTCAAATCCTGATTATGTGTACTGCGGTGTGTATGACGGAGAGATCATGCGCAGGGATAACGAGGTCGTAGTTGGCAGCACTGTAGCAGCAAAACTCGGAGTTGGGGTAGGCGATGAGATAACAGTTGAATATGGTTCTGAAAGCAGAAGATATCTTATAACAGGACTGCAGCAGAATATGATGAGCAGCAGACTGTATATGACAGATAAGGCAGCTCAGGAGTTGGGAGTAGATACTGTATACAGTTCTCTCAGGGTTAGGGTGGAAAAAGCTAATGCTTTGAGAGTAGATGATGTTATCAGCAGGATAGAGGATATGAAACTGGGGATTAACAGCATAAGAAATAATTTCAGGGAACTGAGAAGCAACGATTATACACCGGTCCTGGCCGTAGCATTGGGGGTATTTATTATGGTGATACTCAGTATAGCAACAGTTGTATTTGTTATACGTCTTCTTCTAAAAACTGTGTTCATCAGGAAAGAGCGTGAATTCGGCATTAAAAAGGCGGTAGGCTTTACCAGTACCCAGCTACGTTACCAGCTTTCGCTGTCACTTATGCCGACAACGATCATAGCTGCCATTACAGGCTCTGTAGCGGGATACATACTGCTTAATCCGCTATTTACGCTCATACTTGGTGGATACGGTATAAGAAATGCAAATCTTCTGCTTCAGCCGCTTCTGATACCGATAACAGCGCTCTCGGTAACGTTGCTTGTATTCGCATTCAGCTTTATTATGTCGGGCAGGATGAAAAAACTTTCGGCTTATAAACTTATACAGGAATAATATATTACAGGGGGAAGTATTATGGATATAAGAAAAATAACTTCATCATTATCAGCGGTGTGTATTCTCGGTAGCGGAATCGCTTTAAACAGTGAGGTATGCATCCGACATTCACTTATTGCAAGAGCAGCGTTCTTTGATTCCGGCGAATTCGGCGATGGGCTGAGATGGGAACTGGATGATGAGGGAATACTGAAATTCAGCGGAAGCGGAGAAATAATAGACTGGCCCTGGAGAGAGTATGAACCAAGGATATACAGTCAGTGCAGAATAAGAGAAGCAATAATAGACAAAGGAATCACAAAAGTTGGTTTTTTTGATTATTCGGACTATGGCCTTGAAAAAATAACAATTCTGAATCCTGATTGTATCATATGTGAAACATCGGATAATGCTGATCCAAAAGATAGCGGAGTCATCAGTAATGTAAGGTTCAATGGTTGTATATACGGTTTCAGCGATTCAACAGCCCAGACTTATGCAGAAAAGCACGGATTTGCCTTTGAAGAGATAGATGCAGCATCTGTCAGAAAAGCAGGTGACATAAACTGCGACGGAGAGTTCAGTATCGCAGATATCGTACTGCTTCAGAAATGGCTTATTGCCGCTCCTGATACTGAACTTGCAGACTGGAAGGCTGGGGATTTCTGTAATGATGATGTCCTTGATGTTTTTGATCTATGTATTATGAAGCGTGAATATCTGAAACAGGCAAAGTGAGCTATAGGCAAGAATGCATATATAAACAATTTAATGATCGAATGACATTTAAGGTCAGACTTGATCTTTGAACACATAATAAGTGACGGGCATAAGATAATTATGGAATGGGATTGATACATTTCAAAATTGCAATTATAACTGAATATATGAACTAAGGCAGCCCGTAATGGGCTGCCTTTCGTTTTGTATATAATGATAATTGTAAAAGACTTGGATGTATGATATAATGAAGAAAAAAGACAGGTTATATCATGGCTTAGTCAACAACGGAAGAGTATATCAGCAAGGTAAAATGCGGTATTTACGGACTTCTTAGAAAGGCGAAGCTGGTACTTTTGAGGATTGACTTTATATTACGTCAGTGCTATAATTCGGATGTTGAAAAGCTAACGAGATCTATATACAATATCAGAAATATCGGGTGATTTTATGAGTAATGATTGGAAAAGTACCGAATGGCAGGATAAAGCATTCCGCAAGCCTTTCAGATACTGGATACGTGATGAGATCGAAGAAATAATCAAAGAAGAAAACATTGACAGAAAACGTTTTTATGAAGCATCAAAAAATAATTATCAGTCTATAATCAATAAGTTTTATTACAGTTTTATTGATTATGAAGATAAAAGAAAACATGATTTCACAGAGTTAAGTTATCTATGGCTGATTTTTCAAAAGAATCTGAAACGATCTCCATTGATTCACTGGGGAAAGGGTTATAATGAATATATCGGTAGTATAGCATCATTAATACCGGATGAGTATCTGAATAATATGCACTATCTGATACTGAGTCAGGGCTGGGTTTATGAAGGGTATATTCCTGAAATTATAGCCGTATTAAAGGAGACCGATGGCTGGCTTGATGATTTTTATGTTGTTTCAAAAAAATATGAGTATGTGATAATTCATACCGATGATGGTGAGTGTATGTATTCACTGACAAAATAGTTTTTCACTTATACTGCAATATGTTTAACGTAAGCACCTGCTTAAAAGCAGGTGCTTTTTTATTTTTGGTAGAGTATCCGAGGTGCGCAGTAAATCGTTCAAATCCTTCTTTGTCAAAAGCAGGCTATGGTAAATTCGGTATTGTAATAGAAACTGTACCTGTTTCTCTCAAAATGAAAATGAAAAGATGTATTGTAAATAGATTTTCTGTATGCTATAATGAATGCAAGACATTATTTATTTTAATGCTAAAAAAACAGGGGCTTTTATACTGCTCTTAAATCGAAAGGATATACGGGATATGGCTTCAATTGCAATAATCACAGGAGCAACAGGCGGTCTCGGACAGGAGTTTGTCAGGGAAGTTCTGAAAGAAAACATAGATGAGATATGGGCAGCTGCAAGAAATGAGGAAAAGCTTGGCAGGCTGAAAGAGCAGTTCGGAGATAAACTGCGTCCTGTTCGGTGTGACCTGAGCAATGCCGATGACCTGACTGCACTCAAGGCGCTTATCAATGCCGAGAAGCCTGATATAAGGCTTCTTATCAATAACGCAGGAATGGGAGATATGGGCGAGAGCTTCGGTTTTTCTGATGATGCAGTATCGAAAACAGCAGACCTGAACTGCAAGGCTGTATGTCTGCTTTGTAATTATGCGATACCATTTATGTCAAAGGGAGCAAGAATACTGAATATATCCTCAGCTTCATCGTTCCAGCCTGTTCCGTATATCAATCTTTATGCAGCGAGCAAGGCGTTTGTGCGTTCATACACACGGGCGCTGAATGTGGAGCTTAAAAGAAAGGGCATAGTCTGCACAGCGGTCTGTCCCGGCTGGATAGACACCGAAATGCTGAGTAAGGAATACAAGGGCAAGCCTGTGAAGTTCCCAGGACTTGTATCTCCGAGCAGAGTAGCAGTACAGGCGCTTCGTGATTCTGCAAAGGGCAAGGATATGTCAGTCTGCACACTTTTTGTCAAGTATGAGCATTTACTAAGCAAGCTCCTTCCGCATAAGGTGCTTATGAAAATATGGATGTATGGGATAAGGGATTATGTATAAGATTGAAACAGAGCGCGGCGATCTTTTTGATGTGAATATTATGATAGCCATGCAGGTGAGAGTCAGCGGCAAGGCAACGGAAACCGAACTGACAGAAGCTTTCAGAGCCGCTGTCGGAGCTTTCGAGATACTTAACTGCAAGGTGGTCATAGATGATAAGGGCGGCGCTTTTTACGACAATTGCAAGACTCCCATGAACCGCATAGTTTTCCGAGATTTTGAGCTTGAAGAGCTGATACAGGAGCAGGAACGAATAAGGTTCAGATTGGAGGACGGAGAGTTCCTGCGCTGTTTTGCGTCCCTTTCAAGTCCCGATGAAATGAGGCTTTGCTTCCTTATGCATCATCTGGGCGGCGATGGAAAGTCCCTGTGCTACTTCATTGAAGCTTTTATGAAGAGTCTCAGCGGCGAAAAGTGTGAATACCGCAGGATACAGTTGCTGAACAATGAAACACTGCCGCAGACTTCAAAGCTGTCTTTCTTAGCTTCTTTGGTAACGAAAGTATACAACAGAAAATGGCAGAAGCAGCGCAGAATTTTCGGCTTTGACGATATGGAAGCGGCATATAAAAGTTTCTGGAAGTCACATAAAACAACAGTGAAAAACATTATGACAGAGAGCGAAGAGCTCAGTCAAAAGCTCAAAGAATGTAAAGCAAACAAGATAGGCTTTACTTCATATACTATTGCAGAAATGATACAGGATATATCGCAGCTTCAGGAGATAGGTCTTGCAGTAGACGGCAGACAGGACGGCAACAGAACAATGAGCAATCAGGCAACGGGTATAGCTGTCAGATACAGGTATGACAAGAGAAAGACACTTACAGAGAATGCTGCTGTTATTGACAGAGCCATGAAGAAAAAGCTGAACGATGAAAATTATAAATACCTTGTGCTTCGTTTTATGAGTGCATTTGAACCTACACTCGTTGATGCTGTAAATCTGGAATTTGCAGGATATTTTCATAGCAAAAGTACGGAAAAGCTTGCGAAAATACTGGGCTACGGGCAGAATACAAAGGATCTGAGCATAACAAATCTGACAAGAGTCGATATACCTACTGATTATGAGAAGTACAGGCTTACAGACCTCATTTTTGTGCCTCCCGTCGTGTCCTACGGTAAAAATATAATCGGTATGGTCACAGTCGGTGACCATCTGAACACAACATATCATCATTATTTGAAGTGATGATCAGAATTTGACACTATATTACATTACAAAATGGGGTGTAATAAATGAGCTTTGATTTCGATATAAGTGTACGCATCAAGGACAAGCGAACCGGTGATATTATCTCCGGATCAAAAGTGATCTATGTGTCTAAAAATCCCTCTTTTTACAGTGGATTTGTAGAAGTTTGTTGGTGGAACAGCAGTATATTCATGGATCTTCCACCAGCTATTTTCAGGATATGCGGTAAATATATGGGAAAACAGTATCCGCTTGAAGAAGGTATGGAAGGAAATCTCTATACCATTGTGCCGAGAGCTGCCATGCGTGAAATCTGTTCCTATATATATAGCAGATGTTGTGTACCAGATTCAGATCTTAATACAGATGAAAGAGACTGGAGCTGGCGGGACGCCTATGAAGTAACCAACATTGCTCGTGTAGAAAAACTGCGTGATCTTTTGTCATCACTTGATTATGTTGATCATCGTAATCAGGAGTGTGGAATTGCGGAGGATTATATCGGCGATCTCCAGAAAAGAGAAGAATTTAAAAATAATCCACAGGGATATGAATTTGAGTTTATGCTCGATTATCATTACTGCCGTCCACGGTAATAATTGAACTAAGCACTTGTCCAAATAGACAGGTGCTTTTTATATCTCTGAAATTGCTATTATAGGCGGCACGTCCGATTGTCCGCTTTTTCTGTAAAAAAGAAACTCGCCCATGAAGGGCGAGTTGTGGTATTATGTACTTTCATCACATCAACAGATGACAGTGTATTGCATTTTCTTTATGATTGTCTGATGGCAATTTTATTGAAAACGTGGTTATACACCTTTATTATATTTCCGACCAGTATTGCTGCAATAATGCTGCCCTCGCGGACTCCTTTGAGCTTGCCGAGAAAAATAAGGCATATTACAGCTGCGATAGATATGTACAGAATATCGAAGAAAATCTTAACATTCTCATATCTGAGACTGAATACCCTGCTGATAGCACGGTTCATTGCTTCACCCGGAAGCATTGCTACTGCACCTTTAAGCTGTATCCATATGCCCAGTGCAAGTATAACACAGCCGAGAAGCATGAAAAGGAACTGCATAGGATAAGCTGTTACCTGTATATCCTTTATCAGCCATACAGAGAAATTGGTCAGATAACCGTATACAAAGGCAAGTGCGGTCTGGATCGCTATCTCGAAATAATTGCATTTGCCTTTCAGTACGACGACTTGTATCGCTATTTGTATTACGCTAAGCAAATTCAGCCAGCCGCCAAAGGACAACAGCGAACTTACAAGTGAAAACGAATATGGCACGGACGCAACAGGCGATGTCCCGAGACCTGCTTTTGCTGAGAAAGCAACGCCCATTGAAGCGATGAACAGTCCAACAAGGAACAGGGAATAACGCTTTATCATATCAGGCATATTATGAGCAGATGATGTAGTATTATTACTTTGAATATTACGCTTTGTCATAACAACTCTCTCATTTTAGGTGTAATAAGCCAGCAGTCATCGAGTTCTTGTCCGACACACGACCATGAAAAAATAGTATGTCTGTGATTATCTTTCAGCAGGATCTTTTCTGTTTCAGACCATAATTCATTTGTTATATTCTTATCTTCACCCTGCTCCATAAGATCTTCGATGCCCTGAACAATAAGGTTTACGGCAAGATATTTCTGCAAGATGTCCATATCGTCGGAATATCTGTTATAAAAATCAATGTAATTAGCTGTATTTTTATAGTCACCTGCACAGATCTCCCAGTCCTGTTCAGCTGATAACGGTAATCTGACACCACATTCTTCATTTATCTTTTCATAAAAATTATCCATTTATTTTATCCTCTATTTGCGTTTCGCGCATTTTGCCCAGTAGTTCATGAAGCGTTCTTTTGTTCTATAGATACGATGCCACAAAATAATACTTTTGTCGTAACTTTTGCCGCTTTTTATAAGTAATTCTTCATGTTCCCAGTCAGCTTCTGCTTCTGCTTTTGTCCAGCGGCTTACATAGTCATGTATGTTCCAGCTTTCTGTATATTTGCGGTGCAGACCTGATTTGCCTGCAATCAGTTCGCGCTCTGAACTGCAGCGGCGGAACAGTCGGTTTGCGTGCTGTTTTGCCAATTTTGAATCTTTATTATTATCCTTTATAACAGGATTCTTTTTATAGCTTCTGCTCATAGCGCGACCTCCTTTTTAGCAATATTATATTCTCATTTTTCCATTATATCATAAGCAGATATAAAAATCAATCTCAGCGTATACGCCTTCAGAGGACACCACTGACATGAAAGATATAGTATGCGATATCATTAGAAATTCAGAAAATATTGAACTCAGTGATTGTTACAGCGGAGATCATATGTGTCTGTCTGTTTCTGCTAATACGATACTGATCATTGAACATGGGATATGGGACTAATAAAGCCAATTCCTGACTATATATCCAAACTGTACACAAAATGAAAGCCCCACATTTGTGGGGCTTGATGGTTATATCAGAAATTGAGTTCGTCTGTTATTTGGATCGTGTTTAGATCTGCGGCAATTATTTTTTTGTTTGAGAGCATATAAATGTAGTCGCCGATATATAAAGCTCTGTCATATCTGGGATTTTTACCTAGATCTCTCAGATCTTCTTTAGGTGACTTAATATCGCCTTTCTGTACGAATTTTCCATTTTCAAAACTATAAAATACATATTCATTCATGTTGGCTTTGTAAGCGATACAGTTTTCGGTGGAAAGATAGTATTCATGAGTAAGAGGTATGCATATGATATTCTTTTCCGGAGCTATAATAAGAGGTGATAAGTGGGAAGTTGAATAGATCTCCTCGGGATTTTCTTTATTTGGATCCCAGGTCGAAGCATCGATTCTCTGGTCATCCCATTTGCATATGTCGGCAGTTTTTAGTTCTTTCTGGTCAGAACTGTCGAACATTGTAAGCCTTACACCTATAACGTAATTGTCTTTGTTTGTACTTTCACCGAGACAAATTATTGAGTTTTCGTCCCATGACTGCATATATGAGCTGTAGCCTTTGATCTTTAAATTGTCAAGAACAGTAGGATTTTCCGGAGAACTTAAGTCAATTGCATAGATCTTATCCTGCCTGTGTGAAGGAGAGACTAAAGCCATATCATTAACGAAATCTACGTTATATATGCTTTCCTCATTTTCAATATTGTTAATGCTTCCGACTATGTTCATATCCATGTCGAGAATATGGAATCTGGCAGATTTATTTTTTCCTTTATAAGTGTAGAAACCATCGTCGCCGCTTCCTTCTAATCTGTCGTATGAATATTCTTTTATCTCTTTATTGTCGCTGTATTTGTGGAAGACCTTGTCGTACTCCGCATAGTTTGCTGCAATATATAAATATCCGTTTGTTTCATAAAAGAAGCCTGAGTGGTTTACTGAGCCATCTATGGTACATCCAGCCGCAGGTGCAATAATGCCATTTTTGAATGATATGCGTGTCAGATCTGTTTTGCCGCCTTTATCCCAACTATATGATTTGGCATAGATGTTTTCTTCGGAAATGTAATCACACCATGAACAGCCTGCAAGAGCTTTAATATCACAGATTTTCGGTGAGCCTGTATTGTTGAGATCTATGCTGCCTATGATCCAGTATTTTAGTTTTTCGCTTGCGGTTATCTCTTCAGGAAGCAGTATATCCTCGGGGCGGACAGGGGAGTAATCACCGTTAAGACCATAGTACGGGATATAATTCCCGATGTCCTTACTGCTTTCAATGTCAGTGGATTTAAGGCTTGAATATGATGTCGGAATGATCAAATATCCATCGGTGGTTATTCTTGGATAGCCGCTGTATCCCGACTGTTTGTATACATCTATCAGCTTGGGAGTATCATCGGTGGTATAAAAAGCAACAAAAGAGAAGTGTTCATCATTGACGTAAGAATTTCCAATAGAGACTGAACCAATTACAGCTATCATATTATTGTATATGAACATTTGCCAAGCATCGATACTTTTATTGTCATCATCATCGCAGATATCCTTTTTTAAGTCTACTTCTCTATATCCGAGAAATTTTCCGTTTTCAACGTCGATCACACGCAGAAAGGAATGCTTATTTTTCTTTTCATCATAGTAATCATCCAGATAGCAGATATGTTTGCCGTCTGTTTTGATAATATCGTAACTGAAAACATCATTTTCCTGATAGTTGTTACCCGGATCTGTCTTTTTAGCGGGATCCAATGGAAGGATGCTGTCAGTGAAAGGGACACCCATTGGTGAACTGTAACTGGCACCGGATAAATAACTGTATTCTTCAGAGCCTGCATCTTCGTCATCTGATAAATCTGAGTGTTCGGCTTCGTATACAATATCTATATCATCATCGTCATAATCTGTGTTTCTTCTTATACGTTCAAAATCCTGTTTTTGAGCAGATTCTTTTAATATTGTATATACCTGCTTGTAATCCTTGGCATTACTCATATAGTACGGCTGGCTTTTGAACTCGATATTGTTATCGTTATTATTTGCGCAAGATGCTGTTCCTGTAATTAAAACAAAAGCTGTTGCAGCAGCGGTGATACGGGACATAACATTAGAAAAATACTTCATGCGAAATCCTCCTTGAGATCTGATTAAAAAATATCTAATCATCAGGTAGCTAATGTATCAATTATAACATTTTTCACATGAGTTGTAAATGCCTTTGAGGTATGATATAATTAAGAAAAAAGCAGGAGCAGGTTATGTTAGTAGAGAATGGTGAATGGATAATACACGGACTTGCGTGGGACGATCCATACAGGATACGCAGTCCGAAAGAGTTGGTAAATTGGATAAATGAAGTGGGATTTCTGCCGCTTTTCGGAAATGGAGTCAAAGGTTTCTCTGTAGAGGAGCACGTTTCACCTGACTACTGGTGGACTGGTGACAGGGAGCAGGATCCGTGGGAATGGCGTGAGATAATAGCGGCAGGACATGAAGTGGCTTATGGCAAATTTTTTGATAAGAAGGCAGGTTTTATTAGTCTGGAATGGCTGCCGTATTTTGCAAATTACAGGCGTGACGGCTACGACTTCGATTCCGCGTTGGAGGACAGCAAGGTCAATCGCCGTGAGAAGCTTATAATGGATTGCCTTACTGATACTGACAGTGATGGTGATATTATCTGGACAGATAAGCAGATATTGTCAACTGAACTTAAACAGCTAGCAGGCTTCGGCAAGGATGGCGAGAATAATTTTCAAGGCATCACGACAGACCTTATGATGAAAACATACCTTGTTACTGCTGACTTCAATAGGCGCAGAAACAAAAAAGGTGCGGAGTACGGTATGCCTGTATCGGTGTTGCTGCCGCCTGAAGCTTTATGGGGATATGATGCGGTTACTTCCGCATACAGCGAATCTCCATATGAGTCATGGAAGCGTATAGTTGACCGAGTTAATCAGTTATATCCTGATGATGATAAAGCTGAGATAATAAAGCTTATAGGAAAAGAACCTAAGTGAAGAAAGAGAAAATATATGAGACTACTTATAGTGCCAATGGCAGCTATGGCTGAAACATCAGGACCATTCTCGCGGTGCAGGCTGCTTGCTGAAAGTACGGTTGCGGCTGGAATAGATGTTGCGACTTGTATAGCAGAAGATGTCAACTATTCTGAAATAAACGATATAAAGAATTATTCTCTTGACGTTCCTGCTCCGCTTGGAATGCCAGAAATTATAGCTTTAAAGGTGTTCCCAGTTGCACAGAAGCTGGGGATAACTTCAAGAAAAACAGTAAAGAGCTTTGACGAAGTTCTTTGGTTCACGGGAAATTCAGTTTATAGTTATCTTGTGAAAAGCGTTGCAAGTGTTCGCAAAGCCATAAGGAGCTTCAAGCCTGATATTGTATATTCAGAGTTCAGTATACCCGCTATTATAGCAGCTAAGCTTGAAAAGAAGAAGTTGTTTGCAACTGTCAGCTATCCTACTCAGCCTGAATATGCCAATGCTCCGAAGCTTGCAAGGGGCGTGAACAGGTATTTGCAGGAGAAAGGTCTGCCACAGGTCAATTCTGTTTTGGAACTCTTTGACTGGGCTGATGAGTGCTTTTGTCCGAGTATACATGAGCTTGAACCTATTAAAAAAGAAAACGTTACTTTCTGCGGTGCGCTGAAAAAGGCAGGTGCATCTGAATGGCTCAGAAACAAGATAGTAGTATATATGGGGAACGGAACAGTCTCCGCAGCAATGACTGAGAAAGAGATAAGCAGGGCTTTCATCGATTCCGAGTATGAAGTGTATATAGCATCAAAGTATCTGAAGGAGAAGAATAAAGGCAATATTCATATAGCTTCGCGCTGGGACTTCAATGAGCTTCTTGACGAGGCAGTTTTGTTTATAAACCACGGCGGCCAGAACAGTGTAGTCGATGGTCTGCTTCACGGAGTTCCGCAGATGATAGTTCCGGGCAAGGTCTTTGAACGACGATACAATGCGGTTTCGGTTGCGAAAAACAAAGCAGGTATTATCATTCAGCACGGGAAGTTTAAAGCTGATATCATTCGCAGTAAGGCTGAAAAAGTTATTGCTTCAGAGAATATGCGAAGAAAGGCGTCTGAACTCGGCGAGAAGCTGAGTTCACAAGGCGGTGTTGATATTATAATAAAACATATTTTGAAGTATGATATATAAAGAAATGGCAGCCCAATGGGGCTGCCATTTCTTTATATTTGTATTTAGATGTTTTCAATGAATTACTTGTCGTTTTTTTGCTTTTGATCTTTTTCTTCGTCTTTTAGGTATTTATAATGTGTTTTTTGTGATAGATGATTTTGATCCCCAAAAATTTTTTGAAGATCTGGGGTGATAATTTTAGGGCAAATTGTAACATTATTAATATCGATTATTTTGCTTTTTTCAATTTTATCAAGCGTATTCCTGAACCATTCTTGTACTGAGTTGTTATCAAATCTGCGAGGGAAAGAGATCCACATACGGAAAAAATCTTGCTTAGCATATCCTAATATATTAATATCTTCTTTATTGTTGCTATTTTGATATTTTGAAGTATATGAAATTAAATTGTTGAAATCATTGATGAAAGAAGAAATATAATGATAGTCATGAGAGTTAATAAGGAATTCAATGTAATCATCCTTTTTACAGCTGTCTATATTATCAGAAAATATAATAGGAGTAGTTGCAATGTCGTAGTCGTAGTCATCATTAAAGTGGATTTTTTTTACAAAAAACGTGATAGCTTCATCAGCCAATTCCAATAATTCATGATAACTATATTCATCAGGTGAATTGAGAAGAGATATTTGTTTAGTGCTGGTTTCGCCTATATTTGCAATATACTTGCGCTGAGTTCCAGATTTTGGCTTAGGGCACCATTCGTTATATGTCTCGGCACCTTCTTTGTTGTCTTTTATATTCAGTATAACGTAATAGAGTATTCCAAGAAGAAAAGACGGAAGATAGAATTTGGTCATTGAAAGAAGTATACTTTTTTTTACAGATTTTCCGTTAGGGAGAATATAGAATTTTTGTTGGTTTGGGATACTGTTATCTTTTTCAATTACTTCAAGCAAAGCTTTTACTAAGACTTCATCTTTGTTTGTTTGTGGATCAGTATCTATAGAATTATTAATAAATTCAGAAGTCCTTTTAAGCAATTCGTTATAGTTATTATTTATTTCATTAGCAAGTTTTATTTGTATTGAAGCGTCTTCAAAAGGTGTTGCAAGGCTTGAGTGTTCTTTACATAATTTGAACTTTTTTGTTTGCTCTTTTAAAGTACAATTGTCAATGAAAAGGTCACTTTTAAAAACTTTCAGTGTTTCACTTAAAAGAGAAGTCTCCGTAGTGCCTTTTTTGCCTGAATGTACAAGAAGTACTAATAATGTTCCACCGCAAAGCTTATACATAAAATCCCCCTAAAAATTGTTACTGCTGTTACTGTTGACATGTTACCCCTGTTACCGCAAAATGGTATTAGAGGGCATCCTATGAATAATTATAGCATATTATGCTTGCGTGTGCAACACTAATACTATTATAAAATAGGAGTTCCTTATCATCATACGTAATGCAGTTCACGGCCAGACCTGCTGACCACAAAATGACGTTACCCGGGAACGTTATCTTTTTAAAAGGAGAATGCAATGGAGAACAAAATTTATACTCCGAAACAAGCTTGGGAAAGGCTTGGCATCGGAAGAACACGTTTTTATCAGCTTCTTGCTGAGGGAAAGATCAGCTACTTCAAAAACGGAAGCCGCTACCTGATCCCAGAGAGCGCCATTGACGCTTTTATACAGGAACAGACAGAGATATCAGCTAAGGCAGGTGAGTAATAATGGCAAATAAGAGACTGAAGAAAAAATTCGGCCGTCGCCGTAATGGCGAAGGCTCTGTTTCTGAGCGTAAGGATGGTATGTTTCAGGCTTCGATTATGGTTAACGGTAAGCGTAAGTTCGAGTATGCACCGACGGAAAACGAGGCATACGAAAAGCTCGAAACTATGAGAGATAAGGCAAGACGCGGCATCTCTCTGACTGGTGGCGATGTTACGCTCAATGAGCTGGTAGGCTGTTACATAGATCGCTATGCCAAACCTTACGTTAGACCTTCAACTTTGAAGAATTATCAGGGCTATTCTGAGAACTACATAAAAAACAGCCGTATCGGAAAAATGAAAGTCAGCCGAATTGCGGCTGACGATGTTCAGATTTACGTAAATGACCTTGTTAGCACAGGTTTGAGTGCTAAAACTATCAGAAATTTAGTCGGTTTCATGGACTCGGTATTTGCACAGGCTGTCAGGAACAGAATTGTTTCGTTCAACCCGTGTGAAGGAGTTCGACTTCCTAAGAAAAAAACAAAGGAGCGCCCACTTATCACCGAAGAAGAGTATTCAAGATTGATAGAAGTTGCTGAGGATCAGACCATGAAGACAGCAATAGCTATCCTTGGTCTTGGACTGCGTATCGGAGAACTGCTCGCTCTCCAGTGGACGGACTGTATCGAGGTTGATGGTGTTTCAGTTCTCAGTGTATCTAAAACCTTGAAACGAGAATACCTTTTTGATGCTACGGCTGAGCAGAAGAACGGAAAGAAGACTGAGATCACAGTATCGGATACCAAGACAGACAGTTCGGTTCGTCAGGTACCGGTAACATCGAGAGTTTTGACTGAGCTTGAGAAGCTTAAAGCCGAGCAGCAGAGAATATCCGGAGAGCTTGGAGTTCAGTTTTCAGATGATTTTTTTATCATAGGAACGCTCAGAGATAAGGGCTTTGGTTACATTACACCTGATAAATTTCGAGCGGACTTTTCAAAGTGTGTAAAGAAGGCAGGACTTCCAAAGGAGGTCACTCCGCACGCACTTCGCAGATATACAAGTTCTACGCTTATCCGTTATGGCGCCAGCGTTGTAGCGGTAGCAAAACTGCTCGGACACAGCAGCAGCGCAACAACCTTGACGTATTATAGCAGGGAGAGCTTGAGAGGCATCCTTGAGGCAGTGAAGTTATTGGGAAAATAAAGACATCTTAAGTGGGGGGCAGCTGCCCCCACTGTAATAATTATATGGAGGAAATTATGATTAATAATGGTTATGGCCGCGATGGCGGCAATTGGAATGGTAATATGCCTGTTGGTCAAAATACAGGATACCTCAGTAATGTTACTCAGTATGGAACATACAGTACCACCCCTTATGGCTCAAATCCAAGTTCAAATAATGTATATATCAACGATGGAAGCAATTGGGAGCGTGATAGTCCTGTAAAATCTGTCTTATATCCTTCAGAAGCTGAACTGAAGTGTTCAGGATCTTATGCAGGCTGCAACGATAATGCTGATAATGCAACTCACCATACCACAAATAGGAATGTTGATAACAACATTTCTTATGGTCAGAGTGTAAACTTTAATAACGGGTATGTTACAGGATTTAAGACTTACGATGAGTTTGAGACTGAAGAGTATATACATATGTATTTTGAGGAGGAACAGGTTTGGAAGCGCCTTAGTAAAAAGACGACTGAAAAACAGGAAGCTGGCTTTGATGGCAAGGCAAAAATCAGAACAGAAATAAAAGCTAAAGGTATACCTATATGTGAATCAATCTTTTTTATAAATGCATATAAAATCAATCGAGAGGATATGCCAAAAAAAGATTACTACTGTGTGAATTATAAAACAAAGTCAAATTCTGATATCACGGTAGATGTTTTTGAAAAATCAGAGATTGAAAGCAATAAGTTTTGCTTAAAGATATTCCCTGAAGGTGTTAAGGTTGGAAGAGAAACAGAATGTAGTCAGTTCTATCGAAGTATTGTCTATAGACTGGCAAGCAATAATCATAAAATAGTCATTCCTGATAAACCGGGCTGGGAGCAAAACTCCTCGGGCTGGAAGTTCCTGAACTGTGCAAGCTATATTGACCTTGGAAAGAATAATCTTCCGCTTGCGATATCACGCAGGTTTGTGGGCAAAACTGACAGATCTGTCCCTGAAGTACTTACACAACTGAAACAGATTCTCGCATCAAATGAAAAGCTTACATCTTTGTTGATGTTAAAGATGGCAGCCCCGCTTCAACTACTTCATGAAAGACATGAAAACTCATCACATATTATGCCTTTTGTTAAGATAGGTAATACTAGGCAGATTGATGTTGCCTCGGCTATACTCAAAGACAGCGATTTGGAGACCTATAATATTATTCCGCTAGATTCATATAGAGGCGATATAATCAAAGAGATCAAAGCCTGTCAGGATGGAATACCTGTTTTCTTAGGTCCTTTGACAGCAGCTGAAGCTAAATCAAATAACAAGCAGGTGCGCGAGGCACGTAATGCTGCGATAGGGGCTGTAACGGGTGATAGTGTTGCAAGATGTCTTATTTCCATAATAGGACGTTTTGTGCCGGCGGCAGTTTCTGAAGAATTTATTTTCAACATTGACTGTACGGATATTCCAGTAAATATTGACTTGAAGATGCTTAGATCGTCGAGCCTTGAACTCATTGCAGCTTTGATAGAGTATATTGAAAAAAATTTCAATAAGGTTGAAGGGATAGTAAAACGTACTATTGATAGTTTTAAATCGGAACCTGATACGGTAATTTCGTTTCAGTATCAGGGACTATATATCATGTTTCTCTCTGTCAGAGCATTAGTCAGAGAATGTTTTGGCACTGAGTTCATCTCTAATGATTTGTTTGAGAAGATAAGAATTCTCTTCACAAAGGGTGAAGCAGAGACAAGTGCTCCTGACTATATCGTCAGAGATCATTTTTTTGATGTTACGTATAAGCTGCTTTTTAATAGAAAGTTTATAATCATGGAGCTGAAAGACGCACACAAGAGCTATTCTGAAGATGGTATAGTTCTTATCCTTGACAGGAAAAAAGGATTCCTGAATTTTTCCAAGGCTGCCTTGGATATGATTGCCCAAATGATCCCTACGGTTAAAGATGGTGATGAGTTGGGAGCAATCCTTAAGGCGTGCAACAGTATTTACTGCACGGACAATGGTGCAAGACAGATCACTATATCAGGCAGGCGTCCTGAATTTTATAGTGTTTATCTCTCCGAGTTTGGTGATGATATATTACAGATAATCAGGTATATCGACAATATTGAGTTCTTTATGCTGCCGGAAGAAGTACCTGAAAACTTCATACCGCTGGTATGGTTCAGAGGACGTTGTGCCGGTATCGTTCTTGATGGTATAGGATTGCCAAATCCGCACATCAATATCTGCGGAATGTCGGGAATGGGTAAAAACAGAGGCGCTTACCGCAACGGTGAATGCTTCCTCCGCTTACGTTCAAAATTCATTTTCATCAATATTAAGGGACCCATAACCGAGGATTCTCTCAATGATATGGGCTGTCCCACTGACAAATATGATCTGTTCGATCTCAAGGCAGAAGGCTTGCCGTTCGATATATTCAATGTATCTGGCTTTAAAGGTAAGAATGCAAAAGTCAGCTACATATTGAATATCATTTGTGCGGCAGTTAATGATCTCACCGATAATCGGCTTAATGAGCTTTCCGACTATATCAACAGCATGGTGGGCGACGATACGCAGAGCTTTTCCCTGCTTGAACTCTTTGAAAAATTTCCCAAGAACAGGACAATCGCTCTTCAGAAGAAGCTCACTCCGCTGTTCAACATGATGAGCGCCTATACTCCAAAAGACGAAAACTACAAATATTCCTCATGCCGGGAATTCATAGACGACAGCGGCAGGATAACTGTTCTGTCTATTGTACAGAGTAACATCACGGCGTTGCGCTGCACTGTTTATGCGCTGTTGCAGTCAATATTTGAACATCAGATTTTGGACAGCCATACTCGCTTGGTGTTGTACGCCGACGAAATGCAAAAGTATACTGCTGATAGTCCGTTTCAGCAGTGGTTCGCTGAAGGCAGGCAGTTTAATATTATCGCTGCCGGAATGACGCAAGAATACCGTAGCAGGGATAACGAGACCCGGAACTTTACGAGCAATGCAGGCATTGAGCTGTTCTACCATCCGACACCTGTTTCTGCAAATAATGTGTTCAAAGCTCTGAATAAAGGCTTCTCCATTGAAGAGCTCTGTTCCGGAAATCTGGGAGATATTATCGGTAAAGGTTTTTTCTGGAGCGCAGTTGAGAAACGCCATAAGTATGCGATAATATGCGGCAAGAACGACGATGATAATTTCTCAAAGCTGAAGATACGTCCTAAGGGCTATTATGGCAATGTCCTTTAATTTCTATTATTTATTGGGCTCTCAGAGGTGAGAGCCCTTATTTTTACGCAAAATTATATCTAAACTGCTTATATTTAAACTTAAACGGAGTACGGGATAGTAGGTAAAAACCAATCCTGTTGAACAGGTCGTTTTATCTGAATCCGTTATAGCTTAGCTCGATACCCCCTGCAGACCATGTCTGAAATCACACGTGCCTCGTTTCCGTAGGTACCGCATTCTCATGTGCCGAGTAATAGATCCGTGTGCACGATGAATACTGCTGACTTTAGATTTTTGACTATGCGGTTATATACAGGCTGCTTGTATGCGTATTTACTTATGCCTTTCGCAATTCTGCTGCTTCTTCTTTAGTGAAAGTACCGTCATCTGAATAGTATTCTGTCATATCCTCTAATCGTATGCAGCTGAGCTGACCACCATGATTTGAGAAACCACTGCCACAATCAATAGCAAGCATACGCTTCCCGTGAAATATATGCTTTGTTTTGTGGAACTTCCATGTTGGAGTATGACCGAATATGACATTTTTTCTTGCTGGCATCTGGTCGAAAGGCGTCAGTCGATGCCACACCATAAATTCTTCAAGTTTATAGCGCTTCATATTTACGGTTTCATATAGTTCCTGTGGTGCAGCGTGAACCAATATAAATTTACGCCTATTTACCATTATCTCAATTTGTATTGGAAGCGATTCCATATAACAAAGCAAATTTTCTTGTTCATTTTTGGTGAGGCTGAAAAATCTATCATAAGTATGTTGATTTCTGTTGTTTCTCCATAGGTACTTGAAATGTAAATTATCTGGATGACGCAAAGCGTTTAACATCATATACTCATGATTACCAAGCAACAATGTGCAATTTAGCATTGTTTGTATCTGCTGCAACAGTTCAATTCCGTATTCTCCGCGGTCGATAACATCTCCGAGGATATACAGATGATCCTCAGGATGCAGATTAATCATGGAGAGTATGGTATCGAACGCTTCCTTATTGCCATGTATATCTGAAAGAACATAGTGCATCAGATATCACCCCGCAGTTCTGTTGCATTCGTTACTAATGCGACAATTTCCATTGTTTAAAAATGGCGACAATAGAATATTGAATATAAGTTTCATAATAACCTCCAAAAGAAAAGCTCCGTCATAAGACGGAGCGATAATTACAGAAAACTGTTCATAGCAGACATCTCATCAAATTTCAAATCATCGGTAACATGGGTGTATGTGTCGAGGGTAGTCCTCTTGCCAAATGGAAACACATTTGCGTATGATTGATAAATGACGTAAAATCGCCTTAAAACAGGCTTCTTTTGTCTTTCAGAGGTTCATCGAGCAGCTTGTAGTAGATGTAGATCTCACGGGGCTGTCCCTCGACATAGGCATCAAGGGTGATATACTCGATAAGCTCCAAGCACATCTCACGGGTAAGCTCCTGCACATTGGTGTACTTTTTCAGACGCTCCATGAATAGAGCCACATCTTCCTCGTCCTGCCTGATCGTGGAGAACTTTTCTTCAAGGTCAGCAACTTCAGGCGACAGTTCTTTCTGCTCGATCTCGTACTTTGCTATCAGTTTTATCGCAACGTCCTCTGACACCTTTCCGAGGACTTTGTCCTCGTAGATGTTCTGGATCAGCGTGTCAAGCTCCTGCAAGCGAAATTTCCCCTCTGTCAGCTTCTTGGTATCCACTGAATGCTGCTCCTCATGATGCTTCGCCTTGCGTGCAAGAAATTCCGCTTTTGCCTTTTCCTCGTCCTCTACAACAAGCTGTGCGAGACTGCGAATATCTTCAAGCACGATAGCGTCCATATCCTGCATTTTGATGTAGTGGCTGGGACAGTATCTCTTTCCGAACTTCATGTAAGAGGTGCAGTTGTAATTGTGGCGAAGATACTTTCTCGGCTTTTTCTTGCTGCCATTCGTGGTATTATTCCACGCAAGGCGGACTTTGTTTCCGCAGTCCTGACAGTAGATCAAACCGCTGAGATTTGCAACATATCCGCTGCTGTTCCGCTTTCCTTGTGACACCGACTGCTCCATTTCACGCACCCTGTCCCAAAGCTCCTGAGAAACGATAGCTTCGTGCGTATTCTTCACAACGATCATATCTTCCTCATCGTTCTTGATGACCTTATGATTCTTATAGCTGACCGTTCTGGTGCGGAGCTGAACAAGGTGTCCGAGGTAGGTGTAGTTGTGAAGTATCTGCCTGACAGTTTCAGGGCTCCACATATGCCTTGTACGGCGAGGATTCGGCTTGTCGAGCTTTGCATAGTAGTAATCCGAAGGAATCGGCACACCGTCCTCATTGAGCTTATCAGCAATGTGGTGTGGACTTATTCCGCTTGCACGCATTTCAAAGATGTTGCGGACGATAGGTGCTGCATCAGGATCTATCACAGGCAGGTGATTCGGATCATCGCCCTTTGTGTAACCGAATGGAGCGCAGGTCGTGCGATACTTGCCAGCCTTTGCGTTTGCTTCGATGACAGCCTTGATCTTCTTACTCGTAGAAGCGGCGTGCCATTCGTTGAACAAATTGACGATCGGCATCATATCAAGTGCGGAGGTATCCTTGCTTGCCGTATCCACATTGTCATTCAGAGCGATGAAGCGGATATTATAACTCGGAAAAATGTAATCCACATATCTGCCGACTTCGATATAGTTTCTTCCGAAACGGCTGAGGTCTTTGCAGATGATAAGATTGATCTTTCCCGACTGAGCATCGGACAGCAATCTCTGCACCGCAGGTCTGTCGAAGTCCGTACCGCTCCAACCATCATCGACGTAGGTATCGACGAGATTCCAACCTTGTTCCTTGACATACTTGGTGAGGATAAGTTTCTGGTTTTCTATTGACAGGGATTCGCCGGCTCTCATATCCTCCTGCGAGAGGCGGACGTAAATTCCTGCATTGTAAATGGTCTGCTTTGCCATAGTAACTCCTTTCAAATCAAAGCAGTACCATACCGACATCTTCAGTATAGCGCAAAATGCCGGTATAGTCAATGCCTTGCCGACAAAATTACGCCAGTGTTTCTTTTACGGCTCTTTCAAAAGCGAGCCTGCCGATCACTTCGTTGATATTTTTCTCTCCGACGAAGCGGCTGTGAACGATATACTTCTTCCCGTCGATCTCATATTCCGAGACACGCTCAGGGAAGTCCTTGTACTTCTCGTTCAGCTCAAACATCTTTCCTGCCTTCTCTCTTTCTACGGCAGATGTTGTTGTCTCTTTCAATTGTCTCCTTTCCGCCTGCGATTATATATCTCTACACGCATAGGCTTTTAGTTGCAGGGCGTTACTCCTGCACAGTATCATTATAGCGCACACCGCCGAGGCTTGTCCATAGATACTGCACCCAAAGTTTCTGTATCTGATTTGTGCGCGTCAGACAGTCTTTCAGACGGTACGGCTATTATCGTTTTGTTGTCGGATATATGTTAATCCGCATAGGGATTTTTCTTGTCAAAGAAGGAAGTTTGACCGAGCATTTCTTCCTCGTCAGCAACATCGGCATAGCTGTTATCCGACACAGGTTCATCATCAGCACCGGACGTAGCCGCCTGCTCGTGTTCTCTTGCGATCATGTCAGCGAGAGCCTGCCCCTCACAGCTATACTGTCTGCACAGCGACTGATAGATCAGCAGAGCCTTCTGCTCGCTCAGCTTTTCACACTCAGCCGTATCGGACTTGATACGCTCTTTCAGCTTACCGATCTTCTCATCGAGCTTTGTCAGCTTCTTTGCGATGTCAGCCATATCATCACCACCATTCGTTTCTGATTTCGGAATCATACCCGATGATAATATTATAGCGCGCAACGCTTCACTTTGTCTATTGGCAGTGCGCATGAACTTTGGTGTGTCAATTGAGTTTTGCGTTCGACAAATTGTTATGGGGAATTTATTTTGACAGCGAAATAACAGCGCAGAGATACTACTTTCAAGCATCGGAAACATGATTATTCAATACAAGTCGCATAGCTCCAAACGCTCTGAGGAGCGAAAGAGCGACCATCAGAGTTCGCTCAGAAATATTTTCACGGGAACGATGAAAATAAATCTGTCCGACCTCAACGGTCGGAAGAATACAAAAATCAAACCCAGCAAGCTCTGCATATTGTGTACACAAGTTCACAATATGCGCTGGCTTTCAAACCCAGCAAGCACGGTAACTATCCCAAATGGATAAAATAGATTTTTAATGTATGCCCTGACATTATGTCAGGGCAGGTCTGTTTTTGTTGGTAAGAGGCTTGTCTATCAGCTTGTAATAGACGTGTATCACACGAGGACGGTCTTTGTGACATTTGTTGTTCTCATCGACTGTTGCGTACTCGATCAGGTCAAGGCACATCTCACGGGTAAGCTCTGTCGCTCCTGCGTAGCGTTTCAGGCGGCTGATGAACTCCGCAACATCTTCCTCGTCCTGTCTTTCGGATTCGCAACGGGTTGCCATTTCATCGTACTCAGCTTTCAGCGTTTTCTTTTCCGCCTGATACTTGTCGAGCATATCAAATGCCATATCCGGCTCGATCCTGCCTGCGACCTTATCCTCATACACGCTCTGAATGAGCTTGTCAAGCTCCGCAAGACGGCTGCCGACTGTCTTCATACGCTTGGTATCGGAAATGCTCTGAACGTCAATATACGCTCTTTTTCGTCTGAGAAATTCTGCTGTTGCCACCTTTTCATCTTTGGCAAGCTCGCACATCTCCTGAATATCAGCAAGAATAATCCCCTCTATAAGCTCCCGATTGATGTAATGCGTGGAGCAATAGTTTTTTCCGAAACGGTTATGGTATACGCAGATATATCCGCCGCCACCTGTGCTTGCTTTTCGCATCTTCCAGCCGCAGCCGTCACAGAAAAGCAATCCCGACAGAGGACTAAGTTCTCCCTTTTTGTCACGCTTTCCTCTGCTGACAGACTTTTCGATCTCCCTGACCTTATCCCAAAGTTCCTTTGAAATTATCGCTTCATGGTTGTTCTCAATGACAGCCCATTCCGATTCATCACGGTCGATACGCTGATGATTCTTATAGCTTACAGTCGTTGTGCGGAGCTGAGCGAGAGTTCCAATGTATATCGGATTTTTCAGTATATTTTCAAGATTTCTGCCGCTCCACAGATGTGAGTGGTTGTAGGGATTCGGCTTGCCGATACGTTTGTAGTAATAGTCAAATGGTGTCAGCACACCTTCTTCATTCAAGACAGTTGCGATCTGCAAAGGCTTCATACCGCTTGCATACATCTCAAAGATACGACGGACAATCCCTGCGGCATAAGGATCAATGATCGGAGTACGCATTTCATCATTACTCTTAACATAACCGTATGGGCAATAGGGAGTCATCATCTTGCCTGCCTTTGCATTAGCGGCGATAACAGCCCTGACCTTCTTTGAAGTGTTTGCTGCGTGCCATTCGTTGAATACATTTCGGATAGGCATCATATCCATATCTGCACTGTCAGAATTGAGCGTATCAATGCCGTCATTCAGTGCGATGAAACGGATATTGTACATAGGAAAAATATAATCCGTGTACTGACCTACCTGGATGTAATTGCGTCCGAAACGGGATAGGTCTTTGCAGATGATAAGATTGATCTTGCCGTCCTTGGCATCGTCAAGCATTCTCTGGACACCCGGTCTGTCGAAACTTGTTCCGCTGATGCCGTCATCGACGTACTCATCGTAGATCGTCCAGCCCTGTTCACGGACATAGTTTGTGAGAATTCTTCTCTGGTTTTCTATAGAAAGGGATTCACCTGCACGTTCATCATCTTTTGAAAGTCTCAGGTATATCCCCACGATATAATCAGTCTGCTTTGCTAACATTACTACTCCTTTCCTCCAAAGCAGCCTAATTCAACATTGCTATAAGTATAGCGCACAATGCCAAAAAAAGCAAGTACCTTTCGGAAATATTTTCAGGTTGTCTGAGGTCTGCGGTGAAGAGCCATTACTTCGGAAAACGCTCTTTCAAAAGCGTTATGATAAAGCACTTCATTGAGGTCTTTATCTCCGCAGTAGTGACGCACAACGACACACCTCTGTTTACCGATCAGGTACTCGTGCGTTTCGGTCTTGCAATCCTTGAACTTCTCGTTAAGTTCAAAAGCCAGTTCTGCCTTATCTTTCTCTACGGCAGTATTATTGTTATTCATAGCTGTATCTCCTTAGCTTCTCTTTTTCTATGCTTTTAGAGCGAGGGGATCGCTTTCTCTATCTGCCCCTCTTTGGGTTTGTGTGTGATATAGCTGTGCGGAACGGCAAATGCCGTCCCTTATCACAGCTATTTTATTTTCGGACTATCAGTCCTTGAACGGCTTCTCGTCAAAGAAAGAAGTCTGCCCGATCATTTCGGAGTTGTCACTGTCCTGAGCTGTATCTGTATCGCTATCGGCAGTGCTCTCCTGTTTCAGCTTTGCAAGCTGTTCAGGGTGCTTGGTGATAAGCTCAAAAAGTCCCTGCTCATCACAGCCGAGTGCGTCCCTGATCTTGGCGAGCTGGATAGCATTCAGCTTTGCATTGATCTTCTCGATCTCAGCCTTGTCGCTCTCAATACGGTCAAGCACCGCCTGACGCTTGCTCAGGAGCTTTTCTGTCTGCTGTTCATAGGTAAGCATCATATCTCACTTCCTTTCGTTCTGGTGTTCTTTCTTGTGTTCGGCGGGAACATATCCCGTTATCAATATTATAGCGCGCAATACAGCCGATTGTCCAGCCGCAATTGCGAATGAACTTCAGAGAGGAATCAGCCTCATACCAGTATATTTTCACCGGGCATTTTCAAATGACTGCAAGACTGTCTCTACATATCATTACCAATAAAATCCGCCTATCGTTAAGCGCCTCCGAAATAATCTCTGTTATGCACAAATGAAACATTATAAATTCCTCTGAATTTTTCAGCCGGGATACTTTACGAATCCGGTGATATTTTGGTAATAACTTATGGGGAGTAATTTTCACCAGACTGCCGCCCGAACTGCGCAATAACTGCGCCGTACTATTTTACAATAATATTGTCAGCAAAACTGAGAGCATCACGGCGGAGCGTGAGCGATATGACCGCCGAATGGATCGACGGCATAAAAAATAGAGAAAGTCGCACAGCTCCGATTTCCTGCATAACGCAAGAAAAGTCGGCAATGAAACCGACAGGGACATCGGCGTGAAATGCCGCTGAGAAAATAGCAAGCACGGTGTATTGTGCCGCATTTTGGAAAACACGAACAAATCCACGATGCTTGTTGGGGACGTTTCCCCAAGCCCTTCTGAATTGCTGACGCAAATAAAAAAGACCGCTGATGCGGTCAGGAATGAAAGGAAGATTTTATGACAAAAGCCGAGAAGAATTACAAGCGTGATTATGGTCACAAGGACAGCTATGTCCGTGAATGTACGAAAGCTCATTATGTTCTGATGTTTGATAAGGACGAGATGAACGAGCTGATGAAACAGATTCGGGGCATCGCTGCGAACATCAATCAGGTCGCATACAGAGCGAACAGTACGGGCTATATTTACGGCAATGATATTGCTGATTTGAAAGCGAGGTTAGATGATATTTGGCAATCACTACAATACATCCGGTCAGGCGTACAGTTAGTGCAGCTATCCGATACATCATTGACGGCGATAAGACCGGAGATCATTCACTTGTCCAGTCTTTTATGTGCGAGGGAAAACCCGACCAAGCTGCCGAACAGTTCCGGGAGGTCAGACAGCGTGTCGGAACAGGACGGAGCACCACCCTTGCACAGCACCTGATCCAGAGCTTTCTGCCTGGTGAAGTTACTCCCGAACAGGCGCTTATGATAGGCGAAGAATTATGTCACCGCCTGCTTGGTGAGCAGTACCAGTTTGTGATAGCTACACACATAGATCATTCTCATATTCACAACCACATCGTTTTCAATAATACGAACATGATCTCAGGTTATACTTTTGAGACTGAACATAATCAGGGAAAGAAGTATGAAATGGCGTGGGCAGAGATACAAAAGCTGTACGATGATATATGCCGTGAGAATGGTTTATCCGTCATCGAACATCCGAAAAGCAAGGGCGTTTCTCACTATGAATATGAAGCGAGAAAGTCGGGCATTTCATGGAAAGAGCATCTGCGTCAGATACTCAAAGCGATTATCGTGCAGAGTACCAGTCTTGATGATTTTTTCAGGCGATGCACCGAGCATGATATCGAGTGTGTTTACAAACCTGATAACAAGGTAAAGCTGAAATACCGTCCGCAGGGCAAAGATCGTTTTGTAAGAGCAGATACGCTTGGAGAAGAATATACGCCCGAAGCCATTACCGAGAGCATTGAGCGTATGCAGAATGCTCTTGCTGTTGCTCAGCGCTTCAAAATGCACAAAGCAGACGAAGCCCCAGCTATTACAGCTGAGCCGAAGTCTGCCAATACAGCAGTTATTACCACAGATGATTTTATCGTCAGCGGAGCGGAAAACAGTATCACCGACCCTGAAACAGATGCACCAGAAAAAGAAGAAAAAGCTGACGGCTGGGCAAGCATCAGAGGTATGCGTATCTGCGATGATATTATTGCTGATATGGAGAGTGTTGGCATTCATTCGCTTGCGGAGTACAACGCTCTCAGCGTTACGGGCTGGACTAAGCGTGAAGAACTCGGTAAAAAGCTCGGCAAGCTGAAATCACAGATACTTGCCATTGATGAGCTTATCGCAAAGATCAACCACCTGAAAGAGCTGTCTGATACATACAAGGAGTATAAGGGGCTGAAAGGATTCAAGCAGAGCCGTTTCAGGAAGAAAAATGCTGCCGCTATTGATGACTATGAGCAGACAAACAGCTACATCTGGGAGCATATCGAGCCTTACAAGCAGGACGATAAAGCTCCGACAGTGAAGCAACTCACCGACCGCAGTAATGACATGAAGCTGAGATTTAACGCAATGGCTCAGGAGTATAACCATTTGCTTGAAGTAGAAGCGGTTATGGGCAAATACAGCCGTGAGATCAGGAAGCACATTACGGGGCAGCAAAACCGCCGTGCCGTTGAACAGAGCCGAGAACGCGGGCAGGGCAGGAACAGACGCAATTCAGAGCTTGAATGATATAGCGCAATGCACCGGGGATTTTCCTCTTTTTTGCTGCACCCTGCACAAGAATTATTACAATCATTCAGATATGCTGGACTCCTGCATGATTATGGTATATACTGAATCTACAATAAAAATTTGGAGGTATCAGCTATGTTGAAAACACCTGAATTGGCAATGCCGAGATCACGCAAGGTCACTACCGTCTGGAACGGCAAACGTAAGGTCTGGACAGACTACGAAGAAGCTAAGGCATATTTCCTTGAAATGATGATGTCCACAGAAGGCTAGGAACACGATCGAGCTGAGTGCGTTTATATTCAGCTCTTGCACGGACTTGACGAGTGCAGCGATGAGGAAGAATAACAAAACAGAGCATTGCCGAAAATTGACAATGCTCTATTTTTCTCTTGTGATGTATCATCTTCTCATACAGCTTGCGATATAATGCGCAAGATTTCTATGGCATACTGATAAAATCTGTTCGATTCTTAAATTCTCGAATCCAGCCAGTCTGGCAATTGAAGCCATTGACTTTCTCTCCCACAGATACATATACAGAATGTCTCTTTTGGTCTGAGGCAGTCTGTTCAGGCTTTCTTCAATGGCATTTCTGTCAAACGGGAATTTTGTGCCGGCATAATCGTGTACACGCTGAAGATACTCTGTCGGCTGAAATGCCGCCGCTTCCAGCGCATCAAACACCTTGTGATACACGACCTGATTCGGATAATACTTGTATTCTGCAAATATGTCAATGCCCCGGCGGTAAAAATGCTCCAGGATCGCCGCTGCACACCCCGCACTTCTGCTCTGACCGTATTCGCACTGACAGATGATATCCTTACCGTCACGGAAGGTTTTATTGATATACTCCGCAAGTTCCGGCGCTTCAGGGAAGAAGCTGTCATAGGTATACCCCTTTTCCGGCAGATAGTCGAGGTCGAGGTCATCGACTTCGCAATAGAACACATCATCACAGGCACTGCTGTAATCGGCACGGGAATAGTCTTTGTCAATATGCTTCAGTGCCGGGTCACAAAAGCTGATAACGGCGGTATTCTTCGGAAACTTGCCATCAGCGATAACAGATTCGATTGCTTCTCTTGAATATACGGATACGGTCATAAAAGCCTCCTCACATCAATCAAAACGCCAATATAAACTGCGCACCCTGCGTATTATGCTACTTTGATAGCCTTCACAGAATTTTTGAAACCACTCATCAAACTCATCTATCGTGATTTCAAGACTATCATCTGTTCCGGCGTGATGCGGCAGCGGTATAAACAGGACACCATTACCGAAAAATCCTCCTCTGTACGCTGTATAATCATGTGAAGAAATCGTATAGATGAGTGCGTCTGTAAACAAAATACAAGTATTCCATTCACATGATTTAAGACCGACCGGCGTTTTGCAATGCAGCATTGTATCAATACGATTCAGATAGCATACAATTCTGAGATCTTCACGGTCCATATCGAATAATCCGATATATTGTCCGAAATAAGTCCAAACATCTTTGTAATATGACTTGAATGCATCAATATCGAAATCTGCATCATGCATTAATTTCCAGCAAAACTGCTCTGATTTGTGCAGTAAATCTTTTCGCTGATTGATGCGCTCTGCGTTGGATTCAAACTGTGCATGGATATACGCCCGTGTAATGACTGCAAAATTTCCCCAGAACTCACGAATGACCAGCCTATCCTGAATTCCATATCCTGCTTCCTTCTGAGAAGAAGTCATCATGAAACGCTTTCCCGACTCATAGAACGAATTGAATATCAGTATCAGCTCATTCTGGATAGCTTCCTTACCGGCAAGTTCCTGAATATCGTCAACTAATAGGACATCCGCCTGCAAATACTTCTCACGAAACTGTTCCGATGTACCGCCGCTATTAAGGATATCAGCCAGTGCAGAACGCATATCAGCTGTTGTTGTGAGGATAACAGTTAATTCGGGATTATTCTGTTTTATGGCATTTTTTACAGAATAGAGCAGATGTGTCTTACCTGTTGCTTTGCCGCCGAATATCGCTAACGGCTTTGAATCGGCGTTCTGGGCAAACTGCTTTGCTTTCTCAAATGCTGTGCGGTTTGCATCGGTAACTGCCAAGCTGTCGAATGTGTATTTGCTGCCATTTTTGTTATCGGACATAGTTCGACCTCCTATCAGTTGTTCTTTAATGTGTAGACAGGATGCCCTGACCCATATCCCTGATATACCTGATTACCTTTAATGGTGTAAACGGGATGACCTGTTCCGTAACCACTGAAAACCTGATTACCCCTGATAGTATAAACAGGATGACCCGTGCCATAGCCTTGAAAAATCTGTTTGCCTTTGATAGTGCAGACGGGGTGACCAGTTCCGTAGCCCTGATAAACCTGATTACCCTTAATTGTGTAGACAGGGTGTCCTGTGCCATAGCCTTCGTATACTCGCATAGAAGCCCTCCTTATCTTATCGGACATATTTCCTTTCTGATATCATTATATCATGCGCGACGAGACAAAAACGCCCTATGTTTGCGATAACGTTTTGGGAATATGAAGAATAAAGAAAGATCTATAATTCGTTAGCGGAAAATGGCAGGTCTTTCTGTCATATGTAAATCTATTTATCTAAACTGCTAATAAACTCATCTATAATCTTAGCACACTTTTGGTATGCAGGTGAATCCAGAATGGCAATTATCTGCTTAATTGTTTGTATCGCAGTTCCTTCTGATGAAAAATCAGGAATTACAAACTCCTTTATTTTAGAACCATCCGGTGCGAGAAATGCCCCTTCTTTTGCATCTGCTTTAAAAATATATCCATGTTTCTCGAAGCATTCTCTTGCCTTAATATACAACTCTTCTCTCCCACTCTTGGTTTCCAAATGAATAAGTATATTGAGTTTTGAAACTTTTGACATTGGCACGCCATTTGTCCAACTCAACTCAAAATGAAAACTGATATCACGCCATTCTTCGTTGGAAATAATGCTCCAAAATCCCTTCTTACACTTTCCGAAAACCTGATCGTTAGAGAAATAGTATTTCCCTTTTGATAATTCTTTGAGCTGCTTTGCTATCCACATATCCTCATAGTATCTTGTGGTCTCTTCTAATAAAAATGTAATACTCATAACAATTACCTCCTATGGATCTATTGAATAGCATTCTGATTATTCTTTACAGAGCATATTTGAAATCTCGCATATTAAATCATGCAGCTCCAGACGCTCCTTATATTTCTTTGGAACAGCATTGTAGCCTATATATGCTCCGAGGATATTCCCACAGACTGCTCCGGTGGAATCACTGTCGCCATTATGATTCACAGCGGTTCTAAGCGCCATATCAAAATCGTTCTCGTACCTCAAAGCACAGTAAACAGCGATTGCAAGCGTTTCCTCGGCTACCCAGCCTTCACCGAGCTGATGTATAGCTGAAAGGTCGTCCTGTTCTGTTTCCACAAGCTGAACAGCTTTCTGCATGATAGCAGTAAATTCGGATATATGCTTTGCTTTGGGGAACAGCTTTTCCATCGCTGCGATAGAATCGTTTATGGCAGCTTTGAGCGGTATATCGCTTTCTGAAACTGCTCTGACGATATGCGCCAATGCAGCGGCAGGAATAAAGCCAAGATCGTGACCGTGTGTTAGCGCAGCAGCTTCTGCACCAAGCCGATCCGATTTCTCATATGGTACAGTTGTGCCACAGAAATACAGTCCTATCGGAGCAACACGCATGACTCCGCCGCAGCCTTTGCTGTCGTTGATCGGAACTTCGACTGTGCCGTTTGCACCTGCTTTGATCTCTGTCATGCAAGTCGTTCCGGGACATCTTCTATGGAACAATTCCGGCACACGCATAAGACGTGAGCAATGCTTTTCGTCCTGCACTGGGTATACTTCGCTCTGCGTCTGATACCAACACTTATACATATCCCTGATGCTGCTTATGTAACCAGTATTGTCGATGCTGTTTCCGGCAAGCAGCATACCCTCCGCCGTAAACAGCGTCATCTGTGTATCATCCGATATCTCGGCGACATCATCGTCCAATATCAAATCGTACTCGGTGATGCCATCCTTGCCATACTCAGAGAATATCTCGTCCTCTCTTTTGAATTTCACTGCATATCCCAGAGCATCTCCGGCTGCCCCGCCTATGAGGCAGCCACGAAATTTATCAATGTTGCGCATAATGATCTCCTTTTTACAATTTGATTATTCAGAAAACATCTTAGCACACTTATCCGCAGTATTGCTCAGCTGAACAACTTCATCAGAATCTAATATCTCTATGATCTTATCCATTGTTTTATGTGATTCTTCTATACTTGTAAAATCTACATCTATCACTCTACTAAAAAGCGTCCTCCTGTCATACTTCACTGTTTTAAAGAATTTATCAAGTTCTTTTCTTTTGCTTTTTTGGTACATTTCAAGATGTACAGCAACTTCCACTTTTTTATTCAAAGCAAGGTAATGAGATTCAGTCCACAGTATTTCGTAGTGGAAGTTGATGCACCGCCAATCAGCTGACTTTTCTCTTTTCAGTTTAATAAAACCCACTCCTGTGTGAGAATATACTTCATGCTTACTATTGTTGAACTGTATATACTTATGTGCGGCAAAATAATCCGACATATCTTTGTATAATAATTTGTGATACCTATCAAGCTCTGTTCTCTGTTCTTGTGAAAGTAACGAAAGAAATCTCGCTTTCTCCGGACCATTTTCAATATAGGTGATAAACTCTTCAAGAAGAAAATGCTCCCGAATAGCAGGCAGACTTTCTAAAAGACTGTGTAGCTCCGGTAAAATATCTTTAAATGTTACCTCTATGAACTCAGAACATTTATGTTTACTAATATTTGATGAAGGCTTCAAATAAATTTCTACCGGTTCTTTTTTCTCTTCCTGACATCTTTTCTTTATTTCCTCATGATAACGCTTTGTCTGGTCGCCTCCTGTTTCGCTTGCATTAATTTTGACCTCAATACCGATAATGTACTCAGGTGTCGTTAAGTATACATCTATCGTGCTTTCTATATCAAGATAACACTCGTTATAAACCTTTATATTATCTGACGTACACTCAGGATGACCTGTTTTTTTATAAGCATATTAACTATCTGACGAGCATATTTGTACTGCAACGGATTGAGAAGAAATGCTATCCACCTTGATATATTGGTTTCTATTATTTTGGGGCATAATATTTCTGGAAAGGATATTGTATGATATTTGTCTATTTCAAGCTTTTGTCTTATCCTATCTATGTCCATATTTAGTTTGATATTATTAACCATATTACTCCTCCTTTAAAAGCATTATCAAAAAGAATATCCAAATTAAGGAGTCAGTCTGAAACCGAACTTCCACCGCCATAAAGTTTTTATTACAGTTCTCACAGCCGAATTATTTTTTCATTGGAAGTCAGAAACATTGAACCCTGACCTAAACCAATAAAGAAAGATAATAACGGACAACGATTACCTTGAACATGAACAATGTCATATTCAAAAGGAGGCGTGAGAGCTGTAAACGGAAAGAACATCAGATATCTATCTCAAATTCGACAGTGCTGTTGACCAGATCAAGTGCCGTCTGAGCTTTGGCAAGAGTCTCTGATATCTTGGTATAATAGCTGCTAACTTCTTCGATGTCGTAATTTGCGTACTTATAGTCGATAATATTGCCACCGCCGGAATATCCGGAGCTGACACGCACTTTCGGCATTGCGTCTCTCATTTTAGAGAGGGTAGCACATTCCGCATTAAGCTGAGGAAGATATACAAGCATCTCGTCGATCGTAATATTAAAATCCGGGATAATTGTTGTTGTGTTGAACACGTTTATTGCGTGTTTTACTTTGCGGATCTTACACGCAACCTCTGCCTGAGCATCACGCATTTCCTTGAAATTGTACTCAGGACGTACAGATTCGACATCCTCTTGAATTGCGGCTACGAAGCTGCTGGAATTTGACTCCTTGAGCTGTAATGCTCTCAGTTCGTCGTTGAGCTGACGAAGAAGTTTTGCTGCCTGTGCTGATGTTACTCGCATATACTTTCCTCCTTAAATAAATTCTAATTCTTTGTTTTTTACCTTGTGATTATATTATAGCAAACTGAACGGGACAAAAATGTCCTGTGTCAGTTATGCTATTTCCCACGCCATACGCTGTATCTCCCTGATGATCTCTACGGGATCATCTTCGTCCTGTTGAATAACAGAAGCAAAGCGTTCACCAGTTTCAAGGCTGACCAGTTTTACGTCGATGTATCCGTTGAAGTCCCACATATCACTTGGATAAAAGCATACCCTGATTTGTTTGCTGTGGAGTGCGATGATAAAACGTTCTTCGCCTTTCCCTTTCCAATCGTCGTTTGCACAGTAGGTATAATAGCATCGGCGGTATCGGTCAATTAGTATGGCTCTGAGTAAATCGTATTCTTGTTCTGAGTCTGCTGTTGTGATATCGTATACATCCGGAAAAGCTGCTTCCCACACAAGCCAGCGCAGCATTGTAATGATCTTCTCGGTCTTATCAGCCGACCCGTCTGAATAGCCGGTCAGCGTTCTCATGACCTCGGGACAAAACAGTTTGACCATAAGGTCGCCGCCATTGTCGAAAAAAGCAATCTCGATGTTTCTATAGTTGCACCCGTACCAATGTGCTTCTGTACCGTCCATCTGGTACTTGACATACGCATCAAAGAACATCTGACAAACTTCTATCCACCGCATTCTCTCAATATACTCCATATGCTGCCTCCTGACAAGAAACAAGGCTTTCTGTTTACGGTTCTATCATAGCACATAAAAATTGAAATTCCGAAGATGTGGGCGGCTCAGAAGAAAATTCTCCCTTTTGCACAAATCAGCACTGTTGAAAATGTGCGGTATGCTAATTGCTTTACTGTGCTTTCCTTTTGTGATTATATTATATCATTGCCTATGTACCAAAAACGCCCTAAGCTAAAAGGGCGTTTTGTATTGATCTATAATTATATTTTTCCTTCCTGAAGCTTATAGCAAATGAACTCTTCGTAGCCTTTCATTTGATAAAACAGTTTGTCCATTGCCTCATATATCTCTTTCTCGTTATATTCCTTGATATTGGCATCATATATGCACAGTCTGAAATAATTATCGCCGGAATTCTCAGTATCCATTTTGGGCATCATCTTGAAATTGTTCCATAGTTTTTCGCAGATCTTCTTAGTCTCATCAGAAATATTGGTATAGCTGAATGTAAGCATGAGATTTAATATCGTCTGGTTGCACTCGATCTCATATGCGTAATGATCAGGACGTTTCCATCCGCTTAACTTTCCTTCAACATTATCAGGGATCAATAATGTCATTTTATCAGTTTTATAACGAACGAATTTACCTCCGCAAAATGTTTCATCGAATATGATCTCCCCATTTTCGGCTTTATTTCTTGCCCATTCTTTAATGACATCTTTCACCATTTCTTCTGTTATTGATTTGCTCATAATATTTCCTCCTTGTTATTACACCACATTAAAATGTGTTAATAATATCCTTTATTACTGCTCATATCTTTCAAGAGCATTTCTCAGCGTTTCGACGATTTGCTCACGCAAGCTTTGCGGAGACAGCACCTCAACTGCATCTGCAAATTGGATTGCCCAGTGCAGCATTGAGCTTTCGCTTGCATAAACATGAACCTTCATCATTTCGTCAGGCAGTTTCTCAATGCGGAGATCTGTGCCGAAGCTGTCAGCAACATCATTCATCATATACTGCTTGCATTGGAATGCTATATGTACCGGTTCTCCGCTCCAGAGATTCGGGTGAGATTTGATATACTCTGAGAGCCGGATGCCTGTTTCAAAGCCTTTCAGCATACGCAGAGACTTGGCAGGCTCATCAAACACCTGACAGTCCTTAATGCGGTCGATCCGGAAATGCGTCAGATCATCATATTGAGGGAGATTGCATATCAGATAAGAATGCCCATTCTGAGAAATCACCTGATAGGGATTGACGGTATACTGCTTTTTGTTTCCGTTGCTGTCAAGCCTGTATTTCAGCTTCCCGTCAAGTCCGCAGTCACAGTAATTGAAGGATATCTGTCTGCCGTCTGCTATGGCACTGCCGATATTTTCAAGTGTCATCAAGATTTCCCTATTCAGAACTTTTCCGTAAATATCCATGTCGATCTTGGATATTTCAGAATGGAGATATTTGCTCGACAATTCTTCAAGGCGGTGGATCAGACTCAAACGGTCTTTTTTCGAGAGACCGTCTGTCAGCAGAACGCTGTCGATTAGCAGCCGCAGTTCGCCGTTCATAAACTTGTGAACGTAATACCAGTCGGTCAGTATTGTTTCTTCGCCGTTTTTACCATTTCTGGTAATAGCATCGTTCTCATACTCGCATCCACGGTATTTGATCGGAAATCCGTATTCCATCAGCTTGGAAAGGTTACGCCTGACTGTTTTGCGATCAACTTTCATACCATATTCGGACTCCATCAGATTTTGGATCTGCCGTTGTGAGAGCCTGTGATCCTCGTCGGTGTGCTTTCGCAGGATATCAAGAATATCGAGTATGATCATTTTCTTGGGTTGCATATCAGTCATGATTGTCCACCTCATATGTACTAGAATTGTATACATTATACACCACTATGGAAGAAAAAGCAAGCATTTAGCAAAAAGATAGCCATATCATGAAAATCCTCATGCTATGGCTCATCAATGTTGATATTAGGCTGTTTTGAACTTTTATCCATTTTGGAAAGCTACTACGGTATTCATGGGGTACATTTTGAAAAATGACCACCCTGAATACAACAGCTTGTTAGAGGGTTTTGCACCCCTAAGACCCCGCTTGATTTATGAAAGAAAAAGTGATATAATAGATAATAAAAATGGGCGAATACTAAGATTTTGGAGGTTTGTCTATGAATGTAAAATCGGACGAGGAACGGAAGTCAAAGGTGCTGAAAGTCCGCTTTAATGACAAGGAGTTTGTCAAGCTGAAACAGTACACGGAGGAAAGCGGTTTGCGCTCAATGTCGGAGTACATTTTCAACTCTATTCTTGCAACACCGATCATTGAGTTAACGGACGAAGAACTTGCACCCGAAAAGGCAAGATTCAAAGAGATTGCCGACCGCATAAATTCTATCGCCATTCAGGTCAATCAGACGGGAAATATTTATCCCGAAGATATGCAGGAAATACGTCAGGGAGTTGAGGAAATCTCGGCAAGGCTTGCAGAGTATCAGGCGAAGTTGGAACGCTTTGCAGTAACACCACAGACGTTCAGAGCGATAGTCGATAAGGCTCACGAGGACGTGAGAAAATAGGAGAAAAATGCACCGAGGAAAATGCTTATATTGCTGCGCACTGCACAAGAAATATTACAATTATTCTGATATGCTGGACTCCGAGATCATCGTAGGCTATAATAAAGTTACTATGAAATTGGAGGTGCAGTATATGTTAGCGATACCCGAATTGGCTATGCCAAGATCACGCAAGGTCACTACCGTATGCAACGGCAAACGAGAGTTCTGGACGAACTACGAACAGGCAAAGGCTTATTTCCTTGAACTCATGTTATCCACCGAGGGCGAGGAACATGAGCGAGCGGAGTGCGTATACATTCAGCTACTTCACGGGCTTGACGAGTGCAGTGACGAGGACGAATAATCAGCAGGGCGAGTTGTTTCGGCAGCTCGCTTTTGTTATGCCTTCTGGCGAACGGAAATGCCCCTCACAGCCGTCCGTGCCTGCGGAGCGGAAACTAACCGCTTGAAAAGAAAAAGACCTGAGAAGTGCTTGTGTGAGCAAATCTCAGGTCTTTGTCTGTTATTCAGTTCCAAAAAGGTATGCTGTCATTGTGGCGCGTGCCATAATGCTGAAATGGACTTGTGCGGAACGGATTCTGTGTGCGTCAGTAGACTACGGTCAAGCAGCACACATCAATATTGTGCCTTAACGAAATCTTAACACCGTAACCATAATCTTAACAGCACCTTAACCGCTCATGTGATATAATAAAGCTATCATTTGGACGAGAGGTGTACGATGTTACATAAAAATAGAGTAAAAAACAGAAATCATATGACTTCATTTCAGGTCATCATTATCAGTTTCTTTTGCCTGATTCTGGTAGGTACGCTGCTTCTGATGCTGCCGATCTCATCAAGGCAGCGGTGTGTGACTTCATTCCCTGATGCAATGTTCACAGCCGTTTCAGCTACTTGTGTGACCGGGCTTGTTGTAAAGGATACTGCTACATACTGGTCTCTGTTCGGACAGGCGGTCATTTTGACGCTGATACAGATCGGAGGTATGGGCGTTATCACCATAGGTTTAGCTATTATCAGAGCATCAGGCAGGAAGATAGGTCTGTGGCAGCGCAGTACGATGCAGGAATCCATCTCCGCACCGCAGGTTGGCGGTATCGTGAAGCTGACAGGCTTTATCCTTAAAACATCACTTATCATAGAGCTGATCGGTGCGGCTTTACTTGCACCTGTTTTCTGCAATGATTTTGGTATTGCAAAGGGGCTGTGGTATTCTTTATTTCACAGCATATCGGCTTTTTGCAATGCAGGCTTTGATCTGTTCGGCATAAGAGAACCGTTTTCTTCTCTGACCACTTATCACAACAATATCTATCTCAATATCATCATTATGATGCTTATCATCACAGGAGGTATCGGATTTCTTGTCTGGGGTGATATCGGAACACATAAGTACAGGATCAGGCGCTTCTCACTGCAAAGCAAGGTCGTACTGATGACATCTGCTGTCCTGATCGTTCTGCCTGCGCTGTATTTCTTCTTTTATGAATATGACCGTGAGAGTATCCATGACCGGACGATCCATTCACTGTTTCAGTCTGTCACTACACGAACCGCCGGCTTTAACACAACTGATCTCGCTGCTATGGACCAATCGGGTACAGCCATTATGATAATTCTTATGCTTATAGGCGGCTCTCCCGGTTCCACCGCAGGCGGTATGAAAACAGCGACTTTTGCTGTTCTGTTCCTTTCTGCGATCACAGTATTCAGCCGCAGAAATGATGTGCAGTGCTTCAAAAGAAGAATATCAGACGAAGCTGTCCGCAGTGCAGGCGCTGTTTTGTTTATGTATCTTGTATTGTTCTTTACAAGCGGTATCATTATCAGCAGAGTGGAAGATCTTCCGTTGCTGACCTGTCTGTTTGAAACAGCCTCAGCTATCGATACTGTAGGGTTGACACTCGGCATTACAAGCGGTCTGTCTGCTGTATCCCGTGTGATACTGATGATACTGATGTTTTTCGGGAGAGTTGGAGGACTGACACTTATTTATGCTGCTTTGCCATCAGCAGACGGTCAGAATTCACGCTTGCCGCTTGAAAAAATATCCGTAGGATAAGGAGTCTTATATATGAAAACAGTTTTAATTATCGGAGTAGGTCAATTCGGCAGTCATATTGCCAGACGCATGGAGGAGCTGCGGTGTGAAGTCATGGCAGTAGATGAAAATGAGGAGCGTATCAATGAGATCCTGCCCTATGTGACCAACGCAAGGATCGGTGACAGCACCAATGAGGAATTTCTCCGTTCGCTTGGAGTAGGAAACTATGATGTTTGTATCGTTGCCCTCGGCAGCCTGTTTCAGTCCTCTCTGGAAACAACATCTTTGCTCAAGGAGCTGGGGGCAAAGAAGGTCATATCCCGTGCGACAAATGATGTACAAATGAAATTTCTGCTTAAAAACGGAGCCGATGAGGTCGTCTATCCTGAGATGCAGATGGCACTTCGCATCGCTACAAAATATGCATCAGACAGCATTCTTGATTTTATTCATCTGGATAACAATTACTCGATCTATGAACTGAAAGTGCCGAAGGACTGGTTCGGAAAGTCGCTTTCACAGATCGATATACGAAAGAAATTCAAGATCAATATTCTGACGATCAAACGTGGAGCAGAGGTATTTATCCCTGCACCGGACACCGTAATAAAAACTGATGACATTGCATTTGTCATAGGTGAGGTTCGGGATATCCAGAAATGTTTCAGAATTTAGGAGATGATCGTGTGAGAGATATTCTGCTTGCACTGTCTGTAGGAGCAATGTTTCTCTACGGCTTTTACATTATGAAAAAAGTTGATGAATTCCTCGAGGAGATACAAAAGAACAGCAGCCCTGAACAAGAAGCATCAGAAGACGCTGTTGACGAACACAAAAGTGATATGTTATAATAACAAGGGTGATCCTTATGACTGCTGACTCTATCAAAAAATCTAAATCATTGTCTGTGTTCAAAGACTCCGCCGTATGTCTTGTGGTGCTGACCGCTGCAACCCTTGCCGGGTATGCTTTCAAAGCCTTTCATCTTGCCGATGCGGATATCATTATGCTGTATATCATCGCTGTACTTGTGATATCCATTTTCACGTCTAAGATACAATTTTGTCTGATCTCATCGGTAGTGGGCGTTGTGCTTTTTAACTACTTCTTCACCTATCCTGAGTTTTCTCTTTCGGCTCACGATGCAGGCTATCCTGTCGCATTTGTGACAATGTTTATTACAGCGTTCATAGCCGGAACGCTTGCCAATAAGCTCAAACGCAATATCCTGATCGCCGAGCAGAATGCCCGTGAAAAGGAGGAGGCAGCACTTCTGGCGCAGAATGAACAGCTTAGAGCGAATATGCTCCGTTCCATATCCCATGACCTCAGAACACCGCTGACCTCCATATCAGGCAATGCCAGTACGCTACTGTCAGGCGGCGATACGCTTGATGAATCAGCACGTCAGCAGATATACACGGATATTTATTCCGAATCTATGTGGCTTATCGGAATGGTGGAAAATCTCTTATATGCCACACGAATTGAGGACGGCAGAATGCAGCTCAATATCTCGGTAGAGATACTTGATGACATCGTGCAGGAGGCTGTCAGACACACCGAACGCACGCATCCGAAGCGAGACATCGTTGTGGATATGCGTGACGAGATCATCCCCGTCATGGCAGATGCGAACCTGATCGTACAGGTGATCGTCAATCTTATGGATAATGCAGTCAAGTACAGTGATGATGATTCTGATGTGACTGTCAGTGTGCGCCGTGAAAATGCGTATGCTGTGATATCCGTGTCCGATTACGGCACAGGTATCTCCGATGAAGAAAAGGAAAAGGTATTTGATATGTTCTATACGGGCGGCAGCCATTCCTCAGACAGCAGAAGAAGTCTGGGGCTGGGACTTGCACTGTGCAGGTCAATTATTACTTCACACGGCGGTACTATATCTGTCAGCGACAACATACCAAACGGTACGATCGTCAGCTTTACTCTGCCAATAGGAGAGGTCAATCTGAATGAATGAATATCTTGTTCTGGTGGTGGAGGATGACAAGCCCATCAGAAATCTTATAACCACGACACTGAAAATGAATGACTATCGCTTTATCACCGCTGTCAGGAGCAATGAAGCGATCATGCTCAGTGCTTCGCACAAACCTGATATTATCATACTTGACCTTGGACTGCCCGACATTGACGGCGTTGAGATCATAGAGCATATACGCACTTGGAGCGATGTTCCTATCATCATAGTCAGTGCAAGGAGCGAGGACAGGGATAAGATAACAGCACTTGACAAAGGTGCGGACGATTACCTGACAAAGCCGTTCTCTGTCGATGAGCTTCTCGCAAGGCTCAGGGTGATACAAAGGCGGCTTATGAAGTCCGAAAATATCTCGGTCACGGAGTTTGTCAACGGCAGATTGCGGATAGACTATGTTTCGGGCTGTGTTCACCTTGATGATGAAGAACTTCACCTGACACCGATAGAATACAAGCTGCTTTGCCTGCTTGCCAAGAATGTCGGCAAGGTGCTGACACATAAGTACATTATCCAAAGTGTATGGGGAACTCCTGCGGATAACAGCGAAGCCTCCCTGCGTGTATTTATGGCTACCCTGCGAAAAAAGCTGAGTGACAGCAGTCAGGCGCTGATACAAACACATATCGGTATTGGGTATCGTATGATGAAATTATAGCTTTAGGGAGCAGTACAAAGCAGACACTTCATTTGATGATCTATATTGCCTTCAATGGCTGCAAAAACAATTGAACTTATTTTTTCTAAAGGAAATAAGGGCAATGCCTTCCACTCACGGAGGACATCGCCCTTTTCCTTATGCTGTGATCATATCAGTCCTGAATCTCCTGCATCATAGTTGCACCGTCCTTGAAGCCAACCTTGTAAGCAGCTCTCATCTCAGCGGCGGCAGTATCGCTCACGCAGTCAAGTATGCTGTATACAGCATAAAAGCGGTGGAGCATACCGCACGATACAGTATGCTGAGAAACAGGGCAAAAAGATAGTGAACCTTGCAGACGAAAACTGAATAGGCTTCTGAAAAGGAAAATAAGGCGATACCTATGCGTTGTCAGGTATCGCCCTTATTCGTTATTATAATGATTGTTCTTGTCGGTAGGTACTGCTACTGGTTTTGTGTTACTATCTGGAACGGGGATAGTAAATGCTACACTGCTGTGACCGAGTATCTGAGAAAGAGTTTTTATATTCATGCCGCTCTCCAGTGCTCTGGTAGCAAAAGTGTGTCTGAGAGCATGGACGTTTATCTCCCGCAGACCGTTACGCTTTAGCAGCAGCTTGAAATCACGCTGGAAGTCACGAGGATCTACAAGGTTGCCTGCTCTTGTTGTAAAGACCATTTCTGTCATCGGTAAATTGTGGACTCGAAAGTACTCGGCCTGCTCCGCTTTGTAGTCCCTTAACTTTTGGGCAATATAGGGGAGCAGAGGTATTGACCTTATCGAGTGAGGCGTTTTAGGTTCGCTCAGTCCGAGAAAGGTTTTTTTCATACTTTCGCCTGTTCTGTCGCTAAACCTATTCACAGCCTGAACTACTCTCAGCCATGAACGATCATCAGATTCAAGATGGACATATGACCATTTTAAGCCGAACATCTCACCCTGACGCATACCTGTATACAGAGCTAATAAAACAGGCATTTCGAGACGGTCACCTTTTAATGCTTCCTGAAGTTCCTTCTGCTCATAAAGTGTAAGAAATCTCATTTCACTCTTCTTACGCTTCGGAAGAGTAACAAAATCTGTGGGATTTTTCAGTATCATATCAAGGTGGACTGCCTTATTCAAGGCTCTATGCATCATATCATGCATATTCTTGATCGTTTTTGGACTTAAGCCTCCGGAGCCGTTTAGCTTACCACTTTTAGCCTTATCGTTAAAAAATGCCTGCATGATAGCGGTATTCAGATCACAGAGTTTGTAGCCGCCAATAGTATCCTTAATGTGCCGTTGGACATAAGTATCGTAGTTGACATATGTGGAAAGACGGACTTCATTCTTGCAGTACTGCTCAAGCCAGGTGCAAAGCCACTCATAAAGAGTGACCTTGCAAGGTTCAATATAGGTATCAGTACGGATCTGATGAAGTATGGCGTACATTTTGTCAGCAACTTCTTTGCGTGTCCTTCCATAAAGATATTTGCGTTTCTGTTTACCGTCAACTGTAGGGATAGATATAAGAGCGCGCCAATGACCTTGTTTATCTTTGTAAATGCTGCCCTCATTATTTCCTTTTCTTCCTTCAGCCATTATATGGCACCTCCATAGCGGGACTCATAGATATTCTCTCCACACATATACTTCACATCACGAAGGGCCTCTTGGAGCATATTGTGGTCTGCGAGCATATCCTCGATTTCGTCGCAGGTATAGCCGTAGTCAAGTAGGAGCTCCACATCAGCACTGTCAACGCCGTAGCAGCCACAGTAGGCGAGAAGTATCTCCTCATGCATATTATAAAAAGGAGAGTCCTCATAGTCATACCAAGATCCATATTTTGAGCGGTAAACCTTAGGCTCGAACTTTGACCTTGTGATTTTTCCGTTCCTGTCGATGCGGAGAATATCACCTTCCTCAGTCTCTATACGCTTTGATTCGAACTTATGAAGCCCCATCTGTTTCAAAGCCTTCTTCATAATGCTTTCAGTGCTTGCATATACATATAAGCCTATTGCCTCAAAGTGGAGCAGGTACATCGGATTGCTTCCTTTGACGATATATAAGCTATTGTACTGGTCGAGCACCGTGAATGTGAAGTTGCCTTCGACTGTCTCCGCCATGTACTTGAGGCTGTCGAAGTCGAGCTTTCCCTGCTTCTCTATCAACTGTACGCCGATATAACTGTCGGTATCAATGTAAGTATTCGGTATAACGCCTTCCTTACGCAGCTCCTTATCGTTCCATAAGACTCCATTGTGCGCGAAGGCGAACTCTGTATCAGCATGACCTGCGAAAGGGTGATTATTGTAGTTTTGCTTCTTATCGCCCTGAGTAGCGAGCCTGGTATGTCCCATAACTGCTGTTGTTCCCTCAGGCGGATTAAGATGAAGCTTGTGAGCTGCTTTTGCGCGCTTGAATATTACTACCTTTCCGTCCTTTATGTAGGAGATGCCTGTGGCGTCAGTGCCGCGTTCCTCCGCAGCAACTGCAAGAGATTGAGTCAACTTTTTCAATATTTTATGTGGGACTATGCCTTGGTAGTCAAGATAACCAAACAATGAACACATTTTCATACCTCCTTATTTAAGCAAGTCTATAAAGTCATTCGGATGTTCCATTTTCTGTATCCTTTTCAGGACGCGGTTGATTTTTCCACTTAGATGGCAGGCCGCAATGATAGTCACAAGCCTGAGAATTACCTGGGCGTCTGAATATTTGAAGTTTGATATGGGTAATTTCGGGATTTTTTCCATAATTTCTGATGGTTTCATCATTATAATTCCTCCTGATCCTCAACGTCTTCGTTGATGTATAATTTCCTTTCTTTGAGATAGTGTACAAGCTCCGTGTCTTCTATGGTGCTGACAAAGTCTGACCATGATTGCTTTTCAATCTCGTCCTCTGTCATGTTCATGGCAATATCGCATATAGCATCAACCAATTCTAAAGCCGCGATGAGTGTGTTATGCTTTAAAGTACCGCGGAACAGTCTGAATTCTATGGTTGCCCAGTTCATAACGTTGACAGCAGCATATCTGCCATTGTTGCCTTTTTTAGCCTTATCCAAAATCTCGCGACCTGTCTTTTCATAACCGTACCTGGCAGCCCAACGGTTCATCGAATACTCACTCCGCCTACTGAACTTCAAAAGCTCAGCCCAGTGCTTTTCAACGAAAAACAAGATATGGCTGATTACCAGTTCCTGCTCATCTTGGTTATCTCCAAGGCAGCTTCTGTTGACATGAATATGGAGTCCACAGGTGCTTGTCTGATGGCTTCGATATCCCAATGATATAGCCTTGCTCATTATCTCCTGCCAACAGAACTGCTTATGATATTCAAGGGACATGGGGTGTGTAACTATTTCCAAACCATCATCAAGACTGCCGTCGCCTTTTATATACACACGCTCATCATCCTTGTTAGCGATAGCAAGTATCTCATCGGCGTTGTCACTGTCTTTTCCTGCTCCGTCGATCTCCAGTTCTACGCCAAAGTAACGTTGACTATCGCCGTAAAAAACCGGTTCAGGCTTGTAGCCGTAATCGTGGATACTACGCGACTTATCAACTTCATCGTGGTAGCAGTCGTTGCAATAATCGTAGCCGTCAAGGTGGTAGGCATCGTCCTCATGCAGAAGGGCATCACAGCATGAACAACGGGTATAATGATTTTCGTAACAGTGATGGCATAAAGTCGTATACTCATCTCCGAAGCTGTCAGCAGTCCAGATAACAGAACCACAGCGGTCACAGGTGACGGTGTGGTTCTCATAGCAGTCTGAGCAGACTATTTCTCCATTGACCTCTTCATAATCATCTGTGTCAATAAGTGCGCTGCAGTGGGCGCAGTACAGTTTGTTTTCTTCCATTTTTAGACCTCCATAAAATAGTAGAGCCGTCCCGAAGGACGGCTGTTGTGTTAATACTCATTTTTCGCTGCCGATAAGACCGACAGCTATTCTTGCTCCAAGTTTCAGTCCGGAGCGTATCCCTGTATTGAATGCCGCAGCCGTGAGATCAGCTGCAATATCCTCAATCTCAGTTGCTTTTTTTATCGGGAACTCCCTTACCAGCTCATTGAGCATTGCTGTTGCTTTCAGATAATCGCTGTTGTTGCAAAGCTGGGAATCAAGCGTGATAGCAAACTTCTCCACAAGCTCATTCAGTATATCCATGTTCTCACCTCCCGAAAACCAGATATAACAGAAAAACCGCTCCCGAAGGAGCGGCATCAATGTTCAGTATTCACTTGCGAGCAGCATGGTGCTGTGGTCGCCGTCATCAATGATGTACAGCTTTTCGGTTATCGGTGTATCTGACGGTATCATGTACACCTGTCGATATTCGGGTTCTTCTGAGCTGTGTATTATAGATTGCATAGTGCCTGAGGGACTCAGTTCAAAGACCTGTAAATAGTCCTTGGGAGCAGGCATACGTTCCGCACACTCCCAAAGGAATAGTTGCAATTCAATAGGTATAGAGCTATCGACGCCACAGGTTAAGTATCTATTGTTGTCAAACATGAAAAACGCTTCTCCTTTCTTTGAAATATTGCGATCGTAACGTTATCTCAGTCACTTTCATTCAAATAATATATATCTAGAAATCAGGAAAAATAGGAAAAACGAGTCTCAAAGTACCCATGTACGCTTTTCTTGCTACAGAAAAAAGTCATAGTCTTGACGTCAGCATGGATTTATGATAAACTGATAATGTTGAAATAGCGAAATCGCATTGGCTTTCCCACTAATGCTGCAATAAGACATGTTAAGAAGACGGAAGTCTTAGAAGAATATAGATATCATAACTGGTATTGTATAAAAGCTATTGATTCTGTGAATTGATTTCAGCTTCTGCCAACTTAAGCAGAGCATTTATTTAGTGGAAAGAAGAGATAACGTTGTTCTATTTGGTACTATTTGTCCTTTTGATAGTTGTTGCTGTCATTGTTTTTGTCATATGTCTTGACAATTCCAGTAGCAATAACAGGCACGACTATTCAGAGGATCACAAATCTCCGGGATTATTTGAATGGATGATGACTCCGGAGTATAAACGAGTTGGTATTCGTGGAGAAGTTAAAGCTTCAAACGCCATTTTATCCGTTATGCGCGACGATGATCGCTTGTTTACTAATGTAAGTATCAATTACGATGGAAGACCGGCGGAGCTTGATAATGTGATCGTTAATAAATACGGAGTTTTTGTTATCGAGGTCAAGAATTACGCCGGAGCTATTTACGGTAATGAAGATGACTTTGAGTGGCAGAAATACAAGACCACTGATGCCGGAAATACATACGTGAAAACTGTAAAAAATCCCATAAAACAGGTAAAAAGGCAATGCTATCTACTTGCTCGTTGTCTCGAATACTATGGAACAAAAGTCTGGGTAAACGGGTATGCAATACTCATTCAGGGAAATAGTCTGGTTGTAAGTGATCATATACTAAATAACATCTATGATATTGAGCACGTTATCCATACTCCGGGGAGGAAAATGCTTTCGCCCAAAACAATTGATGATATTTCTCGGCTTCTTTCAAGATGATAGAAGATATCGGATGTGAGTATAGGCTAAATGATTCAAAAAATAAGCCAGTTCTTCGGAACTGGCTTTTGTATTTGCTGTTTTTGATATTGGCATGAAGTGTTTAGTAGTCGTTACGGAGAAAAATGTAATAACAATTATTATTACATAATAACGATATATATTTACAAAATTGAAATAATCGGAATTTTATGCAATTCCACAACGCTAAAACCACTCCAGAAGGAGTTGCTTAGCTATATATGTTAAGTGCCTGTATCATCATTGGTACAGGCACACTTTTTATGCGGTAATCCTTCTACGAATAGTATTATCATACTCTCAGGATACTTGAATCAGGAGTAAAAACACGTTGACATTTATATACGCGTATGCAAAAACTATCATTTTTTTTCAGAATTGCAGGCAGTTGCAAAAATGACTGTTCAGAATTATTCATTTTTCTTGAAAAATGAATAATATTTCTATACCGTTTTTCTTGTTGCCTGCATTTTGAAATAGTTTTTGTAAATTTTATAAAGAACGGTGCTTTCATCTCCCTGTTTTGACATATACGCTGAGGATATTTTTGCGCGTGAATAGTACATATATGTAATTCCGTATTACGTTTTTTCTGTACTTATATCCTGTAATTAATATATTTAATATTAAGATGTATTCCAACTGGGTATAGTCCGAGAGTATAGAATCAACACATATGGAATTAATACTATGTTAGGAGTGATCTGCATGAAAGATCAGAAACAAACAACAATCAAAAGAGAACCAAAGGATCCAAAGGTACCTTTACCGCTGAAAGTACCTCTGTCTCTGTTTAACGAGTTGGATCAGGAAGCAAAGGAAAAGGGAGTCCCAAGATCCGATGTAGCATTGGACAGACTCAAGCACTATCCAGTTCCGCTTACACCAGCTTTGATGTATGAACTGGAGAATGCAAAGAACAAGAAATATGGCGATTTAAAACCAGATATGCCGCAGGAGGCATTACAAACATATGAGGAGGTTGCAAGATTATGGAATATCTTAAAGTGATAAAGCATACCAACGGTGACGACGAGTGCTTAAAACATGTCGTGAATTATCCTATTGGGAAGGATCAAGTACTTAAGGAAGGCTTTGGTATCAATCCTAATGATTCAAAAGAAGCCATGCAACAGTTCCAGTCAGTGGCTAAGTTCTGGGACAACCAGGACAAGACGCCTGTATTTCATTATATGACAGCATTCACAGGTGAAACAGCTCCTACTGCTGAAAAAGCTATGGAACTTACAAAAGAAATATTCAAGGATATAACCGATTCTCACCTTGCTGCAATGGGCACGCACTTCAAAGACAGAGAATGGAATTGGTATCATAACCATACAGCTGTGAGTCCTACAAACATAAACGATGGATCGCTGTTGTACGCAGATAATAGCACCAATTTTGCATTAGCTCAGCGTATGGCTGATGTGACAGGTCAACCTACCAAACTTATCATCAGAAAAGATGATGGAACAGAGGTGGAAATTGATCAGGTATTCGTTCCTCATGACTATGAGGATTGATTCTTAAACTGAAATAGCTATATATAATTATTGCCCCGCACACTAGAACAGCTTGCATTATGCTTTACTTCCGGCCTTTGTGCCGGAAGAGCTGTTCTCTAACTATACAATAAATAACAACTAAATCATCTTTTCTGAACACTTGACACGTCTGTTGTGATATGATATTATACTCGTAAGCAACTTACTCATGATTCACTTGTAAGGTGGTATGGAACATGATTAATAACAAGCTCACGATAAATGGGCAAAGGATCTCAGGAGAAGATGATATTATTGCTTTTTTCCACGAAAAACATTTTTCCTGCAATATAGAGGATTATTGTCTGGAAGTTGAATTTTCACAGGATAGATACGCCTTTATTGGCTGGATCAACGGTGATGAGAAAGTATACTATTTTGACAACGGTAGTGGAAACACAGATAGTGTTGATCTGCTAATCAACGTATGCCCGGAAGAGCGTATGATGTGTTATGACAGGAATGTTTTGAAAGATATTGTTCTGTATTTTTGCGAAACAGGTCTGCGTCATCCTGGATATCAGTGGATACAGGATCATTTTGGATATTAAGATTACAGAGGTGAACACATGTGTGACATCAATTATATGATTACAGACGCAAAGATTAAGGAGAAATTTATGAAACAATACATCGTTGACGCATTCACGGATAAGATTTTCTCTGGTAATCCTGCTGCTGTATGCGTACTTGACAACTTCCCAAGTGAAGAAATCATGCAGAGTATAGCTGCTGAGAACAACCTATCCGAGACTGCGTTTGTTGTCAAAGAGAATGACCGCTATCATATCCTCTGGTTCACTCCCAAGAGCGAGATAGACTTCTGCGGACATGCTACTCTGTCAACTGCGTTCGTAATCTTCAATTACTATGCCCAGGATGTGGATACTCTCAACTTATACGGTCAGATCGGTGATTTTACCGTTCATAAAAGCGATGAGCTGATAAGAATGGAATTTCCTGCGTATAAACTGGAGCATATCGAGATAACTGATATCATGATTGAAGCTCTCGGTACTATACCTCTTGCTGCGTACAAAGATCGTGATATACTGTTCGTTCTTCGTGATGAAGACGAAGTTCGGGACTTACAACCGGATATGAAACTCATCTCCAAACTAGATGGGGCTTGCATCGCTGTTACAGCCAAAGGTACTGAATATGACTGTATATCCAGAGTATTCGCTCCCATGTTCGGTATAACTGAAGATCCTGTGACTGGTTCAACTCACTGCATGATCGCTCCATATTGGAGCAGGAGATTGAACAAGCCCAGTATTACAGCTTTCCAAGCATCAAAGCGTACAGGTATTCTGTACTGTGACTGTGCAGGAGATAAAGTCATTATCTCTGGTAAAGCTGTACTGTTCTCAATAAATGACATTGTTGGATTATGATATTTCAGCGCTGCCTTCGGGCAGCGTTTCTATTTTTCTCTTTCTTTACACATATATTATTCTTATGAAGATCAATGTTACATTTCAAAATTGTAATATTCTGTAAGTTTCAACACAGGACAAATATCATTTCATGATGTATAATAAAATCATGGAAACGGGGATAACCCGAATAAAAAAATCTTTTATACCGAAAGGAGGTATTATCATGAAAAAATCAGAGATTATCGTATTTACAGTTTATAAGATTATATATGTTATGAGCGTTATCGGAGCTATTTATAACTATATTATGGATTTCATCAACCCTACAGCTACCTATTGCAGCTTATCTTCAAATGGTTTTGTTTCTCTCATCGCCATGACAGGTGTACTTGCTCTTATCTTGAAAAAAGAGCGTGAAGCAAAACAACAATAAGTCTACAGACTGACTGCTGCTGGTCAACTGATAATGCTCATTAATCTTGACTTTTTTACAGAGATATGATAGAATATTATTAATATAAAACGAAGGGAGCGGCTGTTTGAGTTTGAATGAATATAGTACGTTTTTTTAGGGGCGTACTATGTCCATTCGACTCAGGCAGTCGCTTTTTGTTGTACCCGGAGACTTTTCCACTCAAGCCCGTGGATCACAGAAATACGCTGCTTCTCATAAACTTGGAAACCAAGGAATATCTATTCCGCTTGACTGTACCCTCATAGGTATTGAGGGAGAATGGAGAAGTTTTATGAATAATAGAAACAAAAATGATATGTCATTCATGTGCGCTGATGATACTATCACATATCAGAAAGCGAAGGAGCTTTATTTAAATCTGGATAAGAATGATGAAGTTTTTCCTATTATAAAAAATGAAGCAGAAAACGGCAATCCAGAAGCGCAGTACTTGCTTGGCGAAATGTATTATTATGGTTATGGAACGCCTATGGACGAATCTAAGGCTGTGGAGTGGTATAACCGTTCTGCTTGTAACGGCTGTCCTAACGCAATGGAGCAACTAGGCAATATGTATGCTAACGGAATAGAAGTCAATGAGGATGAAGATATCGCTCAGGAATGGTATGCAAAAGCCTTGAAAGAATATCAGAACAGAGCAAAAAAAGGAGATGCAGAAAGCCTTTATTGTCTTGCAGGAATGTATTATTGGGGCTCAGGAACTACACAAGACAGAATCCATACTTTTGATCTCTATAAAATGGCTGCCGAAAAAGGAGATGCCGATGCTAAATATAAGCTCGGTGAAATGTATAAATACGGATACGGTGTTGATCAGGACTTCAGTAAATCAGAGTATTGGTATGTAGCAGCTGCTGAGGATTTCCAAAAAGAAGCTGAGAATGGCAATCTGAAAAGACAATGCGAACTGGCGGATATGTATATGGTTTCAGATAATGCTAATGGTTTGGAACAGGACGTGTATAAAGCCTTTGAACTATATAATGGTGCTGCCGAAAAAGGCTATGTCCATGCATTATATAAATTAGGCTGGATGTATGAAAACGGCTCAGGATTTGATTTCACAGAAGATAAACAAAAAGCATACGCCTATTATAGGCAGGCAGCTGAGCAGGACGATGTTGATGCACAGCTTACACTCTGCTGGAGAATCTGGTTCGATATAACAAGCGGTGATAAAGAAAAATGTGACTGCGAAGAAATGCTTAAATGGGCACTTAAAGGAGCAGGGCATAATAATGACTCATGCCAGCTTCTGTTGGGCTGTATGTATCATAGTGGTATAGGTGTTAAAAAGGATGTCACCGTGGCACGAAAATGGTTCTTTAAAGCTGCTGCAAGAGGTGACGTTGACGCTCAGTACGATCTCGGAGAGATGTATTATTACGGCGACGGCGTTGAGCAGGACCGCGCTGAAGCCGTCAGATGGTATAAAAAGGCTGCCGACAATCATGATTTCAGAGCTATGGCTAATCTTGGTGATATGTATGAATATGGTGATGGTGTCGAGCTTGATATACGACAAGCGTTTTATTGGTATGACCGTGCTTCCGTTGAAATAGTCGATTTAGAGAAAAAGCTGATTGAATTGTGGCCTTTGGAGCTGGATCCTGAGTGTTAAAAACGGAGAAACAGGCTAAAAAAAGCTCGTCCAATTGGACGAGCTTTGTTATAATCAATTATCTTATGGCCAGCAGATTGAGTCGATCTCAAATTCTGTGTAAACGAAAAATAGTGCAATAGAAAAGTGTATGATGAGACCGATTGTGAAAGCAGTCGGTCTTATCTGCATATTAGCACATGATTATTTGATTGTCAAGATGAAAATGTTATTCAGGTATTCTATCACCGTAGTAGATCACAAGCTGAGCGTAGATGCGGCTCCAATCCTGACGGCGGCCAGCCCACTTTTTCGTGATGTCCTTCATAGCCAGATACAGCGTCTTGAAAAGACTGTCATCGGTCGGAAATACGGACTTGGCTTTAGTGACCCTTCTTCAGTTGGCGATTGAAGCCTTCTATGGTATTGGTCGTATAGATCAATTATCTCAGTTCCTGAGGGAACTTGAAATAAGTGCTTAGATTAGGCCAGTTTTCGTACCAGGACTTTGAGATCTTGGGATATTTACTGTCCCAGACTGCAGCAAAAGCCTCAAGAGCGTCCAGAGCAGCTTCCTCGTCTACTGCGGTATAGACCTTTTTCAGATCAGCCATAAGTGCCTTTATGTCCTTGTAAGAGACGTATTTGCTGGAATTTCTGAGCTAATGGATTATGCAGTTCTGGATATCAGTTTTCGGAAATACAGCTTACTTTGATGATCTTGAGTATCAGCAAACATTGACGATGAAACTTTATGTACAGCTAAGTCGGTGAATAAACTTGAAAATGTTAGTATACGTTTATCAACAATGACGATGAGAAATGTTCCTTCCCTAATATGATATATTTTTCGCCTCCTTGAAGATCTCTATTAATATCAGAATAATAATATATAATATAAACTTATAGAGGCAAAACATTAAACATCTAAAAATATATAAAACGTGTATAAAATTCAACAAATAAGAATTAAAAATATATAATATGCAGAATTGACAGGAAACACTTGACTTTAAATGCGCATTAATGTATTATATGATTACAGAATAAATTGAAAGGAGAGAAAGATATGGATAATATTCTAAGATTACAGAAAAACCTACTATTTTTAAGAAATTTGCTTGGCTGGAATGCTAAAAAGCTCGGCGACGAGCTCGGCGTTGCACGTCAGACAATAAATAAAATAGAAACTAATAAGTCACCGCTAAGTAAGGTACAGTTTTTGGCTCTTCTTACGGTATTCAAAAATGAAATAAACAAGCATATCGAAGATACAAGAATGTTTCACTGTATTTTAGATATTCTTGTTTTGAATCCTGATGAATATTCACAAGAGGATGTTGAACCTGCATTGAAAAGTGCAGATTTTCTGATATCGTCTATATCTTCAGGCAAAGCTTCAAGAAAAGTAGCATCTGATGAGTGGGTTAAGCACAACAAGAAGCTTTATCAGATATTCTTCAATAAACTTCTTGCTGAACACCAAGAATCAGAGCATATGTTGAATCAAATTAATCCGACGGGGCAGAATACTTCCGTTTTTGAAATAGATAATACAAAAGCAGAAATACTTGTACCTGCGAAAAAGATTGATTTTTCTCGCCTTCTTGAAGATAATGAGTCAGAGGTAGTTAAGCATATCTATACTCTATATACTTCTTACGTTCTTGATACTATCCGTCATGAATTATGGATGTACGTTGATAAATATGGTAGAGTGAGCTTGCGAGAAAACCTTGGCTATGCTGCAACAAGACTCTCTGAAGAACAACGTTGCTTTATATTTGCTTGCGGCGGCGAAAACATTAAACCTTGGAATTTACTTCCAAAGATCACTGTTCTTTTGGGAGAGGATCTCGATATTTGTATTGATAAAGTTGCTCAGAGAACAGGCAAAGAACGAAGTCTTATTACCATTAGAGATATGCAGAGGTATTTAGAAGACGATCATCAAGAGTGGATCGCTGAATGGCTTGATGACTTTTTCTCAGATCCCTATGGCCATATTGAAGAGTACGCCTATAAAGTATATGAAGACTTGGTAGCTCGCCTTGATGGTATTTAAAGTCTATGGATAGGAACCATGAGTCTTTTAATTCCAAGAAAAAAGGACTCTTTTCATATGATTCGGTAAAAATGCATTATTGCAGAAAGGGGGGGAAAAGGAAATGAAAAAAACGTATCAGGGGATATGTGGGTAGAAGCACTTGAGGAGATCCAGGATCGTGTTGTTGAAGAGATGCAAAAGTTCCATTTTGCTCATGTTCTAGATTCTCAGCAATATGAACTTTGGGCTCATAAGGATGGTGCAGGAAATATCACATTCCACAGCAAAAAAGCTTCTGATTCAAATCGGCGATTTGACGAGCATGAATGCTTGATCTTCTCTTGCGGCGGCGACAACACTACTGTATGGGATGTACTTCCGCCGGTTGAAAGTTTCTTGGATGAAGAAGAAATAAACGAATTAATCGATGATAGTAATGACTCCAGTCTTGAGAATATAATACCACAAGCACAAAAATATGTAGAAGAATACAAACCTGATTTGATAGGCGAACAGCTTGAAGTATATAGGGCAGATGAAAATGGCTATATTTACGACCGTCTCGTTACCTTGTATGAACAGCTGATCTCCGATCTAGATGGTCAGTAAGATTAAAGTTTTCTTAGTTGAACTCTTAGTTCTAAACTTCCATTTGATAGCGGTATCCACGATTACTTCGGGGATACCGCATTTTCTATGAATTTAACTTCACTGGTATCATTTGCAGAGCTGCTTGTAGTCTATACATATCTTTTTCCCGATTTCTGCGTGACTGAAGAACATGGAGGCACCTTGAAAACTTAACAATTGCATGGTATAATGAATGAAAATACGATGATTATTCTGCAGAAGGGAGATCGGACATGGAGCTGACAACTGACGAACAGATCACAATGATAAACGGGCAGTCCTTTTTCGGCATGGGCGAACTGCCGCATAAGGAAGTCCCTCGTATTCAGATGCTTGACGGAGGAACAGGTCTCAATTTTGAGCAGCTGTTCGGTGATATAATGGAAAAGGCTGATCGTCCCGAAAGAGGTACAGCTGTATTCAGAAAAGTGCTTGAGAATTTCTATAGACCTGATCTGCTTGATACTCGGGAAGAGGTTGATCTATACAACTGGCTCTGTGAACAGCTCCGGTCAATAATACCTGAGAAGACAGCACCCGGCTGTTATCCGCCGGGTATGCTGCTTGGTGCATCATGGGATCCGGAGACAGTTTATCAGGTAGGTCAGGCACTTGGACATGAGGCACGGGCGTATGGTATTCATGTGCTGCTTGGTACACCGAACATAAATCTTCATCGGGACCTCAGGGCAGGACGACTGTTTGAGGGCTACTCCGAGGATCCTTACCTTATTACGAAGCTTGCTCCCGAGCTTGTAAAAGGTGTACAGTCTCAGGGAGTTGCGGCAAATGTGAAGCATTTTGCAGCCAACAATCAGGAGACTAACCGTCAGGGGATAAATGAGATAATTCCGGAGAGAGCCCTTTACGAGCTTTATCTTCCCGGATTTGAGGCTTGTGTCAAAGCAGGCTGTGCGACCGTAATGGCTGCCTATAATCAGATAAACGGTGTATCGTGTACTGAGAACAAGTGGCTGCTGACAGAGCTTCTCCGTGAAGACTGGGGCTTTAAGGGGCTTGTTATGAGCGATTGGGGAGCCGTGTATCATCCTGCCAAAGCAGTTAATGCAGGCTGTGATGTAAATATGCCTGGGCCTGTTTCACCTGAAGCACTCAGAAAAGCACTGGCAGACGGAACGCTTGAGCCTGATAAGCTTGCAGGATCGGCAGAACGTGCCACTGCTCTTGCGCGGAAATATGTATTGCCGCCAACAGGGCATATTGATACAGAAATGACTGACCGAGCCGCTTATAAAGCAGCAGCAGAGGGGATCGTCATGTTGAAAAACTCCTCCTGCTCAGCCGACTCCGAACAAAAATGCTGTCCGCTGCCTGCTTCTTCAAGAATTGCACTTATGGGTACAATGGGCGGAGAACTACTGACCTGCGGAGAGGGGAGTGCCTGTGTCCGTACTGATCGTAATACCGACTTATATTCAGAATTGCACAGGCATTTTGAAGATGTCCGTCAGGGATTGTATGATGGTGCCGATACGCTCATATATGTCCTTAGTGTTGCAGGTCAGGAGGGCAACGACAGAAAAACTTTATCCATTGATAATAATGAAGCGGAGCGTATAAGCGAGATTTGCGGATATGCAAAGCGGAATGGTATGCGCTCCGTTCTTATACTGAATACATCAGGACCTGTTACAGGTGAAGTATTTGACCTGTATGATGCTGTATTCTGGGTCTCGCTGCCGGGAATGCAGGGAGCTGCTGCAATTGCTGATATACTCTGCGGAAATGTAAATCCGTCAGGACGTCTGCCGCTGTCATTCCCGTACAGTGAGGATAATATGCCGACGTATCTTAACTTTCCTGGTGACGGTATGACTGTAAACTACGGAGAAGGTATTTTTGTTGGCTATCGTTATTATGCAACACGCTTTCATCGCAATCCCAAAGCAGATCACGCCAGGTACTATTTGGGTTACGGACTTTCCTATTCCACTTTTGAGGTGCGTGATCTTCGCGTCGAAAGCGGCGATATCGAAAACGGCCTTGAACTGACAGCAGATGTGGAAAATACAGGCGAGATCGCAGGAAAGACTGTAGTACAGATCTATGTGCATGATCCTGAGTCAACCCTGACAAAGCCTGTATGTGAACTCTGTGCATTTAAAAAGGTATATGCAGAACCTCATCAGACGGTTACAGTACACCTTCATATTGACAGGCGCTCCTTTGAAAGCTGGGATCCCGATCTTCATGAATGGACGCTTGAGGACGGCGAATATATACTGAATGCGACAGTTGAGTCTCCTGACTCCATCGACTGGAGCAATTCTTCCGGTATAATTCTGAGATATGACGGTGAATCCCCATACAGCTGGGGTGAGCATACAAGCATAAAGGAAATATATGAAAATCCTGATCTGAAGTCTGCGCTCTTCAGCTTTTATCAGTCTCACGGTCTTTCATGGGAGAGCATACTCTCAACATACCAGTACACTGCAATGGATAGCATTGGGAAGGTACTGAATAACTCGGGATGTTCTGATGAGGCGTATGCAGAGTTTATCAGTACATTACGACAGATGCGCTATTTGAAACCATGACCGTATTGCAAATGCCGAAAATCATCGTATGGAGCAGGCTTTATACTTGATACTCTGCTCATTGAGAATCGTCAGAAAGGCAGAAAGTATTATATTCTTGACCTTGATGAAGCAGATTAATTTTTGAAGATCAATATTACGGTACCGCCTGCGGGCGGTACTTCTGCTTATATATTCCTTTGCCTATTATTTGAGTTTCTGAAATAGATATTATTATAGTGAATAAGAGCAAATAATAATCGCTGAACAGGCGAAAACATAATAATCCTTCCTTCGGGGAGGACGCTGTTGGTTAACTGATAATTATTTTTCTGATCTATTGACATTTGATGCAGTATGTGATATGATATAAGCATAAAGAACAAGACATCAAATTTGAGTAAATTACGCTTTAGGGCGTAGTGTACCCAAATTTGATGTCTTTTTTGTTATATCCAAAGTAGCTTGACAAGTTCGTCGGGAAGGACGCACACATAGAGCGACGGGAGGCGCACATAAAAGGATTCACTATCGGATTTACTCACTCATACGCATAAACCCTTTGTTTTGTTGAGGAGGAATGAATATGAAAGATAATGATAAGAACAGGGATCAGAACCTTGATGATGATGACTTCAACTTTGATTTCGATGATGACAGCGACTTTGGTTTGGGAGAAGACGACATCACCTTGGATTGGGATGATGACGATGAAGAGGCAGAAGAGGTTTTAGGTCCGCCTAAGCCTAATATCCCGAAAAAGCGTCTGATAGAAGGTCTCACTCTTGAGTGGGCAAACTTTGAAAACAGGACGTTCAGCCATTTTCAGCTCAGTCATTTCAGCTTGTACAATGTCACTTTCAAGAATTGTACGCTTGATAGAATTGACTGCCAGATTGGCAGATTTATAGCTTGTAAATTTGAGGACTGCAATATCATCTCTTTCTCAGGAGAGGGCTATGGCTTCAGAGAATGTGAATTTATCAGATGTAAGTGGAGCGGTAATGAGTGTATTGATGATTGCTATTATTACAGCAACTGCAAATACACCGACTGCGAAGAAAACTACTACTAATCTGAAAGGAATGGTGTTGTTATGAATATCCATGATAAAGGCTTTGACAGAGCCAATCAGGAACTTATTGACAGATATGTTGATCGCTTGAAATATAAAAGTCATTTGTTAGATGATGATTCTCTCAGATCCTTCAAGCCAGCTTACCGTAAAAGCTCATTTCCGGAGTGGATCGGAAGAAATATGTATTACCCGTTTCATAGATATGATGTGATGTATTATTCTAAAAAAGATATAAAAATGACCAAGATAAGGAGAATGAACATCATCAACTTCAATATCATAGATATGAAATTTGAGAGGATGATAATAGAGCACGGAAGTATCATGAACGGAATGTTTAAGAATACAGAGTTCTTCCGCTTCTGTCTTGACGGAAAACCAGGATTCTATGACGGTGAAAACGAGTATCATAAATACAGGAATGTAGTTATGAACTGCAAGTTTATCAACTGCGTATTTATGAATTCCTATGCTGAGCATACGGACTGGATAAACTGCGAATTCATCAACTGCACTTTCGTTAACAGCCAGCTTTGCTGTACGGGTTCCGAGTATCAGAACTGCAAATTTGAAAACAATAAGACTCTGAATATCAGAGTATGAAAAACATTGGGCTCAGTAACCCTAAGCCACAAAAAGTATTTCGCATATCATAAGGGATGGTTATTCCTATCAATGTCCACCCTTGATACCAAGGGAGAAAAGGAGAAAAATATGAAAAACAATAAAAAAGGAACAGGAAGAGACATTATCGTAAGCTGTTTTGAAGTATTTCCTTACGATCCAGAGGAGTGCATTTGGAACATGGAGCAAAAATGTATTGGTGAGGTGTCGGTTAACACCAAGAAAAAAACAATATCTTTCAAGTATCTAGGAGGTACGGCACCTATTCTTTATGTAATGCTTCTTGTAATGAGCGCCAATAAACACTGGAACAAAATAGTTGCTGAATACTACGGCACTGCTATTTTTGATGTAGATAATTACTCCCTCATTAGTCGATGGAATGATTATGCGTCTACAGAGATCTTCCTTGCTCATGAAGGAGAAAGCGGTCTTCCTGTTATCGAAAAGAGAAGTGTCCACATAGACGATATTGGCTTGGGAATCCATGAATGCACACTAACTCCCATTGAATTTATTTTATTTAATCAAAGAGATTATGAGCTAGGACTTTATGATGGACCAAGATACAAGCATAAGCTGAAAGAACTTCGTAAAGACTATGATTTTCGTTATATTACAGATGAAAAGGCAAAGGCGAATGCGGCTTCAATTGAAGAACCTGAGGATGCTGAGAGCTTAGGTTTTAGCTTTGAATAGAATGATGATGAAGAATTCAACATTTGTGATGAGATATTTGGCCATGATGAGTCAAGTAAGAATTCAGATGATATTGATTCTTCATATGATTTATATTTTGAGGATTAATATGTATGGGATGGTGATATGCGAGGATAGTGCCCCGCATATTTTATAAATAGAATTTGGGAAATATTTTAGCTGCCTGTGTTAAAAATGGATTATATTTTCAAAGTCTTGACTTCTTCGTTGCTGTATGATAGAATATAGTTAACATGAAATGAAAGGAGTGGCTGTCTGAGTTTGAATGAATATTGGTACGTTTTTTAGGGGCGTACTATGTCCATTCGACTCAGGCAGCCGCTTTTTGTTATATCTGAGACTTTTCCACTCAAATCTGCGATTTACAGAAATGCGCTGCTTCACATAAGTTCGGAAACAAGGAATATTTATTCCGCTTGGCTGTGCCCTCAGAGGTATTGAGGGAGAATGGAGAAGTTTTATGAATAACAAGAACGAGATCACAGGCAGAAACATCGTGGTAAACGATTTCGAGGTTGCTCCGTATGATCCGGAAGAATATGAGTATGCAGGAGATACAAAATGCCACGGTCAGCTTATCATTAACAAGCAGGAAAGAACTATTACTTTCAGGCACATATCGGGTACTAAACCTATATTTTTCGCAGTTTTAGGTGCTATGTCCATCAATAAAAACTGGTTCAGAATCTTTAATGCGGAAGAATGCGAAAAAAGGTTCAAGGATCATATGCTTCTTATCAGAGACTGGCCTGCTGCATATTATATTGCGCATACAGGGGGGAAACGGCTTGCCCGTTATCGATAAAAAAATCGAAAATGTTCCGTATTTTATGGACGTTGAGGAGTTTACACTGACCGAAATGGAGTATTTTCTTCTGGCTGAATTCAAGACCATGCTTCAATTTAATAATGGCGGCAGGAAAAGGGCGCAGAATCTTTTTATGAAAGTATGGGAGTTCAGGTATATCAAATAAAACTCCTAATTTTCGCATTTAATAAAAATGACTGTAAAGAACAAAGCTCGTCCGATTTGGATGAGCTTTTGATGAGATATATTATGTTTGAATGCCCTAATATCTCTGACAGCGTTTTTATATCGAAGCCTGCCTGTAGACAGTTGGTTGCAAACATATGGCGCAGGCAATGGTAGTTTACTGACGGCAAACCAGCTTTTTTCAGTATTTCTTGAAATCGCCGCTGTAATGTACGCGGTTCCATTATCTTTTCTGAGCCGGATAAAATATAATGATTATTATTGCTGCGGGATTCCCGCAGCAACTTCATAATTGTATTAGGTATTGGAATATAGCGCGAAGAAGCTCGGCTCTTGGGCGTATCAACTATTATTCTCGTCATGTGAGAGCCCGCGCTTATACGCTGAACCGTTCTTTTTACAGTAAGGATACTTCTCTCAAAATCTATATCTCCCCACTTTAGACCACATACCTCTCCCACACGAAGTCCTGTGTATAAACTGAGAAGTACACAAAGAGTGGTTTTATTCAAATTATTCAATAGAAAACCGCATAATCTGCGCTGGTGGAAGGGAGTCAGCAATAATAATTCATCTTTCGGTTCCTTCATAATAGAAATATTCGCGAGTATATTCCGAAAACCATATATCTTATCCGCATACTTTGCCATAGTTTTGAAAACCATGATTATGTCCGAAACATATTTTGATGAAAGCCCTGAGTTGATTTTAGTTTCAATAAACGCATTCAGCATTTGCATAGTAAGCAGATCATATCGTAATCCGCCAAATGCAGGCATGATGTGCTTTTCAACCTTCATAGCATAGTTTGCGTATGTTGATGGCTTGACGCGAAGTTTTACTACCGAGAGCCATTCTTCAAAAAGCTCTGCGACTGTCACATGACAAGGTACTATTGAAGAAGCGGAAGATATTTTCATTGGCAGGAGTTTTTCTTTAACTTCTGTATAGTTATGACCGTATACAGAGCGATACTTTGCCTTACCACTTTCGCTGTACCCGATTATATATCTTCCCTCCCAGCGTCCGTCGCGGCGCTTGTATATGTTTTCACCTTTTCTTGGCATATTTTCCCTCCAGTATAATTGACCATAAATATGACGGTTTATTCTCTTTTACTATATTGCATATTTTACAATTAGTATGTATTTCTATTGTAAAAATGGACGAAATTACAATAAGATGTACATTATTAACAAAATATTCTTGATTATATAGAATATAAATGTTATAATTTGAATATAAAAATGATGTCGTAAATTCAAGAAATTTGCGACTTTTTTATTGCAAAAAGCACTATCATAGTCATAATTCAGACTATATATGATTATAGTCTAAATTACGACTATTTTCAAGTAGTCGAGTATATTTTATAATGGTATTGGTGATATTTTTATGATTACATACAAGCCATTATGGGATACTATGAAGAAAAAAGGCGTTTCTACCTATACACTGATCAATAAATACAACATCAGCAGCAGTACGATACACCGCCTGAGACATGATCAGGGGGTAACTACTCAGCTGATAGATGACCTATGTGGAATTCTTAATTGCAATGTTGAAGATGTTATAAAATATGAATCGTCTGACGAAGGCAAATGATTGTTATCGTCAGACGATTTTTTACATAATAAAAAGGAGCATCTATTGTATTCGTTACTTGAGATAAACTTAAATCAGTTTTTCTCGGATATCGATTAATCAGAAATACGAATATAACGAAGAATATAAGCTTACAGCGATGTTAATTATGACGGAAAGATAACAAGACTCCTTAAAGTAAGAAAGGTTATACATATAACACAGTACGAAGGAAGTTTGTCATCAATTAAACAGCTATAGAGAAAAATAGCCTCTCATAACAGGAGCCTGGTTGTTTAAGCTTGTTTGGGGTCAATGTAAATACAACTATCAGGGAAGCTTTCGCTGCTGTGATTAACTGCATGTAAAGTATATGTTGATTTATGACGAATATGATGGTATAATAATAATATAGGTATTTTTTCTAAAGGCGGTAAAAAAATGGGTATTAGCGAAAGTAGCACAAAAAATATTAAAAAAATACTATTTGCTGTTGTCAGCGGCATAGCTAAAGGTTTAATTAATGAAGGCTTAAAAAAAATAGGTGCAGGAGAAGTTGCAAGCGAGGTTTACGGTAACGTAATAGATGCAGTCAGTGATTCAGCTGATAGTAAGCTGTCTGGGTGGTTGGAAAATCTTTATGAGGACAAGAAGCTTTCAAGTAGAATAGAACAAATCTACAAGTCGGAAATAGATGATCTCATCAATGCAAATGAGACTTATTCCGAGATGCCTTCTCTCGTGGAGTTTGCTTCTTCAAAGAGCGATACGGCTGTATTCAAGGAAGATATTGTGAACAGCATAGATGAATGGAGAAACTTCATAACCAAAGAAAACAGGAGTGCTCCAAGTATTTCCAATGAGGAAATAAAGAAGTTCCTGGATAAGCTTTATCGCAATATTGAATATAAAATGGCAGCTGATAGCGATTTGCAGATATTCTGGAATGTTATCAGAAATATAAGAAAATCAGAAGAAATTCAGGAAACTCTTAATGTGCTGAAAGAACAAGGTAAAAGTATTCATGATATGCTCACATCTTTGTACAATAAACAGGAGTATATTAAAGATCATGCGGACGAATACTTTAAGAATTACTATTCTCCGCTTTGTGTTCACAGGGAAGAAGTCGAGAACAGAGTAACTCTAAAAGACGTTTTTGTAATGCCTGATGTAACGTTAATTAAGATTCTAAGCCTTAAAAAAGCTGTCAGGGATTTCATAAGAAATAACGCGCATGAAGCTTTGTTGCTTAGTGCCCCTGTTGGAGCAGGCAAGACGAGATTTTTGTCTTATATGGAAGAAAACAAGTATTATTTCTGTGAAAACAAACCGCTACATATCATTCGTTCCAGAGACTACATCGCATCGAATTATTATGAGTTTTTGGATAAAATAGCAGATTTGGACAAAAAATTTGCTAAAGATGCGGTCATAGTCTTCGACGGTCTTGACGAACTTTGCATGATTGCAGGCGAAAACTACAAAGGTAAAGCTGCTAATATCATAAATGAGCTCATGAAGCAGTTTTACGGCTATGCAGGAGCAGAAAAGCGTAAAATCATCATAACTACAAGTTTAGGACTCGTAAATCTGAGAGATACAAGAAAGGATATAAAAATAGGTTTTGAAAGTGTAAAGCTTTTACAGGTTAATATTAATCTTAGTGACAAAGTTTTTATTAATAATATCATTAATGATCTATATAAATCAGAAAAAAACCAATATGTTATGCCCAGTGTAACGCATGATTTAGGAGTTCAAAAGCTTGATGGAGCTGTCAGGGATTTCATAAGAAACAATGCCCATGAAGCTATGCTTCTGCTCGGCCACGGCGGATTTGGCAAGACGAGTTTCGTGTCTTATATGGCAGCAAATAAGTATTATTTTTGTGAAAACAGACCTCTGTATATTATTCGTCTCAGAGAATACAGCAAGTCCAGTATTGATGATCTTTGCGATGATATTGCTGATTCAGACAAGCGCAGTAAGATCTCTAAAAATGCGGTCATAGTCTTCGACGGTCTTGACGAGCTTTGCATGATAGCAGGCGGAAACGGCGAAGATAAAGCCGCTAAAATAATTGATAAACTTGTGAAACAGTTTTACGACTATGCAGGAAATGATAAGCGTAAAATAATCATAACATCCCGCCCTGGCTTTGTAAATCAGGGAGATACAATAAAGGATATCGAAATAGATTTTGAAAGTGTAAATCTTGTACAAGCAAATTATGTTTCCTTTGATAAGATTAAGAGAGATGAATTCGTAGAAAAGATAGAAAAAGCCGATATAAGGTTAACGGAATCAAACAAAAAGGCGGGCTGCGACTACATAAGGAGTATTGAGGAATCTGACAAAATAAGTGATATATATTCTTCTCCTTTTATTCTCTATCTTATCTGCTGCGTGCAAATAAAAGATATTAAGATCGAGCCGTCAAAGCTAGGTAATTCGTGGTATTTGTTTCGAAAGATATTCCATGATCTGTATATGAAAAGTCTTTATAAGGACAGAAATTACAATGCGGATATGGAAGATTATTTCCACAAGAACAAAGAGAAAATCTACGAAAAGACCTGCGAATTTGCCTTCGAGATGTATAAAAAGGGATTAGGTCAGGATGATGTTATCCGTCTTGATGATAATGATAAGAAGATTGAAGACTTCAAGGAATGTTATGCTCTGTCATGCTATTTCAACAAGAAAAATGACGGCGTTATCGAGTTTTCGCATAACTATATCCGCGATTTCTTTATATGTGAATATATCCTCAAAGAGCTTAATAAGGTTATTGGTGAAGGTGAATTTACAGAAGAAAAAGGAAGAATAGTTGCGGATTGGTGTCGCGAAAATCTTTATAATACTCTTATAAAGCACTATGATGATAATAAAATGATTCTTGATTTTATAGAAGCTCATTTTCAAAGCAATGATAATATATATATGAATTTTAATTTTATCAGTAATGATAATATCAGTTATGTTTTTAATAAACTTGCTGAAGGTGAAAAATATATAGTTAAGACTTCGAATATGATGAATAACGATCAAAATATATATCCGACACCACTCCGATTTTATTTGAAAAAAATTATTGAGAATATACAGGAAATATTCTATAGATATTTTAAATATAAAACGCCTAATATCAGCATTAAATGGTTAACGAAAAATGGGGATAAATACGTGTTAGATGGGTTGAAATTATATGGTGCTGATATGACTGAGCTTTATTTGGCAGACGATGATGCAGTGGGGCGAAAGTATGATTCAAAAACACTCTTTAGAAATAATTTTGATCCACAAGCTCATGGAATGATTTATGTAATCAAAGAAAAAGAGATTTCTGAAAAGCTTAGTAGTATTCCAATATTATTACGCAGACAAATGAAAATAAAAGTTAGTAATGATAAAGACATTTTTAGCGCGATAGAGACAGAATCTGCCATGTATGTGAAAGAGCCTTACAAATATGATCCTATTAAAAACGCACTAATAGATATAAAAACAGTATGTATGACTCCTGATGACAAGGATAGTGTTATCAATATAAATACAGTGTGCGAGGGTGAAACGATCAGGTTCGGAAATTATGAATGGATAATACTGAAAGCTGATATTGAGACAAGAAAAATGCTTGTACTCAGTAAATCTAGAATTACTTATCTTCCTTTTAACGATAAAGATGAATTGGTTACATGGAAGAATTGTTCACTTAGAAATTGGCTGAATAACGAATTTATAAAAGAATTCAGCAATCTTGAACGTAAACATATAATAGAAACATATGTAGAAGGAGTAAACGATAAGATATTCTTACTGAGTAAACAGGAATATTACGATTATTATGAGATTAATCGTAATAATCTCATCATAGACAGATATTTAAGCAGAACTATTAATGTCGAAGATAATAAAATGATCGATCTATATCCTAATAAAAGAGCAAATATTTCGCAATCTTTTTTTATTTATCCCGTATTATGGATTAAGTTTTAATCAAAGGTCCTTGCCTTAAATGGTGATATGTAAGGTAAGCGCCAATCAAACCTAGCTCAATAGTTTATGAAAAAAGCGCAAAAAGCTCCACAGATTGCTGTGGAGTTTTTCTATCATATTACTCTTGAAGAAGTCAATTAAAGGTAATAAATTCTCATTTTAATCCGAGAAGTCGTTCTTGTATCTCAAGGGCATCTCCTGATGTGATGTCCTTGCCGTTGAGATCACCGTTGAATCTGACCTGATGAGGAATCTGATATTTATCAGGATTTGCAAGAGCCTGCATTATTATAACCAGAAATATAGGCAGTGATATCTGAGATCACCAGCCCTTTTATATTATATAGAAAGCAGAATTAATATGTCTGTAAATAACATTGCTTCGTAATTGATAGGGATTATTTACAAAGAGAGCGTTGTTCTGATTTGCTGTACTGATATGTGTTGACATTTGCGTTTGAGAGTGATATAATCAAAATATAAAACGCAAAAATATCAATATTTGCGTTTTGTATTGCAGAATACTCTAATGCATACTCAATGCATATTTGATTCAGAGTGTTCAATAATACTTGCAACAGGCAGTAAGGAGTTGAGATATATGTCAAGGAAAACGTTAAAAGCCTTATTCCACATGGGAGCGAAAGAGTATAAGACAGAATACGATAATAGATATAACGATGCTGATACTATTCACCTGTCTGTAAATATCGGAGGTAATGCTGCATTCATTTGCCAGACTCCTGAGATATACAAACAGATAATATCAATCGAGCGTATGGACAAGGCTGTTGATGCTGTGGCTAATACACTTCCTCAGCTTGCAATATCTCAGTTCACCTTAAAATGCCTGATAGATGAGATCTTACTTACTAATAACATCGAAGGTGTTCACAGTACCAGAAAAGAGATCGGTGAGATACTTCAGGATCTTTCAACGCGAGATAAACGCAACAGGTTTGTTGGATTAGTCGCAAAGTATGCTGCATTGGAAGATAATCAGTCTATGTTCTTTAAGACTTGTCAGGACATACGCAAGGTCTATGATGATATTTTCTATGAAGAAATAAAGGCAACTGATCCTGAGAATTTGCCGGATGGTGAAATTTTCCGTAAATCAGGTGTTGAAGTACAGTCAGCAACTCAGAAGGCTATCCACAAAGGATTATCGCCCGAGAGTAAGATAATCGATACCATGAACCAGAGTCTTTCTGTATTGAACGATGATGATATCGATATCTTCATCAGGATAGCTGTATTCCACTATCTGTTCGGATATATACATCCATTCTACGATGGAAATGGAAGAACGAGCCGATTTATCAGCAGCTACCTGTTATCGCGTCAGCTTAACCCCTTGATAGGATACCGACTGTCTTATACAGTAAAAGAAAACATCTCAAAGTATTATAAAGCTTTTGAAGTATGCAATGATCCTCATAACAAAGCTGAACTTACGCCGTTTGTGGAGATGTTCCTGAATATACTGGAGATATCGCTGCATCAGCTGCTGGAAACTCTTGCAGATAAGAAGTATAAATGGGAATACTACTGTAAGCGTATCGGCAGCCTACCAAACGCCGAAAAGAACGATATTGCTCATTTGGACGAACTACTGATACAGGCAGCATTATTCTCTAATATTGGTATATCCCGTGAAGAGCTTCTTAATGAACTGAAACTGTCAGAGAATACATTACGGAGCAGGTTAAGGCTTATTCCTGAAAACCTGCTCATTGAGAACCGCCAGAAAGGCAGGAAGTATTACCTGCTTGACCTTGATGAAGCAGATAAACTTTTTGAAGAGTCATAATGAAAGTGCCGCCATTAATGGCGGCACTTTTTTCTATGTAATTATGTTTGATCACCGGCTTCTTTTGCCTTTTTTAACTGCTGTGTCTTTTCCTGTATTATGATATGCAAAGCCTCTGATTCATCCTCTTGCGTAATACCGTCCGCTCTCATCTTTTTTGTTTCTTCACGCTCATATTCTTCGCTGACGGTTTCTTCAATACTTTCCAGAACCTTAGTAATATAGCCAAGAAATGTTTCTGGGTGTGAGTCAAGATCCCAGAAAAGTTCGATCTCTCCGTCCTCCAATGACAGAGCAAGTCGTTCACTTGTCATACCGACATAACTCATTGCAAGATATCCATCGGGAGTGTATTGATCGTTTGCACCTATATCCTCAAGTCCGTATATCGCCTCGTCTTGACTGTCAAACTTTATCGTTCCTGTCAATCTGACGAATTCTTTGTATTCCTGTGGGAGCATAAAGCCAAGATCAGTTTCAAACGCAATTATCTCTTCTTCAGTTGCAGAACGACCGAAGGTCGCGTATGTGTCATATCCGTAATTATTTTCAAGTATCTCGGCAGCTCGTCTTATCCTCTCAACACATTCCTTAACACTTTCCGGTTTTTTGCAAGTGTTGACAGGACAGTTTTCCATTTTCTTTTTAATTCTTTCAACCAGAGCGTCCATTTCTCTTTTTACAGTTTCAGGATCCTTTGCATCACGCTCTTTCTGATGTTTTATCTTATCTGCTTCATTTTCCAGTCTTTCCAGCAGACGGAACATCTCGTTATCGAATAATGTAAATGTAAAACCGGAGCCACCCTGCATGGAATAAGCCTTACCATCAAATTTCGATATACCGACTCTGTATGTTGATCTGTCAATAAGACATACTGCATAGAACCTGTCAGGGACGTACTTATCATAAATACCAAATCTGTCTGTTCCGAGGATTTCAGTATCTATAAACTTAGCACCGTTTGCGATCATAAATTCTTTGTATTTAACGGGAAGAACGATATTCAGCCTACTTTCAAGTGCTGCTATTTCCTCTTCTGAAGCTGGAGGAGAAAAATAGAAATTCTCCTTAGATAAGCCACACTCGCTGCAAAGGTATTCACATACTTTTACCAGACGTTCAAAACAGTTGTGAAAGCTTGTTGGCATTCTTTCATATGAGAACATATTGTATTACTCCTTTTGATGGTATTGAAATTGTATTCTGGGGTATTCTGATTATTATTATACGTGAAATCGCTCTCATAGTCAAGTTGAATGAAATGAGGGACAAGAGTTTTTTAAGTCAACTCACATACAAATGGTTCGATGTATTTTCTTATGAAATCAGCTCTGTCCATTACAGTAGGCTTGAAATAGGATGCTACCGCAATAACGATATTCTTTTCGGGATTGATATAAATGACGTTTCCGCTGTTTCCGAGAGCTGCGTAAATCTTCTTCTTATGATCCAATATCCACCACAGATAGCCATATTCCATACCATGCCAGTTCTGATTTTCAATAGCTCTGGGACGTGTCATTTCTTCTATCCAGCTTGCTGAGATTATTCTCTTTCCGTTATAAACGCCTTTGTTCAGACAAAGCTGCCCTATCTTAGCCATATCCTCTGCCGACATACAAAGTCCGTATCCTGGAGTTCCCAGGTCTTCGGTATCGCAGAACCATACATTGCCTTTGGGAGTTTTCTCGATAGTAAACCGCTTGTGCTCCTCAGCTGTTTTTGCTATGTAGATCGAGTACGGTCTTATACCCAGCGGTCCGAAAAGATATTTGTTTGCATAGTCCACAGTTTTCATATTGGTTGCCTTGTACAGTATCCCGGTGAGAATATGCAGGCACACCGTCTTATAGTTGAACTCGTCTGTCAGACCGTTCCTGCCGCCAAGAAAGTCAAGAGAAGCGTATGTCCAGTTATCGCTTGAACACACCCTTGACCAGGGATCGCCCTTGCCCTTATACGGTGCTCTCATTGTCAGCAGATGCTTGATAGTAACATTGTATATGGTCTTTTCGCCGCGTTTGACTTTATATTCAGGAAAATAATCAAGAACTTTATCGTCAACACTGCCTATCTGTCCCTTATCTATGGCAATACCTATAAGCAGCGACATAACGCTTTTTGTAGTGGACATTATATGTACACAGTCATCTTTCTTGTAATCATGCCATGTGTCACTGTATACCATCTGCCCGTCTTTGTAAGCGCAGATCTGGCAGATGTTGCTCTCATTGCCCTTGCTTTCCTCAATATATCTATGAAGTTCGTCTTTGGTCATAATATACCTCCGTATTGATAGAGTCTGTATATTCGATCGAAGTTTCATACAGTATCTTTATTGTATCAAGATGAATTTTTAATGTCAATACTTTTTTCTAAAGAAGTATGACCTAATACATGAATCATCATATGGAGGATAAAAGCTTGTACAAGAATTATTCGTGTAGATATCTGTTGATATCTTTATAATATTCACGGATTATTACACGAATAGATTCTAAATCAATGCAGTAATTGACATGAGAAGTAATTCTAATCTGAACAACTGTGAGCAAATAAGTGATTGAAAAATACATATTCTCATGATATAATGAAGAAAAAGTTTTTTCATAAGGGGACTGAATAATGGACAGAATAGTGAAATCGCTTAAGAATATAAATGGACGATTGTTTCTGGCGCTATTAGTCATGGGACTTTGCCCAACATTGTACACAACGCTGCGAACCTTTTTTCTCGGACAGCTTCCTGGAGATTGGTCCTACTCAATAGCGGGACAGCTTTCATGGGTGAATCTGCTGTATGAGGTCATTAACGAGGCAATAGTCTTGCCGCTGTACTTTTTTATGGGACAGGCTGTTTCGGATAAAAAGGAGTACTCCAACAGGATACGAAGCGGACTGCTTGTATCACTGGGGATATATACGGTATGTTCTGTGCTGGTCATGATATTTGTTCATCCGTTGCTGAGATTCATGGCGGTATCTCCTGATATATTATCAGAATCCGCAAGCTATATCAGGATAGAGTGTGTTGCAAATATCTTTGGCATACTGCATAGCTTCATATGCGTAGCTCTTATTACCATAGGAAAGGATAAGCTGGTCTACGCAATAACCGCTGCAAAGCTTGTTCTGAGCTTGATACTTGATACATTACTTGTCTCAACGCTGCCTGTATCGCTGAATTGCGGTGTTAACGGCATAGGTATTTCAAACATAATCTCAAATCTCATATTGTTCATAATCGCTGCTGTACTTATTAACAAATGCGGTTATCCGCTGTTCAAGAATGAAAAACTGTCCTTTGCGTGGATGAAGGACTTCTTCAGAATAGGCGGTATCTCAGGACTTGAATCCTTTGTCAGGAATATCGCGTATATGCTTATGGTCTCACGCATGGTCAATATGGTAGGAGAACAAGGTACATACTGGGTAGCAAACAACTTTATCTGGGGCTGGATGCTGCTGCCTGTAACTCAGCTTGGAGAACTCATAAAACAGGAAACTGCCAAGGACAAAAATGCTGTAAAGAATAATACCCTCGGCTATTTTACGATAACGGCTGTCACTTGTCTGATATGGGTAATTACAATTCCGCTGTATAAGCCGTTTATGCAGCATATTCTCGGATATAGCGATGTGGATAAGCTGTTAAGGCTTGTAATGGTGCTGTTTGTTTTCTATGTTATGTACGCATTTCAGAACGTTTTCGATGCGACCTTCTACGGCAGAGGAAAGACAAACTATATGCTTTTTGAGTCTGTAGTGACCAACAGCGTTTACTATGGAGCTTTCTTTATTCTTTATCTCTGCGGAGTATGGAAGCCTACGCTCATTGGTATTGCCCTTATGTTCGGCTGCGGAAATGCCTTTGATACTGTTGTTTCCTATATTGCATACCGGCATTTCCTTAAAAAGGAAAAGATACGGATATGCTTAGGATGAAATATTCTTTAATAATGATACTATATATACTGCACCGCCTCCGAGCGGTGCTTCTTTTTATCCCCGTATTCATTGATTGTACATAAAAATACCGAAGTATAAGCTGCGGTATTGCGAAGTTTAGAAGCATAACTATTTTAGTCCGTACATTCTCAGTAATTTAGTTTTACTGATCTTTATCCCTATTATTTCTAATATGGCTTTACGCTCATCAAATAATTTCAGAATCATTTCTTTTGCTCCTTCGCCATAATGAATTTGATTATGGCAATTACTGCAAAGTGACACTATATTTTGTTCACGATCAAGGTTTTCAGAAAATTCAGAAGAAAACGACATGGGAATCAGATGATGTGGTTCAGTATACGGGAGACCGTCTTTTTTTCTTATAAATGTTGGATGTTCACTACATATTTCACAAGAATAATTCGCACGTTTCAAGGCTTTTTTTGCTTCCTTAATGTCACGCTCATATTGCTTTTGCCCATTAATTATTACAGGTTCGGATTTCTTCTTCCTTGTTTCGTCGTAGTTAGGTTGAACAGTATCTTTCCAGCAATCACTTTTTGCAATTTCTTCTTTTTCTTGCTCATCAGTCAAAATGTTGGCTTTCGATTGGTTACCGTTGTTCTTCGATGGTCTACCATAAACAAAGTATAAATATCTCATAAAGAGATACAAACTAAAGTCTTTTAAGTGCTGCTGACTGTTTTTCCATTCAATCAATTTCTTTTGTTTATCTAACGGATCATTTGCAAAATCTGGGTTTTCTCCAATCTGTTCCAAAAAATAGTTTAAATGATCATCCGAAAAGATCGCTAAATAACGATTTGAAAAATAAGTGGCCAATATTTTACCACGGTATGTTGGAGCCAGCTTGCATTCTTTTATTTTTTCATCGTTACCTATTTCACCTGCATTCAAAAGAGAGACTATCTCTTTTTTTATTTTGATTAATGCATCTTCGACATTATTGCCAAATTTGTTTTTACTAGTACGATACTTTACGGTTTGATCACTTGCTGTTTTTCCATAATATAAGCCAAATTTGTAAGAGGTTGATCCGTGAAAATTCCCGTATTCTTTTAATTCGTTTTCTATTCGATAGCAAAAAGATGGATTTTTGGCTCCAAAACCTATAACATATTCTTTTAGTTTTAATTCAAGAATTTTGTCTTTTGGGTAGTCACTAATGAATGATTCTATGATTTTATTCAATTCTTTTTCTTTTTCTTTAAAATTTACAATATCTTTTTGAAACTGAAATGCTCGATTTATTGAATCACTAACAGATTCATTATATGAAAACTGATTTAGTTTATCTGACATTAGTATTCCCCCTTATTATTAAGAAATAACTATATTAGCAATAAAAATCATAGTTATTTTGAAATTGGCATTTCAACGTTATCTGCCCAAAGCTCGCATTGAAGCATTACAGTCTGCACAGCATCTTCCATGCCTTCCGGTGGATATTTATGCTGTTTGAGCAGTTTCTTTATCATCATGCGCATGCGTGCTCTAGCTGAATCCTTTTTCTGCCAGTCAATAGTCCGGCTTTTACGCAGAGTCTCTGTCAGCTCCTTTGTTATAGCGATAAGTTCTGCATTCTCATAGAAATCTTTAACAGCCTGGGGCTTTGTAAGAGCATCATAGAAAGCAAGCTCATCTGCTGTAAGTCCAAGTTCCTGACCTTCCTTGCTTGCATCAGACATCTCCTTTGCAAGCTTCATCAGCTCTTCAATGACCTGCTCGTTTGTCAGCATTCCGTTGAGATATGCGTTCATAGATCTTTGTATTATCTCGGAAAACTTCTCTGACTTGACTACATTAGTTCTGCGATAGATCTTAATCTGCTCAGCTATCAGCTTTTTCAGCAGTTCCACCGCTAAATTTTTCTCCTTCATTTTCGATACTTCTTCAAGGAACTTAGGATCAAACAGTGAGAACTCCTCGTGTATATCAGAGAAGAGATTGATAACACCGTCACTCTTGATACTATGCTTGAGCAGTTCATTGATACGGGCGTTCATCTCGGGGAGTGACAGCTTTTTCTCTCCGCCCTGATTTGAAAGCCTGAGTACCAGTACTCTGACCGATTCAAAGAACTGAGCTTCGATTCGCAGTGACTCTTCTACAAGGGAAGAGCATAGAGACAACGCCTGATGAAGCATCAGAGCTTCCTTGATGAACTCTTCTTTTTCTTCCTGCCTGCTCGGAGCGATGATAAAGTTTACTCCACCGCTGATAGTCTTAGCACGTTCAAGGTCTGTACCATCCATGAAACGCTGATAATCATACTCGTAGAAGAAGTCGCGGCATATCTGCATCTTTTCAAGGAACTTAGGATATACGACCTTGCTGATATCCGTATCACCGTAATTCTTCTTATCACGTACGGTATAGTCGTTCATAGCACGCTTCAGTGCAGAAGCTATGCCTACATAATCAACTACTAGTCCGCCTTCTTTATCTCTGAATACTCGGTTTACACGGGCTATAGCCTGCATAAGGTTGTGACCGCTCATAGGCTTGTATACATACATGGTGGCAAGCGAGGGAACATCAAATCCTGTCAGCCACATATCAACAACAATAGCAATCTTCAAAGAACTGCTGTTATCCTTGAACTGCACAGCCAGTTCGTTCTTATGCCCTTTATTGCCTATAATATCACGCCAGTCCTCAGGATCCTTATTACTTGAAGTCATAACCACTGCTATCTTTCCTTCATCTTTCCATTCCGGTCGGATTTCAAGAATCTTACGATATATCTTCAATGCTATAGGTCTGGAGTAAGCTACGATCATTGCTTTACCTGTAAGCAGATTAGCACGGTTCGTTTCGTAATGATCAATAATATCAGTTACAAGACTATTGATAGTTGCATCGTTTCCTAGTATAGCTTCCATACGACCGAGTTCGCGTTTACTCTGCTCTATCACTCCTGCATCAGCCTGTGTAGCCATGATGTCATATTCCTGATCAATCAGCTTTATTACATCAGGATCAAGATGCAGTTTCACAACACGGCTTTCATAGTATACCGGACGGGTTGCCCCGTCCTCAACAGCCTGTGTCATATCATAAATATCAATGTAATCACCGAAGACTTCACGGGTATTCCTGTCTTCAGTAGCAATAGGTGTGCCTGTAAATCCGATATATGTAGCATTTGGAAGACTGTTGCGGATAACTCTTGCTGTACCTACAACAAGCTTTGCAACCTCCTCGCCCTGTTCGTTGGTAGTATACTTAACCTTTTCAGATAATCCGTACTGTCCGCGATGTGCTTCGTCAGCCATTACAACTATATTCCTGCGTTCAGAAAGGCAATCGAACGATTCCTCAAACTTCTGCATCGTTGTAAAGATAATACCGTTTGCCTTGCGTCCACCGAGCCATGTTTTCAGATGCTCTCGGCTTTCTGCGTGAACAGGTTCCTGACGCAGGAAATCCGTGCACTTTGCAAACTGTCCGTATAGCTGATCGTCGAGATCATTTCTGTCAGTGAGAACAACAATTGTCGGTGACTCGAGCGCAGACTGGAGCAGATGTGCATAGAATACCATTGACAGTGACTTGCCGCTGCCTTGTGTATGCCAGAAAACACCGCCCTTACCGTCAGTAACGGAAGCCCTCTTCGTAGACTCGATAGCCTTTTGTACAGCGAAATACTGATGATACCCGGCGAGTATCTTTATCTCTTTCTTGCCGTCGTTGGAGAAGCAGATAAAGTTCCTTATAATATCAAGAAGCCTGTCCTTCTGGAAGATTCCCTCAAAGAAGGTATCAAACTGGGCAAACTGAGTATTCTCATAACTGCCGTCTGTAGTCTTCCATTCCATGAAGCGGTCCTCGCCCGAGGTGATAGTACCTGCCTTGGAGACAAGCTGATCACTCATAACAAGAATGGCATTGTATATGAACATGGAAGGTATCTCATGCATATAGTTGCGGAGCTGTAAATATGCCTCAGAAGCGTCTGTCTCCTCACGGGAGGGAGACTTCAGCTCCACAAGAACAACAGGAAGTCCATTGAGGAATAATATAACATCGGGGCGCTTATTACTGTTCTCAATGAATGTCCACTGATTAGCGGCGATAAAAGAGTTGTTGTCCGTATTCTGATAATCCACAAGATAGATTATCATTGAGCGCTCTTCGCCCTTTTCGGTGTAACGGACAGGAATACCGTTCTGGAGATAGTCCATAAACAAAGCATTCTTCTGTACAAGCTCGCCGTTCTCAAAGTTGCGCAGCTTGAAAAGAGCGTCCTGTATTGCGTCATAAGGAGCTCCTTTGTTTATACGGCGGAGGCTTTCTTCCAGCACTTCGTCATACAGCGGCGATGTGAAGTCACGCTCTGTATCAGGGCCGTATAAGTAGTCATAGTTCAGTTCATTCTTGAAAAGGTCTATGACGGCGTTCTCATAGTCAGCTTCGTTATAGGACATATTTATCAGCTCCTTCATATATTATGCTCTATTCTCTTATAATACTCATTTAATTCATCAAGTAATCTTGAATTATAATACTCAGAATGCATTTCTGGTTCTACTGATTTAAAGCGTTCAAAAGACTCGTAAGATGCAATATATCTAATTAAAGCATAAAACAATAACGCTTGGTCACAATTTGAAGTTGTCGTTGTTGTCCAATAGTTTTCATGTCCAATAATGAATGAATTATAAATTAACAAGTATAAATCGTATTGTTTTTGATATAATTCAAACCATGATTTATCAAGAATTCGTTTAGTTGAAAGATCATTGTTAGAAATCTCATTGATTTTTTCTATTTTATCCTCCAGCATCCCTTCATCATTTTGAATAGCATAAATCATTCTGCCAATAAAACCTGCAATCCAATCTGATAATCTAACTTGGATATTATCTTTAGAGTCAACTTGTTCTATAGAGTTGAAATCAAACTCCATACCTGTTTGAAAAGTTTTTTCTTCATTATCAATTATCAATGAAACATCAGAATTGCTTATGTTCAATTCGTTTAAAAGTAAGGATAATCCATGATAATCTGGAATGTATGAAAAAGCATACTCGCCTTCAGAAGAAAATGATATTTTAGATTTACTAATTATATCATACAATTGTTTTAATGCTACATATTCACGTTGTTTACGTTTTATATCCTTAATTTCAGAAAGAACACATTTTAGATGATTTAATAGTATTTTTCTAAAATTATAGCTTGTTCTTGTATCGTGGATATTGAATAAACTCTCTAATAGTTCATTTGTATGGTAAACATTAAAAAATTTCGTAAGTGAATATATAAAGGTTGATGGATTGATGTTATAACGCCTATCAAAAATAATATTTTCGAATAATTGTCGAATAACATATTCCGTTTTACTGATTATCTCGATTTGTAGTATTGGCTTAGTTTCTTTAATGAGAGAGAATAAATCCCAATAAAAATCGTATGCATTTTTGTTGAATGATCTGATTCCGTGACTAAAATTCTTTTTTGCAATTATTTGAGATTTCAATTCCTGATCTTCTTTTAAGCCAAACCTTGCCCTGTGTTTTTCTTCAAATGATGAAATGTTAGATGTTATAAACGGCAAATCTTTACTATTACAGCCCCAAAACACGCCTATATAACTATCTAGTGCATTATCCACCATTGTGTTTAAAACACCTGTTTTGTTTAACCTTATAATTCTATCATGAAAGGCTTCATCAAAAAAGAAAGTATATTCCATAATATCACTTCCTCACATAAATGAAAATTTACACCTGCAAGCTGCCTAAATCTGCACCGCCGACACGTCAATCTCGCCGTTCATCAGCTTCGGCAGGAGTGTGTCACGGAGGGCGGCAAGGCGTTGATTTTCAATAGTTCTGTTGAGAATATCGCTATAAATAGGCTCTGCTACAGCTATGAAGCTATCAATTTGCTCCGAGGATAAGGCAGGAACACTCTCTGTATCAAAATCACGGGTAATGATAGCATCGAATACAGCTCCGCTTGCCTTGTGCTTTAATGCTTTTACAGTTTCAAGGACATAGTGATAAACAATGATCTGGTGAAGTCCGTCCTTGCCTGCAAGAGCATAGCAAGATTGGTTCATCGACATAGGCACACCTGCAAGGCTAACCTTTCCGACAGTACCACGAGCTGTAAGAAATACGGTATTTACAGGATATAAGCGACTATTGCAGTTATCAAGCCCCAAAGGAGTAATACTTTTTTCAGTTGTCAAAACATAGGGAGCGCCTACATCTTTCGGGGTAAAGAACGGTATTTCGCCGTTCCAATACTCTTGCTTGCCTGTTTTGGGCGTTCCGCCACCAAGCACCTGAATAACAGAAGTGAACGGCACTCGTTCCTGAATATCTGCTATCAGGTTCTTGAAAAGAGCCTGCGCCTGCTGCTCTAAATTTTCATTTATCGCAGTATTCAGTTCTATCTTATCGTCTAATGATAGCATAACACTTGCAATCTGCTTTTGCGTATCAATATCGGGCAAATCAACCTCAATGTTTCTGAAATTCTTTAGAGGTTGTGACAATGCAGGAACACCTGTTTGATTGGCAAAAGAAAGAATCTTGTGCTGTCCCTCACGAGAATGAAAATAATATACCAAGTAAGGAACAAAAACTCTCTCAGTATCAAATGACACCCTGAATTGTCTTTGAGAGCAAAGGTATTCCTCAAACATTGAGTTTTCGGGTATATACGCTATCTGTCCTAAAGTTCCGCTTATCGTAACAATAACGTCATTTCTTTGGGCAATAGACCTATGGAGCGACCTTGCCTTTTCTTCTGTAACAAATTTAGTGACATTATCTGTTACCTTAAACCCTTTCAGGTTAGCACCATCAATTATTGGGAAGCCGTAATCCACAAAACAGGATACTTTCAGATTCGAGCCAAACGGTCCTGCTGCTATATCTGTAATTACGCTTTCCATTTTTATTGTTTCAGTGTACATCATTACACCGTCCTATCCAATATATTTCCTATGCGCCAGCTTAACATTACTTTGCTTCACCATCGCATATTGTAGTGTAGTATCTATTCTTTGATGACCGAGCAACCTTTGAAGCTGTTCGATCGGCATACCCTTGTCGATAGCCATAGTCGCAAGCGTTCGCCTGAATTTGTGAGGGTGAACCTTGTTGATACCGAGTTTTCGCCCCATTTCACGCAACCGCAGCTCAATCGCACCTATCGTCAACCTCCTATGTGGAGATCGGAGCGACACGAACAGGGCAGGATCGCTGTCTGTCCGAGAATCAAGATAGCTCTGTAAATGGAGCTTTGTACGTGCATCGAAGTACACCATACGTTCCTTATCGCCCTTGCCGACCACCACACACTCACGCTCATTAAAATCAATGTCGCTGCGGTTCAGTAATACCATTTCACCGACACGCATACCCGTAGAAGCAAGCATATCAATCATCGCTAAATCCCGCAATTCTACGCAGTTATCACGCATTAACTCCAAGTTCTCGTCTGTGTAGGTTTCCTTGATCGTCTTACTTGTTTTGACCTTATGAATGCGCCGAACGGGACTTTTGATGATATAGTCCTCGTCCTCCAGCCAAGAGAAGAAGCTCGACAGGATACGGCGGATATTATCCATAGTGACCTTGCTGGACTTCTTTTCTGCCTGATAGTCGGTCAGATACGCCCTCAGATCGTCCGTTGTGATATGCTTGATACCCTTGCCGATACTGTCAAGAGCCACCGTGATCGTCTTGCGGTAGTAGTTCAGCGACTTCTCCGAGCAACCCTCTATCCGCTTTGCAGAGAGAAATTCCTCTAATATCTCCGTATTGTCGGGTGCTTTATCGGCATCAGCCATAGCCGTAACCGACATACCCTTGAAAGCCTGCACAAGAACCTCGTGCAAGGCTTGAAGTTGTGCATTATCGAGCTTTTTCAGCATGGCCTGCTCGATAGTGGTGATAAGCGTAGTTTTCATTGTAGGTACTCCTTTCAAAGTACCAACATCGCTACATCCATGTGTTCATATTATATGATATTTTTTAACGAAGCAATTAAAGCTGTTATACTTGCTGCCATAGCTGTTAATGTCACTATGAATGCAGTAATCTTCTCTATAATTTTCTTTGCGTTTTTATATTTGCTCTCAACATTAGAATTAATAAGAAACGATATTAGTTTTTCACTTAGCAGATATAGTGACCTCACAAAGTTAATCAACAAATATGATAGATAAGTTAGAACTAAAAGAACTCCACTCGCAGCAAGAATTTCTTTCCACCATACAGAACCATCAGCATAGTTTACATATACTTTTAAGGAGGCATATGCAATAAAAAGCGAAACTATCAACAAAACAAAATGAAATGATAATGTTTGATAGAATTTTTCCTTCTTTTTTGAATCAATAAATGGGAAAAGAAAATAAGAGGATATGATAGCCAACTCTCCCATAATCGCTCTGATTTCTATTGTTTTAGATTTACTCTGGCTAAATAATAGCAAAAGAATTCCTGACAAAAACAATGCTAAATCAAAGCTATAGTATATTTTTTTCTTTAAATCCATATTGTTTCTCCTAATATAAATGAAAATTTAGAGCAGCAGGCACAGGCTATTTTCAAGGCTTGGTTCGTTGATTTTGAGCCGTTTGGCGGGGTTATGCCTGATGATTGGAAAGAAAGCAGTCTTGATTCAATATGTGATCTTATCATTAAAGGTATCACACCTAAGTATACCGATGATTCAGATCAGCTTGTTATCAATCAAAAATGCGTTCGCAATCATCAAGTCGACTTATCTTTAGCTCGACCGCATATACCAAAGAAGATCAATGAAAAGTGGCTTAAATACGGAGATATACTTGTCAATTCAACTGGAACAGGGACACTCGGCAGAGCTGCACAAGTTTTATTCACTCCAAATAACTTGACAGTAGATTCTCATGTGACTATAATCCGTGCTTCTAAGGCAGAGTATGTCTATTTTCTTGGTTTATGGGCGACTTCTCATGAACATGATTTTGAAATGTTGCAAACAGGAAGTACAGGACAAACTGATCTGCCCCGTGAAAGGCTGAAACAAATGCCTGTCATACTTCCGTCTGACGATATCCTTTGCAAGTTCTCAGAGATTATCAAACCTATTGCCGACATCAGAATAAAGAATCAGCAAGAAAACCAAAGCCTTGCTGCCCTCCGTGACACGCTCCTGCCGAAGCTGATGAACGGCGAGATTGACGTGTCAGAGGTCGAGATTTAAGCTGATTGCAAGCGTAAATTTTCATTTATCGCAGTATTTATAGCGATTTTACTATCAATTTCGGATAGAATCCTTGCAATTTTTCTTTGCTCTGATAATACAGGACACAATATTTCATATTGCGAAAATGTGCTTTTATTTACGATTGGTACAGCCGTTGAAGTTTTGCTATGATAGTTCAATACCTTTCCTAGGATAACCATAGCATAGTATACAAAATCAACATCATATAGTTCTGTATTTACAATAACCGAATTTATTTGCTGATTTGTCACCGTTTCTTTTGTAGTAATAACAACTTTTCCTAAATCAGAACCAATACAGCTAACACATATGGAGTTTTTAGGTATTACAGCGTTTTTTACACTGTTTTTACCATCCTCTGTTATCGTTTTTGATGTTGATAAAACATACTTAACAGACATATCATCAGAAGGAGTAAGAAAAGGAATGCAACCACCATAGTATTCAGAAATAGCTGTTTTAGGGGTTTTTCCAGTCACAATTCTACCTAAATCTGATACTGAAACCTTTTTCCATTCAGACATCATATCCAATCGCCCCCAGCTTCTCCCTGATCTCGTTTTCAAGCTCATGGGACTTCTTGAACATCTCCGACAGCTCCGAAGTCAGACGCTTCATCTTCTCATCGAACGGCTCGCCGTCATCTTCCTGCTCCTCAATGCCGACATAGCGACCGGGTGTGAGAATATAGTCCTGTGCAGCGATAGCCTGAATGTCAGCCACCGCACAGAAGCCCTTGACTTCCTCTAATGTGCCGTCCTGGAATGCCTTGAAAGTATCAGCGAGTTTCTGAATATCCTCGTCCGTGAAGTCACGGTGCTTGCGGTCAACCATATAACCCATTTTACGGGCATCAATGAACAGCGTTTTGCCTTTCTGCTTCTTGCCCTTTGTGATGAACCACAGCGTTACGGGAATCGTAACAGAGTAGAAAAGCTGTGTCGGCATCGCAACGATACCCTCAACAAGGTCATCCTCAATGATGCGCTTTCTTATTTCACCCTCACCGCTGGACTGTGTGGACAGCGCACCGTTAGCGAGTACAAGACCGATCTTGCCGTTAGGTGCAAGATGATGTATCATGTGCTGGATCCACGCATAGTTAGCGTTTCCGGCAGGCGGAACGCCGTACTTCCAGCGGATATCGTCCTGCAGCTTGTCCTGTCCCCAGTTGGAGAGGTTGAAAGGAGGATTGGCAAGGATAAAATCAGCCTTGAGCGTCTTGTGCAGGTCATTGAAGAATGTGTCAGCCTGATATGGTCCGAAGTCTGCATCAATACCACGGATAGCCATATTCATCTTAGCCATTTTCCATGTGTCAGCATTGGACTCCTGACCGTATACAGAAATGCGGTTACGGCTGCCCTGGTGAGCTTCTACAAACTTGGCACTCTGTACGAACATACCTCCGGAACCGCAGCAGGGATCATATACGCGGCAGTCCTCAAAGGGCTGCAATATCTCAACGAGTGTGCGTACAACGCTGGAGGGAGTATAGAATTCACCGCCCTTAACGCCTTCATACGCCGCAAACTGAGCGATGCAGTATTCGTATGTGCGGCCGAGAATATCCTTGCTGTCCTCGGTATCAGTCATATCCATATTGGTGAAAAGGTCGACTACTTCACCGAGTACGCGCTTGTCAAGATCAGGGCTTGCATAGTTCTTCGGGAGAACATTCTTCAGGCTTTTGTTTTCAGCCTCTATCGCTCTCATAGCATCGTCGATAACAGTACCGATCTCAGGAGTATGAGCCGCAGCGGAGATAGTGTTCCAGCGGGCTTCTTCCGGTACAAAGAAGATGTTGTCCATCAGATAGGCATCCTTTTCGTCCTCAAAACCGTCACCTTCGGCAACAAGTTCATTATAGCGCTTCTCAAATGCACTTGATATGTAGCGCAGGAAAATAAGTCCTACGATAACTTTTCTGTATTCAGCAGCAGGGATATGTCCCCATAATACGCAGGCAGCATCCCATATCTGTTTTTCAAATCCGATATTTGCATTATTTTTTTCAGCCATAATATTACCACTTTCCGCAATAAATTACATTTTACCTTACAATTATACCATGATTTTGTGAATATTTCAAGATTATGTATGCTGCTTGTAAGAATAGTGTTATTTACTATATAAAATGTCAACCCTTCTTCATGATTGAGTTATTTATGTTTATTATAGAATAATAGTGATAGTATAAAACCTGGATATGTACAGCGTATTTAACAAAACACTGTTTGTTCATTATACATTCATTGACACTGTGCATAATTGATGATATAATGTAAATAAAGAACAGTTAATATTATTATACAAATATTGATAATGTGATCGAATAATACTAAGTGCAAAAAGAGGATGATCTGTCGTTGTATACATAGAAAGGAGCTGGCAGATTATGAAAAGAAAGCTGTTAAAGATATTGAGTATTATGACATCAATATTTTTTTCTCTCGCAATATATGATGTAACTTTCACATATGCAGATAGTAATACAATATATTTCGGAGATATTAATGGCGATTCTTGCATTAACGCTGTAGATGCTTCTGCAGTTCTTGCGTATTATGCTCAGATTTCTACTGATCACGAAGGCGGTTTTGATAAATCCCAGCAATTAGCTGCTGATGTAAATTGTGATGGAAGCATAAATGCAGTGGATGCTTCTATTATTCTTGCGTATTATGCATATTGTTCGGTGCATGATAATGTTGTTCCTATTATTGATTATATAGATTTATCAACTGGCACATACTTTGAAAAGAATATTGTTGCTGCTCAGATAGAATTATCTCAGATTCCTACATATACAGAAAGCGCATTTACAACGGTCAATAACAATATCCCTTATTTTTCACCGGATGATTTTAATGATGTATCATTTGAGTATTACAGTGAGCTTGATGATCTGGGACGGTGCGGTGTGTGTATGGCATGTATAGGTAAAGACATTATGCCAACCGACGAACGAGGAAGTATTGGTATGATAAAGCCTTCTGGGTGGCACCTTGATAAATATGATATTGTTGATGGTAAATACCTGTATAATCGCTGCCATTTAATTGGATATCAACTTACGGGTGAAAATGCAAATCCTAAGAATCTAATTACTGGCACAAGGTATTTGAATGTTGTTGGCATGCTTCCATTTGAGAATCAGACTGCTAGTTATATTAATAAAACTAATAATCATGTGCTTTACCGAGTAACACCTGTTTTTAATGAAAATGATCTGCTATGTAAAGGAGTATTAATGGAAGCATGGTCATTAGAAGATAATGGTTTAGGCATATGCTTCAACGTATTCTGTTATAACGTACAGCCTGGTATTTCTATTGATTATTTTAATGGAGATAGTTGTTTATACGGGGCATCCGTAACTACTTCCGTGATTAATAAATCAACAACGACTACAATTACTACAACTATTGTTTCTGGGCAGTACGATTATGTTGCAAATAAAAAGTCAAAGATTTTTCACTTGCCATTCTGTTCTTCTGTAAATTCAATGAATGAAGAAAATAAAATATATCATAAAGGGGAACGGGAACAGCTGATTGCTAATGGTTATACTCCATGCAAAAAGTGTTGCCCATAATTGAATAAGAGGTGGTATTATGGATAAATTTGATTTACCAAAAATAAAACGATCAATTGAAGATTTTGTATCAGATGAAGATGGAAGTATACTAAGAAGCAAAGTAATTGCTATAGGATCATTAATGGTAATAATGGGATTACTAATGATCCCTGATGACGCTTATGCAAAGCATTCATCGCACAAGTCTCACAGCTCACATAAATCTCATAGTTCAGGTGTGCACTCTAATTCACATGAATCACATTCATCACATGTATCGCATTCTTCTCATGTGTCAGGAGATGGCCATTCTAATATTCATTCCAATACACATTATTCAACTACAGCTCATAATTCGACGCCAATTACGACAACACATACTACGACAGTCCAAACAACATCTATTCCGCCTAAAGTTCAGACTATTTCTCAGATACCAGTTTCAAGTACGACTGTAAATACAGCATCTAAACCATTATCAACTACAGTAACAACACAGTTGCCGGTGATTGATGGCTATAAATTAGGTGATGTTAATTTGGATGGTCGAGTTGATGCTGTAGATGCATCAACAGTATTGAGCGAGTATTCAAATCTATCAACTGGTAGAGAATCAATATTTAATGAACTCCAAACAAAACTTGCTGATTTTAATGGTGATGATTCAGTTAATGCAGTTGATGCTTCAAATATTCTTTCTCATTATGCCGAAAACTCTGTTGATCATAAATGATACTGAATTATCTTCTTTATTGTGCATTAAGAAATACTATTTTTATCATGGAGATATTATGGAAAAATTTGATATACCCAAAATAAAGCGTTCAATTGAAGATTTCATATCAGAAGAAGATGGAAGGATACTGAGAAGCAAGGTAGTCGCCATTGGCTCAATAATGGTCATAATGGGGATGCTGATGATTCCCGATGATGTATTTGCGAAACACTCATCACACAAATCTCATAGCTCACATAAATCTCATAGTTCAGGTTCTGGCGGAAACAAGCATTTGAGTTCGCATGGATCTCATTCATCACATGTGTCCCATTCATCAAAAGCAGGAGGCAACCACTCTAGTACACATTCTTCGCATTCTTCACATTCGTCTGCAGAGGCAATTACAAGATCTCATACTTCACATTCGTCAACGGGGTTACACTCGAATTCAAATTATCAAACAACAATGCATAATTCGGCAAATAAAGCTTATACAACTACTAAGGCATTGAATGAAAACATTGTAAAAACTACAGAGGCTTCTTCCATATCAAGATCATTACCGACAAACGATTACAATATGGGGGGATGTTAATCTTGATGGTATTGTAGATACAAATGATGTAGCTGCTATCTTAAAAGAATATGCAAGCGTATCTACAGGTAATAAAGCTTCTTTTAATGATATTCAAATAAAAAATGCTGATTTAAATACGGATACTCAAGTTGATGTTAGTGATGCTTGTGAGTTAGCAACTAAAATATTACAGGAATCTTCAGACAAATGAATGTTGGATGCGTATGGAAGTATATAATCTATCATTTCAAGGGAGACTAATATGAGATATTTTTTTTCAAAAGAAATTTATTCTAAAAACGCAATGCTTCGTGCGGCATATAAATATACAAATGATCATTATGTTCATTTATCAGTAAATGATGAGAGCTATATTGTGGATATAGTGGCAAAATCCAACAAAATAGCTATAAGTGCTGAGGAGTTTCAGAATGAGATATTAGCTCAAACGGTAAGAGAAAATGTTTTCATGGAAACTAAAGAACTCAGAACATTGATAATGGCAAGAGCATTTGCCACTTCGGTAATTGATGATTCATGTAATGACGAAGAAAACTATTATACAGAAAATGATGAAAATATCTTGAAAGACTGGTTTGAACAAAATGAATGAATTATTGTTATCAAAGGAAATATATCCATTGACTGCTTTGAAAAAAACAGCGGCGCAGTTTAATAATATTGCAAAAATAAATATAAAAGAAAATACTGATAATTGGAAGTGTGATTTTGAATTAAGAAAGGATATTCCACTTGATATGGTTATTTCTGAATTTGAAAATTACATAATTGACCTTATCAATTCGGAAAAAATGTATGAAAGCAATTGACTGGATTTTGATTATTCTATGTGCCGGTATTTGTATTATATCTGCGGCAACTGATTTAAAGTATAAGAAGATAAAGAACAAAGTTATTATTCCAGCTATTATAGTTTCAATTGTACTTAATGTGATTAGTAGTTTACAATGTGATGAAATAATACATTTCTTTATTAATCTTATCTTCGTATCGTTATTTGGAGTCACTTTTTATGCTTTTCATTATATGGGGGCTGGTGATAGTAAACTATTGATATTTATTGTCGCTTCAATACCTGTTCATTTCTACGAAAATAGAATAAGAGGATATTTTGGTTCTATTATTATTTTAATATATATATTCACAGTATGTATGGCGTATATAATAATTGAAAGCATAATTCTAAACGTTATACTACGCAACAAAGGTGCGCCAATAGGAAAGATAAACTTAAAAAAGTTTTTTCTTTCGTACATTCGTGGATTAATTATAATCACATTAATAAATGAAGTATTGTGGCTGTTACTGAATGATTTCTATACTAGCAATCCTTATGCAATTATGCTACTCAATTTTATAATCGCAACGAAAATACCTGAAATACGAATATTTTCTAACGTTGGTGTGAATATAGCTTTGTTTGCAATAGATGTTTCAATTGCGATTATCACTCCTTACGGCCAACGTTTCATAGGGAATGATTATAGTATCATTCTTGTTTTTTTATTGTTCTTAATAGTGCGACGTTTGGTTATAGAAAGATATAATTATAAGAAAATACCTACTTCACAAGTTGAAGCTGGTATGATCCTTTCAACAGAGACAACAATGTTGATGACACGTTCTAAAGTAAAAGGGTTACCAAGTATTTCTACAGAAGATATGCGTTCTAAAATCACTCAAGAAGAAGCAGATAGCATAAGAAGATGGGCAAAATCAAAATACGGAATGTCAGAAGTGTTGATTGTAAGATATCTTCCATTTGGATTATTTATATCATTAGGCACATTAATATTCATAATTGAAAGCATGGTGAAAACATTATGCAACTAAAAAACTATAACGGATATGGTACGCTAGTTCGTTTTTGTTCTTCTGATAACGGAATTGCAATATGTCAAGATCATTCAAGAAATGCATTGTTTATTCTAGATAATACAGCAGTGATGGTAGTTGACGGTAATTCACATGAGTATGCGATTAATGGTGATATTCCATTTAAAGATAATGATACTTTATATGTTAATCAGAATGGTTTTTGTAGATTAATATTCCCATACGAAGAATATAGCCAGACTATAATTGTTACCAATAAATGTAATTCAAATTGTATTATGTGCCCTTATACGTCTTCTTTTAGAAAAAGCACTAATGATTCTGACGATGCATTCTTATTTCAGCAAATTGAATACTTACCATCGAAGACAAAACACTTAGTGATTACTGGTGGTGAGCCAACATTGAAAAAAGATGTCTTTTTTGAGATGATGAAGAAAATATACAGTAGATTCAGTGATATACATTGTTTATTGCTCACTAATGGCCGCTCATTCTCACTCGAAAGCATTATTAAGGAAGCAAATGCGATCTTTAATAGAAATATTATAATTGCTATTCCCATACATGCGTCAACTGCAATGATTCGCGATAGTATTACGCAGACAACAGGGAGTTTTAATCAGACTATTAAAGGAATAAAGAATCTTATTCATAGTAATTTTCATATTGAATTGAGAATAGTAGTTTTTAAAAGCAATTATAAAGATATGCTAAATATTGCCAATTTAATTATAAAAGAATTCCCTCAAGTTTATATTGTGAATTTTATGGCAGCAGAAATGTGTGGTAATGCTGTCCTTAACATAGATGATACTTGGATCGATTATAATGAAGCATTTGATTATTGTAAAACTGCCATAGATAAATTAGTTGGTTCCGGAATAAATGTGGGATTGTATAATTTCCCTTTATGCAGTATTCCCCATAAATACTGGGGATTATATCAAAAGAGTATAAGTGGGTATAAGATTCGCTTTGGTCATAAATGTTGTAAATGCAGTGAAAAAAATATATGTGGTGGAGTTTTTGCCTCATCTTTAAAATATGCTGAGAGAAATATGAAGCCCATCATGGAGAATCTATAATGTTATACTATTTTAATTTTAAAGAATTTAACAGTAATTATCTATTGACTAATGACTTTGGAAATTATTGCTTTCTTAGTAAAAATGAATTTAAGGAATTGATAAATAATCAAGATGTTGAAAACACGGATAAATCGAAAGAGTTAGAAGAAAAAGGCTTTATCTATAACTGCAGCCGTGAGGAATTCATTATCAAGTATACAGATTATATACGCAGCATGAAACAGTATATATTTCATCCAACATCACTTCATATTTTTGTCGTTACAACAGATTGTAATGGCGATTGTGTTTACTGTCAAGCTAAATCGCATCTTTCAGAGAAACGTGGATATATGACAAAGGATACGGCCAAAAGAGCAGTTGATATAGCACTTACATCGCCTTGTGATAATATGTCATTTGAGTTCCAAGGCGGAGAGCCTTTAATGAATTTTGATGTTATTCGTTACATAGTTGACTATACAAATTCAATTACTAAAAAGCATATATCATTTAATATAGTAAGTAATCTTACTATGTTGAATGAAGAGATGATTGAATATATAGTTGAAAACAATATTACGCTTTCAACATCACTCGATGGACCGTCTAGTGTACATAATATAAATCGCCCATTTTTAAGATCAGGTAAGGGAATGTATGAATTGGTCAAAGAACGTATTATGTCATTGAATCAACGTAATATACATATAGGGGCAATTCAAACAACGACTTTTTATAGCCTTAATAAAAGCCAAGAAACAATCGATGAATATGTAAGTAATGGTATGAACAGTATTTTTATCCGCCCTTTGACACCGTTAGGGATGGCAGCAGAACGCTGGAGCAGGATTGGGTATACACCTGAACAATTCTGTGAATTTTATAGAAAAGCACTTGAATACATTATTGACTTGAATAAAAAAGGCTTTTTTATGTCAGAAGGTCATGCTAGGATTTTCTTACGAAAGATTCTCTATCAGTTCTCTGAAAACTATATGGAACTTCGTTCTCCGTGTGGTGGAGCTTTAGGGCAATTAGCTTACTATCATGATGGTAATATATACACTTGTGATGAAGCTAGAATGTTGGCAGAAATGGGCGATGATATCTTCAAAGTTGGAAATGTTAATACTGAAAACTATGCAGATATTATTTCGTCTTCTGCATGTAAGGCGGTATGTAAGTCATCTGTTACAGAGACACTGCCATCGTGTCATCAATGTGTATATAATGTATATTGCGGTGTTTGCCCAGTAGTTAATTACGCTGGAAATCAAGATATTTATGAAACATCTCCTTCGAATTATCGATGTAGACTATATCGTGGAATGCTTGATGTTTTATTTGATTTGATTGATAATGAAGAGAATCTTCATATTTTTGAAACATGGATAGAATGATATAATACATTATTGTGGATATAGTCATAATGTTGATTAATATTAAGCCGCCCATCATTGGGCGGTATCTTTTTTGAGTACGTATTTTATGGATTACATAATACAAGAGTTTTATAATTGTTAATAATCGATTAAAATATCGCTTGTGTAGTTGATAATATATGCAATATGATGTATAATTATAATAAGAATAATGTGTTGATTAATGCTGATTTGCGAATTAATATGGCAATAATATAAAATGCTGATTTACTATTAAATGATTGAGGTGTGATTTATGCGAAGAATAGGTATTATTATAAGATATTCAAATCAATTAGAGGGAGTAATAATTGATTATAAGGGGAATCTCAATATATCCGCTATAAAAAATAAGCCAATATCTAAGTGGTTTGAAAAAATAGATGGAAGGATCAAATGGAGCGGATTAATTCACGAAATACGCGATTATATTCAGGAATATCAGATACCTTTAATATTCGATTTTAAAGGCCCTGAAGAAATGAAGAGAAAATTTGAAGAGCAATTAAAGATTCAAGGTTTAGAACCATGTACTGCTGATGGATTAACTCATGAAGAAATAGCTGAAAGATGTATTAAACTAGCTAATGAAGAAAGAATCAATAACAATCTCTCTTCTGTTTTTAAATATTATTATATTGCAGCAGATGAGGGTGACTCCGCTGAATATCAGTATATAGTTGCAGACATATATAGAAAAATGGTTAATGGTGAAAATAATGAATATAAAATAGATGAAAGGGAGCCTTTAAAAAGAGCGTTTGAATTTTATCTTAGATCTGCAAAGAAAGAATACAAAAAAGCGTATAGTTATTTAGGTGATTGCTATTATTATGGATATGGAACTAAACAAAACTATCCTGAGGCATTTAATTACTATTATCTTGCAAATGAAAACGAGGATTTTCGAACGGAACATGAACTTGCAGAATGCTATTATAATGGATTAGGTTGCAAAGTTGATTTAGATAAAGCATATGAGATTTTCTTAAAAACTGATGACTTTTCCCGACTTATGGAGTGCAGTTTCTATGGATATGGGCGAAATATTAGTTATAATAAAGCTTTTGAGTATTTTGAAAAGATACCAAATTGTGTTTATCGTAATTATGGTGATTCTAAAGTTGAAAATGAGCTTGGAATGATATTTGATCCATCATCAGTAAAAAAAGCTGAGTTTGTGAATAAAGACGGAGTTAAAGCGTTTAAGCTCTATAAGAGAGCGGCTGAACAAGGACATTCTTTAGCACAGAATAATTTAGGCTGTTGCTATCTTAATGGTATTGGTACAGATAAAGATGAAGTGGTTGCATATAAATGGTTTTCAGAATCAGCCTACAAAGGAAATGAATTCGGACAATATAATTTTGGGAACTGTTTTGAAAATGGAATTTGCTGTGGAAAAAATCTTTCAACTGCGTCTATGTGGTATAATAAATCTGCTAAAAGGGGACTAGCTTCTGCTCAATATAAGTGTGGCTGTTTTCTTGAATCAGGTTTGGCTGGAAATAAAGACAGCGTAAAAGCGTTTGAATGGTATAAAAAATCTGCCAAACAAGGTTATCCTAAGGCCGAAGCAGCTCTTGGAAGGTGTTTATATAAAGGCATAGGTACGAGAGTATTGTATTCTGATGCATATAAGTGGTTAAAAAAGCTTATGAAGATGGGTGTAGTGATTCGATAAAAGAACTTGGAGGATGCTATTATTATGGCAAAGGCACTTCAACAGATTATGAAAAGGCATTTAATTTATTCAAGGAAGCCAATGATCATGTTATGCTTATGGAGTGTTATGCTAATGGAGATGGAACTGAAATAGATATTGATAAGGCTTACTTATGTTTTGCAAAAACAACAAGTGGCGGAAGCAATAGTACTCTTCTAAAAATTAGCCAATGCTTTTGATTCGTCCAAAGCAGAAAGGAATGTTAAAAAAGATGATTTCAAAGCAATAAGGCTTTATCAAAGAGCCGATGAACAAGGGGATTCGTCTGCTCAGAATGATTTGGGATGTTGTTTTTATAATGGGCGTGGAACAGATAAAGATGAAAAGAAAGCGTTTATCTGTTTTGAAAAATCAGCTTATCAAGGTAATAAATATGCTCAATATAACCTTGGAATGTGTTATGAGAAGGGAAAGGGCTGTGAAAAAGATTTAAAGAAAGCATTTATTTTGTATGAAAAATCCGCTGAAAAAGGACTTGCAAGTGCACAATATAATTGCGGCCGTTTTCTTGAATCAGCTTTGAATGGAAATAAAAACGGTGTTAAAGCTTTTGAATGGTATACAAAATCTGCTGAACAAGGTTATCCACAAGCTGAAGCTGCTCTTGGTAGATGCTATTATTACTCTATTGGTATGATGGCACATGATTATTCTAAAGCATATGAATGGCTAAAAAAAGCTTATGAAGATGGGTGTAGTGATTCGATAAAAGAACTTGGAGAATGCTATTACTATGGCAAAGGTACAGACATAGATTATGAAAAGGCGTTTGAATTATTCAAAGAATCAGGGAATAATATTATGCTTATGGAATGTTATGCATATGGAAGAGGTGTAAAATCTAGTATAGAAGCAGTTTTTTGTTGCTTTAGAAATGATGACTTTAAGATAGAAGCAATAAAAGATAATAAAATATTATATCAATTGGGTAAATATATACAAGAAATAGAGAACACCCCCGAATCCAAACAAAATAGAATCAACATTAATAAAGATAGTATTAAAAAAAGGTAATCAGCTTGTATAAAAATGGCATTATAAGTGAGATAGTATCTGATATATATATAAAAAAATTTGTAAAAGAAATGGAATTAAAAATACATGGTTCGTCTCCTGTGCCAAATAGCTTTAAACTCTTTGAAAAAGCTGCAAAAAATGGGCATATTCCCTCACAGTATGAATGTGCAGTGTCATATTCAAATGGAAATAAAGTGAAAAAAGATTTAAAGAAAGCATTTGATTGGTATCAAAAAGCAGCTGAAAAAGGATATAGTAAGGCACAGTTTAAATTAGGAGAATGTTATGAAGATGGCTTAGGTATTGAAAAGGAAAAAGGTAAGGCATTAACGTGGTATAAAAAGGCTGCTGAAAATGGGAATTTAGAAGCACAAATTAAATTAGGAAATTGTTATGACAAGGGTAAAATTGACGTTGAGAAAAATGAAAAATTAGCTTTTGGATGGTATCGTAAAGCAGCAGATCAAGGTGATATAAAATCTAAAAAATATTGTACTGTAAATGGATTGACTTACAAAACATATGACGCTTGGAAAAAAGCTAAAGACAAAAAAGATAAAAAAGAGGTGTATTTATGGATACTAAAGACATGAATAAAAATAATGAACCCATAATAGAAGCTGCAAATAGCAACAATCTTCCAACAGATTTGGAGCAAGTCAAAGATTTAGATAAAATAGATTATTATCTGAATTTGACGCAATATACGGTTTACAAACGTTATTTACCTGATTTATGTAAATATCCGGTTGCTGAGCCAAAAGAGTCGTTCCTAATGCAAAATCCCGAGAAGTGTGCCAGGTTTTATAAGCTCAATAAGCTGGTATATAAGCAGGGGGAGGATAGCCTTCAAAAGCTTTCAACGGTTTATTATGCAAGTATGGCTCTTGGGTGTAGCTTAATAATCATGCTTGATCAAAAATCCAATTCACCTGTAGATATTTATATCGGCGTAAAAAATGATGGTAAAGACTTAGATAAACTTAATACTTCATCTAAGACGTTAATAAAAGAAATAAAAAGTAATTTCCCTGGTTCAGAATTAGATGTAATGGATGCTGAATCAAAAATGCAGCCAATAATAAATGAAATGTTTTCAGAAGAAGTTGTTCAAAGTATTTCAACAGTATCGTGTGTTGCTGCATTGAGAGATAAATCCAAAACTGAGAATAAATCTTTTATTCAAGGTATAGAGAGGTTTATTGACGCAATGCATGGCGAACCATATACTGCTATGTTTATCGCTGAACCAGTTTCAAATGAAGAATTAGCAGATATACGTGATGGATATGAGGGACTTTATAGTTCGCTTTCGACATTTCAAAAAAGTACATTATCTTATGGAATTAATGAAAGTCATTCTGTAATGAAAGGTATAAATGAAAATATATCAAGTACAGTAACAAAAAGTATTAGTAAAACTCAATCACATACAGTTACAAAAGGCGGAAACATTGGTATCAATATAGGTGGTTCAATTGGAAAGACAACCGCAGGACCGACAGGCGTTGGGCGAGCTGGTTCAGCTCTGTCTGCGTTAGGATCTGCTCTTTCTGGAGCAGCAGCTTTGGCTCCGTCAATTGCTACGGCAGTAGGTGCTGCAACGTGTCCACCTTTAGCGATATTAGGACCTCTTGTTGGTGGTGGTTTATCTTCGATGTTGGGGCAAGGAATGCAAGGAAGTTCGGTTGGTAAATCAATTGGTGGAATGATGGGATTAAATGCTGGAGTTCACAAAGATAAAGCTGATACTACGGGTACAACTAAACAGAAAAGTGAAAGTAAAACTATCCAAAAAGGGTTCCAGAAGGCAGATACAGATACTTCAGGAAAAAGTCAAACTATTCAATTTGAAAGAGTCAATAAGCATATCGAAGAGATACTTAACAGAATTGATGTACAATTGAAGCGAACACAAGAATGTGAAGACTATGGTGCGTATAACTGTGCTGCATATTTCTTGTCAAGTGATTCTGCAATATGTCAGCTTGCCGCGAATACGTATCGTGCATTAATGATAGGAGAAGGTTCTTCTGTAGAAAGTAGTGCCATTAATAATTGGAATTATACGGAAGGTGATAATAATCCTGTTAGAACGATGAATAAATACCTAAAACGTTTTTCCCATCCAATATTTGGTATGCCATATGGAGAGCTATCAGATATGACATTACAATTTGTCGACTTATCTGCTGGAACGGTTATTAGCGGATTAGAACTACCATTACATATGGGATTACCTACAAAATCAGTATATGGGGTTCCAGTTGTCCAACATGCAGAATTTGGTCGAAGTGTAAATACAATGGCACAAAATACGGATAGGGAAAAAATAAAAATTGGACGTATTTATCATATGGGAAGTGTTGAATCTGGAGAAGTTAAACTTGATAAAAAATCCCTTGCTTCTCATACTTTTGTTACCGGTTCAACCGGATCAGGAAAAAGTAATACAGTATATAAGTTGCTGAGTGAGTTGACAACTCAATCTGATAATACTAAAAACGATGATGAAATTAAATTCCTTGTAGTAGAACCAGCCAAGGGAGAATATAAGGAATTTATGCGATCAAAAGACGTGAAAGTACTTGGTATGTTACCAAATAGAGTGGATTCTGAATTGTTAAAGATTAATCCGTTTAGTTTTCCTTCTGATCCCCAAAGAGGGATACACATTTTGGAGCACCTTGATAGAATAACTGAATTATTCAATGTATGCTGGCCTATGTATGCTGCTATGCCTGCTATATTAAAAGAAGCTATACAGAGCGCGTATGAAAAATGTGGTTGGGATATTAATTTGTCAATAAATCGCTATGGGTATCCATTGTTTCCAGATTTTTCTGATGTTGAATGTGAAATAAGGAGAGCATTAGAGAAAAGTGATTACTCAGCTGACAATAAGAGTGACTATATTGGATCTCTTGTTACAAGAATTCATTCTTTGACCAACGGTATGTTTGGAATGATATTTAGCGGAAGAGAATTATCCGATAAAGAGTTATTTGAAAATAATGTAATAGTTGATCTTAGTCGTTCAGGCGCGTCGGAAACAAAGGCGCTTATAATGGGCATACTTGTTTTAAAACTTCAAGAATACAGAATGAGTTCAGCTATCAAAACCAATGTCAATCTGAAACACATTACTGTTCTTGAAGAAGCACATCACCTTCTGAAAAGAAGTGCGGTTGGTCAATCTGAAGAAGGCAACAATCTTCAGGGAAAAGCTGTGGAAATGCTTACAAATGCTATTGCTGAAATGAGAACATATGGCGAAGGATTTGTTATAGCTGATCAAGCTCCAGGGCTTCTTGATCCGGCAGTAATTAGAAATACTAATACTAAGATTATTATGAGACTGCCAGATTATTCGGATTGTGAACTTGTAGGAAAGGCAATAGGGCTAAATGAGTATCAAATTAATGAAATATCTGGTTTGAATCAAGGAGTTGCCGTTATAAGGCAGAATGAGTGGCTTGAACCAGTTTTGTGCCAGATTGATGAATATCGTAAAATCCAAAATGAGGTATCAACGACAATCAATGATACAAAGCTTTGTGATAAGGAAATTGAGAAGATATTATTTGAGCACATTACAGAAAAGAGAGCAATAGATGATATTATAGGTATTAAGGAGCGAATCATGGCTTCAGACCTTAAGACAAGTCTAAAATGCATTATTCTTGATTACATTGATGCAGAATCTGAAAGAACGCAAATTTATTATTCAAAGTTTGTATACGAGTTCCTTAACGCAGAAGAGGCTATTGATAGTAGCAATTGCTTGAATAATAATGAGAATTTAATATTTAATGTTTTGAGATCTTTAAAATATCCTATAAAAAACTGCGATTATCGCTTAAAACAAAAGATCTTATTGTTGATTTTTAAAGAGTACTTAATCAGAAAGGGAAAATCAAATGAGGTAATTAATCAATTCGTAAGAGAAAAGGAGTGATATAATGAATACTAATGAATTGAATAAGCCTGAAATAAAAGAAACAGTACTTTTAGAACAGCCAGTTCCAAATTTAATATCTAAACTTGATAAGATTGAAATTCAGTTTGAAATGAAGTTTGATATATCCGAACAGAACAAGATTCTTGAAGAAGTAAAGAATGGTGAAAGAAAACTTGAAAACTCCCAAGAAAAAGGCAATTACGGAGAAATGAGGACCGATCAAGATCTTAAAGAAAAAGGATATGATAGAATTTCTCTTGACAGAGTTACTGATTTAAATTCTGTAGGACATCAAGGTATAGACGGTGTTTACTATAAAGAAGGTGGAGAACCAGAATATATAATCGTAGATTCTAAATATGGATCAGCGCAATTAAGTGAAACTGCTGATGGCAAGCAAATGAGTGAAAAATGGATAGATAATAGGTTGGATAACGCTGTTGGAAAAGAGAAAGCTGATGAAATCAGAATGGAAAAGCTGGTAAATAGTGGAAACGTTGGTTCATTTGTTGCTCATGTGAGCGAAGATGGAATTGTCACATACGAAAGGTTAGACAGTAATGGCGATGTTAAAGAAAGGAATGTTCAGTTATGAAAAGAGCACAGTATAAAGATGAGTTATACTTTGATGAGTATATTTTTTCTCAGGAGGAACGAATAGAAAAATTTAAAAAGGTATTAGAGAGTTTAAATAAGACAGATGAAGATAAGATTAAACAATGTAAAAATTATTTAAGTGGTTTCTACTTGGATTTGATTAATGCAAAGTATTCTCTTGGGTTACAAAAGGATGTAATCAACATTGACGTGAATGAATTATTCAATTATGTATGTGAAGTTGACAGTTATAACGATATGGTCAATTATTTATCATTAGCGATTATTTTTGATATTAATCAAAAGAAAATAAAAAATATCATGCAATGCGATAAATATGATGATAAACTAATATATGAATTAAAAAGACATGTATTTAGGGAAAATAATCAGTACGAGAAGACACCATTAAAATATCCTGATCATTATAAAATTTTCTGTGATTTCATTGATAATAAAATTATGAAAAGTGAATTCATAGAATTCATGGATAATCAATGGTATGATACATGTAAGGAATGTTCATTTTATGATTCACATAAGAATGATAAACGAACATATACAGGTTATTGGTGCTGGCTTGCAGCTGCTATAATTAAAATGAAGTCAATTAAGGATATTTCTGGTATATATATTCCTACTGAGGTTATTTAATTATCTGAGCAATACAATTAAGACGCAAAAAGATATAACTATAAGGGAAGAACAAGTTTAATCGTTAGATGAATAAGTATCATATTCATTTGTATTGCTTTTTGTTATTGATTATGATATAATATATTTAATGATAACAAATGAAGAGGTGATCATCATGACAGAACTAAGAAAAGAAATCAATTACGCGGTTGCTTGCGTAAGCGAATTTGCTGACAGACATAATATGTCCCAACAGGATGCATTTCAGTATCTGTATAAATATAAAGCAATAGCTTTTCTGAAAGAAAATTACGAAATAGAACATACTCTATCACTTGATGATGCACTTGATGATTTATTTATTATTTGCCGGAATAATGGAGGAACATTATAATGCTGCTATATCATGGAAGTAATACTGACATAAAAAGTATCAGTTTAGCGATGTGCCGTCCATATAAGGATTTTGGCAGAGGATTTTATTTGACTGAACTCAAAGACCAAGCAGCAAAAATGGCGAAAAGAGTGACCAGGATATATGGAGGAAAGTCAATAGTTAATGTTTATGAGATTAACGATGGCTTTTTAAATGAACATGGTTTGAATATTCGCAAATTTGATGATACTCCTTCAGAAGAGTGGGCGAGATTTGTTATGAATAATCGTAGCCATAGTTTTACGGACTATTCAAATTCTGAATGTAATTTGGATAATAAATACGATATTGTTGTTGGACCTGTTGCAAATGATGACATGGCTATGCTATTCAGGCAGTATCAGAATGAACTAATAACATTTGAGAACCTTATAAACGGAATGACTTTTCGTAAGACAACAAATCAGTACTCTTTTCATACGGATAGGGCGCTAGCGTTGCTTAGAAAGGTTGGTGTTGAAAATGACTAAACAAGATCAACTAATGGAGTTTTGCGTACAGGATATTATCGAAAGAATTGTAAAAGAACAGAATATCGATTATGATGAAGCAATGAATCTTTTTTATTCATCTCAGACATTTGCTAAGCTTAATGACATTGAAACAGGATTATATCTTGAAAGCTCAGATTATGTGTATACGCTGTTTCAGGACGAACTTAATTTTGGGAAAATTATTCAGACAGAGATATGAAAAAAGCCTCCTTTACGGAGGCTTATAGAAAAATATCTTATACATCAATTTGTACATCAATTTTCGAGTTTTATACAGTGATATTACGTATCGTATAGTGACGAAAACGGCTATAAATGTACTGTGTGGCGTTCTATGGCACTATATGATATACAGAGGGTATAACTCATAACCCGAAGGTCGTTGGTTCAAATCCAGCCGCCGCAACCATATCAAAACGCAACGATTGATACAAAAATCGTTGCGTTTTTTATTTTGCCAAAAACGCCGAAACATCGTTGTTTCAAGAACT
>Ga0255342_1000087_pt1 | contig 164940 bp, 125 predicted proteins | sample wastewater_treat_3_FD_192416 | JGI IMG/M metagenome (GOLD analysis project Ga0255342, IMG submission 192416) | Wastewater microbial communities from Lulu Island WWTP, Vancouver, Canada - plant14 | ecosystem: Engineered > WWTP > Wastewater > Unclassified | place: Canada: Vancouver, British...
CGCGCTGCTGGCGGAGGTCGCCGAGGGAGCCAAGTACATCGACGGCGTACGCGTCGTCGAGGAGATCACCGACCGCAATCGGGAGGCCGTCGCCTGAGGCCGTTTACACACCAATTGACGAGACCTCATGCCCGGTTCACCAATGATTGTCTCGAGCTCGTTTCTTGCGACCAGCGCACCGGAAACCCAGCAGGATCCCAATCCTTCGTTGGTGGCAGCAAGCAGTATGTTCTGCACCAAGGCGCCAGTAGCCTGGATATCGGGGTAACGGCGCATTTCGTTGATCTGTTCAGCCGAGTAATCCGAGTCAGAGAGCAGCTCGAACACCGGCGCCTCGTAGGGACGACTGAAGACCGCCAGCACCAGTGGAGCATCGGCAAACACCGTCGAGAAAACCTTGATTGTCTCGAGCGTTTGTCTGTTCTTCTGCCCGGCTGCAGCAAACATCTGTTCCAGTCTGTTTTCGACCGCCTCGCGCATCCTCTGAATGGTTTCGCCATTCGTAATGACGCCGATCATCCAGGGGGTCGAATCGTTGGGGCTCGGTGCTGCCAATCCTGCCCTGAGCAGGTTTTCAATTACCGACTGGCTGATCGGCTCCCGGGTGAAGCTTCTGACACTTCGACGCGCAAATACCAGTTCGTTGAAATCCATCACGACCCTCCATGGTCAATTCCCTGCCAGGATTGTAACAGATAGGGACTCGGCGTTACCCACATGACCGTAGCGTCCGCTTGACCGGACGTCGCCCACCAATACGATCTCTCCTCGAGTTGCCTGTTCACCGTAACGCTGGTAATACCAACTCCCTTCCGAGGGTCGCATCCATCCTCGGTAAGGACCTGATAGTCGCCCCATCCAGCATGAACGCATCGGCGCCCTCCTCCCCGCGCTGGACGAGTCGGTCTGGTCGACCGTCGCGCCGGCTTTCACTCGCCTTGGGAGGCGGTCTGGACGCAGCAGGCGGGCGGCTCCCCGGGCTGATCGGCTCGACCTACTGGCCATCATCTGACTCGGGTGCAGCGACCAACTGACCGCTCCAGAGGCCACGGCCGAGGTCTTCGACGAGCACCGCGAGACGGCGGGTACCCGCCGGGAGCGTCAGCTCGCGACGCCACGGGGCCGCCTCTTCGGGAAGCGGGACGATCAGGTGCTGGGCCGCCTCCGGTCCGAAGACGAGCGAAAGGCGGAGCGGTCCGCCCTCCCGGGAGGAGAGCGGTGCCCCTGTGAGCCGCAGGCGGAGAGGCTCTGCGCCACCGACCCACTCCGCCGTCAACGGCAGGTCGCTCGGCGCCCGGCCGCCGGCAAGGAGCCGCAGCCCGCGGGCTTCTGCAAGTTGCTCGGGGCTCCCCGACTGGCGCCAGCGCGGTACCCGCAGCGGGAGGTCGCCCGCGAGCAGCCGCATCTCGAGCGCCCGCGGCCGGCCGTCGATCTGCGCCGGAGTCCGGTAGGCGACGAGGAGCCGCCGTCCGAGCCCCGCGAGCGCCGCGTCGAGCTGCGGCTCGGTCGCGACGAGGTGGCCGGCGCCCTCCCGCAGCAGCGCCCGCAGGAGCGCGGTACCCGGCTCCAGATACGGATCGAGGGCGCCGGGGGTATTGAGCCGGGAGGGCCGGCCGGCTTCGAGCGGCGCGAAATGATCGATCCCCCGGCCGCCGCGCACGAGCTGCTGCAGGCGGCCCATCTCGCTCAGCTCCTCGGCGGGCCGCTTCACCTCCTCCGCGGTGAGCCCCACCGCCACCGTCACCCAGCCAAACGCCGCGAGCGCCTGTCCGATCTCGGGGAAGGCGGCGAGCAGGCGCGGCGACGGTGCCGCGTCCTCTCCGGCCGGCGCTGGCGGGGGTGTCAGCATGAAATCGGTCAGCAGGATCAGGGCCTTGGCACCGCCCACCGAATGGGTGGCCACGCACTCGAGGAGCCGCCGGGCCCGCGCCTGCACCGCGGCGAGATCGAGCGCGGCCGGCGCCTCCTCCGGGCGGGCCCGCGCCGTGGCGGCGAGGTCAGCGAGGGCCGTGGTGATCGCCGCCGGCTGCCGCGTGCCGGCGAGCAGACGGCGCGGCTCGGGGTCGGCCACGATCAGCTCCACCTCGCCGAGCACCGCGAGCCGGCCAGCGCGCCGCGCGAGCGCGAGCGCCGAACGGGCGAGCGTCTCCCGGCCGCTCTGGCCCGTATCGACGTAGATGAGCAGGCTCCAGCTGCCGCCGTCGGGGGTGAGCGGCCGCACCGCGGTGATCTCGCGAAAGGCGCCATCCTCGAGGAGCAGGAGGGAGGAGGGGCCGAGCGCCTGCCGCTGCGACTCGGACATCCCTTCGGGCGGCTCGACCACGACCTCCGCCTCGCGCACCACGAGCTCCTCCTCGTAGCTCGGCGATGGCTCCTGGGCGGCGGCCGGCAACGTCACCGTCAGACCAAGGATCGAGACCAGAACCGGGAGCGCGCGCATCTCTCACCTCCGTTTCCGGTCTCCAATCTATACCCCCGCCGGCCGGAAGCGGGCGCGACCGGCGTGGGAGAATGCCGGCGATGACGTCCGCGCCCGCCGTGCCCGAAGCGGCTTCCCGCCCGCTCCTAGCCTCCTATCTGCCCGGCCCGGAGGGGTGCCCGCCCGACGAGGCGCTCGATCGCTTCCTCGCCTGGGCCGCCGCCGCCGGCTTCGCTCTCTACCCGGCCCAGGAGGAGGCGCTCCTCGAGCTCTGGGCCGGCCGCCACGTGGTGCTCAACACCCCCACCGGTTCGGGCAAGTCGCTCGTCGCCCTCGGCCTCCATTTCAAGGGGCTCTGCGCCGGCGAGGTCTCCTACTACACGAGCCCGATCAAGGCGCTCGCGAGCGAGAAGTTCTTCGCCCTCTGCGACGAGCTCGGCGCCGAGCGGGTGGGGATGCTCACCGGCGACGCCGCGATCAACCCGGAGGCGAAGGTCGTCTGCTGCACCGCCGAGGTGCTCGCGAACATGGCGCTGCGCACCGGCCCCGGCCTCGACGCGCCGGCGGTGGTGATGGACGAGTTCCACTACTACTCCGACGCCGAGCGGGGCTGGGCCTGGCAGGTGCCGCTGATCCTGCTGCCCCGCAGCCGCTTCCTGCTGATGTCGGCCACCCTCGGCGACATGAGCCGGATCGTCGAGCGCCTCGAGCAGCGGACCGGCACCCCGGTCGCGCGCGTCACCTCCGCCGAGCGGCCGGTGCCGCTCGACTACGAGTGGCGCGAGACGCCGCTCCAGCAGACGATCGAGTCGCTCCTCGCCGAGGGGAAGGCGCCGATCTACGTCGTCAACTTCACGCAGCGCGAGTGCGCCGAGCTCGCCCAGGGTCTCACCAGCATCCAGATCGCGACCCGGGAGGAGCGGGAGCGGATCCGGGAGGCGATGGCCGAGGTGCGCCTCGACACCCCGTACGGCAAGGAGTTCCGCCGCTTCCTCTCCTTCGGCATCGGCGTCCATCACGCCGGCCTCCTGCCGAAGTACCGGCTGCTCGTCGAGCAGCTCGCCCAGCAGGGGCTGCTGCGGGTGATCGCCGGCACCGACACCCTCGGCGTCGGGGTGAACATCCCGATCCGCACCGTTCTCTTCACCAGGCTCGCGAAGTTCGACGGCCGGAAGATCGTCCTCCTCTCGGTACGAGACTTCCAGCAGATCGCGGGGCGCGCCGGGCGGAAAGGGTTCGACACCCGGGGGAGCGTGGTGGCGCAGGCGCCGGAGGAGGTCATCGCGCGGCGGATCGCGCAGCAGAAAGGAAAGCGCCCCCGGCCGTCCCGCTCCGCCGAGAAGGGGGAGGTCTCCTGGACGGAGGAGACGTTCCAGCGTCTGATCACGCGGCCGCCGGAGACGCTCCGCTCCCGCTTCCGGATCACCCACGGGATGGTCCTCAACCTGCTGCAGCGCGACGCGGAGGAGAACGACCCGACGCGGCGCAACTTCACCTCGCTGCGCGAGCTCGTCGCCCTCTGCCACGAGGACGACGCGAGCAAGCGGCGGCTTCTCGCCTTCGCCGCCTCCCTGGTCCGCTCGCTCGCCCGGGCCGGGGTGCTCGAGATGGAGCGCGACCGCACGAGCCCCTACTACTGGGTCGTCGTGGCCGCCGACCTGCAGTGGGACTTCTCCCTCTTCCACGCCCTCTCGCTCTTCCTCGTCGAGACCCTCACCCATCTCGAACCGGAGAGCGAGGCGTACCCGCTCGATCTCCTCTCGCTCGTCGAGGCGATCCTCGAGAACCCGGAGATCGTGCTGCGCAAGCAGGTCGACCGGCTCAAGGGGGAGCTCGTCGCCGAGCTCAAGGCGCAGGGGCTCTCGTACGAGGAGCGGATGGAGCGTCTCGCCGAGGTGACCCACCCGCAGCCGCTCGCCGACTTCCTCCACGGGCAGTTCGCCCGCTTCCGGCGCTCGCACCCGTGGGTGGGCGGCAACGACGTCGCGCCGAAGTCGATCGGCCGCGAGATGCTCGAGTCGTACTGGGGCTTCTCCGACTACGTGAAGCAGCACGGCCTCCAGCGCAGCGAAGGGGTGCTGCTGCGCTACCTGTCGCAGCTCTACAAGACCCTCGACCTGAACGTGCCCGCATGGGCCAAGACCGCGCCGGTCTGGGACGCCCTCTCCTACTTCCGCACCCTCGTCCAGGTCACCGACTCGAGCCTCCTCGAGGAGTGGGAGAGCCTCCTCCACCCCGAGCTCGCGCGCACCCGCGGCCGGGAGCGGGAGCGGGCGGTCGAGGCGCTCTGGATCCGCGAGCTCGTCGAGAGCGCCCCGGCGTTCGCCGCCCGCGTCCGCGCCGAGATGCACCTGCTCCTGCGCGCGCTCTCCCTCGGCGACTGGGAGGAGGCGGCGAGCCGCGTGCGGCAGGATCCGGACGACCCGTGGGACGCCGACCGCCTCGCCAACGCGCTCCTCCCCTACCTCGCCGACTACGGGAGCCTGCCGTTCACCCCGGCCGCGCGGCGCCACGACCTGACCCGGATCGAACGGCTCTCCGAACGCCGCTGGCGAATCCGCCAGACCCTCCTCGATCCCCGCGAGGATGGCTTCTGGTCGATCGAAGCCGAGGTCGACCTCACCTCCCCCCACGCCGTCGACGGCCCCCTCCTCCGGCTCACGGCGATCACCGGCTGAGCGGGGCATCCCGAAGACGAAGAAGGGGGAGAGGCCGCCGGGCCGTCTCCCCCTCGGACCGGGACGCTCCGTCCGGCGCGTCCGGCCGGTTTTCAGCTCGCTTCCTTGACCGCCTGGATGATCTCGTTGATCGCCTTCTTGCCGTCGGAGAAGAACATCTGGCAGTTCGCGGCGGCGAAGAGAGGGTTGGGGATCCCCGCGAAGCCGGGCGACAGGCTCCGCTTGATCATGATCACGTTGCGGGCGCGGCTGACGTCGATGATCGGCATTCCGGCGATCGGGCTCTTCGGGTCGGTGATCGCCACCGGGTTGACGACGTCGTTGGCGCCGAGGACGATCGCCACGTCCACCTGCTCCATCTCGGCGTTCACGTCATCCATCTCGCGCAGCTTCTCGTAGGCCACGTTCGCCTCGGCGAGGAGCACGTTCATGTGCCCGGGCATCCGGCCGGCCACCGGATGGATCGCGAACTCGACCTGGCTGCCGCGCTGCTCGAGCAGCGCCGCGAGCGCCTGGACCGCGTGCTGCGCCTGCGCCACCGCCATGCCGTAGCCGGGGACGATGATCACCCGCTGCGCGCCGTCGAGGGTCATCGCGATCTCCTCCGGCGAGGTCGCCTTGACCGTCCGGTAGACCTCGTCGGCGTCGGGCGTGTCGCTCGTCGGCCCGAGGGTGCCGAAGAGGACGTTCGCGAGCGAGCGGTTCATCGCCTTGCACATGATCCGGGTGAGGATGATCCCCGAAGCCCCGACCAGCGAGCCGGCGACGATCAGCACGTTGTTGTTGATCACGAACCCCGTCGCCGCGCCGGCGAGGCCGGAGTAGGAGTTGAGCAGCGCGATCGTCACCGGCATGTCGGCGCCGCCGATCGAGATCGTCAGCAGCACGCCGAGCAGCGAGGAGACCGCGGCGAGCAGCCAGAAGAGAGCGCCGTTTTCCGGCTGCACCACCAGCATCGCGCCGAGCGCGAGGCTCGCCGCCGCGGCGGCCCACTTGAGCGCGTCCATGCCGGGGAAGCGGCTGCGGCGCAGCAGCAGGAGGCCGCCGACCGCAGCGAAGCAGAGGAAGGTGCCCCAGACGAGCGGCGCCGCCCCTTCCGGGAGCCCGCCACCGCCGAAAGTCGCCACCAGCGCATAGGCGAGGCCGCCGAGCGCGGTCACCGCGGCGAAACCGTACTTGATCGCGCTCTGCCACGGTTTGAGATCCCACTTCACGGCGAGGAACTCGGCGAGCTTGCCGAAGGCCACGTAGCTGCCGAAGAAGGTCACCGCGCCGATGATCGCCGAGGCCGCGGTCGCCACCCGCTCCTGCATGCCGAACGGGGTGCCCGCGGCGAGCGCCCGCTGGGCCATCACCAGCGCGGCCCCGGCCACCAGCACCGAGGCGCCGCCGCCGAAGCCGTTGAGGATGCCGACCATCTCCGGCATCGCCGTCATCTTCACCCGCGTCGCCATGACCACGCCGATGACGGTCCCGATCACGGCGCCGGTCAGGATGTACTGCCAGGTCATCGGTTCGCCGGCGAGCGTGGCGACGATGGCGATCGCCATGCCGAAGACGCCGGCCCAGTTGCCGCGCACCGCGGTGCGCGGGTGCGACATCCACTTCAGATCGAAGATGAAGAGAACGGCCGCCAGCAGATAGGCGAGGTCGCGCAGATCCTGAGTGAGCATCGCCGTTCCCTCAGCGCTTCCGGCGGAACATGCCGAGCATGCGGTGGGTGACGAGGTAGCCGCCGACGACGTTGATCGTGGCGAAGACGACCGCCACCCCGGCGAGGAGATGGACGATCCGCGGCGTGTCCGGCTGCCCGGCGAGGATCAGGGCGCCGACGATCGTGATCCCGGAGATCGCGTTCGAACCCGACATCAGGGGGGTGTGGAGGGTCGAGGGGACCTTCGAGATCACCTCGAACCCGATGAACACCGCCAGGACGAAGACGGTGAACGCTGCGACGAAGGTACCCATGTTCCCTCCGGCTTCTACAGGAAGATGGCGGTACGGCTCGAGCCGCTCCGGCCGCACGGCAACGGCGGGGCCGAGGCGGCCGGCAAGCCCGGATTCCCGCCGAGGCTACCACCGATGCCGCGCCGCCCGCGACCCTCCACGGGGCCTACCCGAACGGGTGAGGCGGTTCCCGAGAAGCGCGCCTCAGCCGATCCAGACGGTCTTCGCGTTGACGAACTCCCGCAAGCCGAACGCCGCGAGCTCGCGCCCGAAGCCGGAGCGCTTGATGCCGCCGAACGGCAGCCGGGGATCGCTCTTCACGAGCCCGTTGAAAAAGACGGAGCCTGCGTCGATCTCGGCAGCGAGCCGCTCCTGCTCGACTGGGTCGGTGGTGAAGGCCGCGGCGCCGAGCCCGAAGTCGGTGGCGTTGGCGAGCGCGATCGCCTCGTCGAGCGAATCGACCCGGAAGAGCGGGGCGACCGGCCCGAAGAGCTCCTCCCGGGCGGCCGGAGCGTCGGGCGGGACCTCGGCGAGCACCGTCGGCGGGTAGAAGCAGCCCGGCCCGGCCGGCACGCTCCCGCCGAGCAGGAGCCGGGCTCCGGCGGCGACGCTCCGCTCCACCTGGGCGTGGAGCTCGGCGCGGATCGCCGGCGTGGCGAGGGGACCCAGGTCGGTCTCGGAGGCGAGCGGATCGCCCATCCGGAGGGCGCCCATGGCGGCCACGAAACGGGCCGTGAACGGCTCGTAGACGTCGCGATGGACCAGGAACCGCTTGGCGGCAATGCACGACTGGCCGTTGTTGAGCACCCGGGCGGTGACCGCCGTGGCGACGGCCCGGTCGAGGTCGGCGCTCGGCAGGACGAGGAACGGATCGCTCCCGCCGAGCTCGAGGACGACCTTCTTGAGGCTCTCGCCGGCGGCGCGGGCGACGCTGGCCCCGGCCGGCTCCGAGCCGGTGAGCGTCGCGGCGGCGATTCGCGGGTCGGCGAGCAGCGGCGCCACCCGCGCCCCGCCGACGAGCAGCGCTCCGAAGAGTCCCGGCGGAGCCCCGGCGTCGCGCCAGATCGCCTCGATCGCGAGCGCGCACTGCGGAACGTTCGAGGCGTGCTTGAGCAGCGCGGCGTTGCCCGCCGCGAGCGCCGGGGCGGCGAAGCGGAAGACCTGCCAGTAGGGGAAGTTCCAGGGCATGACCGCGAGCACCACCCCGAGCGGATCGAGGCGGACGAACGAACGGCGGGCGTCGGTCGCCACCTTCTCGGCGGCGAGCATCCCCGCCGCCTCGGCGGCGTAGTGACGGCAGACCCAGGCGCACTTCTCCACCTCGGCCCGGGCGGCGGCGAGCGTCTTGCCCATTTCCAGGGTGGCGAGCCGGGCGAGGGCCTCACGCCGTTCGTCGAGCAGCTCCGCGGCCCGGGCGACGAGCGCGGTCCGCTCGGCGACCGGCGTCCGGCGCCAGCCGGCAGCAGCAGCCGCGGCCGCGGCCAGCCGCGCCTCGACCTCGGCGTCGTCGTGCGGGGTGAAGGTGGCAAGGGTCTCGCCCGTGGCGGGGTTGACGGATGCGATCGTCATGTCCGGCCTCCTGCCCGGAAGGTAGCACGGGAGCGAGCCGGGAAGCCCGGGGGGACCGATCACTTGCTTTTTGATTTCGAAATGATATCATCCCCCCTAGAAAGGAGATCTCGCCATGCTGCGTGAACGGTCCACCTTCTCCCTCCCCGGCCTCCTCACCTTCCCGCTCCTGCTCGTCGCGATCGCTCTCTTCGTGCGGCAGTTCTCGCGGGCCGCCACGAGCGGTGCCGCCGGCTCGGCGCTCTTCAGCATCGTCGCCGCCGCCATCGCCTTCTTCCTCCTCTTCGGACATTTCCGGGTCGAGCCGAACCAGGGGAAGGTCCTCCTGCTCTTCGGCGACTACAAGGGCACCGTCCGGCGGCCCGGCCTGCGCTGGGCGAACCCGTTCTTCTCGAAGCGCGCCCTCTCGCTGCGGGTCCGCAACTTCGAGACCGAGCGGCTGAAGGTCAACGACCACGACGGCAACCCGATCGAGATCGCGACGGTGGTCGTCTGGCAGGTCGTCGACACCGCCGAGGCGGCGTTCCAGGTCGACAACTATGAGGATTTCGTCGAAGTCCAGAGCGAGGCGGCGCTGCGCAACCTCGCGACCCGCTACGCCTACGACAGCCACGCCGGGGAGGAGGTCATGTCGCTGCGCGGCAACACCGGCGAGGTGGCCGCGCACCTGCGCGAGGAGATCCAGGAGCGGCTCGAGCAGGCCGGAGTGCGGGTGATCGAGGCGCGGATCAGCCATCTCGCCTACGCCCCGGAGATCGCCCAGGCGATGCTCCAGCGCCAGCAGGCGAGCGCGATCATCGCGGCACGCCAGCGGATCGTCGACGGCGCGGTGGGGATGGTCGAGATGGCGCTCGACAAGCTCTCGGAGAAGAACGTCGTCCGGCTCGACGAGGAGCGGAAGGCGGCAATGGTCTCCAACCTGCTCGTCGTCCTCTGCAGCGACCGGGCGGCGAGCCCGGTGGTCAACGCCGGTTCGCTCTACACGGGCTGACGCGAGGGATGGCGGAGCGCAAGGCGTTCCTGCTGCGGCTCGATCCGCGGATCCACGACGCCCTCCAGCGCTGGGCCGCGGACGAGCTGCGGAGCGTGAACGCCCAGATCGAGTTCCTGCTGCGCCGGGCGCTTACCGAACGGGGGCGGCTGCGGCAGACGGACGAAGAGGACGATCGCCGGACGCCGGCGCGGCCCGGCGCCGAAGGGAGGGGAGATGGCTGAACCGCGTTGCGCCAAGTGCGGCGCCAAGACCGAGGAGGGGTTCCTGCTCGTCCGCCATAACCCGCGAGGCCACGGTCTCGCCACGGCGGTCGACACCTGGGTGGAGGGCCCGGTGAAGTACGGCTTTTTTGGCCTGGTCCTGCGGAAGCGCCGCCGGTACACGGTGACGCTGCGCCGCTGCACCCGCTGCGGTTACGTCGAGACCTGGGCGACCGACCCGGTCTCCTGAAGGGCGCTCCCGGTCGCGGGGCGAATCGCATCGTTCCCTACCGGAACGGGTAGGTTCCCCCTCCCGCGACGGGTCTAGACTCTTTTCATGACCAAGATCACGAAAGAGATGGCGCTCGCCTATCACGCGAGCGAACCGAAAGGCAAAGTCTCCGTCGTCCCCACCAAGGCCACCGCCACCCAGGTCGACCTCTCTCTCGCCTACACCCCCGGCGTCGCCGAGCCGTGCCTCGAGATCGCCCGGGATCCCCTCCTCGCCTACGAGTACACCTCGAAGGGAAACCTCGTCGCGGTGATCAGCAACGGCACCGCGGTGCTCGGCCTCGGCGACATCGGCGCCATCGCCGGCAAGCCGGTGATGGAGGGCAAGGGCGTCCTCTTCAAGCGGTTCGCGGGGATCGACGTCTTCGACATCGAGCTCGACACCCACGACCCGGAGGAGATCATCCGCACGGTGAAGCTCCTCGAGCCGACCTTCGGCGGCATCAACCTCGAGGACATCAAGGCGCCGGAGTGCTTCGAGATCGAGCAGCGGCTCAAGAAGATGATGGCGATCCCGGTCTTCCACGACGACCAGCACGGAACCGCGATCATCTCCGGCGCCGCGCTCCTCAACGCCTGCGAGCTCGCCGGCAAGAAGATCGACGAGCTCAAGGTCGTCTTCCTCGGCGCCGGCGCCGCGGCCTTCGGCTGCGTCTGGCTCTATCTCCTCCTCGGGGTGAAGAAGGAGAACATCGTCCTCTGCGATCGCCGGGGCGTCATCTACAAGGGACGGGAAGGGGACAAGGACCGCTACAAGATCGAATACGCAGCCGAGACCGAGGCGCGCACCATCGCCGACGCGCTGCGCGGCGCCGACGTCCTCGTCGGCCTCTCCGGGCCGAACCTCGTCACCGCCGAGATGCTCCGCTCGATGGCCGCGAACCCGATCGTCTTCGCGATGGCCAACCCGGTGCCGGAGATCTCCTACGACGACGCGATGGCCGCCCGCCCCGACGTGATCATGGCCACCGGGCGCAGCGACTACCCGAACCAGGTCAACAACGTGCTCGGCTTCCCGTTCATCTTCCGCGGGGCGCTCGACGTGCGCGCCACCGACATCAACGACGAGATGAAGCTGGCCGCCGCGCAGGCGCTCGCCGCCCTCGCCCGCGAGGACGTCCCCGACTCCGTGCTCAAGGCGTACGGCCTGACGAGCCTCCGCTTCGGGCGCGACTACCTGATCCCGAAGCCGTTCGACTACCGGGTGCTGCTCACCGTCGCCCCGGCGGTCGCCGAGGCGGCGATGCGCACCGGCGTCGCCCGGCAGCCGATCGCCAGCCGCGAGGAGTACATCCGGCAGCTCGAGCACCTGATCTCCCGGCGCATGGAGCTGATGCAGCGCCTCGTCGACCGGGCGAAGCAATCGCCGAAGCGGATCGTCTTCCCCGAGGGGGATCAGGAGAAGATCGTCCGCGCCGCGAAGATCCTGGTCGACCAGGAGGTGGCGCACCCGGTGCTCCTCGCCCGCTACGACGAGGTCCACACCCGCCTCGCCGAGCTCGGGGTCCCCGAGGGCAGCGTCACGGTCATCCGCCCGACGACCTTCCCCGACCGGGAGCGGTACGCCCAGGCGCTGCACGAACGGCGGCGCCGCGAGGGCCTCACCCTGGAGGACGCCCGCGAGCAGCTGCGCCAGCCCAACACCTTCGGCGCCACGATGGTCGCGCTCGGGGAGGCCGACGGGCTCGTCTCCGGCCTGACCGGCGAGTACTCGGACACGATCCGGCCGGCGCTGCAGGCGGTCGGTACCGCCAAGGGAGTGAAGCGGGTCTGCGGCTGCTACATCCTCGTGCTCAAGGACCGCCTCTTCTTCCTCGCCGACACCACGGTCAACATCGATCCCGACGCCGAGACGCTGGCCGACATCGCGCTGCTCACCGCCCGGTTCGCCCGCCGGTTCGACATCGTGCCGCGGGTGGCGATGCTCTCCTTCTCCAACTTCGGCGCCCACAAGCATCCGTCGGCCGTCAAGATGCGCCGGGCCACCGAGATCCTCCACCGCGACCATCCCGATCTGATCGCCGACGGCGAGATGCAGGCCGACACCGCGGTCGTCGAGTCGATCCTGCGCGGTACCTACCCCTGGTCGCGTCTCGATCAGCCCGCCAACATCCTCGTCTTCCCGGAGCTGCAGTCGGCCAACATCGCCTACAAGCTGATCTGGCGCCTGGCCGACGCCGAAGCGATCGGTCCGGTGCTGCTCGGCATGGGCCGGCCGGTCCACGTGCTGCAGCGCGGCGTGGAGGTCTCCGACATCGTCAACATGGCGACCCTCTGCGTCCTCGACGCCCAGGTGCTCGAGCGGAGCCGCCTCCAGGGCTGACGGTCCCACCCCATTCGGACTGCTGGTAGACTCCTCCCAGCAGCCCGGCACGGGTGTTGCTTTGTCTCGTATCCCGTCGCCGTCCGGACGAACCGGACGGCGACGGCAGCGAGCAGGCCAAACGACGAACGACGACCCGGAAGGGTCCCACGGAGGTAGGAGATGAGAAGGCTGGCTATCCTCGGACTCGGCATCCTGCTGCTCGGCGCGACGGTTGCGACCGTCGCCTCGGCCCAGAGCACGAAGCCGCGCATCGCGGTGCTCGAGTTCAAGAACAAGGCGGACAACCAGTGGTGGTACCACGGTGGCGCGGCAGCGATGCAGGACGTCTTCGTCACCGAGCTGGTCAAGAGCGGCAAGTTCCGCGTCATCGACCGCGAACAGCTGGCCGCTCTGATGCAGGAGAAGAACCTCTCGCTCGCCGGCGACATCGACCCGGCCACCGCCATCAAGGCCGGCAAGCTGCTCGGCTGTCAGTACTTCCTCACCGGCGCGGTGACCGAGTACGGAATGGAGGGGACGAACGTCGACACCCCCTGGGTGCGCGGGATCCCCAGCGTGTCGGTGGGCAAGAAGAAGTTCACCGCGGCCGCCAACGCCCGCATCATCGACACCACCACCGGTGAGATCGTCTGGGCCGACGAGGCCCGGGGTGAAGAGGGATCCGCCAAGGTGCGAGTCGGCGGGTTCGGCGGCGGCGTGGACGACCAGCGGATGTTCGACAAGGTGATGAAGCCGATCATCCAGCAGCTGGTCGCCAGCATCAAGAACGCCGACATCTGAGGCGTTTCCGCCCGCGCCGCTCCCACGTCCGGAGCGACACCAGAAAAACGAGGGCCGGGACAACCACCCCGGCCCTCTTCATATCCGCCCGCCCGTCAGGCGGCGTCCCGGCGGCGCCTCAGCGCAGCTTGAAGACCACCTTCATATCGGTCCACATCCTGCCCGGGACGCCATCCTTCGTCGCCGGTGCGAAGACGGTCGCCTTGGCCGCAGCGATCGCTGCCTCGTCGAACCCGAGACCAGCCTTCTCCGGCACCGTCGCATCGATCACCTGGCCGCGCTCGTCGACCAGCACGCGCACCGTCACCACGGCCTCGCGACTCATCCGCTTGGCCGCCGGCGGATAGACGGCCTGTGCAGAACGGGTCACGCGGGGCGCCACGACTCCCGGACCGGCGGTCAGGATCCCGCCACCGCCACGCGCCGGCGCCGCGGGGGCCGGGGTGGGTGCCACGACCGGCGCGGCGGCCGTGGGCGCCGGAGTCGGGGCGGCCGTGGGCGCCGGGGCCGGGGTTGCAGCCGTTGCCGCCGCCGGGGTCACCGGGGTGACCGGGGTCGGGGTGACGGCCGGCGGCGCGGCCGGCTCCACCGGGGCCGGAGCCGCGGGGGTCGCCGCCGCGACCGGCGCGGGGGCCGAAGCCGGGGGGCTGGGAGCTGCCGCGGCAGCGCGGGCCTTCTGCGCCTCCTCCAGTTGCCGCTGGAGCGCCTTGATCTCGTCGGCCTGCTTGTCCGAGGCCGCCTTGAGACCCTCCTGCATCTGGATGCGCTGCTGCTCGAGCGCCTGATCGAGCAGCTCCTGGATCTGCTCCGGAGTCATCCCCGGAGCCGCCGGTTCCGCCGCCACGGGAACCTCTGGCGGCGTCGTGGTGCCACCCCGCCCGAGGAGGAAGAAACCACCGAGGGCGAGGAGCACCACGGCGGCCGCGACCCCGCCGATCAGACCGATCGGGAGCGGCTTCTTCGCCGCCCCCCCCGCGGGAAGGCCGTACTCCTCCTCGAGCGACCGCGCCGGCGCCGGCGGCGCTGCCGCCGGGACGGCGGGCACCGGCGTGGGAGCGGCGACCGGCCGCAGCTCCTCGGGCGTGACCCGGATCGTCTTCTCCGATTCGATCTCCTGGCTCTCCCGGTCGATCTCCTCGCGGAAGAGCGAATGCATGTAGAAGGCGAGGTTGAAGGTGGTCGGGTTGTAGTGGCCGTCGGCCATCAGGCCCGAGATCGCCTTGTGCCAGGCGGCCGCGTCGGGGAGGCGCTGATCGCGCGGCGCCAGGCTCTGCTGGAGGAGGTCGGCGAGCGGCGGCGGCAGCGGCGTACCCTCCACCGCCAGCGTCGCCTGGCCGAGCAGAGCGCCCGCCCCCTGCGGGCCGGCGGCGAACCGCTCGCCGGTGAGCAGCTCGTAGAGCAGCACCCCGAGGCTGTAGACGTCGTCGGCCTTGTGCGGGGGCTGCCCGGCGAGCGTCTCGGGCGGCAGGTAGCGGGCGAAAGCGTCCTTGAGGAGGGGATGTCCCGCCGAGCTCCGCAGGCCCCCCGCCACCTCGAAGCCGAGCAGCCGCGTCTCTCCCTCGTTGGAGACCATGATCAGGTGCGGCACGAGGAAGCCGTGCAGCACCCGCCCGCTCTGGGTCCGGGTCTCGTAGGCCACCGCGAGCCCCATCGCGGTGCGCTCCGCGATCAGCAGCCCGTGATCGAAGGAGATCGGGCTGTTCCGTTTGCGCGCCTGATCGATCAGGGCTCCGAGATGGCGGCCGGAGATGTAGTCGTAGGCGACGAACGGAACCCGGCCGACCTGCCCGAGATCGACGCAGAGCCCCAGATTCGGGCTGCGCAGCGCCTGCGCGAGCGCCCCCTGAGCCTCGAGATGGTCGGCGAGGCGGCCACCGTCGACTCCCTGGCCGTTGAAGACGCGCAACAGCAGGACCCGCTCGAGCCCGCTCTTGCCCACCTTGCCAGCCCGGAAGGTCTCCCCGAGCGCATCTTCCCCGAGCTTCTTCAGCAACAGATAGCTGCCGAACTGCTCCCTCGTGTTCATCCTCTCCTCCTCCAGGCTGCCGATCGCGGGCCTCTCTCGCCACGCGGGCCTTGCGGGGTCGGGATCACCTGCGGCCTGAATACGGCCGCCCGCCCGGCTCTGCAAACTATCTCACACCGCCCCGGGCGGCGCGCGCCTCTTCCCGCTCCCGGCGCCACCGCTCCCGCCAGTACTGCCGCTGCCAGCGCTCCACCGCCCGGGAGTGCTCGGCGAGCGTGCGGGAGAAGACGTGGGAGCCGTCGTTCCGGCTCACGAAATAGAGAGCGTCGGTCGCCGCCGGCCGCATCGCCGCCTGCAGGCTCCCGAGCCCCGGCGAGCAGATCGGGGTCGGAGGGAGGCCCGGACGCCGGTAGGTGTTGTACGGGGCGTCCTCGGTCAGGTGATGGCGCTTCAGGTTCCCGTCCCAGGTGCCGGCGAGCTTCAGGCCGTAGATGATCGTCGGATCGGCGCCGAGCGTCATCCCGATCCGCAGCCGGTTGGCGTAGACACCGGCGATGAGCGGCCGCTCCTCGTCGAGCCGGGCCTCCTTCTCCACGAGGCTCGCCAGCGTCACGAGGGTGCGCAGCGGCGGGGGCTCGGCCGGCGCCAGGGGTTCGACGTCCGCGGCGAAACGACGGCGGAAGTTGCCGACCATCTCCGCGGCCACCGCCTCGGCTCCCGGAGCACGGGGAAAGTGGTAGGTATCGGGGAAGAGGTACCCCTCGAGGTTCGTGGCCTCCGGGTCGAGATCGGCCACCAGTCCGGGCCGGGAGAAGGCCGCGAGGAGCTCTTCGCTCCCGGCGACCCCGGCCGTGGCGAGCGCCTCGGCGGTCTCGGTGAGGGTGAGTCCCTCGACCACCGTGACCCGGTGGAGGGCGACCTCGCCGCGCTGCAGCTTGGCGAGGATGTCGAGAGGCGCGGCCGGCCCGGCGAAGCGGTACTCCCCCGCATGGAGGGGGGGATCGCCGAGACGGTGGACCAGCCAGAGCCGCACCCAGCGCGTCTCGGGCAGGACGCCGGTGGCGGCGAGTCGCGAAAGGATCGCACTCCCGCTCGATCCCGGCGGGATCGTGACGTAGATCTCCTCGCCCGCGAACCCCTGATACGGGGTCGTGAGGAGACGCCAGCCGCGCCAGAAGGCGTACCCTCCGACACCGCCGCCCACGAGCAGCGTCATGAGGACGATCCAGAGGCTCCAGCGCAGGGCTCTCTTCATCTCTCCGCGACCAGGCCCCGGGAGATCGCCTCCTCGAGCAGGATCTGCGCCGCCAGGGCATCGATCGGCACTTCCGGCCGCCGCCCGGAACGAGGCATCTGCTTCACGCGCGCGAGCGCCTCGACGGTGGTGAGCGTCTCCTCCACGAAACGGCAGGGCAGCCGGCAGGCGCGGGCGAGGCGTTCGCCGAAACGCCGGGCCCGCTCGGCGGCCGGGCCGCTCTCTCCCGCGGGAGTGCGCGGCTCGCCGACGATCAGCAGGCCGACCGTCTCGCGCTCGACGAGCTCCCGGAGCCGGGCGATCGCCTCCCGGTCGCTCTGGCGTTCGACGACGCCGAGCGGCAGCGCCAGCCGCCGGTCCGGGTCGCTGATCGCGAGCCCGATGCGGCGTTCGCCGAAGTCGATAGCGAGCACCGGACGGCGTGCGGAAGCGGCGTCCGGCGCGGATCCCTGTGCTAGCATCGGCACCCTCCCGCTGACCCGTGCACGAGCGCCCGCGGTCGGTATCGCTCCAGTCTCCGGAGGCCTCTGCCATGCATGATGTCGTCATTCTAAGCGCGGCGCGAACCCCGATCGGGAGCTTCCAGGGGAGCCTGCGCGACGTCCCCGCCCCCGAGCTCGGGGCGACGGCCCTGCGCGGGGCGTTCACCCGGGCCGGCATCAAGCCCGCGGCCGTCGACCAGGTCTACCTGGGCGTGGTCCTCACCGCCGGGCAGGGGCAGGCGCCGGCGCGGCAGGCGACGCTCGCCGCCGGCTGCCCGCCGGCCACCGGGGCGATCACCATCCAGAAGGTCTGCGGCTCGGGGATGCAGGCGGTGATGAGCGCCGCCAACGACCTGCGCGCCGGCGATCACGAGCTCGTCGCCGCCGGCGGCATGGAGAGCATGAGCCGGGCGCCCTACCTCGTGCCGGGGGCGCGGGACGGCCTGCGGCTCGGCCATGGCAAGCTGCTCGACTCGCTGATCTTCGACGGGCTCTGGGACCCGTACGACGACGTCCACATGGGCAACTGCGCCGAGCTCTGCGCCCGCGAGTACCGCTTCTCGCGGGAGGAGCAGGATGCCTTCGCGCGGGAGAGCTACCGCCGCGCCCGCGAAGCCCAGGAGAGCGGCCGCACCGCCACCGAGATCGTCCCCGTCGAGGTGAAAGGGCGGAAGGGGACGGTGAGCGTCGACCGCGACGAGGAGCCGTTCCGCTCCGATCTGGAGAAGATGGGGTCGCTGCGCCCCGCCTTCGACAAGGAGGGAACGGTCACCGCCGCCAACGCCAGCAAGCTCAACGACGGCGCGGCGGCGCTCGTGCTGACCACCGCCGAGCACGCGGCCCGGCTCGGCAAGCGGCCGCTCGCCCGCCTCGTGGCGCAGGCCTCGGCGGCGCAGGAACCCGCCTGGTTCACCACCGCGCCGGTGGCGGCGATCCGCAAGGCGCTCGCCCGCGCCCGCCTCGCGGTCGACGAGATCGATCTCTTCGAGATCAACGAGGCGTTCGCGGTCGTGGCCCTGGCCTGCCAGCGCGATCTCGCGATCCCCGCGGAGAAGCTCAACGTGCGCGGGGGGGCGGTGGCCCTCGGCCATCCGATCGGCGCCTCCGGGGCGCGAATCCTCGTGACCCTCCTCGCGGCGATGGCCGAGCGCGAGGCCCGCTTCGGTTGCGCCGCCCTCTGCATCGGCGGCGGCGAGGCGACGGCCATGGTGCTCGAGCGGCTGCCGGAGCCGTAGCGCCCGGTGTCAGCCTTCGCGCCGCGCCCGTCCGCCCGCCGCGCCTGCGGCCTGATCCTGCGCGCGAGCTGGGCGCTCCTCCTCGCCGCCTCCCTCGTCACGGCGGCGGCCGCGGAACCGCCGGTCATCGAGCCGCCGGCGGCGGCCGCCGAGACCCCACCGGCGGCACCGCCGCCGCCCCGGGTCGAGTTCGAGCTCCACCTTCCGGACGTCCAGGGGGGCGGCACCGTAAAGGGGTTCGCCGAGAGCCTCGAGACCGACGGCCCCGACCGCACCGTGCTCTCCGGCACGGTCGAGCTCCGCTTCCAGGACATCGTGCTCAAGGCCGAGCGCGTGGTCTACGTCCGCAGCGAGGAGCGCGTGTACGCCGAGGGCGCGATCGTGCTCGATCAGGGGCCCCGGCGCCTCACCGGCCGCACCCTCGCGCTCCACCTGCCGACGAAGACCGGCACGTTGACCGCGGCCACGGCGGCGCTCGATCCCGACATCTACTTCACCGGAGAGGAGATCGAGAAGACCGGCGAACGCACGTTCGAGGTGCGCGACGGCGTCCTCACCTCCTGCGTGGGCGATCCCACCCCGGACTGGAGCTTCCATCTCACGAGCGCCCGGGTCGAGCTGGAGGGCTACGCCCACCTCCGGAACGTCTCGGTCTGGACCAAGAAGCTGCCGGTCTTCTACTTCCCCTATCTGCTCTACCCCGCGAAGACCGACCGCGCCTCGGGCCTGCTCGTGCCGAACCTCGGCTACTCGAAACGGCGCGGGGCCTACGTCGGCCTCGCCTACTTCCAGACCCTCGGCCCGTCATGGGACACCACGGTCCACTACGACTGGTACGGCGAGGGCTATCACGGCCTCGGCAACGAGCTGCGCTACCACCCTGCCGAGGGCACGCACGGGCGCTCGGAGCTCTACTTCATCCAGGACCCGATCGCCGACGACTGGCGCTGGAAGGCCTCCTGGGACCATCTCTCCGAGAAGCTCCCCTTCGGCCTGCGTGGGGTGGTGAGCCTGCGGGACTTCTCCGACTTCGACTTCTTCCGCGACTTCGAGCGCGGCGCGAACCTCGCCACGGTGCGCCGGATCCCCTCGGTCGCCTACGTCGCCGGCGCCTGGGGGCAGCACGCCCTCACCATCCAGGCCGACCGGCTGCAGACGTTCATCACCCAAGACCTGATCCTCGATCAGCGCCGTCTGCCCGAGGCGATCTACACGCTCAACAAGCGCAAGCTCGGCCGCACCCCGCTCTATCTCAGCCTCGACAGCTCGGTCGGCTTCCTCAGCAACGACCGCGGCGCCGGCACCGACGCGAGCTACGGCCGGGGGACCCTCGACCCGACGCTCACGCTGCCGCTGCGGGCCTTCCCCTGGCTGAACGTCTCGCTCGCCGCCGCCGGCAGCTTCCGCTGGTGGGGCGACAGCGTCGCGACCTTCCGCGCCGCCCGCGGCGAGAAACCGGCCGGCTACTACTGCGGCGATCGCCTGGTCAGCCCCGGCGCCTACTGCGGGGAGGGGTTCACCCGCACCGTACCCTCGGGCACCGCGGAGATCGTCGGCCCGGTCCTCACCCGGATCTTCGACGCCGAGATCGGTGGCTTTTCGAAGTTCAAGCACATCATCGAGCCGCGCTGGGGCTGGACGTACGTCGGGGAATCGGACGACAGCAACCGCATCCCGCTCTTCGACGAGCGTGACCGTTCCTACGCAGGCTCGAATCTCGGCGAGGTGGCCCTCGTCAACCGCCTGCTCGCCAAACCCTCCGATCCGGAGGCGGGCGGGGCGCGTGAGATCCTCTCCTTCGAGCTCTCCCAGGCGTTCGCGCTCGACGACCAGGCGCTCCAGAGCTCGTACGACGGCAGCCAGAGCAGTCGCAAGAGCGCCCTCTACGCCACCCTCCGGCTCAACCCCGCCGAGGCGTTCTCGCTCCAGGCGCAGGCGCAGTACAGCACGCTCTTCTCCGGCCTCGAGGCGACCCAGCTCTCGGCCACCCTGGCCCTCCCCCGCGCCCGCGTCGGCCTCGCCTGGTACACCCGCTATCGCGCGGAGCTCGGCGAGACCAGCTCCGACCAGCTGCGGCTCACCGCCGGGATGGCGATCATCCCCGACCGGCTGCTCCTCGATGCGCAGGTCAACTACGATATTCTCTCGCGGGAGCTGCAGCAGCAGCACTACTCGCTGGTCTACAACTCGCAGTGCTGGGGAATCCGGATCGAGACGCGAGAGTTCCGCTATTTCAACCGCCGCGATCGTGATTACCGCTTCGCGCTCTCGCTCAAGAACATCGGTACCTTCCTCGACCTGACCGGCGGCGACTCGGTGCTCTACTGATGCGGTGGCTCGTTTTCGGCGGGGAAGGCCTGCTCGGCCGGGCGGTGGCGCGCGCGGCGCGGCGCCGGGGCGACGCGGTGCTCGCGCTCGGCCAGGAGGTGGCCGATCTCGAACGTCCGGAGGCGCTCGTCGCCTGGGCGCGCGAGTTCCGCCCCGGCGTGATCCTCAACGCCGCCGCCTTCACCCGCGTCGACGACTGCGAACGGGAAGAGGCGCTCGCGATGGCGGTCAACGGCGCCGGGGCGGGGCACGCCGCGGCCGCCGCGGCGGCGGTCGGCGCCCGCTTCGTCCACGTCTCGACCGACTACGTCTTCGCCGGCACCGCGAGCACTCCCTACCTCGAGACGGCAACCGCCGCGCCGCAGACCGCCTACGGCCGCAGCAAGCTCGCCGGCGAACGGCAGGCGCTCGCCCATCCCGGGGCCCTCGTCGTGCGCACGAGCTGGCTCTTCGGCGCGGGTGGCCCCAACTTCGTCGACACGATGCTCGCCCTCGCCGCCCGCGGCGAGCGGCGGATCCGGGTGGTCGCCGATCAGACCGGGGCGCCGACCTACGCCCCGCACCTCGCGGCCGCGATCCTCGACCTCGTCGCGCGCGGCGCCGAGGGAATCGTCCATTACCGTGACCGCGAGCCGGTCACCTGGGCGGGCTTCGCCCGCGCCATCTTCGATGAATGGCTCCCGGCGGTCGAGATCGTGCCGGTCACGACCGCCGAGGTGCCCCGGCCGGCCCGCCGGCCGGCCTATTCCGTGCTCGACGTCAGCACGGCCGAGGCTCTCCTCGGCCGCCGGGTCGCCCTCTGGCACTCGGGGCTCGTCGCGCACCTGAATCAACACCGAGCAGAGCGGAGGCATTGAATGCGTGTCCTGATCACCGGCATCACCGGTTTCGCCGGCTCCCACCTCGCCGACTACCTGATCGCCGAGCATCCCGACGTCGAGATCTTCGGCACCTACCGCTGGCGCAGCCGCCGGGAGAACATCGAGCACCTCGACGGGAAGGTGACGCTGCTCGAAACCGACCTGCGCGACTACCCGTCGGTCGCGGCGGCGCTGCGCCGCGCCGAGCCCGACGCGATCTTCCACCTCGCCGCGCAGAGCTTCGTGCCGACGAGCTGGAATGCGCCGTCGGAGACCATCGTCACCAACGTGGTCGGGCAGACGAACATCTTCGAGGCGGTGCGCGCGCTCGGGCTCGACCCGCGCATCCAGATCGCCTGCTCGAGCGAGGAGTACGGCCTCGTGCTCCCCGACGAGGTGCCGATCCGGGAGACCAACCCGCTGCGGCCGCTCTCCCCCTACGCGGTCTCCAAGGTGAGCCAGGACTATCTCGGCTACCAGTACTTCCAGAGCTACGGCATCAAGGCGCTGCGCACCCGGGGGTTCAACCACACCGGTCCGCGCCGGGGTGAGGTCTTCGTCACCTCGAACTTCGCCAAGCAGATCGCCCTGATCGAGGCGGGCCGTCAGGCGCCGGTCATCTCGGTGGGCAACCTCGACGCGGTGCGCGACTTCACCGACGTGCGGGACATGGTGCGGGCCTACTGGCTCGCGGTCCAGAGCGCCCGGCCCGGCGAGGTCTACAACATCGCCACCGGCAACGGCATCACGATCCGCGCGATGCTCGACAAGCTCATCGCCCTCGCCCGCGTCGAGGTGCGGGTGGAGACCGATCCGGCGCGCCTGCGCCCCTCCGACGTCGAGGTGCTGATCGGCGACAGCTCGAAGTTCCGCGGCGACACCGGCTGGGAGCCCCGGATCCCGTTCGACCAGACGCTCGCCGATCTGCTCGACTACTGGCGCGCGCGGGTCGCCGCGCCAGGCGCGGTGGCGAGCGTCTGAGGAGCCTCCCGGAGACCGCTCCATGCGCGTGCTCGTCACCGGCGCCACCGGCTTCCTCGGCCGGCATCTCGTCGCGGCGCTCCGCGGCGCCGGGCACGAGGTCGTCGGCACGGGGTTCGGCCACGAGCTCGCGCTTCCCGGCGTGGCGCTCCACGAGCTCGACGTACGTGACGCCGGCGCGGTGGCGCGGCTCCTCGCCACGGTCCGCCCCGACGCCGTCGCCCATCTCGCCGCGCTCTCGCACGTGGGCGAATCGTGGCGGCGTCCCGACGAGTACTTCGCGGTCAACGTGCTCGGCGTGGAGCACCTGCTGCGCCACGCCGGCGGCGCGCGTTTCCTCTTCATCTCGAGCGCCGAGGTCTACGGCGCCGTGCCGGAGGGCGAACAGCCGATCCGGGAGAGCCGCCCGGTGGCGCCGCGCACCCCGTACGCGATGACCAAGGCGGCCGCCGAACGGCTCGCGGTCGGTGCCGGGGCGGTGGTGGCTCGCTGCTTCAACCTGCTCGGCGCCGGGCAGACCACGAACTTCGCGATGCCGAGCTTCGCCGCCCAGCTCGCGGCGATCGCGGCGGGGCGGACCGAAGCGCGGCTGCGGGTGGGCAACCTCTCGGCCCGGCGCGACTTCGTGAACGTCGACGACGCCGCCGCGGCGGGGCTCCTCCTGCTCACTCGGGGCGAGCCCGGCGAGATCTACAACGTCGCCAGCGGCACCGCGTGGAGCATCGAAGCGCTGCTCGGTCGCCTGCAGGAGATCACCGCGGTGGCCGCCACCACCGAGATCGATCCGGAGCGGCTCCGCCCGGTCGACATCCCCCTGCTCTGCGGCGACGCCTCCCGCCTGCGGGCGCTCGGCTGGCGACCGCAGGGCGGGGTCGAGGCCGCGCTCAGCGCCCTCTGGGAGGAGGCCCGGGGCCGCGCCGCCCGGCGGTCGTGACTCCCGCCCCCGGCGGTGGCGCTCGCGAAACCGCCCGGAAACCCCTGGGAGGGCGGTAGAATCGAGGCGTGGACGACGCCGCTGAACGCCTTTCCGAGCCCCGCCTGCTGGCCTTCTACGACCGGCTGCGCGACCGGATCGAGCGCGCCGTCACCCGCCGTTCACGGCGGCTCGGCAAGCCGGTGGCCGACGCCCTGCTGCTCGCGCCCGACCTCTTCGTCCTCCTCCTGCGGCTTGCGCTCGACCGTGAGGTCCCCGCTCCCACCCGCTCGCTGATCGGCGGGGCGCTGCTCTACTTCGTCGCCCCGTTCGACCTCTTCCCCGAGGGAGTGGTCGGACCGGTCGGCTACCTCGACGATGCGGTGCTGGCCGCCTCGGTGCTCTCCCGGGCTCTCGGCGGCGAGCTCGAGGCCTACGCCAGCCGCTACTGGAGCGGCCGGCAGGAGCTGCGCCAGACGCTCCACGACCTCACGACGAGCGCCCACCACCTGCTCGGCGGCCAGCTCTTCGCCCGGCTCCGGCGCGCGCTCGCCCGCCGCGGGGTATCGATCCCGGTTTCGGCGCCGGACGAGATGGCGCCGGAGGGACCCGTCGGGATCACCACCGACTACGCGTACCCGGTCGATCCTGCGTTCGCGGGCGGTTTCGAAGACCCCGGCGCCTGAGCGCCGCGCGCGCTCAGGAAGCGCCGGCCCCCAGCCAGCCGCGCGCGAGGTAGCAGGACAGGGTGAAGGCGAAGAGGATCAGCACCCAGAGCACCGAACTGCCGGGTCCCCAGGAAGTACGTCTCAGCGAGAGCGCGAGGCCGAGAACGGCACCGGAGAGAATCACTCCGAGCGCCATCGTGGTGCGCGCGAAGGCATTACTGCTTCGATCGAAGAGTTGCGATATCGAGACTCCCCACGTGGAACTGGCCGCCAGGGCTGCCGGAGAGAACCGGATCGTGACAAGCTACCCGAAGCGCGCAAAAGCCTGCCAATCTTCTGAGTTTTCCGCGATTCGTGGAGTCCTGCCCCGGAAAGAAAGCTCGATCATGCCGGCCTCTTTCTCCCTCGTTGCTCTGCGCGTCGCCGATCTCCTGATGCTGACCAAGCCGCGGATCGCGGCGATGGTCACCCTCACTTCCGCCGCCGGCTTCGTGTTCGCGAGCGGCTCGGAGGTCGATCTCGCGGGCCTCGTGAAGACCGCGATCGGCACCGCGCTGCTCGCCGCCGGCTCGTTGACGCTCAACCAGGTCCTGGAACGCAACGTCGACGGCCTGATGCGGCGGACCGCGCACCGACCGCTCCCCGCCGGCCGCCTCGACGCGGACCTCGCGCTCGGCTGGGGAGCGCTCCTCGCGCTCGCCGGCGCCTTCCTGCTCGTCTTCGGCGTCAACGCGCTCACGGCCTTCATCGGTCTCGGCACGCTCGGTGGCTACGTCTTCCTCTACACCCCTCTGAAACGGGCCACGCCGCTCGCCACCCTCGTCGGCGTGGTGACGGGAGCGACACCGCCGATGATGGGCTGGACCGGGGCGCGCAACGAGATCGGGATCGGCGCCTGGGTGCTCTTCGCCCTGCTCTTCCTCTGGCAGCTGCCGCACGTCCTCGCCGTCTCCTGGCTCTACCGCGCCGACTACGAACGGGCCGGCATGAAGATGCTCGCGGTGCTCGATCCCGGTGGCGCACGGGTGGCGCGCCAGGCGGTGCTCTGGGCCGCCGCGCTCCTGCCGGTGAGCCTCATGCCCTCCGCCCTCGGGCTCGCGGGTGGTGTCTACGCGATCGGCGCCCTCGCGCTCGGAGTCGGCTTCCTCGGCGCCAGCATCGCCTTCGCGTTCAGGCGCTCACCCGAGGCAGCACGGCGACTCCTCCATGTCTCGTTGCTCTACCTGCCGGCCGTCCTCGCCGTGCTGGTGCTCGACCGGACGGGGGTCGTCCGGTGAGCGGCTCCCCGGACACGGCTCACGGGCGGCGCTGGTTCCGGCGGCTCGCTTGGCTCGCGCTCGCGCTCGCGCTGCCGGCGTCCGCGCTCCTCGTCTGGCGCGAGAAGGCAGCGAAGCCGCCGCTGCCCACCCTCGGAAGGGTCCCCTCCTTCTCCCTGCTGGAGCGCGACGGTTCGACAGTGCGCCGCGAAGACCTCACCGGCCGACCCTGGGTGGCCGATTTCATCTTCACCCGCTGCGTGCTCTCCTGCCCGCGCCTGACCGCCGAGATGAAGCGTCTGCGCGAGCGGCTTCCCGATCGGGAAGCGGTCCGGCTGGTCTCCCTGTCGGTCGATCCCGAACACGATCGTCCCGAGGTGCTCGCCGAGTACGCCGCTCGTCACGGCATCGCTCCGGACGACCGGGGCTGGCTCTTCCTCACCGGTGAGCACGATCCCGTCTGGGCGCTCATCCGGGAGGGGTTCCGAGTCGCCGTCTCCCGCCCCGAGCCCGGTCCGCTCGCCAACCCGCTCGAGCCGATCGTGCACAGCACCCATTTCGTGCTCGTGGACGCGACGGGCGAGATTCGCGGCTACTACTCCGCCTTCGACGAAGAGGCGGTGAACCGCCTGCTCGCGGATCTCGCGCGGCTGCTCGCCGCCGCGCCTAGCCGCTGACGGCGCGGTTCAGTCTTCGTCCGGCGCGAGGTAGACGTGCCGGTCGAGACCGCGGTGGTAGACGATGCCGGTGGTGGTTTCGCGCACCGCCCGCAGCTGCGCGAGCTTCGAGTCGAGATCGTCGATGAAGTGGAGCGCGAGCGCCTCGGGCGTCGCGGGCTCGACCGGCGAGGCGAACTCCTTGCGCCCCTGATGGGAGAGCACGAGGTGCTCGAGGTGGAGCTGGTCGGCCACGGTGAGGCCGGGCACCTCGACGGCCGCCTCCCGCACCATGTCGCGTCCCATCACGACATGCCCGACGAGGCGGCCGGCGAGCGTGTAGTCGTTGTCCGGCATCGCCCCGAGCTCGCGCAGCTTGCCGAGATCGTGGAAGAGCACCCCGAGGAGCAGGAGATCGCGGTCGAGCTCGCGGTAGTGGCCGGCGACCGCGAGCGCGAGCTCTCCCATCGAGACCACGTGCTCGAGCAGTCCTCCCCGGTAGGCGTGGTGCATCAGCTTCGCCGCCGGATGCTCGCGCAGCTCGGCCCCCCACTTCGCCAGCGCGGCGGCGGCCAGCGCGCGCAGCGGCGGCCGCTCGACACGCTCGCCGTAGAGCGTTTCGAGCCGCCGCCAGAGATCGTCGAGGTCTTCGCGCGTGGTCGGCACCAGGCGGCCTTCGTCGAAGCCGTGGGCCCGGTCCGCCTCGACCGCTCGCCGGCAGTTGTCGATCCGCAGCTGCGGCTGATCCCGATACGACTCCACGCTGCCGGAGAAGGCGACGTACTCCCCCGCCGCGAACTCCTGGGCGAGCGCCGGGCTGCCGGACCAGACCTTGGCCTTGACGTTGCCGCTGGCGTCGGCGAGGAGGAGGTCGAGGTAATCCCGGCCGTTCCTGTCCTGCCGGACATCGCGCTGGCGGAGCAGCGCGAAACCCTGGACCTGATCGCCGGGCTGCCAGGAGGCGATCGGTTCGTTGAGCCGTTTCGTCATTGCCGATCGGTCCTCCCATGGTTCGTTCCCCGCGTTTCCGGCGCGGCGAGCGCCTCCTCCACCGCCGCGAGCAGATCGGCGTTCGAGAACGGCTTCTGCAGCACCGTCTCCCGCGCCAACCCATCCCCGTCCCCGACTCCCGAGCGCTCCGTGTAACCCGACATGAAGAGCACCCGCAGCGTGGGCTGCGCCCGGCGCAGCGCCTTCGCGAGCTCTCCGCCGCCGAGCCGCGGCATCCGGAGATCGGAGAGCAGCAGATCGATCGGCTGGTCTTCGCTCGCCAGCCGCAACGCCTCCTCGCCATCGCCCGCTTCGAGCACCGTGAGCCCCGCCTCGCGCAGCGCCGTGGCGAGCAGCTCGCGCACGGAACGCTCGTCTTCGACCAGCAGCACCGTCGCCGCGTCGAGGGCCGGTTCCCCGGGCTGCGGCTCGTCGGTCCGCGACCAGGGGCCGCCCGCGGTCGCGTGCGCATGGGCCGCGGGCCAGAGGACGCGGAAGCAGGAGCCCTCCCCGAGGCTGCTCTCGACCCGGATCAGACCGCCGTTCTGGCGGACGATGCCGTAGACGGTCGGCAGCCCGAGACCGGTGCCGCTGCCCCGCTCCTTGGTGGTGAAGAACGGCTCGAAGAGGTGCTCGAGGACCTCGCCGTCCATCCCCGTGCCGTTGTCCCGCACGCTGAGCTCGACGAACGGCCCCGGTACGACTCCCGGGAAACTGCCCGTCTCTTCCTCGCCGAGCCAGACGTTGCGGGTCGCGATCTCGATCTTTCCTCCCCCGGGCATGGCGTCCCGGGCGTTGAGAGCGAGGTTGAGGAGCACCTGCTCGAGCTGTCCGGCATCGCCCTGCACCGCCGCCGGAGCGGCGTCGAGCGAGAGCGAGAGCTCGAGCCCCTCGCCGAGCACCCGCCGGAGCAGCCGCTCCAGGTCCGACACCTCCCGGTTCAGGTTGAGGCGGCGCGGCGCGTGCACCTGGCGGCGCGAGAGGGTGAGCAGCTGCCCCGTCAGCTCCGCGGCGCGGCGTCCGGCACGGTGGATCTCCTCCACCTCGCGCCGGCACGGATCGCCGGCCGGCAGCCGGCGCAGGAGCAGCTCGCTGTAGCCGTTGATCGCCGTCAGCAGGTTGTTGAAGTCGTGGGCCACCCCGCCGGCCAGCCGCCCGACCGCCTCCATCTTCTGCGTCTGGCGCAGCTGCTCTTCGAGCGCGCGCTGCACCGTCACGTCGCGCAGCGTGCCCCGGTAGGCGACCACCTGGCCCTCGCCATCGAGCACCGCGGAGGCGGTCTCGAGCACCCGGCGGCGATCGCCGTCCACCGTGCGGAGATCGCTCTCGAGCTCCTCGACGAACCCCTGCTCACGCATCAGGGCCGCGAAACGTTCGCGCCCCGACGGCTCCCAGTAGAGATCGTACGCCGACGCCGCCAGCGCCACCTCACGCGACGCGAAGCCGAAGAGGCGCACCCCGGCGGGGTTGAGATCGAGCATCTCGCCGGCCGGGGTGCTGATGTAGATGGCGTCCCGCGACTCCTCGAACAGGCTCCGGTAACGCTCCTCGGAAGCCCGGAGCGCCCTGGCCGCCTGCTGACGTTCGGTGATGTCGCTGATGTTGAGGATGAGCGCTCTCACCGCCGGATGCGCGAGCAGGTTCCGGCCGCGCACCTCCAGGCAGCGGAGCTCGCCGTCGCGATGCCGGATCTGCAGCTCGCCCACGAGATCGCGCTCCGGTTCGCGGGCGAGGCGCCGGAAGTAGCCCCTCGCCGCGTCGAGCTCCGCGGGATGGATCCGCTCGAAGACCGAACGCCCCACCCGCTCGCTCGGATCGAAACCGAGTATCTCCGAGGCGGCCGGGCTCTCGTAGAGGATGGTGCCGTCCGGAGAGACCAGGACGATGAGGTCGGAGCTCTGCTCGATGAGGGCGCGGAAATGCTCTTCGCTCCGCTGCAGCGCCTCGGCGTCGAGCATGCGGCCGAGAGCGGCGGCGACGTGCAGCGCCACCACGCGGCCGATGTCCACGTGCCCGGGCCGGCAGCCGTGCGGCCGCGCCCAGTAGGTCATGAACTTCCCGAGCAGCCGGTCGTGACGGGCGAGGGGGAAGAAGGCGAGGGAGCGGATCCCCTGCCTGACGATCTGGGCGCACAGCGCCGGCTCGAGGTCGCAATCCCCGACATCGGAGACCACGACCGGCTGGGCGCCGGCCTCCGTCGGCGGCCACGGGGAGTGGCCATCGGCCGCCGCGCGGTACTCGTCGGAAAGGCCGCGCCAGGCCACGAAGTGGGCGCGATCGTCCTCACCGAAGAGGAGGATCGCGGCGTAGTCGGCCTCGAGGAGCGTGCACATCCCCGAGAGCGCCGCCTCGCAGACCTCTTCGCGCTGCTCGGCGCGGTTGAGCTGCTCGACGAGGGCCGCCAGACGGTGCAACTCATCCGGGCCGAGAAAGGCAGGCGGAAAAGGGTCGCCAACTGCTTTCGGATCAGCGCTCACGGCATACCCCCGATGATCTTTTCATTCTATCCGCGAACCACTGGCACCATGTTTGCTCCCATTGCCGGCATGCGTCAAAGCCGCCGCTTCACCACTGCCGGACCCCGTCTCGCGTTCGTGACCGTGGCGCTGCTCTCGGCCGGACTCGCCACCGCCAGTCCCGGCGTGGCACCGGTGAGCTTCCCGGCATCCGCGGATGCAGACGCCGAGGCGCTGCTTCTCCTGTTGCCCGACGCCGAGCGTCGCGAGATCGAAGCGCTCGCTCCGGAGGCGCGGATGAGTCGCCTCGCCGCCCGACTGGCCGACGATCCGCTGCCGGAGACCGCCGGCAACGAGCTCGCCGAAGGGGTCTCGCGCCGCCGCCGGCTCGCCGAACGCGAGCTGCTCGGCTGGAGTGACGACCGTGCCCGCCTCCTCTTCCTCCAGGGCCCTCCCGCCGCGCGGGAGACCGTCGAGTGCGGTCAGGTCTTCCGGCCGCTCGAGATCTGGACCTACCCCGGACAGACGCCGGACCGGCTGCTCCTCTACCGCCGCTCGCCGGCGGAGAGCTACCGGCTCTGGCTGCCGACCGACGGCAAGCGGGCGCTCTACACCCCGGAGATGGAGTACGTGCTCGAACAGTGGGAGGAGCTGCGGCGCTACATCGTCGGCAAGCGGATCGATCTGCGCGCCTGCGACCGGGCCGCGGAGATCGACCGCCTCACCGGGGTCGACGGCCTCACCGGCTTCAAGCCGGGACGCCCGCGCGCCGAGCAGCTCGCGGCCTTCCTCGCACCGCCCGCCGACCTCGCGGCCTGGGCCCGCACCGCCGCCGCGACCCCGATCGACGAACACCCCGAGCTGCCGCTCAGCGAGGTGCGCCTCTCGTTTCCGGAGACGCGCGGTCAGCGGCTCGTGGTGAGGCTGCTGACGGTGCTGCCGCCCGACGCCCCGCTCGCGGTGGCCGAGGAGGAAGAGAAGCGCGAGCTGCGCCTCGCCGTCGACGGGGTCGTCGAGCGCGACGGCGCGCTGCTCGAGAGCTTCCGGGAGCGGTTCGTCCTGCCGCCGGCGACCGGCGCCCCGCTCGTCCTTGCCACCGAGCGGGCCCTGCGTCCCGGCGGCCCGTACGTCCTGCGGCTCCGGCTGCGCGACGAGGTGGGCGGCGCCGTCACCACGCTCGCCCGCACCTTCACCGTTCCCGCCGAGGCGACCCCCGAGCCGGAGCCGCCGCTGCCCGAGGGCGCGATCGTCGCGCTCGGCGAGGAGCTCGGTCGCCAATCGCTTCCCGGCCGCGACAGCCTGCTGCTCGTGCCGCCCGCCGCCGACGTCGTCTTCGGCCTCTGGCGGGCCGAGGCGATCGTGACCGGCGAACGGATCCGGCGGGTGGTCTTCTACCTCGACGGCCGCACGCAGCTCACCCGCACCTCCCCGCCATGGAGCGCCGAGCTGCGGCTTCCGAACCTGCCCCGCGAGCAGGTGGTGCGCGCCGAGGGGCTCGACGCCGCGGGCGAGCTGGTGGCGGCCGACGAGGTGGTGCTCAACCAGCCGCAGGGCGAACCGCGGATCACCATCCTCGAGCCGCCCCGAGGGAGCCGGCCGACCGGCGAGGTGCGGGCGCGCGCGGCGGTCGTCGTGCCGGAAGGCCGGCGGGTGGAGCGGGTGGAGTTCCGCCTCGGCGACGAGCTCGTGGCGGTGCGCGAGCAGCCGCCCTGGGAGGCGCGGATCGAGGTCCCGGCGCAAGGCGAGATCGCCTTCCTCGCCGCCACCGCCATCTTCAGCGACGGCGCCCGCGCCGAGGACGTGCGCTTCCTCAGGCTGCCGGAACACCTCGACGAGATCGACGTCAACCTCGTCGAGATCTTCGCCACCGTGCTCGACGGCAACGGGCGCCCGGTCGAGGGGCTCACCGCGGCCGACTTCACCCTGCTCGACCAGGGGCGTCCGCAGCCGCTCGCGCGCTTCGAGCCGGTGCGCGATCTCCCGCTCGTCATCGGCATCACCCTCGACCTGTCGGGCTCGATGCAGGGGGCGCTGGCCGAAGCGAAGGCGGCGGCCGCCGGCTTCCTCGAAACGATCGTCACCCCGAAGGACCGCGCCTTCGCGGTCGGCTTCGCGGAACGTCCGTGGCTGCTCGCGCCGCTGACTCCCGACCCCCGGGCGGTCATCGCCGCCTTCGAGGAGCTGCCGGCGGTGGGCTGGACGGCGCTGCACGACGCGGTGGTCTTCAGCCTCCACTACTTCCGCGGGATCGCCGGCCGGAAGGCGCTGGTGATCCTCTCCGACGGCGACGACACCTCGAGCGCGGTCGCGGCGCGCGATGCGCTGGAGTACGCCCGCCGCAGCGGGGTGGTGATCTACACCGTCGGCCTCGATCTGCCACGCGGCGCGGTCGCGATCCGCGCCAAGCTCCGGGAGCTCGCCAACGAGACGGGCGGCCAGGCGTTCTTCATCGCGAAGGCGAGCGAGCTCACCGCCGTCTATCGCGAGATCGACCGCGAGCTGCGCAGCCAGTACCTGCTCGCCTTCTCGCCGGCCACCGCGGGGGGCGAAACCGGCTACCGCAAGGTCGAGGTCCGGGTGCGCGACGGCCGTTTGAAGGTTCGAACCGCGCGCGGGTACTATCCCTGAATCGTGCGAACTCTCCGGATCGTTCGGCGTCCTCTCCTGCTCGCCACTCTCCTCCTGCCGGCGCTCGCGCTCCCGGCCGCGGGGGGCGAGCTCTCCTTCTCGCGCCTCAACCGCAGCTACGCGGACCTCGTCACGGAGGCGCCGCCGTACGAGGCGGGCGCGCTCGTCCTGCGCCTGCGCTCGCCCAGCCAGACGCTCATCCTCCAGAGCCATCTGCTCGCCCTCGAACCCGCCGGCGACGGCACCTGGCGCGCGCTGCTCACCGCTTCGTTCCTGGGCAAGGGGCAGCTGCTCGCCGATCTCGAGCTCGGCGGCGTCGCCCAGCAGCTCACCGACGAGCTCGTCGTCCCCCGTCAGGAGATCGAGCTCCCCGCCCGGTTGCGCATCGAACGGCGTCCCGACGGCTACCGGTTCGAGGCCGTGGAGCTCCCGCCGAGCCTCCCGGTCGAGATCCGGAGCCAGCTCGGCAACCGGCTGGTCGGGCTCTGCGAGACCGCCGCCGTCTTCTCCTTCGGCAGCCTCGACTGTTCCACCCTCGCGCGCCGTCTCCAGCGCGTCGACGTTCCCCTCCCCCCGCCCGGCCCCGGCGCCGAGCTCTTCCTGCCGCTCACCGAGCTGACCGCCGAAGAGCGCGCCACTCTCGACGCCCTCCTGAAGGGCGAATCGCGCTGAATCGCACCGGATAGTCCCGGCGGCGAGCACGTCTCAGGCCGCCTTCCTCACCGCCACCGCCTCCCGCGGCCCCACCACCGTGCCCGGAGCCTCCGGCCGGAAGGTGTTGCGGAGATGGATCGGGGTGCCGGCCGCCCGCGCCGGGGCGATCGCCTGCGCGTGCAGGACCTTCGCGCCGCTGCGGGCGAGCGCTTCGGCCGCTGCGAAATCGAGCGCGGGGCAGAGGCGTGCCTCCGGGAACCGGCGTGGATCGCGATCGTAGGCGCCATCCACGTCGGTCCAGATCTCCACCCGGTCGGCGGCGAGCGCCGCGCCGAGCAGCGTCGCGGAGGTGTCGGAGCCGCCCCGTCCGAGCAGGAGGGGAGCGCCATCGCCGGCGCCGGCGTAGAAGCCGGGGACGACCACCGGGCCGAGGCAGCCAGCGAGCCGGAGGCGGCTGCGCTGGCGGGTCGCTTCCAGCTGTGGTGCCGCCTCCTCGGGAGAGCCGGCGGCGACCAGCAGCTCGGTCGCGTCGATCACCTCGACCGGCCGGCCGGCGACCGCCTCCAGCGTGGCGGCGAAGAGCGGCGCGGAGAGCCGTTCGCCGGCGGCGAGCGCCCGGGCGATCGCGTGGGGCGAGCCGGTCTCCCGCACCTCGGCAAGCGCCGCGCGCAGGCTCCGGAGCTCGCTCTCGAAGCGGGAGCGACAGAGCGCGGCCGCACCGTTGAGCCGGCGGGCCCGCTCGCGATGGAGCTCACCGATCGCAGCCAGGTCGTCATCGAGATCCGCCGCTCCGGCGCGGGCCCGGCCGACGAGCGCGACGAGCCGGTCGGTGACGCCGGCGAGCGCCGAGACCACCACCGCGACCCGGCGCTCCCGTGCCGCCGCCGCCACGATCCCGGCCGCGGCGAGCGGCGCCGCGGTCACCGAGGTACCGCCGAACTTGAGCACCCGCCAGCTCATCGCACGCCTCCCGCCACGAGTGGCAGCGCTTCGGCGGCCGCCGCCGCCCGGAAGGCGCGGACCCGGCGGTCGACCTCCGCCTGCTCGATGAGGAAGGTGTCGTGGCCGTGCGGGGCGTCGATGATCGCGAGCTCGGCGCCCGGCACGCGCCGGGCGATCTCGATCCCGTCGGCCGGCGGATAGAGTACGTCGCTCGTGACGACGAGCAGGTGGAGCGCGGGGGCGTAGCGGGCGAGCACCGTCGCGAGGCCGCCCCGCTCGCGGCCGAGGTCGTGCGTGTCCATCGCATCGAGCAGCGCGAGGTAGCAGTTGGCGTCGAAGCGCGCCACCAGCCGCTCGCCATGGTGGTCGAGCCATGAGGTGATCGCCCAGCGCCCGTCCGGAGCCCGTTCGCGCCCGAAGCGCGCCCCGAGCCCGGGGGCGCTGCGGTAGCTGAGCATCGCGATCTGCCGGGCGAGCTCGAGCCCCTCGACGGGCGGGGCGTCGGGCGGGTAGTGCCCGCCGCGGAAGCGGGGGTCGAGGGTAAGCGCCCGGCGGGCGAGCGCCGAGAGGCCGAGCGCCCAGGCGTCGTGCGCGGCGGGCGCGGAGATCGCGGCGACCGCATCCACGTACCCGGCGCCGAGCACCCCCCACTCGAGCGCCTGCATCCCGCCGAGCGAGCCGCCGATGACGAGGGCGATCCGCTCGATTCCGAGCCGGGCGACGAGCTCCTGCTGGAGACGGACCTGATCGCGCACCGTGACCCGCGGGAAGTCGGGGCCCCAGGCGACGCCGGGGCGCCGCTCGGTGAGCGGTCCGCAGGTGCCGTAGCAGCTGCCGAGCGCGTTAGCGCAGACGATGAAGTCGCGCTCCGGATCGAGCGCGCGGCCGGGGCCGAAGATCCCCGCCCACCACGCGTCGACGTCCGCCGAGCCGGTCAGCGCATGACAGACGACCACCGCGTTGTCCCGCGCCGGGGCGAGCCGGCCCCAGGTGCGGTAGGCGATCGTCACGTTCTCGAGCCGCTCGCCGCTCTCGAGCACGAACGGCCGGTCGAGGGTGAGGAAGCGGGTCGCGGGAGAGATCTGCGTCCGGGGGTTCATGCCGGGATCTCCCGGCCCACTCCGGCCCGCGCGAACGCCTGTTCGAAGTCGGCGCAGATGTCGTCGAAATGCTCGAGCCCGACCGACACCCGCACGAGGTCGTCGGTGACGCCGGCGCTCGCGCGCTCGGAGGCGCTCAGCTGCTGATGCGTCGTCGAGGCCGGATGGATCACCAGCGTGCGGGTGTCGCCGACGTTGGCGAGATGGCTCGCGAGCTCGACCGCGTCGATGAAACGGCGTCCGGCTTCGACCCCGCCGCGGATGCCGAAGGTGAGCACGCCGCCGAAGCCGTGGCGCAGGTAGAGCCGGGCGCGCTCGTGGGCGGGATGCGAGGCGAGCCCCGGATAGCTGACCCACACCACCGCCGGGTGGGCGGTGAGCCAGTGGGCGAGCGCGAGGGTGTTGTCGGCGTGGCGCTGGACGCGGAGCGAGAGCGTCTCGATCCCCTGGAGGAGCAGGAAGGCGTTGAACGGCGAGAGCGCCGGCCCGAGGTCGCGCAGCCCCTCGACCCGCGCCCGCACCGCGAAGGCGATGTTGCCGGTCGGGCTCGCCGGGCCGAACGCCTTCCAGAAGGAGAGCCCGTGGTAGCCCGGCGACGGCTCGGTGAACTGCGGGAAGCGCCCGTTGCCCCAGTCGAAGGTGCCGGCATCGACGACCACGCCGCCGAGCGAGGTGCCGTGACCGCCGATCCATTTCGTCGCCGAGGCGACCACGATGTCGGCGCCGTGCTCGATCGGACGGCAGAGGTAGCCGGCGGCGCCGAAGGTGTTGTCGACGATCAGCGGCACCCCGGCGGCGCGGGCGATCCCGGCGAGCGCCGTGAAGTCCGGCACGTCGAGGCGCGGGTTGCCGATCGTCTCGACGTAGAGCGCCCGGGTGCGCTCGTCGATCGCGCGGCGGAACGCCTCCGGCTCGTCACCGGGCACGAACGCGGTCTCGATACCGAGCCGGGGCAGCGTGACCTTGAGCTGGTTGTAGGTGCCGCCGTAGAGGTTGCTCGCGGCCACGATCCGGTCGCCGGCACCCGCGAGCGTGGTCAGCGCGAGCAGCTGCGCCGCCTGTCCCGAGGCGGTCGCAACCGCCGCTACCCCTCCTTCGAGCGCCGCGAGCCGCTTCTCGAGGACGTCGGTCGTCGGGTTCTGGATCCGGGTGTAGATGTTGCCGAACTCCTCGAGCGCGAAGAGGCGGGCTCCGTGCGCCGAGTCGGTGAAGGTGAAGCTCGTGGTCTGGTAGATCGGCACCGCGCGGGCGTGCGTGCCCGGTGCCGGCTCCTGACCGGCATGGATCTGGAGCGTCTCGTAGCGGTAGGCGGGGCGGGCGGGGCTTGGCATCGTCGTCTCTCTCCGGTTTGGGGTCTCTTTTCCGCGAGCCCCGCGCGACGACGGCCAGATACGAAAAGACCCGCTCCGGCAGCGCCGTCGCGGGTCTCGAGGTCTCCGATCGGGTGGCTATCTCAGCCGGCGTGCACCTCGGCCCCGCGCACGTGCTCGGTGCACATGCACATGGTGCAGCCCATCGTCTGCGGGGCGGTCCGTGGGTGACGCCGGGAACTCATGACGGACGGGTTCTACTACGAGCGCCGGCGGCTGTCAAGCCGGACGAGGCCGAGCGATCGGGTCACGGCGCGACTCCTCACGAAGCCGGCAACCGGCCGCGGAGCGACTCGGCCGTGAACGGTCCGGGCGCGGCGAGCAGCTCGCGCGCCGCGTCCACCTGCCCCCAGACGTTCCAGAGGAGGACGCCCTGGACGCGCTCGCCGGCGAGGTAGTAGACGACCCCTTCGCGGAACTCCTCCTTCCAGTCGGCGACCACCGGCGCGCGGGCGTCGAGCGTCCCCACCGCCTCGTAGCCGAGGTCGAAGAGGTCGGAGTAGAAGAACGGGACGTGCGTGTAGGGCGCCGGATCGCCGGCCATCGCCCGGCCCGCGGCGCGCCCCTGGCTGAGCGCGTTGTCCTCGTGCTCGACGCGCACCCCCCGGCCGGCGCGGCCGGCGGGAGCGAAGCGGGCCACGTCACCGGCGGCCCAGATGTCGGGGTTCGTGGTCCGCAGGTGCTCGTCGACCACGATCCCGTCGTCGACGCGCAGCCCGGCTCCGATGGCGAGCGCCACGTCGGGGATGATGCCGAGCCCGGCGACCACGGCATCGACCGTGAAGCGCTGCCCGGAGTCGGTCGTGACCTCGCTCGTGGTTCCCTGCCGCGCGATGCCGGCGACCTTCTCGCCGGGATGGACCTCGATCCCGTGCTCCCGGTAGTAGGTGACGAGATGCCGGGTGAGCGCCGGAGGAAAGACGCGCGCACCGGGCCCCTCTTCGGGGAAGAGCATCACGACCCGGCACCCCTGCATGGCGAGCGCCGCTGCCACCTCGCTGCCGATGAAGCCGCCGCCGAGCACCGCGATGCGGCGTCCCGGGGTGGCGAGCTCGTGCAGCCGCCGGTAGTCGGCGAGGGTGCGGAAGTAGATGACCTCGTCGTCGCCGAACGGCAGCCGGCGCGGCGCGCCGCCGGTGGCGAGGAGGAGCTTCTCGTAGGTGTAGACCGTGCCCTGATCGTCCGCCACCCGATGCTCTCCGGGATCGAGTCGGGTCGCCCGCCGGCCGAGCTCGAGGGTGATTCCGGGGAGCTCGTCGGTGGCGCGCCAGATGCTCGCGAGCGGCTCGCCCTTCCAGAGCGACTTGGAGAGCGGCGGCCGCGCATACGGCGCGTCGGGTTCGGCGGCGAGCAGGCGGATCGCGCCATCGGCATCGAGCTCGCGGATGCCGCGCGCGGCGGCGTCGGCGGTCATGCCGCCGCCGATGATCAGGTAACGGGAGTGTCGTGGCTGATTCGTCATGTCGTTCATACTTTTTAGATTACCTCGTCGTTTTCCGGTGCGGCATTCCGCAGCGCAGCAACCCCGCTGGCGGCCGGCGACACGCGCGACGCCGCCGCGAGGAGGAAGGCGCCGAACGGCAGCCGGCGGGAGACGAGACGCTCCACGATCCGGCTCCACCAACCGCCGCCCGGGAGCTGGATCGCGCTCCGGATCTCGATCTCTTCCACCGGCAACCCCCGGAAGAGCCCTCTCGCTTCCCGGGCGGTGTGCCAGCGGGCACCGCGATACCCCCCGCTCCCGCCGCCCAGCCCTTCCTGGCGCCAGAGCAGGCTCCGCCGGTTGAGCAGTCCGATGGCGACCCGTCGGCGGGCGACGCGAACCAGCTCGGCGACCGCCGCCCGCTCCTCGGCGACGAAGCAGAGCGCGGTGACCGAGATCGCATGGTCGAAGCTGGCGTCGGGAAACGGCAGCCGGCGGGCGTCGGCGACGGCGTAGCGGGCTCTCCCGGGATCGCGCCGCGCGGCGTAGGCAACCCACGCCGGGGCGAGATCCACGCCGGTCATCCGGAGCGCCGCGCCGCTGAGCGCCCGCGAGAAGTATCCCGTCCCGCAGCCGACGTCGAGCACCGAATCGCCGGGACCTGCCCGCAGCGCCGCGCGCAGCAGCCCCGCTTCGCGCTCGCCGATCCAGCGTCCGCGCGGGGTCTCGTACCAGCGGTCGTACGCCGCCGCGTCCATCGCCCGGCTCGGCGCTTCAGCCGGCGCGGGAGAGGAGGCGCTGGAGCACGACCGCCTCGTTGTGCTCCTGATCCTTCGCCGCGTAGAGGAGGGTGAGATCCCCCTCCCGCGCGAGCTCCCGCAGCGTCGCGAGCGCCGCGCTTCCCTTCAGCTCCGCCCGGTACCGCTTCTGGAACTCCGGCCACTTCTCCGGGTCGTGCGCGAACCACTTGCGCAGCTCGGTCGAGGGGGCGGCCTCCTTGAGCCAGAGATCGATCCCGGCCTTCGCCTTGGCCACGCCGCGCGGCCAGAGGCGGTCGACGAGCACCCGCTTGCCGTCCGCCGGCGCTGCCGGCTCATAGACGCGCTTCAGCTTCACGCTCATGATCCCTCCCGTCCGGCGCCCGCGCGCGCGGCGCTCCCGGCCACGCGCGCCGGCGCCGCGCGTCGACTCCTACTTGCGCCAGTAGTTGTTGGCCGCCGCCACCGTCTGGAAGTTGATCGCGACCACCTGCGACGCCGCGGTGAGCGCCCTGGCGTCCTCGGCGTAGGTGGGGCGCAGCTTCTTGAGGATCTCCGGGTCGGGCTGCGTGTACTTCACCCCCCGGCGGCTGAGCGTGATCGCCAGCTCGAACCCTTCCTGCGGGGTGGCGGTGATGAGGCTGGTCAGCCAGGTTTCGGTCGTGCTCATCTCTGGATCTCCATCCTGATTCGTTAGGGTACCTTTTCGGTACGGTACCCTCCTAGCATATTCATCACCACGCCCGAGTCAAACCCGCGCCGGCCCGGGATCGCGGTCACCGGCTGGCCGGCCTCAGTGTCGAACCGGGTGCGTTCCGCCCTGGGTGGCCAGACCTTCGCGGGCGGCCGCTTCGACGATCTCGCGGTGCAGCGGGAGACCGAAGAGGAAGTGGTGGCGATCGGCCGGGGCGAGGAAGGAGGTCTGTTCGAGGAGCGTCGCATACGCGCGCTCGAGCCACGGCTCGGGGTCGATCTCCGGTTCGCCGTGCGCCCGCAGCCAGACCGCGGCGCGATAGAGATGGTAGTCGAACGGCTCGTCGCTCGCCCGCCGGGAGCCGATGGTCGCCAGCTGGTCTTCGAGCTCGAGCGCGAGCCGGCGCACCTCCCGCGTCTCCCCCTGGGCGATGGCCGCCGCGAGCTGGGCGGCGAGGTCACGGGCGAGGGCGACCGCCTGCCCCCTGGCCCGGTGGATGCGGGCCGCTTCCGCGAGATGCGGCCGCGCCTCGGCCGGCCGGTTGCAGGCGAGATGGATCCGGCCGAGCAGCAGCTCGGCGTCGCCGAGCGCCGTCCCTTCCGGAAGCAGCGAGAGATCGAAGTGGGCCCGGCGCGCTTCCCGTTCGGCGTCAGCAAGCTGTGCGAGCTGGAGGTGGTTCTCGGCCACCGCGAGCCGGGCGATCGCCTCGCCAGCCCGGTCGTCGAGTCCCTGACGCAGCGCGAGGGCACGCCGCAGGGGGCCGCGCGCGGAGGCGAAATCTCCGATACGAGCGAGCGCACGGCCGAGCCCGAGGAGCACGAAGCTGTCCTCCCCGTCGCCACGATCGCTGCGCGCGAGCTCGTCGGCTTCGCGATAGAGGGCGACCGCCTGGAAGAAGTCGCCCATCGCGGTGCGTACCGCGGCGAGCGCCGAGAGGGAGGCGACGGCCGCCGTGGCCCCACCGCGGGCCGAGCGCCGGGCCTCGAGCGCCGCGCGATGCAGGCGCTCGGCATCGTCGAGACGGTGCTCTTCGAGCGCGAGGTTGCCGAGCAGGAACCGGCAGAGCGCCGCGAGCCCGTGCCGGCCACCAGCGTCGAGCACCGGCAGCAGCCGCTCGAGCAGCTCGCGAGCCTCCCGCCGCCGCCCCTGGCGCTGGAGCACCCGGCCGAGCTCGAGGGCGACGAGCGCCTGGCGGCGGCTGTCCACGCCGCTCCCCTCGCGGCTGGCGGCGAGCGCCCGGCGCAGCAGCTGTTCGGCCTCGCGGTACCGGCCGGCGTTCTGCTCCAGCTCGGCGTGCACCGTCGCGATCGCCACGAAGCGCTCAGGCCGGTCGGCCACGAGCTGCTGCGCGCGCTCGAGCTCGGGCCCGAGCTCGCCGAGACGGCCGAGCCGCCGGCCGAGCGGCAGGAGGGCCCAGAGGAGCTCGCGCTCGAGGTCTTCCCCTTCGCCGAGAGCCGCGACTTCCACCGCTTCCGAGCGGAGCGCCTCGAACAGTGCCGCCCGCGGGGCATCGGCATGGGGGCCGCGCACCAGGGCCACCAGCTCCCGGGCACCCGCGAGGCTGCCCGCGAGCAACTGGTAGGTCGCCCACGACGGCCTCTCGGGCGCGGCGGCGGCGAGCCGCCCACCCAGGGCCCGCCGGGCCATGAGGAGCGACTCGGGCGGCAGGGTGGCGGCGAGCGCCGCCCGCCAGACCGGTGCGGCGAAATCGACTCCTTCACCCCAGGGCCCCTCGCGGCTGATGAGCCAGCCGCTCGCCAGATACGGCTCGACCCAGCGCGGCCCGCCGGCGAATCCGAGGGCGCCGGCGGCGGTGGCGAGGAGGTCGTCGGGCACCGGTTCGCCGGAGGCGGCGAGCAGACGCAGCGGATCGGCCTCCCCCAGCCGGGCCACCTCCGCTTCGACGTGACCGATCAGGCGCGACGACGGCGGCGCCTCGAACCCCTCGTCGCCGCTGTAGAAGAAAGTGCCGACCACCCGCCGCAGCTGGTGCGAGCGCGCGAGGCTCACCAGCAGCTCCTCGAAGGCGAACGGGTTGCCGGCGGCCTGCCGGCGGAGCCGCTCCTCCACCGCAGCGGGCAGCGAGAGACCGGCGACCGCCTGCCGGGCGAACCGCTCCTCGGCCGCTCCGACGAGCGGTCCGAGCGGGATGCGGGGGCAGCCGTCCAGCTCGTCCGGCCAGGGCGTACCGTTGCGTCCGACGAGCAGCAGATGCAGGGCCCCATGCTCCTCGGTGGCCGCCGCCGCCAGCGCCAGCAGCCACTCCCAGTCCTCGGGCGTGGCGCTCTCCAACCCATCGGCGACGATCCAGACGGGTGCCTCCCGCGCCCAGCTCACGAGATTCGCGATCAGTTCCTGGGCGTCGGCGGCCAGCTGCCGGGCCAGGACCTCCAGGTGCCGGGCGATCTGCTCCCGGTGCCCGGGGGCTTCCCCGCGCCGCGAGCCGGTGACCGACCAGAGGACCCGGGCCCGGCTCCCCCGCAGGCTCTCCCAGGCGAGCCGGCTCTTGCCAGCCCCGAGCGGTCCGGTGAGCCGGATCACCGGCGCCTCGGCGAAGGTGAGCCGCAACTCTTCGCTCTCCGGACGCGGAACCCAGGCGAGCCGGCGATGGAGGACCTCGGCGTTGCGGAACGGCACCGGGGCGGTCCGCTCCGCTCCCAGGGCGAAAAGCGGGAAACGCTTCCCGGCATCGTCCACGTAATCCGGCACGGCGACGAGCCGATACCCCTCCTCGAGGCTCTGGGCCGCGCGCGCGGTCAGAAAGACACCGCCAGCGGCGAACTCCGGCGGGCGGCGGGTGAGCGCCGCGAGGAGTGGATCGGCGACGGGCACATGCCCGGCCGAGCTGCTGCGAACCGAACCCGCGAAGACGAGCGCCGTCGGTTTCTGGCCGTTGCCGGCGACGATCTGCCGGCGTGCCAGCCGGACCGCCGTGTCGACGACCGCCGGATCGCCGGGAGCCGGGAAGAGCGCGTAGAGGCCCTCGGCGATCGGCGCCGCGGCCGGCGACAGCTCGGCAGGCGGCGGCTCGATGCGGACGAAGGCGGCCGGGAGCTCGCGGGGGATCCCCGCGCGCCCGGGCCGGGGCGGCAGGAGGGGCGATCCAGTTCGATCCGGGGCCATGGCGTCGTTTTTGCTAAAGTACTGCACTTGCATGCCGGGCGGGCACACCGGCCGCGAGCCTCACCGGGCCCGCGCTCGAGCCGTCCGGTGGACTCAGGAGACTACTCCATGTCGCCGCGCCGACTGCTCAACCGACTCTACTACTTTACGGTCGAAGACGAGGGGATCCTCGCCGAGGCGTTCCCGCGCTTCGAGACCGAGTCCTTCTGCGTCGCCTACAAGGTGGTCGGTACCGACGACGTCTTCGTGGCCACCGCCGAGACCAAGGACGCGATGGACCGGCAGGACCTCACCTACAACCTTCTCGGGGAAGAGGATTCGGCCCGCCTCATCCTCCTCCACAACCAGCAGTCGAAAGAGGAGCTCGGCGAGTACGAGGACGCCCTCAAGGCCCTGGCCCTTGCCCACCGCGCGATCGCGATGGCGTGCGTGGGCGTCAACGGCGACCGCGATCTCGGCCTCACGGCGGGCGGTGCCCGCGACTACACCTACTTCACCGCCCCCGCGGGACATACCTTCATCTGGCGCCTCTTCTCGAGCCGCAAGGACGCGGCCGCCTTCCTCGAACGCCGGCTGCCGGGCGACCGGAAGGCGCAGGAGTGGGCCGAGACCCTGCCTCTCGCTTCCGCCAACGATCTGAAGTCGTTCCAGTAGCCGCCGCGGCCGTGGCCCTGCCGCGCTTCGAAACTACCTACTCGGTCGCCGAGCTCGGGCGCGAGATCAAGGCGCTGCTCGGGACCGCGTTCGAGTCGGTCTGGGTGGCGGGCGAGGTGCAGCGCGCGAAGCTCTCGAGCGCGGGCCATCTCTACTTCGAGCTCGTCGAGCCGGGTGAGAAGGCCGGGCTCGCCGGGCGCCTCGACGCGGTCGTCTGGAAGGGGGAGCTCGGCAGGGTGCGCCGGGCGCTCACCGCCACCGGCCAGGAGCTCGCCGACGGCCTCCTCCTGCGCTGCCGGGTCACCGTCGACTTCTACCCCCCGGGCGGGCGGCTCCAGCTCCAGGTGCGCGAGGTCGATCCGGTCTTCGGCCTCGGCGAGCTCGAGCGGCGGCGGCGGGAGACGATCGCCGCGCTCGAGGCGTCGGGCCTCGCCACGCGCAACCGGGCGCTCCCGTTCCCGCCGCTGCCGCTCGCGATCGGCCTCGTCACCTCGGCGGGAAGCGCGGCGTACCACGACTTCCTCGCCACTCTCGCCGAGAGCGGCTACGCCTTCCGCGTCGCCTTCGCCCACGCCGCGGTGCAGGGGCGGGAGGCGGAGCGGGAGGTGCCCGCGGCGCTCGCCCGGCTCGGGGAGCTGCCGCTCGACTGCATCGCGCTCGTCCGCGGCGGCGGCTCGCGCACCGACCTCGCCGCCTTCGACAGCCAGGCGATCGCCGAGGCGGTGGCGCGCGCGCCGCTGCCGGTCGTCACCGGTCTCGGGCACGAGATCGACCAGTCGGTGGCCGATCTCGTCGCCCACACCGCGGCGAAGACCCCGACGAAGGCGGCCGAGCTGCTCGTCGAGCGGCTGCGCGGCGCCGAAGCCGCCCTCGAGCAGCTGCGGGACCAGCTCGCACGCGGCGCGACGGCGCCTTTCGTCCGCGCCCGGACCGTTCTCGACCGGGCGGGGCGGACGGTGGCCGCGGTTCGCCCCCGTCTCGAGCGGGACGCCGCCCGGCTCATCACCGCCCAGAAAGGGCTCGCCCGTGCGGTGCCGGGGAGGCTCGCCACCGCCCGGAGCACTCTCACCGCCAAAGGCGGCCGGCTCGAACGCGCCGCCGCCCGGCGGCTCGAGCGTGCCGCGCAGGCGCCGCGCCTGCTCGCCCATCGCCTCGCCGACCGGGCCGCCGCCCGGCTCGCCCTCGTCGCGGCGCGGCTCGAAGGCCACCAGCGCCTGCTCGCCGAGATCGGGCCCGAGCGGGTGCTCGCCCGCGGTTTCAGCATCACCCGTCTCGCCGATGGCCGGCTGCTGCGCGACGCGGCGGAGGCCGCCGCCGGCAGCCGTCTCGTCACCCGCCTCGCCCGCGGCAGCGTGACGAGCAGCGTGGAGGAGCGATGAGTTCGAAGACGAAAGCGACGCCGCCCGAGCCGAGCTTCACCACGGCCCTCGCCGAGCTCGAGGCGATCCTGCAGCGGATCGAGCGCGAAGAGGTCGACGTCGACCGCCTCGCCGCCGAGCTCGAACGCGCGGCGGTCCTCGTGGAGCTCTGCCGCGGCAAGCTGCGCCGCGCCGAGCTCGAAGTCGAGCAGATCGTCCGGCGCCTCGACGAGCCCGCCACGCCGGCCGCGGAGTGAGCCGCTCGCGGCGGCGGCCATGACCGGTCACCTCTTCTCCCGCCACGAGCTCGCCGCCGCTCTCGACGGCGGCCGCCTGCGAGCGCTCCGGATCCTCCATTCCGCCATCCCCGGCGGCATCGCGCTCTTCCTCGGGGTCGTGGGCTTTCTCGCCGCCCGCCCGGCGCAGGCCTCGCCCTACCCCGGCCTGCCGCTGCGCCTCACCCTGCCGAGCCTCGTGCTCGGCGTCGCCGGCGGCGCCGCCGCCGCGCTCCTGCCCCGCCGCCTGCTCGCCCGCCGGCTCGCGGTCGCCGGGTCGCCCGAGGAGGCCGTCGCGAGCCTGCAGCGAGCCGCTCTGCTCCGGCTCGTCCTCCTCGAAGGCGGCAGTCTCTTCGGCATCGTGGTGCTCCTCTTCGCCGCCCTCGACGGCTCGCTCGTCACCGATCCCTTCCTCTGGCTCAACGCGTTTCCGGCGTTCGCGCTGGTGGCCGTCGCCGTCCTCGGCTGGCCCGAGCGCGAACGGCTCCTCGACGAGATCGAAACGGCGTACCGGCGCGCCCGATAGCGGGGCGCCGCCGCTGCGCGCCCCTCAGTAGAGGCCGCGCACGTAGCCGCCGTCGACGGTGAGCGTCTGGCCGGTGATGTAGGCCGCCGCCGGCGAGCAGAGGAAGGCGACCGCCTCGCCGATCTCCTCGGGCTCGCCCAGCCGGGCCGCCGGCACCGTGGCCGTCAGCGCCGCGCGGACCTCCTCGGGGCTGCGGCCGGTGCGGGCCGCGGTGGCGGCGGCGAGCTCGACCTGGCGCTCGGTCAGGGCGTAGCCGGGGAGCACGGAGTTGACCGTCACCCCGTCGGCGGCGACCTCCTGGGAGAGCGTCTTGAGGTAGCCGAGCACCGCCGGACGCAGGGCGTTGGAGAGGGCGAGATTCGCCACCGGCTGGCGGCTGGAGATCGAGTTGATCGCGACGATCCGCCCCCAGCCCGCCGCGCGCATCGCGGGCAGCACGAGCCGCACCAGGCGCGGAACGAAGAGGAGCACCGCGGGCACCGCCGCCTGCCACTCCTCCTCGGTGAGCTCGGCGGCCGCGCGCGGCGGCGGCCCGCCATTGTTGGCGACGAGGATGTCGATCTGGCCGAGGCGCATCTGCGCCTCCTCGACGAGACGCTCGATCTCTTCGAGGTGCCGCAGGTCGGCGGCGATGGCGGCCGCCGCGATCCCCTCGTCGGCGAGCGCGCGCTGGGCGTCGGCCAGCCGTTCCCCGCCGCGCGAGGCGATCACGAGCCGCGCCCCCCGCAGCGCGAGGGCGCGCGCCGCCGCGAAGCCGAGGCCGCGCGAGGCGCCGGTGACGAGAGCGGTGTGTCCGGTGAGGTCATGCATCCCGCGAGCCTCCTTCTGTCCGCGCCACGACGGGCGTGAGCGACCGCGATGCGGCCAATCTAGCGCGGCGAGGCGGCGGGCGGCCAGCTTGCCGGCTCTCCGGGGGCGGGGGAGAATGACCGGAACCCCGTTCGGAGGCCGCCGTGCTCAGATCCCTCCTCGCCGCCTCGCTCCTCTGCATCCTCCTGCCGGCCACTCCCGCCGCGGCCGGAGCCGCGCCCCGTACCGACGCCGACCTGCCGAGCCTCCCCGAGCTCGGCGGCGGTCATCAGGTGCTGGTCCGCTACACCCCGGGTTCGCTGGAGCGGGCGGCGCAGATCCAGCAGCGGGCCGTGGCGCTCGCGGCCGAGGCGGACGCCGCGTTCGGCGGCCGGCACTCTCTCCAGATCTACGTCCTTTCGCGGCTCGAATGGGAGGAGGCGCGCCTGCGCAACCCCTACGGCTTCGCGGAGGTCACCGCCGGCGGCGCGCTCCTGCTCCCCGCCTTCGCCGACGACGAATCGGTACGCCGCTGGCGCGATCGGCTCGGCGGTGCCGTGCCGCCGCCCTCCGCGCGCGCGGTCGTCGCCTCGGGCCAGGAGGCGGGGGCGCTCGCCGCCGCCGACGCCGTCGGATACGCGGACCTCGCGCGCTGGCTCGTCGAACAGCACCGCCCCGATGTCGACAGCCCCTGGCTCGGCGAGCTGCTCGCTCACCTGCTCACCCGCGTGGCGCTCGGGCGCGGCTTCCCGGAGGACCTGCACGCGGCCGATACCGTCTTCGCCGGGCTGGTGCGGGGCGGCGGCGGCGACGGCGCCCGGCCGCTCGCCGCCTGGCGGCCGGGGCTGCCGCTCGCCGAGCAGCTCTGGTGGGATGGCGAATTCGGGCGCGGCGCCGCCGCACTCGTCGCCGACCGCGGTCTGAGCCGCACCCGCCGTCTGCTCGAGGCGACGCTCAGGAAGCGCAAGCCGCTCGCGGCCGCGATGCTGTTCGAGAAGGCGCCGGCGTTCGCCGGCTGGCGGCAGGTCGGCTTCGCGCCCTGAGGCCCTCAGAACGGGCGCAGCATCATCAGCAGCGTGAGCACGACCGCGGCCAGCGCGTCGAAACCGGCGATCCAGCCCGGCCAGCCGGCAGCGGTCTGGCGCTTCAGCTTCTCGCTCGGCAGGCCGGCCTCGAGCGACGCCTCGGCCTCCCGCAGCGCCCCGTGGAGCCAGGGAGCGAGCAGGAGCGCGGTGGCGAGCAGGACCACCCCCCAGATCCAGAGCGAGGCGTGCACCCAGCCCGCCTGCCAGCTGTAGCCACGGGTCTCGATGAGGTGGACCCCGAGCAGCCCCGATACCACCGCTCCCGGGATGCTGAAGCCGGCGACCAGGCGCCAGGCGAGCCGCAACCCGAAGACCCGCTCGGCGAGCGAGCCCGCCCGCCGCGTCCGCGCCAGCACCGCCGGCGCGGTGAGCGCCCCGGCGGCGAACCAGAGCGCGGAGAGCACGTGAGCGAACAGGAACCAGGGTAGCGCCGCGGCCATCGTCACCTCCCTCCGAGGGGTATCCATCGTAGCACCCGCGACCGCGGTGGCCGGGGCGTCGCGGGCCGGCGGTAGAATCGATGAACCGGGCCTTCTCCGGAGAAGGGAGTGCCGATGAGCCCATCCACCCGTCCTCAGTTCACCTGGCTCGGCCACGCCACCGTCCGCTGCGATCTGCCCGGTGGCGAGGTCCTCCTCATCGACCCCTGGCTCACGGGCAACCCCTCCTGCCCCGTGGCCGCCAAGGATCTCGAGCGGCTCGACGCGATCCTCGTCACCCACGCCCACTCCGACCACACCGGGGACGTGATCCCGCTCGCCCGCCGCTTCCGCCCGCGGGTGGTGGCGAACTTCGAGATCTGCGCCTGGCTCGAGAAGCACGGGGTGGAGAACACCTCCGGGATGAACCTCGGCGGCACGCAGCAGGTGCTCGACCTCGCCGTCACCATGGTGCGAGCCGACCATTCGAGCGGCTTCATCGAGGATGGCGTGCCCGTCTACGGCGGCATCGCGAGCGGCTACGTCGTCCGCCTGCCCGGCGGCTTCACCTTCTACCACGCCGGCGACACCGCGCTTTTCGGCGAGATGGCGCTGATCGGCGAGCTCTATCAGCCGCAGCTCGCCTTCCTGCCGGTCGGCGATCACTTCACGATGGGGCCCGCCACCGCCGCCCGAGCCTGCCACCTGCTCGGCGTGCGCGAGGTGATTCCGATCCACTGGGGCACCTTCCCGCTCCTCCACGGCACCCCCGAAGCGCTGGCGCGGGAGCTCGCGGACCTCGGCGTCGACTGCCGGGTGATCCCGCTCGCGCCGGGAGAGACGTATTAGCCACCCCGCACGCCGGGGCGGCGGGGCGCGCGGCGCGCGCCGGACCGTCCCCCGCTTCAGCTTCGCCGAGGAGGTAGCCCACGGGGTGAGCCACGGCGTCGGCGTCGCGCTCTCCATCGGCGGGCTCGCGGTGCTCGTCGCCTTCGCGGCGCTGCGCGGCAGCGCCCGCCACGTGGTGAGCGCCGCCATCTTCGGCGTCACCCTGGTGCTGCTCTACACCGCCTCCACGCTCTACCATTCGATCCCGCTGCTGCGCGCCAAGCGGGTGCTGCGAATCCTCGACCATGCGGCGATCTACCTCCTGATCGCCGGCACCTATACGCCGTTCACCCTGGTCACCCTCCGGGGCCCCTGGGGCTGGAGCCTCTTCGGCGTCGTCTGGACGGCCGCGATCGGCGGGATCGTCTTCAAGAGCGTGGCGCTCGGGCGCGCCCGGATCTTCTCGGTGCTCCTCTACGTGGTGATGGGCTGGTGCGTGCTCGTCGCGCTGCGGCCGCTCGTCGCCGGGCTGCGCCCGGGCGGTCTCGTCCTGCTCTTCGCCGGCGGCCTCTCCTACACCCTCGGGCTCGTCTTCTACGCCTGGAGCCGGCTGCGCTTCCATCACTTCCTCTGGCACCTGTTCGTGCTGCTCGGAAGCGTGCTGCACTACTTCGCCGTGCTCTTCTACGTCATCCCGCCTCGCGCCTGAGCCGGCGGCCGGGCTCAGCGCAGCGAGAACCGCTGGTAGGCGGTCAGGACCTCGGCGGGCGAGCCATCGGCCCGCAGCCGGCCGCGGTCGAGCCAGAGGGCGCGGCTGCAGGTCGCCCGCACGAGCGCCGCCTGGTGCGTCACGAGCAGGAGCGTCGTCCCCTCTTCCTGCAGCGACCTCATCCGCTGCCGGCATTTCAGCGCGAACGCCTCGTCGCCCACGGCGAAGACCTCGTCGAGCACGAGCACCTCGGGGAACCAGGCGGTGGCGATCGCGAAGCCGAGCCGGGCGCGCATGCCGCTCGAGTAGTTGCGCAGCGGCGAGTCGATGAACTCCGCGAGCTCGCTGAAGGCGATGATCGCTTCCAGCCGTTCCCGGATCGCCCGGCGGCGATGTCCGAGCAGGAGGGCGTTGAGGAAGATGTTCTCGCGGCCGGTGAGCTCGGGGTCGAAACCGGAACCGAGCTCGAGGATCGGCGCCACGTTGCCGCTCGTCGCGCACCGCCCCGTGGTCGGCCGCAGGATCCGCGAGACCACCTTGAGCAGGGTGCTCTTGCCTGCACCGTTGCGCCCGACGATCGCCACCGCCTCGCCGCGCCGCACCTCGAAGGAGACATCCCGCAGCGCCCAGAGCTCGCGGTAGGTGAGCGCGCCGCGCAGGATCTGGATCGCGAACTCCTTGAGCGACGGCACCCGCTGCGTCGCCAGCCGGTAGCAGAGCGAGACCTCCTCGCAGCGCACGACCGCCGTCACGAGCGCGTTCCCATCAGACGTAGAAGGCGATCCGGTCCCGGCCGCGCCAGAAGGCGAACGCTCCGACGCCCAGGGCGATCACGGCCACCAGCAGCGCCACGCTGAGGTGGGAGAGGGGCGGGATCTTGCCGTAGAAGATCGGGTCGCGGAAGACCTCGAGGATCGAGCGCAGCGGGTTGAACCGGACCGCCCACCGCCAGCGTTCCGGCAGGATCGCCATCGGGTAGACGATCGGGGTGAGGTAGAAGAGCGCGGTGAGCACCACTCCCACCATCTCGACCACGTCGTAGAAGAAGACCGCGAGCGGCGCGAGCAGCAGCCCGGCTCCCAGCGTGAAGAGCGCCGCGAGCAGGACGGCGACCGGCACGAAGAAGAGCGCCGGCGTGAACGGATGGCCGGTGACGAGCAGGAGCCCCGCGAGCGGCACCAGCGCGAAGCCGAGGTTCACCACCCCGGAGAGGACGACCGCGAGCGGGAAGACCATGAGCGGCACCGGCACCTTCTGGATCAGGCCGGCGTTGCTGCGCAGGCTGTTCATCGTGGTCACGATGCTCTGCTGGAAGAAGTTCCAGAAGAGCACGCCGGCGAGGACGTAGACGGGGTAGTTCGCGATGTTGAAGCGGAAGACGGTGCTGAAGACGATGTGCAGCACCAGCATCATCATCAGCGGCTGCAGCATCGTCCAGAGGAAGCCGAAGGCGGAGCGCCGGTAGCGCACCTTGAGCTCGCGCCGGACCATCTCCACCACGAGGTCGACGAACGCCCCGGGCTCGCGCTGTCCCCCGCCGATCACCGTCTGATCTTACAGGGAGCGCCAGCACCCGGTGGGCTGCCCGCTCGATATGATGACCGGCAACCCGATGCGCCCTCTCCGCTCCGTTTCCCGCTTCCCGGTACGGCCTCGCCGATGAAGCGCCACCGCCGCGGCGACGGCAGACCGCCCTCCGCCGCCGGGACCCCGTTCCGGCCGGAGCCCGCCGAACGCCCCGCCTTCTGGATCGTCGTCGCCCTGCTCTGGGCGGTCGTCTTCGCCATCGACCCGCGCGGACGGGAGTCGTTCCGTCTGCCCAAGGAGCTGCTCGGTACCGCGCTCGCCGCCGTCAGCGTCGTCGCCCTCGCCTGGTCCGGCCGGCTCCGGCTCGACCGGGGGCTATCGGCGAGCCCGGCGGCAAGGGCGCTCGCGCCGCTCGCCGGCGTCGCGATCCTCTCGGCGCTCCTCTCCCCGCACCCCGCGCACGTGGCGCAGACCCTGCCGCTGCTGCTCGTGGCGTTCGCCGCGCTCGCCGGCTGGAGCCACGCCTTCTCGGCCGCCACCCTCGACCGGCTCCTCGCGCTCTCCCTCTGGCCGGCGGCGGCGCTCGCCGCCCTCGGCATCGCGCAGGCGCTCGGGCTCTACCAGCCGTTCGTCTTCACCGACACCGACGCCGCGCGGCTCGAGATCACCTCGCTCGCCGGCAACGTGGGCGATTTCGGCGCCGCGCTCGTGCTGCCGCTGCTCCTCGCCCAGCACGCCCTCTTCACGGCGGCGTCCCGGCGGCGGCGCTGGCTCGCGCTCGGGCTCGCCCTGCTCTTCGCCATCGCGCTCGTCGCGAGCCAGACGCTCGCCGCGCTCGGCGCCGCCGCCCTGGGCAGCCTGCTCCTCTGGGCGCGCCTCCTGCCGCGGCGGCGGTGGCTGCCGGTCGCCGGGGCGCTGGCCATCGCCGGCGGGCTCGTGCTGCTCCTCGCCGCACCGGTGCGCGAACGGGTCACGGCCAAGGTCCGGGATCTCTCCTTCGGTGACGTCAACCGTCTCCTCACCGGCCGTCTCGACGGCTGGCGGGCCGCCCTCTGGATGACCGCCGCGCATCCGCTCACCGGGGTCGGGCCGGGCGCCTTCGTCACCGAGTTCGTCCCCGCCAAGCTGGCGTTGCTCGAGCGCGGCGTCCGCTTCTTCGACGAGCAGGCGACCCCGGTCTTCGCCAACGCCCACAGCGAGCCGCTCGAGGTCGCCGCCGAGCTCGGCTTCGCCGGCCTCGTCGCCCTCGGCTGGGGGCTCTGGGTGCTCGGCAGCCACATTCGCCGGCGACCGCAGACCGCTCCCGAGAATGCGCTCGCCCTCGCCGTCCTGGTCGCCCTCGGGCTCCTCGCGCTCTTCGATTTCCCGTTCCGGGTCGCGCTCGTCGGCTATCCGGCGGCCCTCTTTCTCGCCCGGGTGCTGCACGCTCCCGGCCGAGGTGAAGACACGCCGGCGGCAACCCGCCGGACGCGGCTCACCGCGCTCGGCCTCGCCCTGCTCGCCCTGCTCGCGCTCGCCTCGGCGCCCGGCCGTCTCGGCGCGAACCGGCTCGTGCGCGCCGCCGAGGCCCGCACGGCCGTCGTGCTGCGCGGGGGCCTCGACGCGCACGGCCGGCAGCTGCTGGCGGGAAACATCGCGATGCTCGAGGCCGCGATCCGCAAGGATCCGGCCGCGGTCTCCGCCCGCGTCGCCCTCGGCGCGCAGTACTTGCTGCTCGGGCGGGCCGAACGCGCCATCGGCGTCTACCGGGAGGCGCTCGCGCTCGAGCCGCGCCCCGAGACCCACCTGAACCTCGCCCGCGCCCTGAGCATGGCCGGGCGCACCGAGGAGGCCCGGACCGAGCTCGCGACCGCGCTGCGGCTCGCGCCGCATCTCGCGAGCCAGATCCCGTCGGAGTGAGGTTCAGACGCCGCGCGAGGTGAGGACGATCTTGGCGGTCCGGAAGAGGATCGAGAGGTCGAGCGAGAAGCGCCAGTTGGCGAGGTAGGCGAGGTCGTAGCGCAGCTTGTTCTGCGGCGAGGAGTCGTACTCGCCGTTGACCTGCGCGAGGCCGGTGAGCCCCGGCGGCACCAGGAACCGCTCGGCGTACCCCGGCACCTCTTCGAGATACCGCGCCACGAAACCCGGGCGTTCCGGCCGCGGCCCCACCAGGCTCATCTCGCCGCGCAGGACGTTCCAGAGCTGCGGCAGCTCGTCGAGGCGGCTGCGGCGCAGGAAGCCGCCGACCGGGGTGAGCCGGGGGTCGTCGGGAATGGCGAGAACCTCCCCCGTCTCCCGCTCGGCGCCGTCGATCATCGTCCGGAACTTCACGAGCGAGAACGGCCGGAGATCGCGGCCGATCCGCTCCTGCCGGTAGAGCACCGGCCCCTTCGAGGTCGAACGCACCGCGAGCGCGGTGGCCAGCGCCAGCGGCAGCGCGGCCAACGCGAAGACGCTCCCCGCGACGAGGTCGAACGCCCGTTTGCCAGCCAGCCGCAGCCGCCACTCCTCCGGCCGCACCACCTCGATCAGCGGCAGGTCGTGGACCCAGCGGTAGCGCATCCGACCGATCAGGCTGTCGAACGGCCCGGGCAGGAGGAGCACCGACCCCCGGCGCCGGGAGGCGCGGGTGAGCCGGCCGACCCACTCGGTCCGCCACGGTTCGATCTCGGCGGCGAAGACGAGATCGTCGATCTCCCCCGCCGCGAGCCGCGCGCAGAGCCCCGCGAGCCCGCCGAGCTCGGGTCCGAGCTCGGCAGCGGGTGAGCTCGCCGCGGCTTCGCCGGGGGCCGCCACATGTCCGGCGACCGTCAGCCCGTGGTACCGATGGGCGCCGATCGTCCGCGCGAGCTCCCGCGCCGCCGCCCCGGTGCCGATCACCGCCACCCGCCGCCCGGCGGGCCGGTCGAGCTGCTGCACGAGCCGACGCCAGACGTAGAGCCCAGCGGTCACGAGGGTGAGATGGAGGAGGAGGACGGAGCGCGGGAAGGGACGGTCGAACAAGTAGAAGAAGGCGATCAGCGCGGCGCCCTGCAGCGCCGCCGCCAGCAGGAGGCGGCGCGCGAGCTCGAGACGGGCGAGCGGCCGCAACGTCTCGTACAAGCCGGTGAGCGCGAGCGCGACCGGCAGCGCCGCGAGCACCGGCAGCGCCGCCGCCCGCACCAGCGCGGCGCCTGCGGGCGGCAGGGGGCGCAGGGTGAACGGGAGCGCCCAGCGGCTGCGCAGCGCGGTCGCCGCACCGAGCGTCAGCCAGCCGAGGAGCAGATCGACCGGAAGCCGCAGACGGTGGAACAGAGCGATCCGGAAGGGACGGCGCACCCCGGAACTCTACCCGAGCCGTCCGCCGCCCGGCGTCCGGAGTTTGACGGCGCCCGACGGCTGGCATACCGTCCCTAGCCGTCGACACCTCTCACGCGACCCCGACTCCCGATGAAAGTCACCGAACACCTCGCCCGCGCCACCGAGCCGCTTCTGAGCTTCGAGATCATCCCGCCGCTGCGCGGCGGCAACGTGCAGAGCCTGCTCGCGCTCATCGACGACCTGCAGCCGTTCCGGCCGCCGTTCATCGACATCACCAGCCACGCCGCCGAGGTCGTCTACGAGGAGACGCCGCAGGGGATCCAGCGGCGGGTGAAGCGGAAGCGCCCCGGCACGCTCGGGGTCTGCGCGCTGATCCAGAACAAGTACGGGATCGACGCCGTCCCCCACGTGCTCTGCACCGGCTTCACCCGCGAGGAGACCGAGGACTTCCTCATCGAGCTCCGCTACCTCGGCATCGACAACGTGCTCGCGGTGCGCGGCGACGAGAACGGCTACCAGAAGCCGCTCAAGCACGGGCGCAGCGCCAACCACCACGCGGTGGAGCTGGTGCAGCAGATCACCGCGATGAACCAGGGGCGCTACCTCGCCGACGATCTGCTCGACGCCCATCCGTCGGACTTCTGCGTCGGCGTCGCCGGCTATCCCGAGAAGCATTTCGAGGCCCCCAACCCGACCACCGACCTGCGGCACCTCAAGGCGAAGGTCGACGCCGGCGCCGAATACGTGGTCACCCAGATGTTCTTCGACAACCGCCGCTTCTTCGCCTTCGTCGACGCCTGCCGGGCGGCCGGGATCACGGTGCCGATCATCCCCGGCCTCAAGGTGCTCACGAGCCGCCGGCACCTGACCTCGATCCCGCGCAACTTCTTCGTCGACATCCCTTCCGAGCTGGCCGACGAGATCGCCGCCGCACCCGACGACGAGATCGCCGAGATCGGCGCGCTCTGGACCGTGCGGCAGACCGAGGAGCTGCTCGCGGCGGGAGTGCCGGCGCTGCACTTCTTCGTCATGCAGAGCAGCCACGCGATCAAGAAGGTGATGGCGCGGCTCGGCTCGCGTTGACACCTCCGCGCGACCGGCGCTAGATTCCGCCTGCATTCGGAGCGGCCCGGGCGCAGGCGACCGGGCTCGGCAACCTGGGACGGACACCCAAGGTGCCCTCCCCCTCGCTGCGAGGGGGGATGCGGCCGGGATCGCGAGCGATCCCGGCAACCAACTGTCCGGAGCGCGCGACCCGCTTCCGAATGCGATGACGGAGGCGGGTTTTCTCTTGCCCGCCGGAAAGGCTGGCGCGATGCAGATTCCCACGCAGGACGGCTTCACCGTCCCCGTTCAGGCCGCCGACCGCGAAGAGCGGACGGTGGCCCTCCTCGCCGCGTTCGACGAGCGGATCCTGGTCATGGACGGCGCCACCGGCACGGCCCTCCAGAACGTCGCCCTCACCGCCGCGGATTTCGGCGGCCCCGATCTGGAAGGGTGCAACGAGAACCTCTGCCGCACCCGGCCCGACGTGGTCCTCGGGCTCCACCGGCACTACCTCGAGGCCGGTGCCGACATCGTCGAGACGAACTCGTTCGGCGCCACGCCGCTGGTGCTCGCCGAGTACGGGCTCGCCGACCAGGCGTTCGCTCTCAACCGGCGCGCGGCGGCGCTCGCGCGCGAGGCGGCCGCCGCGTTCTCCACGCCGGGCCGGCTGCGCTTCGTCTGCGGCGACCTCGGGCCAACCACCCGCGCGATCTCGGTGACCGGCGGGATCGGCTACGAGGAGCTCGCCGAACACTTCCGGATCCAGGCGCTCGGCCTGATGGCCGGCGGCGCCGACTACCTCCTCCTCGAGACCTGCCAGGACACCCGCAACGTGAAGGCCGGCCTCGCGGGGATCGAGGCGGCGTTCGCGACGGCGGGCTGGCGGCTGCCGGTGGCGGTCTCCGCGACGATCGAGACCACCGGCACGATGCTCGCCGGGCAGGATGCCGAGGCGCTCGCGGTCTCGCTCCTCCACGCCGACCTGCTCTACCTCGGTCTCAACTGCGCCACCGGCCCGGAGCTGATGGCCGATCACCTGCGCACCCTCTCCACTCTCAGCCGCTGCCGGGTGGGCTGCGTTCCCAACGCCGGGCTGCCCGACGAGGAGGGGCGGTACCGAGAGAGCCCGGAGGATTTCCAGCGGGTCTTCTCCCGCTTCCTCGACGAGGGGTGGCTCAACCTCGTGGGCGGCTGCTGCGGCACCACCGAGCGCCACATCGCGGCGCTCGCCGCGCTCGTCGCCGGCCGCCGCCCGCGCCCGCTGCCCACCCATCGGCGTGCCTTCGTCTCCGGCATCGAGGCGGTCGAGCTGACGCCGGAGGCGCGGCCGCTGCTCGTCGGTGAGCGCACGAACGTCCTCGGCTCGAAGCGGTTCCGCGAGCTCATCGCGGCCAGCGACTACGAGGGCGCCACCGAGGTCGGCCGCGCCCAGGTGCGGGCCGGCGCGCAGGTGCTCGACATCTGCCTGCAGGATCCCGACCGGGACGAGCGCGCCGACGTCGAGGCGTTCCTCGCCAAGCTCGTGCGCGCCGTCCGGGTGCCGCTGATGATCGACTCGACCGACCCGGAGGTGATGGCGCGGGCGCTGACCTGGTGTCAGGGCAAGGCGGTGCTCAACTCCGTGAACCTCGAGGACGGTCCCGAGCGGGTGGCGCGGGTGGCGGCGCTCGCCCGGAGCCACGGCGCGGCGCTGGTCGTCGGGCTGATCGACGAGCGCGGGATGGCGGTCGACCTCGAACGGAAGCTCGCGGTCGCCCGGCGCAGCTACGAGCTGCTCACCGGCGAGCTCGGGATCCCGCCCGAGGACCTCTGGTTCGACCCCCTCGTCTTCCCCTGCGGCACCGGCGACGAAACCTATCTCGGCGCCGCCGCCGCCACGATCGCGGCGGTGCGCCGCCTCGGCGAGGAGCTGCCGTACGCCCGGACGGTGCTCGGGATCTCGAACGTCTCCTTCGGCCTGCCGGCGGCGGGACGCGAGGTGCTCAACTCGGTCTTCCTCTACCGCTGCACGCTCGCGGGGCTCGATGCCGCGATCGTCAACACCGAGCGGCTCGCCCGCTACGCCGAGATCCCTCCGGAGGAACGGGCGCTCGCCGAGGCGCTCCTCGATCTCGCCCCCGGTGAGCGCGCCGCCGGCGAGGCGGCGGTCGCCGCCTTCACCGCCCACTTCCGCGACCGGAAGGCCGGCGCCACCGCGCGGCCGCGCGCTGCCCTCCCGCTCGCCGAGCGGCTCGCCCGCGCGATCGTGGAGGGATCGAAAGAGGGGCTCGAGGAGGATCTCGCCGCGGCGCTCCACGATCCCCGCTGGCCGACCGCGCTCGACCTCGTCAACGGCCCGCTGCTCGCTGGCATGGCGGAGGTCGGGCGGCTCTTCAACGAGAACCAGCTCATCGTCGCCGAGGTGCTCCAGTCGGCCGAGGTGATGAAGGCGGCGGTATCGTTCCTCGAGCCGCACATGGAGCGCACCGGCGGCACCGGCCGGGGGCGGGTGCTGCTCGCCACCGTCAAGGGCGACGTCCACGACATCGGCAAGAACCTCGTCGAGATCGTGCTCGCCAACAACGGCTTCGAGGTCGTCAACCTCGGCATCAAGATCCCCTCCGAGACGCTGCTCCAGGCGATCCGCGAGCACCGGCCCGACCTCGTGGGCCTCTCCGGCCTGCTCGTGAAAAGCGCCCATCAGATGGCCACCACCGCCGCCGACCTCGCGGCGGAAGGGATCACCGTGCCCCTGCTCGTCGGCGGCGCGGCGCTCACCCGCCGGTTCACGCATCAGCGGATCGCCGCCGCCTACGGCGGCTTCTGCACCTATGCCCGCGACGCGATGCACGGCCTCGCGCTCGCCGAGCGGCTCAGCGACCCCGCGAAGCGCCCCGCGCTCGAAGCGGAGATCGCCGCTCTCGCCGCGGCCGACCGGGCCGCCGCCGGCGAGACGACCGTCACGGCGGCGCCCGCGGTGACCGGGCCGCGGCGCGCTCCGGTACGGCGTGATCTCACGCCACCGCCACCACCCGATCTCGACCGCCATGTCGAGACGCTCGACCTCGACGCGGTCTGGGCCGAGCTCAACCCGCAGATGCTCTTCGGCAAGCACCTCGGCCTGCGCGGCCCGGTGACGCGGCTCGCGGCCGCCGGGGACGAGAAGTACCGGCGGCTCGCGGCGCTCGTCGCGGAGCTCCAGACCGCAGGGCGCGCGGGAGAGATGGTCGCGCGCGCGGTCTGGCGCTTCTTCCCGGCGCGGGCGGAGGGGGAGCGGCTCACCCTGCTCGACCCGGAGAGCGGCACCGTGGCCGCGAGCTGGCTCCTGCCGCGCCAGAGCGGGCCGGACGGGCTCTGCCTCACCGACTACGTGCTCGCCGGCGATCACGTCGCGCTCCTCGTGGCGAGCGCCGGGGCCGGGGTCCGCGAGCGGGTCGAGGCGTGGAAGGCGCGGGGCGAGTACCTGCGCAGCCACGCCTGGGCCGCGCTCGCGCTGGAGACCGCGGAGGCCGCGGCCGAGCACCTCCACGCGCGCCTCCGCACCCTCTGGGGGATCCCCGATCCGCCCGCGACCACGGTCCACGACCGCCACCAGGCGCGCTACCGCGGCAAGCGGTACAGCTTCGGCTATCCGGCCTGCCCGGATCTCACCGGCCAGCGGGCGCTCTTCGCCGCGCTCGCCCCGGAGGAGATCGGCGTCGTCCTCACCGACGGCGACATGATGGAGCCCGAGGCGTCGGTCTCCGCCCTCGTCTTCCACCACCCCGAGGCGCGCTACTTCGGGGTCTGAGCGGACCGGGGGACGCCGCGGGGCTCACTCCGCCCGGGCGCGGCAGGAGACGAGGTAGACCCAGAGGCCGAGGGCGAGGAAGAGGCCGAGGCCGAGCCAGTTCGACCAGGCGGCGAGGAGCGCTCCGAAGCCGCCCCAGCGGGTCAGGTCGGGGACGAAGGTCCGCCCCGCCGACTCCTCGAAGAAGCGGAGGAGCGCGGTGAGCACGCCGATGATCGCGCCGCCGGCGACGAACCCGGAGGCGATGAGCGTCCCCTTCTCGTGCCGGGCCCGGGCGAGCTTCTCCACCTTCGTCGAGCGCTCCACGAACCAGGCGGCGAGCGCGCCGATGACGAGCGGCGAGTTGAGCTCCATCGGCAGGTACATGCCGAGCGCGAAGGCGAGGCCGGAGACCTGGCACATCTCGGCGGCGAGCGCGAAGACGCCGCCGATCGCGTAGAGGAACCAGGGGGTGCCGCTCTCCCCCATCACCCCGCGGAGCACCGCGGCCATCGCGTTGGGCTGCGGCGCCGGCAGCGGGTTGGGGTGCGCGGGCGAAGGGGCGAAGCCGTAGACCTTCGCCATGAGCAGGATGACCGCGGTGGTCGCCGCCGAGGCGACGACCGCGCCGAGCAGGTTCGCGATCTCGATCCGGCGCGGGGTGGCCCCGAGCCAGTAGCCGATCTTGTACTGGGTCACGAGCGAGCCGCTCATCGAGAGCGCGGTGCAGACCACGCCGCCGATCAGGAGCGTCTGCAGCATCCCGCTCGCGCCGGTGAGGCCGAGCCCGGCGAGCGCCACCGCGGTGACGATCAGGGTCGTGAGCGTCATCCCCGAGATCGGGGTGATCGAGATCATCGCGATCGCCCACGCCGAGACCGCGGTGAAGAGGAAGGCGATCACCAGCGTCATCCCGGTCGAGACGAGGGCGAGGCGGGAGGCGCCCTCCACCCCGGCGAGCACCGAGAAGCGGAAGTAGCCGAGGGTCGCGAGCCCCACCACGGCGATGCCGACGAGCACCGCGGACATCGACAGCGCATGGTCGGTGCGCACCGGCTCCGCCCGGGCCCCCTGGCCGCGCGCAAGCCGTGCCACCTCGCCGAACGCCTGCCGGGTGGCCTGCGCGATCACCGGCGCCATCTTGACGATCGAGAGCACCCCGGCGGCGAAGATGCCGCCGATCCCGATCGGCCGCACGTAGTCGTAGAAGATCTCGTCGGCCGGCATCGCGGCGAGGGGCAGGGCGGCGCCGAGGATCGGCTCGCCGAGGTACTGGCCGAGCCAGCCGAAGAGCGGCACGAGCACGAAGAACGAGACCATCGAGCCGGCCATGATGATCGCGGCGTAGCGCAGCCCCATGATGTAGCCGAGCCCGAGCACGGCGGCCGAGGTGTTCATCGTGAAGACCGCCTTGGTCCGCTGGGTGAACTGCGCGAGCCCGGCGATCGCCTCGGTGGAGAAGACCTCCGTCCAGCCGCGCATCGCCGGGCCGACGAAGTCGAAGAGGGCGGCGAGACCGGCCGAGTAGGAGAGCACCTTCGCGCTCTCGCCCCCCCGCTTGCCGGCCACGAGGATCTCGGTCGTCGCCCGCGCCTCCGGGAACGGGAGCCGCCCGTGCAGGTCGCGGGTGAAGTAGCGGCGGAACGGGGCGAGCAGGAAGACGCCGAGCAGCGCGCCGAGCAGCGGCACGAGGAAGATCTGCAGGAGCGAGGAGCGCCCTTCGAGCCCGAGGATGTAGATCGCCGGCATCGTGAAGACCGAGCCGCCGGCGACGATCCCCGAGGTGGCGCCGATCGCGAGCACGTTGACGTTCTCGAGCAGGCTCGAGGCGTGCGACTTCATCACCTTCACCGCGAAGACCGAGAAGCCGACGGCGAGGATCGAGATCGGGATCGCCGACTCGATCCCCTGTCCGAGCTTGAGCGCGATGTAGGTGCAGGCGGCCGAGAAGACGATCGACCAGAAGACCCCCTGCACCACCGACCGGAGCGTGACCTCGGGGAGCCGGACCCCGTCGGGGATCACCGGCTCGTACGGCTCGCCGGGCGCGAGCTCCCGGAAAGCGTTCTCCGGCAGGTGGACGTCGTCGGGCACGGGAGGCGGCGGCACGGTGGACATGCGGCGCATTCTAGCCAGAGCGCAGCCGCCTCTCCGGATCTCTAGCGGCCGCCGATCCGCATCTCCCCGGCGGCGGAGTAGGCGGTGAACTCGGGTGCGTACATCGACTGGACGGTGGCCGGGCCGGTGCGGAAGGTGCCGGCGGTGGCGGCGCGGAGGCGGTACTTGAGCGTGTACTCGCCGGCCGGGAGCGTTTCGAAGAAGAAGTTCGCGCCGCTGTCGCGGCTCTCCTCGTAGCGGACGACGCCGAGATCCCAGCGCCAGCCCGACTCGCTCCGGTCGGGTTCGAGGCCGGCCGGGCGCGGGTCGCGCAGGTGGACGTACTCGGCCGCCACCCGGCTCGTGAGGGTGAGGTGGACCTCCACCTCGTCGCCCACCGCGAGCGGCGCCCCGGGCGCGAGGGGCTCGAGGACCACCTTCCCCGCGGGCCGGGCGCGGCGGTAGTACCGGCGGGTGACGGCGAAGAGATCGCCATCCCCCTCGGCCGGTGGCTGCTCGGTCGAGAAGTGCCAGGTGGCGGTGGCGAAGGCGAGCCCCGGCGTCTCCTTCGCCACCTCGACGGTCGGGGCGGCGGCCGTCGCGAGGTCGGCGCCGGGGATCACCAGCCGCGCCTCGTCGCCGGTGTACGCCTCCGGCTCGAAGACGAAGCGCGTCTCCTGTCCGGCGGCGGCGACCGCGATCTCCTCGCGCTGCGCGATCCCGCCCTCGCGTTCGAGGTAGCGTGCCACCGACCAGAGAGCCTCGGCGGTGGCCCGGGTCGACTTCCAGTGGTTGAGCTTGCGGTTCAGGAAGAGCCACTGCACGAGGCCGTGGCGGCGGCTGTCGTCGGGTGTGATCTCGAGCAGCGCCTGGAGCGCCCAGGCGTGGGTCTCGATCGTGTCCCGGTACCAGAGCCAGGAGCGCGCCTCGGGACGCCAGAAGGTCCCTTCGTCGGGGGTCGTGAGCGCCGAGTCGAAGACGCTCGCGAGCACCCGGCGGGCGTCGGCCGGCCGCTCCATCCGCGCGAGGGTCATCGCCAGCATCAGCTTCGTCATCGGCGCGTGCTCGCGCCACCTCGCAAACGAGCGGTCGAGGATCTCCCGCCGCTCGGCCGCGCTGAAGACGCCGCCCGTCCACTCCGGATCGGGGTAGGCGGTGAGCACGTAGTTGAGGAAGGTGAGGTACTCGAAGCAGCAGCCGTCGGCGCGGCGCAGGTCGGCGAGCCACTGCTCCCGGAAGTCGGCCGCGAGGTACTCCCAGCCGCGGGTCACGAGGTCGCGCGGCACCTCCATCCCCATCGTCGCCGCCCGCGCGAAGCCGTACATCAGGTAGAGCGTCATGTACGGCGAGGGCGGCCCGCCCGGGAACCAGGGGAAGGCGCCGGAAGGGAGCTGCGCGCGGCGGAGCCGGGCGAGCGCCTCGCCGCGGGCCGCCGCGGCGACCTCCGGGTCGAGGAGACGCAGCCAGGCCGCCGCCTCCTCCCGCCCGCCGCGTGCCGTCACGAGCCACGGCGTCTCCTCGAGCGCCAGCCGCCGGTTCGGATCGTCGGCGCGCCACGGTGCGAGCGGCGTGGGCCGCGCCGCGAGCTCGCGCCCCAGCGCCGCGAGGCCGGGGTGCTCCTGGTAGAGCCGGTCGACGAGGCCGCTCGCGAAAAAGCGGTTCAGCGTCTGCTCGGTGCAGTCGTACGGGTAGTCGGCGAGGTAGGGAAGGGCGGCGAGCATTCCGTAGAAGAGCTGCCCGTCCACGGTGACCACCAGCCGGTCGTCGATCCGGGTCGGGTCCGGGGCCCGCAGGGCGGGGAAGTCGAGCTTCCGCCGCTCGGCCCCCGCGAGCGCCGCGAAGCGGGACTGCGCAAGGTGGACCCGGGCCGGCAGCAGCGGCAGGAGCCGCCGCTCGCCGTCGCTCTGCGTGCCGGCGCGGGCGGTCGCGGTGACCGCCACCGCTCCAAGCCGCCGGGGCGCCGTGAGGTGGAAGACGGCGTCGGTTCCCTCCCCGGGGGCGACGCGGAACGGCCGCCGCAGCGCCTCGGGCGCAAGACCGAAGGCGGCCGCGAGGTCCTCGCCGCTCTCCGGATCGGCGAGCGCGAGCTCGAGCTCCCCCGCGAGCTCCTCTCCCGCGGCGTTCTGCACCATCACCCGCAGCTCGGCCGTGTCCCCCTCGCGCAGGAAGCGCGGCAGGTAGGGACGCACCATCAGCTCCCTGGCGGTGCGCACCTCGGCCTCGAGCGCGCCGCTCGCGAGCGTGCGGTCGAGGGCACGCAGCCAGAGCCTCCAGGCGGTGAGCGACTCCGGGACGGTGAACTCGATCGCCACGCTCCCATCGGCACCGGTGAGCAGGTGAGGAGAGAAGAAGGCGGTCTCGGCGAAGTTCTCCCGCGGCGTCACCGGCGGCGTGGCCACCGCGTCCGCCACCCCCTCGCCAGGACCCTCCTCCGCGACCTCGGCGTTCGCCGCGGCAGCGAGCGGGGCGGCTTCCATCAGCAGATCGTCGGCGCGCATGGCCCGCTTCTGGAGGGAGTAGGCGCGGAGCCCCGGCCCTCCGATCGGATGGCCGGAGAGCGAGCGAATCTCGTCGTCCCGGTACGCCCTGGAGGGAGGGATCACCACCCACTCCCGCCCCCACACCCCGGTCCAGCGGCTCTCGCCGAGCGAACCGGTCCAGTACGGCAGCGCCGTCCGAACGGGCAGGAGGGTGAACGGATCGGGGGGCGCAAACGGCCGGAAGGCGTCGAGCGCCCGGTCGTACATCGCCGCGAGCAGCTCGGCGGCGCCCGCCTCCACCGGCCGTCCTTCCGGATCGCGCACCACGACCCGGAACGTCTCCGACTCGCCGGGGCGCAGCCGGTCGCGGAAGGAGACGAGCTCGAGCCGGAGCCGCCGGTCGCTCCACGGCACCGTGAGCGCCGCCTCGGCGGTGACGAGCTGGTGATCCGACACGAGCGTGGCCCGCACCGCGAAGCCACCCCGGTCGGTGGCGGCGATCGGCAGCTCGATCACGCCGCTCGCCGCCGGCCCGGTGCGCATCTCGCGGCGGAACGCCTGCCCGTCGCGGAAGAAGTCGAGCCAGATCGTCCCCTCCGGCAGGCCGGTGTGGACGAGAAGGCGGGCCGTCTCCCCCACCTCGACCGTGGGCCGTTCGAAGAGGAGCAGGAGGGGGACCGCCGCCGCGATCTCCCCGGCGGCGGCGACGAGGAGCTCCGCGGCCGTCTCGGCCCGGCCGCCGCTGCCGTCGGGGGAGACGGCGCGGAGCCGGTAGAGCCCCGGCGGCAGCGCCGGCAGCGTGAGGGTGGCGCGCCCGTCGGCGCCATGGTCGAGAGGCCCGGCGACGACCTCCTCGCCGTCCGTCCAGTCGGCGACGAGCTCCCGCCACGGCGCGCCGCGCTCCCAGCGCGGCCGGAGGAGGTCGCCCGGGGTGATCACCGCCGGGGTGCCGTCCGGTGCGGCCGGAGGGGCCGGGAGGGGACGGTCGGCGGGCAGCGCGGGCGCCGCCGGCTGCCCGAGCCGCAGCAGACGCCAGCTCCCGGTGCCGGCGCGCGGCCCGCCGTCGAGATCCTCCCGCCGGACCGTGACCGCCACCGGCGCCCCCGCCGCGAGGTACGGCGCGGGGGGGGCGACCGCGAGGCGCACCGTCGTCCAGCCGAGGCGAAAGACGCGCTCGGCGTCGCGCGTCTCGCCGCCGGCGTCGGTGACCTCCACCCGGAGGCGGTAGCCGTACTCGGTGCCGCTGCCCGCCTCCAGCTCGTCGGCGGCGGGGGTGAAGGCGATCCGGAAGCTCCCGTCGGCGGCGAGGGAGCTCCGTCCGGAGGCGACGACCTCCGGCGCCCGCGGCGGCAGCCAGCCCCACCTGAACCAGCGGGAGAGGAACGTCTCCCGCTCGACGTGCCAGACGACCTCTCCTTCCCCGACCGGCAGGCCGAAGAGGTAGCGGGCGCTGCCGGCGAGCTCGGCCGGCCGGTTCAGCCGCAGCGCCGCCGGCGGCTCGCCGATCTCGACCTCGAAGGTCGGACGCTTGTACTCCTCGACCGCGATCGTGGTCGCGCCGGCGTCCGAGACCTCGAGGCGCCAGAGCCCGAGCGGCCGGCCGGCCGGGATCCGGAGCTCGCCGGCACCGGTGCCGAACTCGTTCGTGGTGACGGTCGCCGCCCCCACCCGTTCGCCGTTCGGATCGCGAAGGATCACCTCGACCGCGACGCCCGGCAGCGGCGTGAGCGCGCCGGTGCGCGCCTCGCCCCCGTAGAGGAGCACCTTCCAGAGGAGCGGCTGCTCCGGCCGGTAGAGCGCCCGGTCGGTGTAGAGCAGGGCCCGCTGGCGGGGTTCAGCCGGCGGTCCGCCCCACCAGGACGGGGCGAGCGTGAGCACGGCGCTTTCGCCGCGGTACCGCCCGACTGCCACCAGCTCCCCGCCGCCCGGCGGGATCGCACCAGCCGCGATCTCCACGGCGCCGTCCGTCCCGGTCCGGACCTGCCGGAGGAGCGTCGGCACCTCACGCCAGTCGTTCCGGTAGATGGCGATCTCCGTGCCGGCGGCGGGGCGGCCGCTCCCCCCTTCGACCGCCCGCAGGTAGAGGCTCTCCACTCCCCGCTCCTGGAGGAGGACGAGGTCGGAGAGCAGCAGAGGGACGGCTTCGAGCCGGTTCCCTGCGGGCGCGAAGTCGGCGCGTGCCGAGGCGACCACGAGGTAGGCCCCCGGCTCGGAGAGCGGAGGCGTCACGAAGGTCCGGTGGCGCTCGAAATCGGGGGTCGCGGGGAGCGTCACCTCCCAGGAGGCGACCGGCGAGCTCGCGGCGACGAGCTGCTCGACCTCCCGCCCCCGCGGCAGGAGGCTTCCATCGAGGCGGCTCCGGAGCCGCGCGTCGAGATCGATCCGGTAGGCGCGCAGGTGGAGCCGCTCGAGGTTCGCATGGGAGATCTCGAGCGAGCGCCGGCCGGGAGCGTCGACGGTCATCGCCGCGACCGTGAACTCCGGGGCCTCGAGCGTCGCGACCCGGTGCGCACAGTTGCGGGCGCCGTCCGAACCGGGGTGGGCCGTCGCCCCTTCCCGCGCGATCTCCCGGGCGCGCCGGCGGGCGCCCGCCTCGTCACTCCCGGCAACCAGATCGGAGAGGGTCGCCATCCCCTCGCTCCACCAGGGGAGATCGCGGAACGCCGGCAGGTACTCCGCGAACGCCGCGCGCACCGCCGCCCGGTCGGCCGGGGCGGTGAAACCCTGATGCAGGAGACGAGAGCGCTCGCGCCGGGCTTCGAGCGCCGCCGCCCGGCGCCCTTCGCCGCGGTGCCACGTTTCGAGGTCGGCGAGCACCGCGGCGAGGCGGGCGAGCGGGTGTGCCGCCGCCGCGTCGGGAGCGACCGCCGGCGGGGCGTCTCCGGCGAGCGCTGAGGCATCGAGCAGCCAGAGCCGGGAGTGCTCGGCCGGGCTCCAGAGGGAGGAGTCGGCGAGCAGCTCGGCGAGCAGGTAGGTGAGCGAGTCGCGCAGCGTCCCCCGCACCTCGCGCGGATAGCTGTTGGCGACGAGCCCCGGCAGCTCGCCGGCCCGGCGGCGGCCGAGCGTCTCCCGCTCCCGCCAGGCGGCGGCGAAGGCGGCCACCGCCTCCTCGCCGATCTCCCCGGCGCTCCAGAGGGCGATCCCCGCCTCCCGCCCGCCGGCGACCGGCTCCCGCTGGTGGATCTCCCACGAGTAGGACGAGAGGTAGTTGCGCAGCCCCTCGCCGAGGTGGAGCGAGAGCGCGGCACGCGCGGCGGGATCGTCCGGCCAGGCGGCGCGGCGGAGCTCCTCCACCGCCGCCTCGGCCTGACCGAGCGCGGAGCGCAGCTCGGCCGCAGTGAGGAGCGCCCGCGTCCACTCCTCCGTCCGCTCCCCCCGGCGCGCGGCCGCCTCGACCTCGACGACCCGCGCGAGCGCCTCCGCGTACTGCTGGTCGGCGATGAGCGTTTCGATCTCCCGCCAGGCCGGCGAGAGCTTCCCGCCGCCGCCGTTTCCGTCCGCGCCGGCGGCACGGGTCATCAACGGCAGCAGTCCGAGGGCGAGGAGGGCGAAGGTGACGAGGCGGAGCGTGTTCATTCCCGGATTCTAGAGGCGCAAGCGGGTCGCGTGGGCGATCCGACCTATACTCATGGGGTTTTCCCGGAGGTGACCATGAGCCCGTATCCCCGCCAGCCCCGCCCGATCCAGGAGGTCGCTCGCGACCTCGGAATCGCTCCCGAATTCCTCGTTCCCTACGGCGACGACAAGGCGAAGGTGCGCCTCGCGGCGCGCGCCGCCTCCGGACGGGAGCCAGGCCGCCTGGTGCTGGTCTCGGCGATCACCCCGACCTCGGCCGGCGAAGGGAAGACCACCGTCTCGATCGGCCTCGCCCAGGGGCTCGCGGCGATCGGCGAACGGGTCTGTCTCGCGCTGCGCGAGCCGTCGCTCGGCCCCACCTTCGGCCTCAAGGGCGGAGCCACCGGCGGCGGCCGCTCGGTGCTCGTCCCCACCGAGGAGATCAACCTCCACTTCACCGGCGACTTCCACGCGGTCTCGTCGGCCCACAACCTGCTCGCGGCGATGCTCGACAACGAGATCCACCACGGCAACCCCCGCGGCATCGACCCGCGGCGGGTCCTCTGGCGGCGAGTGATCGACCTCAACGACCGGGCGCTGCGCCACGTGGTGATCGGTCTCGGCGGGGTGCTCGAGGGGGTGCCGCGCGAGACCGGCTTCGACATCACCCCCGCCTCCGAGGTGATGGCCACCCTCTGCCTCGCCGAGGACGCCGACGACCTGCGCCGGCGCCTCGCCCGCCTGCTCGTGGCGATGACGGTGGAGAAGAAGCCGGTCACCGCCGGCGACCTCGGTGCGGTGGGGGCGATGATGGTGCTGCTCAAGGACGCGCTGCGGCCGAACCTGGTGCAGACCGGCGAGGGGGTACCGGCGTTCGTCCATGGCGGGCCGTTCGCCAACATCGCCCACGGCTGCAACTCGGTGATCGCCACCAAGATGGCGCTCGCTCACGCCGACTGGGTGGTCACCGAGGCCGGCTTCGGCTTCGACCTCGGCGCCGAGAAGTTCTACGACATCAAATGCCGGAGCGCCGGCCTCGACACCGCCGCGGTGGTCCTGGTCGCCACGGTGCGGGCGCTCAAGCGCCATGGCGGGGTGACCGGCCGGGAGGCGCTCGCCATCCCCGACCCGGCCGCGGTCGAGCGCGGCCTCGGCAACCTCGAGAAGCACATCGAGAACATCCGGATCTTCGGCGAGCCCCCGGTGGTGGCGATCAACCGGTTCGCGACCGACAGCGACGAGGAGATCGCCGTGGTGCGCCGCGCCTGCGAGGCGGTCGGCGCCCCCTGCGCGGTCGCCGACATCTTCGCCCGCGGCGGCGAGGGCGGCCGGGAGATCGCGCAGGCGGTGGTCGACCATGCGGAGCGGAAGTCCCGGCCGTTCACGCCGCTCTACGCCCTCGACGCGCCGATCCCGGAGAAGATCCTCCGGATCGCCCGGCAGATGTACGGCGCCGACGAGGTGGCCTACACCCGGGCGGCGGAGCGCGATCTCGCGGAGATCGCCCGGCTCGGCTACGCGAACCTGCCGGTCTGCATGGCGAAGACCCCGAACTCCCTCACCGACGACCCGCAGATCGTCGGTCGCCCCGAGGAGTTCGACATCACGGTGCGCAACGTCATCCTCGCCGCCGGCGCCGGTTTCGTGGTGCCGCTGCTCGGCGACATCCTGCGGATGCCCGGCCTGCCCGCGACCCCGCAGGCGGTGCACATGGATCTCGTCGACGGGAAGGTGGTCGGGCTGCTGGGCGGGTGACCCCGGCGGTACTCCCCACCCGGCGCTCCTCGAACCTGAGCGGTTTCCCTTCCGGTGCGTCTCCCCGGAGCGGCCGGGAGATCCGCTTCAGCCGGCGCGCCGCACCGAGTGGAGCAGGGTGTCGAACGCCTCCCGCTCGGCAGCGACCGTGGCCTCCGGGCCGATGAGCCGGAAGAACCAGTAGGCGTCGGGCCCCTCGACGACCGCGCCGAGCAGCGCCTGTCCGGGCCGCGGCTCGGGCGTCATGCCGATCCCGCTGCCGGCCATGAACGTCCCCTCGGTCTCGACCACGAGGATCTTCGCCGCGGGCAGCGCGATCTCCCGGGTGCGCATCACCGCCGTGCCCGGCCGCCCGTCCGCGGTGACGAACTGGCTCGCCCAGCGCTCCACGTTCGCCTGCGGTTCGCCTCCCTGGCCGGGGCCGAAGTAGAAGACGGCGCACTCGGCGTCGCCGCCCGGACCGGACACCCGGTACTGGCCGCGGCGCATCGGGTTCGCGGGCGTCTCCGCCACCCAGGACGCGGGCGCGGTCCAGAGGAGCGCCATCGCCCCTTCGCCACCCGGAGCCACGACCGGCATCAACGCGCCGGTGGCGGGCGCCGCCGCGGCCCCATCGGCGGGAAGCGGCGGGTGGCCGGCCGGCAGCGGCGGCACGGCCGGCGTGCCGACCGGTGGATGCCCGGGGGGCAGCTCGTCGGGCCTCGCGGCGGCGGGGGTGGCGGTACCCGCGGCGACCTCGACATCGAGCGGCGGCTCTCCGCCACAGCCGGCGAAGGCGGCGGCGAGCAGCAGGAGCGGAAGGGAGCGGAGCAGACGGTACATCGGCGATCCTCCTGGAAACCGGTAGGATACCGCCTCCCCGCGTGGCCCGGAGCCATGCGGCGCGTTCGCTCGATATCTCACCCCTTTCGGCAGCTGCCGCCGGGAGTTCTCCGATGAAGCGTTCCCTCCAGATGCTCGCCTCTTTGAAGCTGACGGTGGTCCTGCTCCTGCTGCTCGCCTTCGTCCTCGCCTGGGGGACGATCGTCGAGTCGCTCCACGGCCGCGAACGCGCGGCGCTCATCTACTACGCCCCCTGGTTCTTCGCCCTCCAGGGGCTCTTCGCCCTCAACCTCCTGGCCGCCCTCGTCGAGCGTTGGCCGCGCACCCGCTCCCGGATCGGCTTCGCCGTCACCCACGCCGCGATGCTCGTGATCCTCGCCGGCGCGCTGGTGACGCAGCTGTTCAAGGTCGAGGGGCAGCTGCCGCTCTGGGAGGGTCAGAGCTCGCGGACGATCTTCACACCCACCGGCAGCGGCCAGCTCGAGCTGCCGTTCGCGGTGCGGCTCGACGACTTCCAGATCGACTACTACGACGGCACCAGCCGCCCGGCGATGTTCCGGAGCCTCGTCACGGTCCTCGACGGCGAGGAGCGGGCCGGGGTGATCGAGATGAACCGGCCGCTCACCCATGGCGGCTACAACTTCTTCCAGAGCAGCTACCAGCTGCAGGGGGGGCGGGAGATGTCGATCCTCTCCGTGGCGCGCGATCCGGGGCAGGCGATCGTCTTCCTCGGCTATCTGCTGCTCGTCGGCGGGATGATCCTCGTCTTCGCCACCCGGCTCTCCCAGCTCCGCGCGGCCCGGCTGCGGACCGCCACCGCCCAGGGGGCTGCCGGCCCGGCCGCCGTCCTGCTGCTCGCCCTCGCGCTCGGTGCGGCTGGAGCCACCGCGGCCGGCGCCGCCGAGATCCCGCCGGCGGAGCTCGTGGCGCGGGTCCGGGCGCTGCCGGTGCAGCACGACGGCCGCACGATGCCGTTCGACACCCAGGCGCGGGAGGCGGTGCGGACGGTCACCGGCCGGCGGGCGTGGCCGGGGATCGATCCGGTGGCGATGACGCTCGGCTGGTACGCCGACCCGCAGGGCTGGAGCCGGCAGCCGGTGGTGAAGGTGGGCGGCCGGAAGGTCGCCGCGGCGATCGGGCTCGCCGGCGCCCCCCGCTGGGCGAGCTTCGAGGCGATCGTCGGCGCCCCCGGTTTCGCCACCGCGCTCGATCGGGCGCACCAGAAGCAGGCGGCCGAAGCGCGGCTCACGCCGGTCGAGCAGGATCTGCTCGAGCTCGAAGGACGTCTCGTCGAGCTCGACGCCTTCCTGCGCGGCCGCGCGTTGCGCGCCGTGCCGACGCGGGTCGCCGGCGAGGCCTGGCAGCCGCCGGCGGCCCGGGACGCCGCCGCCCTCGCCACGCTCGAGGCGGAGATCCGGACGGCGGCGCCGGCCCACTATCCGGCGGCCACGACGATCGCCCGCGAGCTGCGCTACAACGCCACCCGCCCGACGCGTCTCGCCTGGCTCCTGCTCCTTCCCGCGGCGATCGCCGCCGCCCTCACCCTCGAGCGCGACCGGTGGCGGCTCGACCGGCTGGCCTTCGCCGGTCTCATCGGCGGCTTCCTCGCGCTCAGCTGGGGGATCTGGCAGCGCTGGCAGATCGCCGGCCGGATCCCGGCGTCGAACATGTACGAATCGATGCTCTTCCTCGGCTGGGGCGTGGCGCTGCTCGGCGTCATCGCGCTCGCGCTGCGCAACCGGATGCTGCTGCTCAACGCCGCCGGCACCTCGGCGCTCGCGGTGATGCTCCTCGACCTGCTGCCGATGGACCCGTTCGTCCACCCGATGCCGCCGGTGCTCTCGGGCACCCCGTGGCTCGCGATCCACGTGCCGATCATCATGCTCGGCTACGCCACGCTCGCGATGGTGACGGTCTTCGCCCACCTCGTGGTGGGGCTCGAGATCTTCGCGCCGCATCGCCAGGAGCTCTCCCGGCGCTGGAGCGAGCTGCTCTACCTCTACACCCACGTCGGTTCGATCCTGCTCCTCGCCGGGATCCTCACCGGTTCGATCTGGGCCGCTTCGTCGTGGGGCCGGTACTGGGGCTGGGATCCGAAGGAGGTCTGGTCGCTGGTCGCGTTCCTCGCCTACATGGCGATCCTGCACGCCCGCTGGGACGCGCAGATCCGGGCGTTCGGCGTCGCTCTCGCCGCGATCGCCGCCTTCTGGACGATCCTCATGACCTACCTCGGCGTGAACTACGTCCTCGCCGCCGGGCTCCACTCGTACGGCTTCGGCAGCTCGCGGCTGGTGGGCATCCTCGTGATCGTGGCGCTCGTCGAGATCCTCTTCGCCGGCAGCGGCTGGCTCGCCCATCGCCGGCGGCGCGCCGCGGCCTCCTGAGCGCAGCGGCGAGCGGCTCGCCGCCCGGCAGACCGGCGCCCGGGGAGGCGACCGCGCGGACGGACGAATGCAACGAGCCCCCGGGATCGCTCCCGGGGGCTCGCTGGATCTCGGATGCCCGGGGGGATGCCCGGACGCGGCTCAGCCGGCCTTCGGGTGGCACTCCTCGCACTTCGTCGGCATCTTCTTCGAGGCGTCCTTCGCCAGCTCCGCCTTGTGACAGCCGACGCAGTCGATGTGGTACATGTTCTTCTTCATGCCCATGTCGGTGCAGTTCGGCGTCTCCGCCTTCTCCGGCGCCTTGTGGCAGGAGGAGCAGGTCGGCACCTCGTCGGCGCTCTTGGCGGTGAGCCCCTTCTGGGTGTGGTGGCAGGTGTCGCAGGCGGTCACGCCGGTGTGCTTGCCGTGCGGGAAGGCGACGGGCGCGCGCTTCGCGGCGCAGTCGTCGATGGTGACATCGGTCGGCGCTTGGTTCGCCTTCGCCGCCTGGACCGACGCGGCGCCGGCGAGGACCAGACAGAGCACGGCCAGCGGAACGAACAGTTTGCGCAGCATCTACGGCCTCCTTTCCTCTCCCCTTGCGGGATTCGCGGCCCCGCCGGACTCACCCGTTCCCGCGAGGCGATCATTCCACCGCTCCCGCAAGCTTCGTGCCCGCCGGGCAGCGGACTCCGGAGGGACCGGGAGCGGCATGACGCTAGCAGACCTCGGCGCCGGATGCTCCCCTCCCGCGGGGTGGGTCAGGCCCCCGCGCCGCGGTAGCGGGCCACCACCAGAGTGACGTCGTCCTCGGCCTCGCGGCCCTCCCGGTGGCGCGCGGCGGTCGCGAGGAGCGCCGTGCCCACCGCTTCCGGCGACTCGCTGGTGAGGGAGGCGAGCGCGGCCTCCACCCCTTCCTCGCCGAGCTCGCGGTCGCCGGCATCGCTCGATTCGGGGATGCCATCGCTGTAGAGGACGAGACTGTCCCCGGCCGCGAGCCGCCGCTCCTCGATCCGCCAGCTCGCCGCCGGGAGCAGGCCGAGGAGCGGTCCGGTCGCCGGCACGGTCTCCACTCCCCCCCCGGCGCGCAGGATCCGCACCGCGCAGTGGCCGGCGTTGGCGATCCGCAACGTACCGTCGGGGGCGAGCCGCACGGCGGCGAGGGTGAGGAAGCGGTTGCCCGGGTTCTTGGCCCGCAGTCCCCGGTCGAGAGCGGCGAGGAGCTCGGCGAGCGGCTGCGGAAGCTCGTCGAGCAGCCCGAGCATCCCCTGGGCGACCGCCATGAGGAGCGCCGCGCTCACCCCTTTGCCGGAGACGTCGCCGACCGCGAGCGACAGCTCCCCGTCGGGACGCTGGTGGAGGTGGAAGAGATCGCCGCCCACCACCCGGGCGGGCTCGCTCTGGGCATGGATCTCGGCGAACGGAACCTCCGGCGGCAGCGGCAGCAGGGCCGCCTGGATCGTCCGCGCCATGCTCATCTCGTGTTCGATCTTCGCCTTGTCGCGCGCCTCGCGGTAGAGCCGCGCGCTGTCGATCGCGGTGGCGGCGTCGGCGGCCAGGCTCTCGACGACCGCGAGCGTCTCGCGGGGAATACCCCGGCCCCGGAGCGGCCGTTCGAGCAGCAACCCGCCGAGGATCTCGACCCGGCCGATGAACGAGGCGTCCTGGCCGGAGCCGAGCGGCCGGCGCGCGACGAGCAGCGGCGTGGCGATCAGCTCGCTCCCCTCGATCTTCAGGGTCTCGCTGTGCCGGGCATCGAGGACGCGCTCGAACAGGGCCCCCGCCGTCGCTTCGAGCGCGAGCGTCTCGCCCGGCGGAAACGCCTGGGCGGCCTCACGGTTCCCTTCGGCGTCGCGGAGGACGAGCAGCCCGCGAGTCGCCCCGGAGAGCCGTACCGCCGCCTGCAGCACGACCTGCAGCACCTCGTCGAGGACGGTGGCGGCGTTGAGCGCGCGGGCCACGTCGAGCAGCGTCTGGAGCTGCCGCAGCTCGCCCTTCTCCTCCCGCGGGATGAGCTGGGAGAGATCGAGCGCCGAGGTCGCGCGCAACTCCTCGGTGACGACCTCGTACTCCACCCGCGGCCCGAAGCGGAGCCGGTCGCCCGGACGCAACTCCTGGCGCCGGATCGGGAGGCCGTTGACGAAGGTACCGCCCGAAGAGCCGAGATCCTCGACCTCCAGGCGGCCATCGCGCCAGACGATCCGGGCGTGACGGCGCGACACGGTCGCCTCGGCGAGCGCCAGGTCGTTGGCCTGATCCCGGCCGACCCGCAACGTTCCGCTCACCGGCACCCGCGCCGGTCCGCCCAGAGCGTTCCGCGCCACGAGCAGGGGCTCGGCTGGCCACATGATGGCGAAGTCTACCGCTCGCGCCCTCAGGCGGCGAAGCGGCGGTGGAAATGGTGGCTCGCCTGCCGCTGCCACCACTCCCAGTCGTGGGCGGCGTCGGTCCCCCAGAGATCGAGCTCGTGCGGGATCCCCTTCGCCGCCAGGAGCCCGGCGAGCGCCGCCGTCTCCTCCTTGCACCCCTCCTCCCACGCCCCCTGGCCGCAGACCAGGGTGAGCGAGGTCTGCTCCCGCACCCGCGCGAGCGCCTCGCCGTGGAGGTTGGCGACGTAGGCGAGCGGGTTGTTGAAGTAGACCTCGAGGCTGTCGAAGCCGCCGGTGAGGGCGCGCATCTCGTAGCGGCCCGACAGACAGAGCGCCCAGCGGCAGAGCTCCGGCTGCTTGAGCGCGAGGTTCGCGGCGTAGAAGGCACCGAGGCTGCAGCCGGTGGCGGCGAGCGGCAGCGGGCCACCGCAGTCGGCCCAGATCGCCGGGACCAGGGTGTCGAGCACGAACCGCTCGTAGGCGAGGTGGCGGCCGATCCGCCAGGCGGGATCCCCTTCGGAACGCGTCCAGGCCTCGCCCACGTTGCTCTCCACGCAGTAGAGCTTGATCCGCCCGCGCTCCAGGAGGTCGGCGAGGACGTGGATCATCCCCCGGGCCGCCCACTCGTCGCCCATCCCGCTCGCGCTCGGAAAGACGACGATCGGCTGCCCGTAATGGCCGTAGATCCAGAGATCGACGACCCGGCCGAGCGCCGGGCTCGCGAGCGGGTGCTGGGAGCGCCGCATGGCGGATCGGGGCTCCGGCTCGCTCAGGCGCCGGCCCGGGCGGAGGTATCGAGCAGCGCGAGCAGGGCGGTGCGGTCGAGCTTGCCGCGCGCGGTTCGTGGCAGCTCGCTCACGAGAGCGAGCGCGCGCGGAACCTGGTAGTCGGCCAGCCGCTCCCGGCAGAAACCGGTCACGGTGGCGTAATCGAGCTCCCCGTCCGTGACCGCGATCACCGCGCCGACGACCCGTCCGGCGCCGCCGGGAGCCGGCACCCCGAAAACCGCCGCTTCCCGCACTCCCGGCAGCGCCGCGAGCAGCCGCTCGATCTCCCGCGGATCGACCTTCTTCCCCTTGACGATCAGCAGGTCGTCGACCCGGCCGCAGAGCGCCAGCTCGCTCCCTTTCCAGACGCCGAGATCGCCGGTGAGGTACCGGCCACCGGCGAGCTCGGGACCGGGCTCCGGGAGGTACCGGTCGGCCACCGCGGCCGAACGCACCGCGACACGGCCTTCCTCGCCGACGAGCTCGACCTCGACTCCCGGGATCGGCTCGCCCACCGTGCCCCGTTCGGCGGCACCACCCGGGCGGTCGTAGGTGATCCCGCCGCTCTCGCTCGCCCCGTAGAAGACGTGGACCGGTCGCCCGCACCGTTCCCGGAAGGCGGCGGAGACCTCGGCCGAGAGCGGCGCCCCGGCGCTCACCACGAGCCGCAGGCTCGCCGGCAGCGCCGGCGGTTCGGCGAGGCGCGCCACGGCGGCGAGGAAGGCGGGCACGGTCGGCAGGAAGGTCGCCTCGCCGGCGGTCGCGAGGTGGAGTGGCGCGAGCGGCGACGGCGTCTCGGCAGAGAGGAGCAGCGAGCCACGCACGAGGGCCGGTACCGCGAGGCTCTTGAGGCCGTAGGCGTGGGAGAACGGGACCGCGGCGACCATCCGGTCCGCGGCAGCGAGTCCCATCACCGCCGCCAGCTGCGCGTCGTCGGCGACCAGCGCCGCGCTCGGTGCCACGACCCCGCGCGGGCTGCCGGTGGTGCCCGAGGTGAGCATCACCGCGCCGATCTCCCGGCCGACTCCGGCCGGTACGGCGGGTCTCAGCGTGGTGAGCTCCCAGCGCTCCGGCGCGAACGCCCAGCCACCCGGGGCCGCGAGCCGTCCCCGCGCACCGAGGAGGCCGAGAACCGCCCCCTGAGCCGTGGACGGCGCGCCGGCGTCGAGGAGCACCGGCGCGAAGCGCGCCCGCCGCAGCGCGAGGAAGCCGGCGAGGAAGGCCGGACCGTTGGCGGCCGAGAGGCCGACGAGCGTCCCCTCCTCCCACCCCGCCGCGGCCAGACGGAGGGCGAGCGCCGCGGCCGCCCGGTCGATCTCGCCCACCGTCGCCACCGCACGCAGACCGGCCACGAGCGGTCGCTCCGCCCGGGTGGCGGCGAGACGATCGAACGCCTGGAGGAGCGGATCGGGAGGGGTCGTGGACACTGCGAACGAAGCCGGGATGGAGGTCAGGCGTCAAAGTATACTGTCGCCGGCCGGCTTCGCCCGGCAGCTCGAATCTCGACCCGATGTCCATCCCCGACGGTCTCTGCCACGACCCCCGCGCCCGCTCTCGCCGCGACCCGGCCGCGGCACCGGTCTCATCCCGCGCACACCGTGCCCGGCGATCCGCTGCGAGGTGACGATGTCTTCCGCTCCGGCCAGACCCGCTCCCGCCCTTCCCGCGGCGACCGCCGAGGGGCTCACCGACCGGATCCGCGAGCTGCTCGTCGACGCGCTCCGTCTCGACGGCCTCGAGCTCGCGAGCATCGACCTCTCCACCCCGCTGCTCGGCGACGGGCTCGGGCTCGACTCGATCGACGTCCTCGAGCTGGTCGTCGCCCTCGAGCGGGAGTTCGGCATCGTGGTGCCGACCGAGGAGGTGGCGAGCGACGCGTTCCAGTCGGTGGGCACGGTGGTCTCGCTCGTCGAACGCCTCCGTCCGGAGGCCCGCAGGGAGAGCTGAGGTGCCCTTCCCCGAACGGCCCCGCGTCGTGGTGACCGGCATGGGCGCGGTCAGCGGCTACGGCGATGGGGTCGCCGCGCTCTGGCGGGGCCTCCTCAGCGGCGAGAGCGCGATCCGCGAGGTCACCCGTTTCGACCCCGACCGCCACCGGACCCGCTTCGCGAGCGAGGTGCCGGCCGCCGCCATCCCTCCCGCGCCGTTCCGGGGCGCTTCGCTCGCCGACCGTTTCGCGCTCGCGGCGCTCGCCGAGGCGCTGGCCGACGCCGGTCTCGCCCCCGGTTTCGCAGGGCGGACGGCCGGCGTCTACTTCGGCTGCTCGACCGGCGGCATCTTCGAGACCGAGCGGTTCTACGACGAGCTGACCGGCGGCGAACGCCGGGCGCGGCTCGACTGGCTCGTCTCTCACCAGCCGAGCGGCCCCGGCGACGGGGTGGCGCGCGCCAGCGGGGCGACCGGGCCGGTGACCACGATCTCCTCGGCCTGCGCCTCGGGCACCCTCGCCCTCGGCAGCGCGCTCGACGACCTCGCCACGGGGGAGGTGGACATCGCGGTGGCCGGGGGGGCCGACGCGCTCTGCGAGCTCACCTTCGCCGGCTTCAACTCCCTGCGTGCCGTCGATCCCGCGGGCTGCCGTCCGTTCCGGGCCGGCCGCGAGGGGATGACGATCGGCGAAGGGGCGGCGGTCCTCGTCCTCGAGCGGGAAGAGGACGCCCGGCAGCGGGGGGCCCGCGCGCGGGCCCGGCTGCTCGGCGCCGGCGGCTCCTGCGACGCCCACCACATGACCGCCCCCGACCCATCGGGCGAGGGGATCCGCCGGGCGGTGGCGGCGACCCTCGCGGCCGCCGGCGTCTCGCCGGACCGGATCGATTTCGTCAACGCGCACGGAACCGGAACCCCGCTCAACGATCAGGCGGAGGCGGCGGCGCTCGCGCTCGTCTTCGGCGAACGCCTCGCCCGGCTGCCGGTGACCTCGACGAAGGGCGCGGTCGGACACCTCCTCGGCTCGGCGGGGGCGATCGAAGCGGTGGCGACCGTGCTCTGTCTCGAAGCGCGGCTCGTGCACCCGACGCCGGGCGGGGGCGAGGTGGACCCGGCCGGACCGGTCGACCTCGTGCTCGGCGCCCCGCGCCCCCTGCCCGCCGGCGCCGTCGCCCTCTCGACCAACTTCGCCTTCGGCGGCAGCAACGGCGCGGTCGTCCTCGCGGCGGTGGAGGCCCGGGGGTGAGCGCGCCGGTCGTCATCACCGGCCTCGGCTGGATCGGCGCCCACGGCGCCGGAGTCGAGGAGCTGAGCGCCGCGCTCGCCAGCGGCGAGCCCTGCCTGCGCGAGGTCGATCGGAGCGCCGGCCGGCATCGCCCGCAGGGGGCGCGGTTCGCCGGGCTGGTGCCTTCGGAACGCCTCGCTGCCCTCGTCCCCCCGATGCTGGCGCGGCGGATGAGCTACCCGTCGCGGCTCGCGGTGGCCGCGACCCGCCTCGCGCTCGCCGACGCCGGCCTCGCGGAGAAGGAGCCCGGTTTCGCCACCACCGGGATCGTCATGGCGACCGCCTACGGGCCGGTGCGGATCACCGAGCAGCTCCTCGAAGCGATCCTGCGCCAGGGCCCCGAACAGGCTTCGCCCAGCCTCTTCACGGAGTCGGTGGCGAACGCTCCCGCGGCGCAGATGGCCCTCTTCTGCCGCGCCCTCGGGCCGAACCTCACCCTTACCCAGCGCAAGGCCGGCGTTCTCCTCGCCCTCGCCGAAGGAGCCCGCCTGATCACCCGCGGCGCTGCCAACCGGGTGCTCGTCGGTGCGGTCGACGAGCTCACGCCGCTCCTCCACGCCCTCCTCGACCGTTTCCGTTTCCTCGCGCGGCCCGGAGCGCCCGGCGGCGAGGTGGCCCGGCCGTTCGACCGGCGCCGCTCCGGGGTGATCGCGAGCGAGGGTGCCACGGTCGCCGTCCTCGAATCCGCGGCCGCGGCGGCGGCCCGGGGAGCGCGAGCGCGGGCGCGGCTGCTTGGCGCCTGGGGAGGGTGCGACCCGTCCGCTCCGCCGCTCGGCTGGGGGCGGGATCCGGCGCGGCTGGCGGCCACCGCCCGGCGCGGCCTCACCCGCCACGGCGCGACGCCCGCGGCCATCGACCGGGTGGTCGCTGCGGCGGCCGGCACGCCCGCCGGCGACCGGCTGGAAGCCGGGATGCTGCGCGCGCTTTTCCCGGAGCGGCTTCCCCCGGTGCTCGCGCCGAAAGGGACGCTCGGCGAGTTCGGCGGCGGCCTGCTCGCCGCCGCGATCCTCGCCGCCGGTGGCGAGGCGAGCTGGCCGACGGCCGGCTTCGCCGAGCCCGATCCCGCGCTCGCTCTCGTTCCTCACGACGGCACGCCGCTGCCGGCCCCCCGGCTGGTGTTCGCCACCGCGCTCGCCGTCGCCGGCGGCGCCGCCTGGGCGCTGCTCTCGCCTCCCTGACCCGCCGGAGGAGACCGATGCCCGGGATCGAGATCGTCACGCAGCCGTCCGAGTGGCAGGCGCTCCGGGAGCTCTCCCGCACGCGGCCGGTCTGGCTGCTGAAGCACAGCACGACCTGCGGCATCTCCGCCGCCGCCCGGCGGGAGTACGAGCGGTTCGCCGCCACCGCGGCGCCGGGCGAGGCCCCCCGCTTCGCGCTCGTCGAGGTGCAGCCCAGCCGCGCGCTCTGCCGGCAGATCGCCGCGGAGACCGGTATCCCCCACGAGTCGCCGCAGGTGCTGCTGCTCCGCGGCGGCGAGGTCGTCTGGAACGCCAGCCACTGGGGGATCACCACGGACGCGCTCGCCCGCGCCGGGAGGCCGGTCTGAGCCGCCGCCGACGCCCGCCAGCCGACCCGGCCGCGGCCACCGATCTCTTCCTCGCCCTCACGCCAGAGCGGGTGCTCGACGCGGTGGAGGCCGCCGGTCTCCCCTGCCGGCCGCTCTGCTACCCGCTCAACTCGTTCGAGAACCGCGTCTACGAAGTCGAGCTCGCCGACCGGAGCCGGGTGGTCGCGAAGTTCTACCGTCCGGGGCGGTGGAGCCGGGAGCAGCTGGCGGAGGAGCACGCGCTGCTCGCCGCTGCCGCCGCGGCGGAGATCCCCGTCTGCCCGGCCCTGCCGCTGCCCGGAGGCGGCACGATCTCCGAGATCGACGGGATCTCCTACTGCGTCTTCCCGCGCCGCGGCGGGCGCGCTCCGGAGGAGGTCGACGCCGCGCTCGCCACCCGGCTCGGACGGCTCGTCGCCCGTCTCCACAACGTCGCCGCCACGCTGCCGGCACGCCACCGGGAGCGGCTCACCAGCGGCGAGTACGTGCGCCGCGACCTCGCCTGGCTCGCCGCCGGGGAATGGGTGCCAGCCGCCTTCGCGGCCCGCTACTTCGCCGCCGCCCATGCCATCGCCGATGCGTTCGACGAGCGCGCCGCCGGTTTCGCCACTCAGCTCCTCCATGGTGACCTCCATCTCGGCAACCTCCTCCTACGCGACGAGCTGCTCCATGTCGTCGATTTCGACGACGCCCGGATCGGCCCTCCGGTCCAGGATCTCTGGCTGCTGCTCCCGGGGCGGGACGCGGCCACGCTGGAGTTGCGGGCCCGAATGCTCGCCGCGTACGAGGAGCTGCGTCTCTTCGACCGGCGTTCGCTCGCGCTCATCGAGCCGCTGCGGGGCCTGCGCCTCGTCCATTACGCCTGCTGGCTCGCCCGGCGCTGGCACGATCCGGTCTTCCCCCGCACCTGGCCGCACTTCGGCAGCGACGACTACTGGCGCCAGGAGACCGAATCGCTCGAAGAGCAGCTCGCGTGGATCGCGGGCGAGCGCATGGCCGACGCCGCCGGCCACGGACGGCGGCCCGACGCGGCGGCGGCAGAGGAGGAGCTGACCAACCGCGACCTCTTCTGGGACTGGGAAGAGCCGGAGTCGTAGTTTCCGGCACCGGTCGTGCGCGCCGGCTCCGGATCGTCTCCGCTCCTGCTAACATGCGGCGCACCCGCCGCGCACCGTGCGCGGCCGGAGGAGCGAGTGAACGACCCGCAGAAGCCTCCGTCTCCATTCGACAGGCCGAGAGAGGAACCGGGTACCGACAGCGCGGCCTGGGATCGCCCGCCGGTGGCCGTCTACGGGCTCGAACAGCCCGTGCGCTGCCCGACCTGCCAGGAGACGATCGATCGTCTCCACGTGGTGCGCCTCTACCGCGCCCGCGCCGATTTCGTCTCCTCCCTCCCGCGCAGCGGCCGGCTGCTCGTCTGTCCGCGCTGCCACACGGTGCTGCCCGGCGAGCTCGGCGCCGTCTTCTGAGCCCGGCCGGTTCGGCGCGCGGGGAGACACCGCGCGCCGTCCGCGCTATCTTCATCGGTGGAGACCCGAGGAGGTACCGCCATGGCCCTGATCGTCACCATCGCCATCCTGGTCCTGCTCGCCGCCTGGATCGCGGGGATCTACAACCGCCTGGTCGGGCTGCGCAACCGGTTCAAGAACGCCTTCGCGCAGATCGACGTCCAGCTCAAGCGGCGTTACGACCTGATCCCCAACCTCGTCGAGAGCGTCAAGGGGTACATGAAGTTCGAACGCGAGACGCTGGAGGCGGTCATCGAGGCGCGCAACCAGGCGCGCACCGCCGCCAGCCGCGCCGCCGCCGACCCTGCCGACGGCGAGGCGATCCAGGGGCTCGCGAGCGCCGAAGCCGCGCTCAGCGGCAGCCTGGGGCGCCTCTTCGCCCTCGCCGAGTCGTATCCCGACCTGAAGGCGAACCAGAACATGCTCCAGCTCCAGGAGGAGCTGACCTCGACCGAGAACAAGGTCGCCTTCGCCCGGCAGGCGTACAACGACGCGGTGATGCGCTACAACACCGGCCGCGAGGTCTTCCCCGCGGTCCTCTTCGCCGGGATGTTCGGCTTCGCACCGGCCCGGCTGCTCGAGCTCGAGAGCCCCGCCGTGGAACGGCAGGCGCCGCAGGTCTCCTTCACCTGAGGCCCCGGGCGTGGACTTCTTCGCCCGCCAGGAGGAGGCGCGGCAGAGGAGTCGCCGGCTCGTCATCCTCTTCGCGCTCGCGGTCGCGGGAGTGGTGGCGAGCATCTACTTTGCAGTCCGCCTGCTGCTCGTGCCCTCTCTCGGCACCGCCGGCGCCGGGCTCTTCCATCCGCCGCTCTTCACCGTCACGGCCACGATCACCCTGCTCGTCATCGGCGCCGGCAGCCTCTCGAAGAGCGCCGAGCTCGCCCGCGGCGGGGCGGTCATCGCCCGGTCGCTCGGCGGCCGGCCGGTGCAGCCGAACAGCAGCGAGCCCCGCGAGCGGCGGCTGCTGAACGTGGTCGAGGAGATGGCGCTCGCCGCGGGGATCCCGGTGCCGGGCGTCTACCTGCTCGAGGACGAACCCGGCATCAACGCCTTCGCCGCCGGCCTGACGCCGGACGACGCCGTCGTCGCGGTGACCCGCGGGGCGCTCGACGAGCTCTCGCGCGACGAGCTGCAGGGGGTGATCGGGCACGAGTTCAGCCACATCCTCAACGGCGACATGCGGCTCAACGTACGCCTCGCCGGGCTCCTCTACGGCCTGCTGGTGATCGGGCTCGCGGGCTACTGGATCCTCCGCATCTTCGGCGGCGGGCGTCTGCCCGGCAGCCGCCGCAACCAGCGCGGCTCGGTTCCTCTCCTCCTGCTCTTCGGCGTCGCGCTCTACGTGATCGGCTACGTCGGGGTCTTCTTCGGACGGCTGATCCAGGCCGCGGTCTCCCGTCAGCGCGAGTACCTCGCCGACAGCTCGGCGGTGCAGTTCACCCGCAACCCGCTCGGTCTCGCCGGGGCGCTGCGCAAGATCGGCGCGCTCGCCGCCGGCTCGCGCCTGCGCACCGCCGCCGCCGAGGAGGCCAGCCACTTCTTCTTCGCCGACGGGCTCGAGCGGAAGCTCTTCCGTTTCCTCTCCACGCATCCGCCGCTCGCGCGCCGGATCGCCCGCCTCGACCCTGCGGGTGCGGCCGATCTGGCGGTCGCCGCCGCGGCCACCGTTCCGGATCGCTTCCCGCCAGGCGCTCCCGCGGGCGTCGTCGGCCTCGCCGGAGCACCGGCCGCCCGGAGCGTGCCCGCTGCCGCCGGGAGGCTGGCGGCGGCCAACCTCGCCCGGAGCACCGCGCTCCTCGCCGCGCTGCCGCCGGCGCTCCCCGCCGCCGCGCGCGAGCCGCTCGCCGCCCAGGCGCTCGTGCTCGGGCTGCTCCTCGACCGGCGGCCGGAGGTGCGGGAGCGCCAGCTCGCGGCGCTCTCCGGGAGCCTCCCGGAGGCGGTGCGCGGCGAGCTCGCCCGGCTGGAGACGCCGCTCGCCACGCTTCCCGCTCACGCCCGTCTGCCGCTCGTCTCGCTCGCGCTGCCGGCGCTCCGGCGTCTGTCGCCGGCGCAGTACGACCAGTTCTCTCAGCTCGGCGAGCGACTGATCGCCGCCGACGAACAGATCGACCTGTTCGAGTACGCCCTGCAGCGCCTCCTCGCCCGGCATCTCGCGCCCACCTTCGGGAAGCGACCGCCGGCGCCCGCGCCGCCGGTGGCGCTCGCCGATACGCGCTCCGAGATCATCCTCCTGCTCTCGGCGCTCGCCTGGTGCGGCGGCGCGGCGGGAGCGCCGGCGGCGTTCGCGGCGGGCGCAGCAGAGCTGCGCTTCCTTCGGGAAGCGGCGTTGCTCTCCCGGGAGGCCTGCGGGCTCGCCGCCGTGGACCGGGCGCTCGACCGTCTCGCCGGCCTGCCCCCCTCGGCCCGGCGCACGCTCCTCACCGCGGCGGCCGCCACCATCTTCGCGGATCGGGAGATCACGGTCGCGGAGAGCGAGCTGTTGCGCGCCATCGCCGACGCGCTCGACTGCCCGCTGCCGCCGCTCGCCGCCTGAACGAAAGCTCGACTCAGCCGAGCCGCGCCGCGAGCTCGGTGGCCGGCATCGGCGCGCCGAGCAGGTAGCCCTGGGCGAGGTCGCAGCCGAGCGCGAGCAGCGCCTTCTTCTGCTCCTCCCGCTCCACGCCCTCGGCCACGACCTCGAGCCCGAGCGCGCCCGCGAGGCGAAGGATGGCGCGGACCAGGGTGCGCTCCCCACCCTCCTCGGTCAGGCCCTCGACGAAGATCCGATCGATCTTCACCATGTCGACCGCGAAACGCTGGAGCAACCCGAGCGTCGCGTAGCCGCTGCCGAAGTCGTCGAGCGCCAGCCGCACCCCGACCGCCTTGAGCTCGGCGAGACGCGGAGCCGCTTCGGGGATCTCCTCGAGCCGCGCGCTCTCGACGATCTCGAGGGTGAGCCGGTGCGGCGGCAGCCCGGTCTCGGCGAGGATCTCCCGCAACAGCACCGGCAGGCTGGGCAGGCGGAGCCGTTCGGGTGCGAGGTTGAGGAAGACGGCCGGAGCGTGCTCGCCGCCCGGCCAGCTGAGCGCCTCGCGGCAGGCCTCGCGGGCGAGCCAGAGGTCGAGCTGGGCGAGCATCCCCATCGCCTCGGCGGTCGGCACGAAGACCCCCGCGGGCAGCAGGCCGCGCTGCCGGTGCCGCCAGCGCAGGAGCGCCTCCACCCCGACGACCCGGCCGTCGGCGACCTGCACGATCGGCTGGTAGTGGACCTCGAACTCCCCCCGTTCCCGCGCGTCGACGAGCTCGGTTTCGAGCGCCACGCGATCGATCGCGTCGACCTGGAGATCGGGCTCGTAGAGCACGATCGCCCCCTTCCCCCGCCGCTTGGCCACGGTGAGCGCGACGTCGGCGCGGCGCACGAACTCGGAGGCGGGCAGCGTCCCCGCATTGCCGACCACGACCCCGGCGCTGGCGCGCAGGCGCAGGCGATGGGCACCCACCGTGACCGGCTCGTCGAGAGCTCCGAGCAGCCGCCGCGCAGCCTCGATCGCCTGTTCGGCCGAAGGGATCGCCTCCACGAGCGCGGCGAACTCGTCCCCGCCGAAGCGGGCCACCGTGTCCCCCTCTCGCACCCGCCGCCGTGCCCCGTCGGCGAAAGCGACGAGCACCCGGTCGCCCGCCTCGTGCCCGAGCGAATCATTGACTCGTTTGAAGTCGTCGAGGTCGATGAGGATGACGGCGAGACTGACATCCTCGGCCGTCCGCCGCCGCAGCACCTGTCCGAGGCGGTCGAGGAAGCAGGCGCGGTTCGGCAGCCCGGTCAGGCCGTCGTGCAGCGCCTGGAAGAGCGTACGGGAGGCGGCGAGACGCTGCTCTTCGAGCAGCCGCGCGTTGGCTACCGCCGCCGAGGCCTGGGCGCCGAAGACCGAAAGCGCGCGCAGGTCGTGCTCGGTGAAGAGACGCGGCGGGCGGGCGTTGACGTTGAGCACCCCGAGCAGATCGCCGCGATGGACGAGAGGCACCGACATCGCGCTCTCGGGCGGAGACGGGATCAGATCGGCGATCTCGGCCGCCGGCGCCGGCCGGGCGACCGCACCCCGGACGAGAAGCGGCTCCCGGCTCGCCGCCGCCCGCCCGGCGATCCCCTCGCCGAAGCGCAGCCGCGCCCCGTGCGCGGCGCTGTGGCCGGTGGCCGCCACGGTGCGCAGCTCGGTCTCCCCGTGGACGAGCATCACCGAGGCGTCACGGCCGCCGAGCAGCTCGAGGGCGGCGTTGGCGATCCGGGCGAGGACGTCGCGCAGCTCGAGATCGAGGTTGATCGCGCGCCCCGCCTCGAGCAGGGCGTTGACCTCCGAGAGGCGCTCGGTGAGCGAGGCGGTGAGGATCCGCTCCTCGGTGAGCAGGCGCGTGAGGCGCCGGAGCTGTTTCTCCTTCTCCAGCGCGTAGAAGGCGAAGAGGGCGATCAGGACGAGCAGCGCGACCTGCGTCACCCGCAGCGGCAGCCAGTCGGGAAGGATCGCGCCGTGCAGCGCCACCACCGCGGCGAACGCGGTGGCGAGGACGATCAGCAGACCGAGGGCGACCGACCAGAGCTGCAGCCGCCGCCGCTCGACGCTTTCGAGCGTGGGCACGTCGAAGCTGCTGAGGCCGGCCACGGTCGCGGCCTGCCGCGCTCCCCCTTCGGCTCCCCTCTCACTCGCCACGTGCGCCCCCAGTCGGTGGCTCTGGCGCCGAGTGTACGCCAGAGGCCACCCGGAATGAGGCGAAATCGTTCACACCGTCGCGCTCGTCCGCCGCCGTGGCCGGCTGACCCCGCCTCAGGCGCGTGCCGGATCGGGATGCTCCGGATCGAGGCCGAGCTCGCCGCGAACGCGCAAGACGAGCGCGGGCTCGACCTCGCCGCGCCGGGCGAGCGCCGCCGCCGCGGCGAGCGCGATCGATTCGGCGTCCACCTCGAAATGCCGGCGCAGCGCGGCGCGGCTCTCCGAACGGCCGAAGCCGTCGGTACCGAGCGGCACCAGTCCGCCCGGAACCCAGCGGGCGATCTGCTCGGGGACGAGCTTCAGATAGTCGGTCACCGCGACCACCGGCCCCCGCGCCCCGGCGAGCGCCCGGCTGACGTACGGCACCCGCGGTTCGGCGTCGGGGTGCAGCCGGTTCCAGCGCTCGCAGGCGAGCGCCTCGCGCCGGAGCTCCTTGTAGCTCGTGGCGCTCCAGACGTCGGCACCGATGCCGAAGCGCTCGCCGAGCAGCCGCCGGGCGCGGCGGGCCTCCTCGAGGAGCGTTCCGGAGCCGAAGAGCTGGACGTGGGGCGCCTCCGCGGCCACCTCGCTCGTCTCGAGCCGGTAGAGGCCGGCGAGGATCCCCTCCTCGACCCCCGCGGGCTGGGGGAGCATCGGGTAGTTCTCGTTGTAGAGCGTGAGGTAGTAGAAGAGGTCCTCGCGCTCCTCGTACATCCGCCGCAGCCCCTCGCGGACGATCGCCGCCACCTCGTAGGCGTAGGCGGGGTCGTAGGCGAGGCAGTTCGGCACCGCCGCCGCGAGCAGGTGGCTGTGCCCGTCCTGATGCTGGAGTCCCTCGCCGTTGAGGGTCGTGCGGCCGGCGGTGGCGCCGAGCAGGAAGCCGCGGCCGCGCACGTCGCCGAGCGCCCAGACGAGATCGCCGAAGCGCTGGAAGCCGAACATCGAGTAGTAGATGAAGAACGGGATCATGTCGAGCCCGTGATTGGCGTAGGCGGTCGCCGCGGCGGTGAACGAGGCCATCGCTCCGGCCTCGGTGATCCCCTCCTCGAGGATCTGACCGTCGTTCGCCTCCCGGTAGAACATCAGCATCCCGGCGTCGACCGGCTCATAGAGCTGGCCACGGCTCGAGTAGATCCCGTGCTGCCGGAAGAGCGCCTCCATCCCGAAGGTGCGGGCCTCGTCGGGAACGATCGGAACGATCCGGCGGCCGAGCTCGGGATGGCGGAGCAGCCCCCGGAGGATCTGCACGAACGCCATCGTCGTCGAGATCTCTCGCTCGAAGCCGGCCTCGAACTCCGCGAACTGCTCACGCGGCGGCGGTGCCAGCGGCACGGTGACGATCCGGCGCGCGGGGACGAAGCCGCCGAGCGCGGCCCGCCGCTCGCGCAGGTACTCCATCTCGATCGCGTCGTCCGGCGGCCGGTAGAACGGCGTCTCGGCGAGCTGCGCGTCCGGGATCGGGATCTCGAACCGGTCGCGGAACTGCCGCAGCTCCTCTTCGTTGAGCTTCTTCTGCTGGTGGGTGACGTTGCGCCCTTCCCCTCCCTCGCCGAGCCCGTAGCCCTTGATCGTCTTGGCGAGGATCACCGTCGGTGCGCCGCGGTGCTCGACCGCCGCGCGGTACGCCGCATGCACCTTGACCGGATCGTGTCCGCCCCGGCGCAGCTTCTGGAGCTGCTCGTCGCCGAGCCCCTCGACCAGCCGCGCGAGCTCCGGCGAGGTGCCGAAGAAGTGCGAGCGGATGTACGCCCCGGTCTCGACCGAGTATTTCTGGTAGTCGCCGTCGAGCGCCTCCTCCATCCGCCGCAGGAGATGCCCGCCGGTGTCGGCGGCAAGGAGCGGATCCCAGTCCTGCCCCCAGATCACCTTGAGCACGTTCCAGCCGGCGCCCCGGAAGGCCGTCTCCAGCTCCTGGATGATCTTGCCGTTGCCCCGCACCGGCCCGTCGAGCCGCTGCAGGTTGCAGTTGACGACGAAGATCAGGTTGTCGAGCCGTTCGCGCGCCGCGAGCGTGATCGCCCCGAGCGTCTCCGGCTCGTCGGTCTCGCCGTCGCCGAGAAACGCCCAGACGTGGCGGTGGCCGGTGGCGGCGAGGCCGCGGTCTTCGAGATAGCGGGCGAAGCGGGCCTGGTAGATCGCCGAGAGCGGCCCGAGGCCCATCGAGACGGTGGGGAACTCCCAGAACTCCGGCATCAGCCAGGGGTGCGGGTAGGAGGCGAGGCCGCCGCCGGGCGCCAGCTCGCGGCGGAAGTTCTCGAGCTGCCGGACGTCGAGCCGTCCCTCGAGGAAGGCACGGGCGTAGATCCCCGGCGAGGCGTGCCCCTGGAAGAAGACCAGATCGCCGTCGAACCCTTCCGGCCCGCGGCCGCGGAAGAAATGGTTGAAACCGACCTCGTAGAGCGTCGCCGCCGAGGCGTAGGTGGAGATGTGCCCGCCGATCCCCGCCTCGGTCCGGTTCGCCCGCACCACCATCGCCATCGCGTTCCAGCGGATCAGGCTCTTGATCCGCCGCTCGATGCGGCGATCGCCGGGGTAGGCCGGCTCTTCGGCGGCCGGGATCGTGTTGACGTACGGCGTGGTCCCGAGCGGGAGCGGCACCCCGCGCAGGTAGGCCAGCTCACGCAGCTTGGCGAGGAGGAAACGGCCCCGCTCCTCGCCCTGCAGGGCGACGATCTGCTCGAACGCCTCGAGCCACTCGCCGGTCTCCTGTGGATCGAGGTCGTGGAGGCAGTACTCGTTCATCGGCAACACCCTCTCCTGAGAAGGCGGCGGGACGCGCGGCCACGCCGCCGAGTCTCCAGCCACGGCTCAAAGGGTGGAGGCTACCCTCGTCTTCGCCGCGTCACACGACGCACCGCGGCGAAACGGTCAGGGCGAGGCGCCGCCGGATTCCCCGTTTCCCCGCGGGAATTCCCGTGGGAAGGCGCCCGCGTCACTCACCGGCGGCCGGCGGGGCATCTCCCTGCGGGGCGGGGGCGGCTCCGTTGCTCCCCGAGGCGCGCGGGGCGCGGCGGCGGCGGCGGCGGCGGGACTTCGCCTCGCTCCCCTGTCCGGCCGGCTCGCCTCCGGCGGGCTCCGGAGGCGCGCCTTCGGGCGCGGCCTCGGTGGCGCCCCCGGTCTCCTGCTTGCTGGACGCCTCCGGGGAGTCGCTCCCGTTCTCCGCTGCCTTGCCCTCCTCCCCCTTGCCACGACGCCGGGGACGGCGGCGCTTCCGGCGATGCTTGCTCTCGCCGTTCGCCGGGGCGCCCTCACCCGCGGGCGCGGCGGCGGGCACCGTCTCGGCCGGGGGCGCCTCCGGGGCGGCGGGTGGCGGCGTCTCCCGGGCGCTCGCGGCCGGCGGCTTCTCGGCCGTCCGCTCCCGCCCCTTCTGCTTGTGACGCTTGCGTCCGCCGCGGTTGCCGCCGCCTTCGGCCTCCGGCTTCTCGCCGCCGTTCTCTCTGGCCACCGCGGCGACCACGTCGCGCACCTCGACCGCGGCGCGCATCTTCTTCGTAACCGGCTCGACGACGGCGCCCCCTTCCCGCTCCATCCACTGGATCACCTCGTCGGGGCGGTGGAGACGGGGAGAGGCGATGATCTCGATCCCGAGGTGGTATTCGCGCTCGAGCCGGGCGAGCTCCTGGCGGCGCTGGTTCTGGAAGGCGTCGGCGAGCTCGGGATGGAGCTCGATCCGCACCTTCTCCAGCCGCCCCGTGACCGCGCGAGCCTCGATACGCCGGAGGAGGTTGAGCCCCACCATCTCGGGGCTCGCGATCCGGCCGGTGCCGTCGCAGGTCGGGCAGGCGCGGTGGCTGCGCACCTTGAGCTCCTGCTGGATCCGCTGGCGGTTGATCTCCAGCAGACCGTTGGCGCTCAGGCGGCCGACCGAGGAGCGCGCCCGGTCGCTCTTCATCGCCTCCTTCACCGTCTTCTCGACCGCCCGGCAGTGCTTGGTGCTCTTCATGTCGATGAAGTCGACGACCACCAGCCCGCCGATGTCGCGCAGCCGCAGCTGGCGCGCCACCTCGCGCGCCGCTTCGAGGTTGGTGGCGTAGGCGGTCTCCTCCTGGCTCGCCGCCCGGGTCGACTTGCCGGAGTTCACATCGATGGCGGTGAGCGCCTCGGTGCCGTCGATGACGATCGCGCCGCCGCCGGCGAGCGGCACCGAGCGCCGGTAGATCGCCTCGATCTGCGGCTCGAGCTCGTAGGCCGAGAAAAGCGGCACGCGCTCGGTGTAGAGCTCGAGCCGCACCTTCGAGCGGGGCAGGAAGGTCTGGACGTACGCCTGCGCGGCACCGAACGCCTCCGGGTCGTCGACCAGGATCTCCGCGACCGAGTTGTCGAGCAGATCGCGCAGCGCCTTGATGATGAGGTCCTGATCGGCGTAGAGGAGCTTCGGCCCGCGGCCCTTCTTCGCCTCGGCCTGGATCTGCTTCCAGGCGCGCACGAGGGCCGCCGCGTCGCGGTTCAGCTCGGTGCGCGTCTGGCCGAGGGCGTTGGTGCGGACGATCACCCCGCAACCGGCGGGCAGGTCGAGCTTGCCGACCATCTCCTTGAGCGTCCGGCGCGTCTCCTCGTCCTCCACCTTGCGCGAGACGCCGCGGTGGTCGTCGTACGGGGTGATCACGAGGTAGCGGCCGGCGAGCGAGAGGTTCGTCGTGAGCGCCGCGCCCTTCGACCCCTCCGGATCGCGGGTGACCTGGACGACGATCGGCCGGCCCTTTTCGAGCACCTCGTCGATCGCCGGGCGCTCCTTGCCGGCGGCGGGTTCGCGGGTGCGGGCGCCGGCGACCACGTCCTGGATCGCGAGGAAGCCGTTCCGCTCGGCGCCATAGTCGATGAAGGCGGCGTTGAGCGCCGGCTGCACGCCGGCGATCGTGCCGCGAAAGATGTTGCCGCGGCTCAGCGTGGTGTCGGCGACCTCGACCTGGTAGCTCTCGAGGAGCTTGCCGCTGAGCAGCGCGATCCGCAGCTCTTCCGGGCTGCGGGCAGAGATGAGCATCCGACGGATCAAGTTCCACTCCAAGAAATCGCCACGCACCGCCGTCGGGCGCTGCGGGCCGGAAGGCTCGGGGGCTGGTGGCGCCGCTCTGGCGCGCTGGCAGGTTCCAGCTTCGGGCCCGGGCAGGCGGGGGCGCGGCGATGACGGCCACGCCCGGCCCGGCCCGGCATCCTACCCGAGCCGTGGGGGACAGTGCGAGCGCGTCCGGATCGGCTCAGGGCCGGGCCGCCGCGGGTTCGAAGCGGAGCGAGACCGAGTTGATGCAGTAGCGCAGCCCGGTCGGCTCGGGACCGTCGTTGAAGACGTGCCCCAGGTGGCCGCCGCAGCGCGCGCAGTGGACCTCGGTGCGGCGCATCCCGTGGCTCAGATCGGTCTCGATCCCGACCCGGTCCGGGGCCACCGGCCGCCAGAAGCTCGGCCAGCCGGTCCCCGAGTCGAACTTCTGGGCCGAGGCGAAGAGCTCGAGACCACAGCCGGCGCACAGATAGGTGCCCTCTTCGGAATGATCCCAGTAGGCACCGGCGAACGCCGGTTCGGTTCCCTTGCCGCGCAGCACCCGGTACTGCTCCGGGGTGAGGCTCTCGCGCCACTCCGCGTCGCTCTTCATCATCGTTCCACCTCCACGGCCTTTCTCCACTCTATCGCCCGCCGGCGGGCGGAAGGCGATAGATCGCCAGCACCGTCCCGCCCTGCCGCCGCCATTCGGCCACCGGCACGAGCCGGTCGCGGCAGAACCGGGTGAGGGCGTTGTCCCAGTCGTCGCGCCGCACCGTCATCACGTAGACCGGCCGCGCGGCGGCGAGCGCGAAGAGCCGGTCGAGCAGCGGCGGCGGGATCCCCGGCCGCGCCGGCGAGGTGAGCGGCAGCAGGTCGATGTCGGCCCGCAGCCGCACCGGCGCCACCAGCCGCACGGCGTGCTCGGCGATCGGCACCGCGAGCGCACTCCCCGGCTCGGCGTGCGCGGAGAGCCAGGCGAGCCCCTGCCGGTAGCTCGCTCCCCAGTAGTCGCCGGCCTGCGGCAGCCCCCGCGCCTGGGCGCCGCCGAGGCCGCCCACGAGCTCGTTCCAGTAGGTCGTCCCGAACGGGTGTACCGCCGCGAGCGCCGCTACCTGGGCGAGGAGCGGCACCGCGACCAGGGCGGCGGCGAGCGCCCGCCCGCGCCTCGCGGACGGGACCCGGGCTCGCGCGAACCGCGCCGCCGCCGCGAGCCCGAGCCCGCCCACCGCGGCGAGCGGCGGGAAGAGCTCCAGGAAGTGGCGCACGCCGTCGAAGTTGACCGCGCCGGGCAGGTGGAGCCGCGCGAGCACCACCCCGATCCAGACCACGAGGAGCCGGGCGAGCCGGTCGCCCGCGCGCAGCCGGCGGACGAGCGGCCCGAGCCCGAGGGCGACGGCGAGGAGGAACGGCAGCGGCGTCGTCCAGGCGAGCGCCGCGAGGGCGCTCGCGTGGCTCCCCGGCGCCATCGCCTGCTCGCGGGTCAGCAGGTAGGAGAGGTGCGCCCCGAGCCGCCCGACCGGGTCGGCCCAGAGGTACGGCCAGCTCCCGACGAGGACGGCGGTGCCGGCGAGCCCGGCGCCGACGAGTGCGAGCAGGAGGGTCCGGCCCCGCCCGCGCCACCCCTCCGGCCACGGCCCCCAGGCGATCGTCCCGACGACGACGAGCGGCAGGAAGAGGGCGTTGGCCTTGGTCGCGAGCGCGAGCCCCCAGAGAGCCCCGGCGCCGACCACCCCGCCGGGGGAGCCCCGCTCCCAGGCGCTGGCGAACGCGGCGAGGGCGACGGTGAAGAGCGCCATCGACGGGTAGTCCTTCGGGTTCGAGAGGAGATCGCCGGCGAGCCGTGGCGCGGTGAAGAGAAGCAGGATCCCGGTCGTCGCCGCGAGGAGCCCGAGCCGGCGCGCGAGGAAGGGGAACCAGACGAGGACGAGCAGCAGGCCGAAACCGAGGTTCATCGCCTGGAAGCCGTCGAACGGGTCGAGCCAGCCGAGCCACCGGGAGAAGAGCACCGAGCTCGCCGCCCCCACGATGTTCGCCACCGGGTAGTACTCCCAGGGGCGGGAGCGGAAGGGCGAGGCGGTGAGATCCGGCTGGTGGCCCGGCGGGTACGGATCGGCCGCGAAGTCGAGATAGCGCGCGTCGAAGCTCGTGAAGTAGGAGAGGTACCGCTGCCCGAAGAAGAGATCGCCGAGGGCGGCGTCCCAGGTCACGTTGCTCGTGTCGAGCGCCGGGAAGCCGAGGGCGAGCAGCGCGAGAGCGAGCAGCGCGGCGATGACGTGGATACGGCGATCCGGCGGCCTGGTCATCCCCTCACCGCAGGGCGTACAGGCGCCACGGCCCGCCGCCGTCGATCTCCGGCATCGCGACCGCCGGCGGAGCGCCGGCGGCGAGCGCCTGCAGGCCAGGAGGATAGAGAGCACCGCGTGGGACCGGATCGACCACGAGGTGGGTGATCCCGAGCTCGCCCAGCCGGCGGGCGGCCGCCTCGGGCGTGTCGGCGCCCGCGAGCAGGAACGCGATCTGCGACGCCTCGTAGAAGCTGTCGGCCAGACAGGGGCGCGGGCAGTAGTACGCCTGGTTCGTGTTCAGGAGCAGGAGGCGGGCGTCGGCCGGAAGGAGGGCGTCCGCCCGCCGGAAGAGCGGCGGCACCGCCAGCTCCCGGACCGCCGCCCCCCGGGCGAGAAGGGGCGGTCCGATCCGGAGGGCGCGCTCCCGCTCCCGCCCCGAGGCGAACCAGAGGGTGCCGCCGAGCAGCGCCACGAGCCCCCAGGCGAGTAGCCGCCGGTGGCTCCCCCGGAGCCGTCCGCTGGTGGCCGCGACCGCCCGCCCCGCGGCGAGGGCGAAGAGCGGCAGCGCCGGGATGAGGAACCGGAGCTGCTGCGGGCCGGCGGCCCAGAGCGCGAAGAGGAGCGCGGCCGCCGCAAGCGGCCGCGCCACCCGCGGGCGGCGGCGGGCGGCGGCGAGCGCTCCCGGCACCGCAAGGAGCCAGAGGGGACCGAGACGGCCGTCGAACCGCGCGTACCCCTCGCCGCCGGCGACGATCACCCGCCAGGGGAGGAGGAGATAGTCGAGGAGGCCGCGCCCCATTCCGATCCCTCGCTGCCAGGCGACGAGGCGATCGCCGAGGGCGGCGCTCCACTCCGGACCGCCGAACCAGGAGTAGAGAAACGGGTAGAAAGGGTTGCCGGTCAGGAGCGCACTCCGCACGAGCCAGGGGGTGAGGAGGAGCGCCACGGGCAGCACGAGCCCGAGACCAACGGCGACGAAAGCCCGTTTCGGCCCGGCGCGCCGCAGCGCCAGCCCCAGCGCGAAGAGCCCCAGGGTGCCGGCGAGGAGGAAACCGGTCGCCTTCGTCCCGGCGGCCCAGCCGAGGGCGACGCCGGCCGGCAGGAAGGCGCGGGCCGAGATCTCCCCGGCGAGCGCCCGCTCCAGGAGGAGGAACGCCACGAGGCAGGCGAGGGCGAGGGCGAGATCGGCGTACGCCGCCCGCGCCTCGAAGAGAACCACCTCGTTGGCGAGCAGCAGTCCGGCCGCCACCGCTCCTCCCAGCACCCCGCCTGCCGCCCGCCAGAGGAAGACGACAAGCAGCAGGGCAACCCCCCAGTGGAGGAGGGTCGCGAGGGTGGCGCCGCTCGCTGCCATCGCCCCCGCATAGAGGAGCTGGAAGTTGAGCGGCCAGACCGAATAGACGTTGAGCGGCACCCGCACGAGCCGGCCCGCCGCGAGCCAGAGCTTCGGCACCGTGAGGTGGTACGCCTGCGCGTCCCAGGCGGGGCTCGGGTTGGCGGCGACGAGCAGGAGGAGAGCGAAGAGCGCCCCCACGAGGAGGGCGAAGAGGGAGGCCGCCACCCTCTCCGCTCCCCCGGCTCCGGGAGCGAGCCGCGCATCTGCTCCGGGTACCGCGGGCGCGGCCTCCCGCCGGCCGGTCAGGATCCGGGCGCAGCCGACGAGGGCGAGCCCGGCGAGCACGCCGGTCGGGCCGAGCAGCCCGAGCGTTCCGAGGAGGAAGAGATAGCCGGTCCAGGCGAGGGCGCCCAGGAGGAGGCAGCCGGCCCAGCGCGGTTCGGGCAGCGGCAGCCGCGGCTGCGCCCGCAGCCAGCTCGCTCCGGTCATCCAGAGGACGAAGCCCACCGCGGCGATGCCGAGCGTCTGGCCGAGGAGGTATCCCACCGCGTGCCTACGCTACCCCACGGCGCGCCCGCCGCGGCACGGGCGGGCCGGAGCGTGCCGCCGCCAACGCGAATCGCAAGGTTCGAAAGAAGACGAAAAGGCGGCCCCGCCACTCCGGGCCGGGCCGCCTGAGAAGAAGAGAGTGCGCGCCGGGATCGCTACCAGGCCGGACGCCAGCTCGCGAGCACGCGCATGTAGTTCGTGCGCTCGAGCTGTCGCGGGTCGGGGCAGCGCTCCAGGCTCATGTTGCCGCGGATCTCGTCGAGCGAGCCGATCTCGTGCTCCTCGAGCCAGCGGTTGAGGTCGTCGAGGATGAACTTGAGGTAGTACGGCCCGTGCCGCAGCAGCGCCGAGACGAGCTGCACCCCGTGGGCGCCGCTCATCACCGCCTTGACCACGTCGACCGCGCTGTGCACACCGCCGGTCACCGCGAACGAGGCGTTCACGCGGCCGGAGAGGATCGCGATCCAGCGGAGCCGGAGCAGCAGCTCGGACGAGTCGGAGAGCCGCAGCTGGGGCTTGACGTCGAGCTCCTCGATGTCGATGTCCGACTGGTAGAAACGGTTGAAGAGGACGAGCCCCGCGGCGCCGGCGGCGACCAGCTGGCGCGCGAAGTTCGCCGTCGAGGTGTAGAACGGCGAGAGCTTGACCGCCACCGGAATCGACACCGCCTCGGTCACCGCCCGCACCACGGCGAGCGTGCGCTGCTCGAGGGCCTGGGCGCTCTCCTCCGGGTCGGTGGCAAGCTGATAGACGTTCAGCTCGAGGGCGTCGGCTCCGGCCTCGGCCATCATCTTCGCGTAGCCGAGCCAGCCACCGAGCGTGGCGCCGTTGAGCGAGGCGATCACCGGCACCTTCACCAGCTGCTTGATCTTCCGGATCTGCTCGAGGTACTCCTCCGGCCCCAGCCGGAAGTCGGAGATGCTCGGCAGGAAGGAGAGCGACTCACCGTACGATTCGGTGCTCGCCTCCAGCGCCGCGTGGGTCGCCAGCTGCTCGCCCGTGAGCTGCTCCTCGAAGAGCGAGTGCATCACGATCGCGGCCGCGCCCGCGTCCTCGAGACGGCGCACGGTGTCCAGGTCGTCGGCCATCGGCGAGCCGCCCGGCATCAGCGGGTGAGCGAGCTCGAGGCCCAGGTACTTGGTTCTGAGGTCCATCGCTCTCTCCTTACTGCTCTGCAGGCTCATCACCCTTGGCCGCATCCGCCGCGGGCGTCGTGCTCGGTACGGTGAGATGGGAGAGCTGCTCGTAGATCGCCACCCGCCGGGTGACGTCACGCTGCGCCTCGGCCATCAGCTGGCGGAACCGCTGCGGGTTCTGCTTCTCGACCATGCGGAACCGCGCCTCGTTCTTCATGTATTCGGACACCGGCACCTTCGCCGCGCCGGAGTCGAGCTTCAGCGGCGGCTGTCCGGACGCCACGCGGCGCGGGTCGAAGCGGTAGAGCGGCCAGATCCCGCTGTCGACCGCGAGCCGCTGCTGATCGACGCCGAACTGCAGGTCGTAGCCGTGGGCGATGCAGTGGCTGTAGGCGATGACGAGCGACGGGCCGGGGTACGACTCCGCCTCGCGGATCGCCTCCACCGTCTGGTTGTACTTCGAGCCGAAGGCGACCCGCGCCACGTAGACGTGGCCGTAGCTCATCGCCAGCAGGCCGAGGTCCTTCTTGCCGACCTCCTTGCCCGCCATCGCGAACTTCGCGGCCGCGCCGAGCGGCGTCGCCTTCGAGGCCTGGCCGCCGGTGTTCGAGTAGACCTCGGTGTCGAGGACCAGGATGTTGATGTCGCGCCGCTGCGCGAGCACGTGGTCGAGGCCGCCGAAGCCGATGTCGTAGGCCCAGCCGTCGCCGCCCACCAGCCAGACGCTCTTCTTGACCAGGTAGTCGGCGACCAGCTCCAGCCGGCGGGCGTCGGCGTCGCCGAGCGTCGCCAGCCGTGCCTTGAGCGCCGCGACCCGTTCCCGCTGCGCCGCCAGCCCCGCCTCGTCGCTCTGGTCGGCGTTGAGCAGCGCCGTCACCAGGTCGTCGCCGACGGCCCCGGCGAGACGCTGGAGCAGCTCGCCGGCGAGGCGGGCGTGGGCGTCGACCGCCAGCCGGAAGCCGAAGCCGAACTCCGCGTTGTCCTCGAAGAGCGAGTTTGACCAGGCCGGACCGCGGCCGTCCCGGTTCTTCGTGTACGGCGTGGTCGGCAGGTTGGCGCCGTAGATCGACGAGCAGCCGGTGGCGTTCGCCACCAGGAGCCGGTCGCCGTAGAGCTGGGTCAGGAGCTTGATGTACGGCGTCTCGCCGCAGCCGGCGCAGGCGCCGGAGTACTCGAAGAGCGGCTGCAGGAACTGCGAGCCCTTCGTGTCGAGCCGCGTGACCTTCGTGCGGTCGACCTCGGGCAGGTCGAGGAAGAAGCGGTAGTTCTCCCGCTCCCGCTCGCGGTGCTCGCGCTGCGGCTCCATGTTGATCGCCTTGCGGCGCGGGTTCGTGCGGTCCTTCGCCGGGCAGATGTTCACGCAGAGGGTGCAGCCGGTGCAGTCCTCGGGGGCGACCTGCAGGGTGTACTTCATCCCCTTGAACTCGCCCGCCTTGTAATCCATCGAGAGGAAGCTGGCCGGCGCCGCCGCGAGCTGCTCGGGCTCGTAGACCTTGGCCCGGAGGGCGGCGTGCGGGCAGACGAAGACGCACTGGTTGCACTGGATGCAGACCTTCGGATCCCAGATCGGGATCTCCAGCGCGATGTTGCGCTTCTCCCACTGCGTCGTGCCGGTCGGCCAGGTGCCGTCCACCGGGAAGGCGGAGACGGGCAGCAGGTCGCCCTTGTTGGCGAGCATCACCGCCGAGACGCGCTGGACGATCTCCGGCGCCTCCTCCGAGACGATCGGCGGCCGGTGCCGGGTGGCGGTCGCGGTGGCCGGCACCCGCACCTCGTGGAGATGGGCGAGGGCTGCGTCCACCGCGGCGAAGTTCTGTTCGATCACCACCTTGCCGCGCTTCCCGTAGGTCTTCTCGATCGCCTCCTTGATCTTGGCGATCGCCTCCTCGCGCGGGAGCACCCCGGAGATCGCGAAGAAGCAGACCTGCATGATGGTGTTGATCCGCACCCCGAGGCCCGCCTCCCGCGCGACCGCGTAGGCGTCGATGACGTAGAGCTTCAGGCCCTTGGCGATGATCTGCTCCTGCACCTCGCGGGGGAGCGAATCCCAGACCGTCTCCGGGGAGTGCGGCGAGTTGAGCAGGAAGATGCCGCCCGGCGCCGCGAGCTCCGCCATCTCGTACTTGTCGAGGAACTCGGTCTGGTGGCAGGCGACGAAGTTCGCCTGGCGGATCAGGTAGCTCGAACGGATCGTCCGGGGCCCGAAGCGGAGGTGCGAGATCGTGATCGCCCCCGCCTTCTTCGAGTCGTAGACGAAGTAGCCCTGGGCATAGTTCTCGGTCTCCTCGCCGATGATCTTGATCGAGTTCTTGTTCGCCCCGACCGTGCCGTCCGAGCCCAGGCCGAAGAAGACGCAGCGCCGGACGTCGTCGGGCTCGATGTCGAGCTCGTGGTCGTACGGCAACGACAGGTGGGTGACGTCGTCGACGATCCCGATCGTGAAGTGGTTGCGCGGCTTCTCCTGTGCGAGGTTGTCGAGCACCGCCTTGACCATCGCCGGGGTGAACTCCTTCGAGGAGAGCCCGTACCGTCCGGCGACCACCCGCGGCTCGGCCGCGAACGGCAGCCGCCCCTCGATCCGCGCCTCGGCCAGCGTGGTGACGACGTCGAGGTAGAGGGGATCACCGAGTGCCCCCGGCTCCTTGGTGCGATCGAGCACCGCGATGCCGCGCACCGTGGGCGGCAGCGCGCCGAGGAAGGCGGCGGCGTCCCACGGCCGGTAGAGCCGGACCTTGAGCAGCCCCACCTTCTCGCCGCGGCCGACGAGCCACTCCACCGCCTCGTGCGCCACCTCGGCGCCCGAACCCATGAGCACCACCACCCGCTCGGCCTCGGGATGTCCGATGTAGTCGAAGAGCCGGTAGGCGCGGCCGGTGATGCCGGCGAAGAGGTCCATCGCCTTCTGCACCTTCTCCGGGCAGGCGAGGTAGAACGGATTGCACGCCTCCCGCGCCTGGAAGAAGGTGTCCGGGTTCTGCGCCGTGCCCCGCAGCACCGGCCGGTCCGGGGTGAGCGCCCGCTCCCGGTGGGCCTTGATCGCCGCCTCGGAGAGGAGGTTGCGCAGATCGTCGTCGGTGAGCTCCTCGACCTTCGCGATCTCGTGCGAGGTCCGGAAGCCGTCGAAGAAGTGCAGGAACGGCACCCGCGACTCGAGGGTCGCGGCCTGCGCGATGGCAGCGAAGTCGTGCGCCTCCTGCACCGAACCCGCGGCGAGCAGCGCGAAGCCGGTCTGCCGGCAGGCCATGACGTCGGAGTGGTCGCCGAAGATCGACAGCGCGTGGGTCGCCACCGTGCGCGCCGCCACGTGGAGCACGAACGGGTTGAGCTCCCCGGCGATCTTGTACAGGTTCGGGACCATCAGCAGCAGTCCCTGGGAGGCGGTGAAGGTCGTCGTGAGCGACCCGGCCTGCAGTGCCCCGTGCACCGCCCCGGCCGCCCCTCCTTCCGACTGCATCTCCATCACCTCGGGGACGACCCCCCAGAGGTTCTTCCGGCCCTCCGCCGACCACTGATCCGCGAACTCGCCCATCGGCGAGGCCGGGGTGATCGGATAGATGGCAATGACTTCGTTCGTACGATGCGCCACCGAGGTGACGGCCTCGTTGGCATCGATCGTGAGTTTCCGGCGTTCGCTCATGCGCTCTTCCCCCGGGAGCCCACGGCTCCTTAAGTCTGCCTGTCTTGATAGCACGCGCCACGGAACCGCCCCCCACCCCGGCGGGCAGGAGCCGGCGCAAAGGCGGATGGGCGCCCGCCGGGCTCAGCGCCGTTCGGCGAGCAGCTCGCGGGCCACGGCCCGCGCGGAGGCCCCGGCCTGCTGTTCGCGCAGCTTGCGGTAGAGCGTCGAGCGGCCGATCCCGAGCTCGTCGGCCGCCTCGGTCAGGTTGCCGCCGTGCCGCTCGACCGCGGCGCGAATCGCCCGGTGTTCGATCTCGGCGAGCGTGAGCGGTGGCGGCGCGGCGGCGCCGGTCTCCGCGAGCCCGTTGGCGCGCCGGGCACCGGCGGTGCGGATCCGTTCGGGCAGGTCCGCGGGGGTGATGACCTCCCCTTCGGAGACCACCACCGCGCGCTGGAGGGCGTTCTCCAGCTCCCGGACGTTCCCCGGCCAGGAGTAGGCCCGCAGGAGATCGGCGCTCTCGGGAGCGAGACGCAGCCCCGTCCGGCCGGCCGCCTGACCGAGCTCGCCGAGGAAGCGGGAGGCGAGCAGCAGGACGTCGTCGCCCCGCTCGCGCAGCGGCGGCAGGTGGATCTCGAAGACCGCGACCCGGAAGTAGAGATCCTCCCGGAAGCGCTTCTCGGCGACGAGGCTCGCGAGATCGCGATGGGTAGCAGCCACCAGGCGGAAGTCCGAGCGCAGCTCGCTCGTGCCGCCGACCCGCGTGAAGCTGCGATCCTGGAGCACCCGCAGCAGCTTGGCCTGGGCGCTCGGCGAGAGCTCGGCCACCTCGTCGAGGAAGAGGGTGCCGCCGTCGGCGAGCTCGAAATGCCCCTTGCGCTGGGCGACGGCACCGGTGAACGAGCCCCGTTCGTGGCCGAAGAGCGCGGACTCCTGCAGGCTTTCCGGGATCGCCGCGCAGTTGACCGTCACCAGCGGGCCGGCGGCGCGCGCGCTCGCCGCGTGGATCGCCCGCGCGGCCAGCTCCTTGCCGGTACCGCTCTCGCCGATCACGAGGACGGTGATGTCGGTCGCGGCGACGCGGGCGATCTGTCGCAGCACCTCCAGCATCGCCGGCGAGCGGCCGACGAGGTTCGGCTGGCCCGCCACCGCTGGACCGGCTTCGAGCTCCGCGAGCCGTTCGGCCATCCGGGAGCGTTCCACCGCGTGACGGATCACGGTGAGGAGCCGGGCGAGCTCGACCGGCTTGGCGAGGTAGTCGAACGCCCCGAGCTGCATCGCCTGCACCACCATGTCGACGTCGGACACCCCGGTGAGCAGGATCACCGGCAGATCCCGGTACCGCTCGTGGATTCGCGGCAGGATCTCGAGCCCGCTCGGCCCCGGCATCCGCTGGTCGAGGCAGACGGCAGCCGGCCGCTCGCGCTCGAGCACCGCCAGGCAGGCCGGGCCATCCGCGGCCAGCTCCACGCGATACCCCTCCCCTTCCAGGATCTCCCGCAACAGGGAGCGCTGGGCGGGGTCGTCGTCGGTGACGAGGATCAGCTCGCGCATCGGGTGTCGCCAGGGTGGTGCCAGCTGCTCGGGACGGAGAGCATCATACCCTCTTCGTCCGCGCCCCGGCGCCCGGCATGAGCAGTCAGCCGCCGTTCGGCGGCTCGCCGACCGGCAGCGGCCGGCCGGCGACGTCGGCGGGAACCGGAACGCCGAGCAGCGCCGCGAGGGTCGGCGCGAGATCGACGGTCGCGGCCGGCTCCGCGCGCCGCCCCGGTACCACCCCCGGCCCGAGCACCACCAGGGGCACCCGCCGGTCGTACTGCCAGGCCGTCGCGTGGGTGGTTCCCCGGCCGAGGAGCGGGAGCAGGCCCTCCTCCCAGTGCACGAAGAGGTCCGGGCTCCGCTCGGGGCGGAAAGAACGGGAGATGGCGAGCGCCACCGGATCGTCCTCCCCGGGACCGCGGGCGAGCTCGGCCGCGGTCAGCACCCGCGCCACCCCGGGGCAGGCGGCGATGAGCGTGGCCGCCTCCGCGGCGACCGCCTCGGCCTCCAGACCGGCCTTCGCGAGGAGCGCCGGATCGAGCGTGAAGCCGTCGATGAACCAGCCGCGCTGCCCGTGGCGCGCCGCGAGCTCCCGCTCCACCCCCTGGAGGCAGCGCACCTGCTCGCTGCCCACCCGGCGGAAGGGGGAACCCACGCGCTCGGGCAAAGGCGTCACGCCGTGGTCGGCGCTGAAGGCGAGCACGTAGCCATCCGGACCGAATCGGCGGTCGAGCTCGGCGAGCAGATCGCCCACCAGCCGGTCGATCCGCAGCACCACGTCGAGGCTCTCCGGGCTGTGCGGGCCGTATTCGTGACCGATGAAATCGAGGGTCGAGAAGGAGAGCGCGAGCAGATCGGGAACGCCGTCGGCGCCGAGCGCGTACCGGTCGAGGAGCTCGTAGGCGAGCAGGGCGACCTGCTCGTCGGGCCAGGGGGTGCGGTAGGCGGCGGTGAAGAACCCCTCGCCGAGCGCCGGGTCGAGCCTCCCCACGGAGCGCGGCAGGGGCCGCGTGAACGGATCGCCGGCCACCGGCGCGAAGCCGAGCGCGGCGGCGTCGAGTCCGTCGGGCAGGGGCAACGGCTCCCACGCCTCGCCGAATCGCCGGGCGAGCCCGTGCTCGCGCTCCCACGCCGTGAGCCAGGCCGGAGTCGCTTGCAGGTAGTAACGGCTCGTGCGGAAACGCCCGCTCTTCTCGTCGAGCCAGAAGGCCGCATCCGGCCGCTGCCCGCCGAGCAGGACCGCCGCCCGATCCTTGGCCGAGGCGGTGACCACCACCGCGGCCGGCTGGGCGCGCTGCAGCCAGTCGCCGATGGCGTCGGTCAGGAGGTGTACCGGGGATACCTCGCCGTCGGAGCCGATCACCGCGCGGGCCCGCCGGGCGTGGGCACGATCCCACCAGGCGTTCTCGACGATCCCGTGCTGCGCCGGGTGCCGCCCCGTGGCGAGGGTGGCGTGCCCCGGCGCCGTCTCCGGCCGGCCGTGCGCGTGCAGGGCGTCGAAGACCGCCCCCTCCGCGAGGAGGCGGGCGAGCCCGTGGCGCAGGGCCGGACGGGCCCGCTCCAGGGTGTCCGCTGCGAGCTGATCGACCACGATCAGCAGCGCGAGCCGCGGACCGCCCCCCACCTCGACAGCCGGGGGCGGCGAAGGGGAAGGCAGGCCGCTGCAGGCGAAGAGGGCGGCGAGCAGCGGCAGGGCGGTGAGCGGACGCCAGCGTGGGATCGTCATGGTGCCCTCCTACGGCCGCGGCTCGAGGGTGAGCGGGTCGCGGAGCGGCAGCTCGCGAGCGGTGCCTCCGAACAGCTCGCCCATGCTGGCGCGGCCGTCGGCGTCACCGGGAGCGATGGCTGCCCAGTCACCGACCACGAGCATCAGCATCCGCTCCGGATCGAGATGGCGGGCCGCCGCCTCCCGCACCGCCGCGGCGTCCACCGCCCGGATCCGGTCCCGGTAGTCGCGCCAGTAGGTATGCGGCCGGTCGATGAGGACGTCGTTGGCGAAGGTGCGCGCGATCAGGAACGGGGTCTCGAAACGCCGGGGGAACGAGTCGATGAACGAGCTCTTCGCCTGCCGCAGCTCCGCCTCCGAGACCTCCTCGGTCCGGATGCGGGCGATCTCCTCGAGCGAGATCTTCGCCGCCAGCGCCACGGTGGCGCTCTTCGACTCGTAGGAGATGGTGAACGAGCCGGGCCAGAAGATGCCGATGTCGTAGCTCGAACCCGCCGAGTAGGCGAGCCCTTCGTCGGAGCGGACCCGCTGGGTGATGCGCGAGGTGAAGTCGCCCCCCAGGATCTCGTTCATGACCATGAGCGCGTACCTGCCGGGATCGTCCCAGCGCTCCCAGCGCACCCCGAGCTGGCCGATGACGACCTTCCCCTGCGGGATCTCCTTCTCGACCCGGTAGAGACCGGGCTCCGCCCGCGGTTCGGGCGCGGCGGGGGGCCAGGGGATCTCGGGCCCGTCGGCCTTCCAGGCGGCGAGGCGCCGCGCGAGGCTCGCGAGCACACTCGCAGCCTCGACGTCACCGGCCACCGCCGCGATCAGGTGAGCGGGGCGGTAGGTCGCGCGGTGGAAGCGCACGAGCGCGTCGCGGTCGAGCGCCTCGAGTCCGGCGGCGGTCATCTGCCGCGCGGCCGGGTGCGCGGGGCCGTAGAGCAGCCAGCCCCACTCCCGCTGGAGGATCTCGGCGGCATCGTCGTTGCGCCGGGCGAGCTGCTCACGCACGTTCCCCTTCTCCACCGCGAGCCGTTCGGCGTCGAAGCGTGGCGCGGTGAGCATCGCGAAGAGCAGGTCGAGCGACTCGTCGAGGCGGGGGGAGAGGCAGTCGAGCATGACCGTGGTGCTGGTCGGGCCGGCCATGACGCTCAGGTTCGTGGCGAGGAAGTCGAGCCGCTCGTCGAACGCCTCGGCCGAGAGCTCTCCCGCCCCGCCCCGGCGGAGCATCGTGGCGGTGAGGCCGGCGAGGCCCTCTTCGCCCGGAGCTTCGAGGAACCCGCCGGTGCGCAGCGTGAGGGCGATGCGGACCAGCGGCAGGGCGTGGTCTTCGACGACGAAGGCGGTTCCGCCGCCGGGCAGGTCATGGCGGTAGGCGGCCGGATCCGGCACCTCGAAGGCGAGCGGACCGAAGGTGAGGTCGCGCGGATGGGCGGGGATCCGCTCGGCAGCGCTCGCGGCACCGGCGACGACGAGCAGGAGGAGGGCGGCGACGAACGGGCGGAAACGGTTCACTTCTCACCTCCCGGCGCGGCGGCCAGGAGCTCGGCGAGGCGCAGCTCGATGGCCGTGAGGATCACCTGCATGGCGGGACGCAGCTCCGGCGGGGCGCTCGCCACCTGGCTACCGATCGCGGTGGCCGAGGCGCGCAGCACCTCCGGATCGTTCACCGCCGCGAGCTGGCGCAGCTGCGCCCGCACCATCTGCTGGAGGTTCGGCGAGAGCTCGTCGAAACCGGGCGGCATCGGCGCGGCCGGCGGCGCCCCCGCCTTGCGGCGATAGAGGGCGACCGACCGGTTCTCCGGCGCGAAGTACTGCTTCGCCACCCGCTGCACGTCCTCGGCGGTGACGGCGAGCGTCTTCTCCGCCCAGGTGTTGAGGTAGGTCCAGTCGCCGTACCCCTCGTAGAGGAGGAGCTGGAGCATGAGGAAGAAGTTCGAGTCGAGGCGGCGGAAGGCGCCGGCCGCGATCTGGTTCTTCACCTTCTCGAGCTCGAGTGCCGGCACCGGTTCGTTCTGGAGCTTCGCGAGCTCGGCGTACCAGGCCTCCTCGAGCCGCGCGGGCGTCGCCTCTCCCTTCGCCTCGGCCTGGAAGGAGAAGTAGCCGGCCCACTTGCGCGACTCCTGGTAGGCCATCGCCGAGACCGCCACCTGCTCGCCGAGCACCAGCGACTTGTAGAGGCGGCCGGTGCGCCCGTTGAGCAGCGCCGAGAGGACGTCGAGGGCGTAGCTGTCGGCGTGCTCGAACGGCACCGTGTGGTAGCGCACCTCGACCTGCGGCTGACAGTCGCACTCCGCGAGCATCCGCTTCTCGGCCAGCTGCGGCATCTCGAGCGTGACCACCTCGGGCGGCGGCACCTTGCCGCGCTGCAGCCGGCCGAAGTAGCGCTCGGCGAGCCGGCGCACCGCCGCCGGCTCGAAGTTGCCGACCAGCGCCACCGTCAGGTTGTTCGGCGCGTAGTAGGTCGCGTAGTAGGCGTCGGCGTCCGCCTGGCTGATCACCTGGAGGTCGGACGGCCAGCCGACCACCGGCCAGCCGTACGGGTGCGACTGCCAGAAGAGGGAGTCGAAGAGCTCCTCGAACTTGCCCGTGGGGGTCGACTCGGTGCGCAGCCGGCGCTCCTCGTGGACCACGTCGCGCTCGGCGTAGAAATCACGGAAGACGGGGCTCGCCAGCCGGTCGGACTCCAGCCAGAACCAGAGCTCGAGCTTGTTGGCCGGCACGGTGATGAAGTAGAAGGTCATGTCGTAGTCGGTGCCGGCGTTGAGCCCCGTGCCTCCGGCCTCGGTGTAGAGCTTCGAGAACTCCTCCTTGACCATCAGCGCCCGCTGCTCTTCGACCAGCTTCGCGAACCGCTGCGCGAGCTCCTTGAGCTCCTCGGTGCGGTTCTCGGGGGCGTACGGATCGGCGATCTGCCCCCGGCGCCAGCGGAGCCGCTGTTCGGCGTAGATCTCCCGCATCCGCTCCTGCACCGCCTCCTGCTCGGCCTGGATGGCGAGATCCCGGGTGATGTCGGTGGTGCCGATCACCCGCGAGCCCTTGAACATCATGTGCTCGAAGAAGTGCGACAGGCCGGTGATCCCCGGCCGTTCGTTGGCGGAGCCGACCTTCGCCACCCAGCCGGCGGCGACGGTGGTCATCTGCGGACGCTGGACGAGCAGGAAGGTCATGCCGTTGTCGAGCGTGAACTGCTCGACCGGCACCTCGGCGCGGTGCGCGGTGGTGTCGGCGCACACCGCGCCCGCCAGAGCGAGCCAGGCGGCGGCGACCACGACCGCCACGGCGCAGCTCCGGTTCGGGAGCAACGGGATCTGCATCGGGTTCTCTCCTTGCGGCACCGTGACGCGGTGCTGGCCGCGAGCGTAACACAGGGGTATGCGCGTACCTGCCGGCGGATAGGATCCCCACCCGATGCCCAACTGCGCGAGCGCCGCCGCTCTCCGCTCATGCCCCGGGCGCCTTCGTGCCCCCCGGTTGCGAACCTGGGGGCGGGTCTGCGCCGCGCTCCTGCTGCTCGCCACCGCCGGACCCGCCGGGGCGTCCGGCGGGGAGGCGGCCCCGGAACGTCCCTGCGAGCCTTGGCTCACCGGCGAGGCGCTCCCCTCCGACGCCGAGCTCGAGGCCGCCGGGGCGCGGATCGGCCGGATCGAGCTGCGCCAGAGGAACATCTTCGATCCCGACCAGCCGGGGGAGGGCTTCTGGGGCTTTCGCCTCGTCAACCGGCTCCATCTGACCACCCGCGAGGAGACGATCCGCCGCCGCCTCCTCTTCGCGCCGGGAGAGCCGTACGAAGCCCGCCTGCTCGCGGAATCAGAGCGGCTGCTGCGGGCCGAACGGTTTTTTTATGAGGTGACGATCCGCCCGGTCGCCTACTGCGGCGGCCGGGTGGACGTGGAGGTGACCACCCGTGACGTCTGGTCGCTCAAGCTCTCGGGCGGCTTCAACCGCAAAGGGGGAGAGAACGACTGGCATCTCACCGCCCAGGAGTCGAACTTCCTCGGCCGCGGCAAGGACCTGACCCTCTCCCATGCCCACGACGTCGACCGCACCTCGACGCTCCTGCGCTACCGCGACCGCGACCTCTTCGCCCGCCGCCTCGACCTCGAGGCCGCCTGGTCGGAGAACAGCGACGGGCGCTTCTACCGGCTCGACCTCGCCCGCCCGTTCTACGCGCTCGACGGCCGCCGGAGCTGGGGCGGACGCTGGTGGGACGCCCGCCGCCACGAGAGCCGGTACCACCTCGGGAGGATCGTCGATCAGTACCAGGTCGAGCACTGGTATGCCGAGCTCGGCGGCGGTCGCGCGACCGGCCTCGTCGACGGCCATACCCGGCGCCTGCGCTTCGGCGCCTCCTGGGACCGGCGGCGTTTCGCGGCGCTCCCGCAGCAGCCGCTCGTCCGCCCGCTGCCCGCCGACCGGGAGCTGCTCTACCCCTGGATCGCCGGCGAGTGGATCGAGGAGGAGTTCGTCGAGCTCGCCAATCTCGACCGGATCCACCGGGTGGAGGACCTCAACCTCGGCCGCCGGGCCAACGCCTGGCTCGGCCTCGCCTCCCGGCACGCCGGCTCGGATCGCGACGCCGCCCTCTTCGGCGCGAGCTGGGGGGAAGGGTTCTCGGGGCGCGGTGGCCTGCTCCTCGCCGGCGCCTCGTTCTCCGGCCGGATCGAACCGCCGGGACTACGCCACGGCCTCGGCTCCCTGCAGCTGCGCTACTACCGGCGTCTCCTCGGCGAGCACCTCTTCCACGCCGCCCTCCACCTCGACGCGGGCCACCGCCTCGATGCCGACACCCAGCTCCTGCTCGGCGGCGACAACGGCCTGCGCGGCTACCCGTTGCGCTATCAGGAAGGGAACCGCCGGGCGCTGCTCATCCTCGAACAGCGCTTCTTCCACGACCGCGAGCTCTTCCACCTGGTGCGGGTGGGCGCCGCCCTTTTCGCCGATCTCGGCAAGGCGTGGACGGCGGGCGAGCCGGGGCCGCCGAGCCTCGGACTGCTGCGCGACGTCGGGTTCGGCCTGCGGCTCGGATCGAGCCGCTCGGCCGAGGCCGCGGTGGTCCACCTCGATGTCGCCTGGCCGCTCGACGGCCCTCGCGGCATCCGCCGCGTGCAGTGGCTCGTCAGCACCCGCGAGACCTTCTGAGGTGCCTACGGCGCGGTGGCGGCGGTGAGCGGCACGGTCACCGAGATCGCACCGCGCAGATCCCCCTCCCGGTAGCCCACCCCCTCGTCGGCCGGATACCGCTCGGCGAGCGCGGCCGTGAGCTCGGGGGAGAAGGTCGCCGGATCGCCATGGCAGCGCAGGCAGGGGGTGACGATGCGCAGCGGCTTGAGGTAACGCAGAACCGGTCCGTCCTCGGTGGCCACCACGGCGCTCACCTCCGCGGGCATCTCGCCCGCGCGGAGCTGGGCCGCCAGCCGCTCCAGCTCGGCGGCCTCCCACGGATCGGGCCGCCCGGCCGGATTGCGGGGCCGCGCGCTCACCCGGTAGACGGTCAGCCCATCCCGCGAATGCGCCGCGGCGAGGGCCGGCGCGACCTCCGCGCAGACCCGCGTCGCCGAAACCGGCCCGCCGGCGGCGAGCTCGGCGCTGAGCCGCGCAAGGAGGTCCCGGCCGAGCCCCGCCGCCGCCTCCCGCGCCCGGTCGAGCGCCACGGTGGCTTCCGGCGCCGCGGCCGTGAGCGTTGCCGGCGCCTCGTTCTGCGCCGCGAACGGCGCCGCGACTCCGGCCAGCGCCACGACCAGCACTCCGACGATCCCGACTCGCATCCCCGTTCTCCTCTTCAGCCACGCTCTCGCGCGCTGGCGCGAGGCCGTCCCGTGCTAGGTTATCGCCGCGCTCCACGAGGGGGGAGCCGGGGAGACGACATGGATCTCGAAGCCGCCTTCGCCGACGCCCAGCTGCGGGTCAAACAGCTCACCAGACGCCCGTCCGACCGCGAGCTCCTCGACCTCTACGCGCTCTACAAGCAGGGGACCGAAGGGGATCTCACGACCGATCCACCGAGCCTCTTCGATCCGGTGGCGCGCGCCAAGCACGCCGCCTGGGACGACCTCGCCGGCCTGCCCCGGGACGAAGCGATGCGCCGGTACATCGCCCTCGTCGACCGCCTGCTGGCAGGCTGAGCGGGCCCCGCCGCGGCCCGGAGCCGCGTCCCGGAGCGGCCTACGGCCTGGTCGCAGCGGCCTTGCCGCCCGCCGTGCGGCGCCGGCGCTCGAGGAGGATCCCGGCCAGCATGCACCGCACGGAGCCCCCGGCCGTCTCGATCGTCGGGATGTCGATCGGCACGATCCGCGTCGTGCGCTCGATGGTGGCGCGCTGCTCGTCCGTGAGCGTCGCGAGCGCCGTGGTGGACATCGCCATCAGGCGGCCCTTCGGCGAGCTGAGCTCCATCGCGTTGCCGGCGAAGCCCCGCAGCTGGCGATGCGTCAGCGGGATCACCGTCCGCCGGCCTCGCCGGGAGAGCCGTTCGGCGACCTCGTCCCGCCGGTCCTGATCGGCGATCGTCTCGAGACCGATCAGCGCCACGTCGGTGCCGATGCACATCATCACGTTGGTGTGGTAGATCGCGTCGCCGTTCTCGTCATGGGCGTCGAACGCCATCGGCTCGAATCCGAACTGCGTGCAGAAGCGCTCCAGGGCGATCGGGTTCGCCCGGTTCGACCGCGCCACGTAGGCCAGATGCGCGCCGTAATCGAGCACCATGGCGCCCGTGCCTTCCAGGAAGATGTCGTCGACCTCGAGCCCGGAGTAGTCGACGACCTCCTGGACCCGATACTGCGCCTTGAGCGTTTCGATGATGTCCCATCGCCGTTCGATCCGGCGATTGGGAACGAACATCGGGAAGACCGCGATGCGACCGCCGGCATGGGTCGAGAACCAGTTGTTCGGAAAGACGCTGTCCGGCGTCTCCCTGGACATGTCCTCGAAAAGGAGCACCGTGACGCCTTCGGCGCGCAGCCTCTCGACCGCGACGGTCACCTCGCGGTAGGCAGCGGTGGCGACGGCGTCGCCGTCATGGTTCTCGCCGGGCTCGGACTGGAAGCTGTTGTCCGCCGCGGTCGCTTCGTTCGCGCGGAAGAAATGCGGCCGGATCATCACGACCGCGGATGGCGCTTGAATCGGCATGGCACCTCGCAATCTCGCCGCCGCCGCCGTTTCGGACACCCGTGGAGCCAGGCCGAAACGATCGACCGACGTGCGCTCACCTGGACATTGCTCCCGAGGGATCCAGATCTGCGCGCCCAGCTCTGGAGGGGGCGCGCGACTCCCCGCGCTGCGGGAGCTCAGCGCTGCCGACTATATCGCAGATGGTGTCCGTCCCGGCCCGCCGCTGCTTGCGCCCAGCGAGGCGCTCGCAGGCGACCGGAAAGGCGACCCGAAGCGAAACGGGCCGGGAGTCTTCCCCGGCCCGTCGGCGCAACTGGTTGAAAAGATTGGTGGAGCTGATCGGGATCGAACCGACGACCTCTTGAATGCCATGCAGTCCCGAGAGGGTTCCCATGCGGCGCGAAGGGCCGCGCGCCCACCCTCGGAACCTCTGATTCCGTTGGACTTGTAGCGCGTCACTTGTGCGCATGCGTGGCGGCGGGTGGTAGTGTAGCGCGTGATTCTAAGCGGGGCCGAAAGCGGGGCCCAGAAAGGGCGGCAGGATCATGCGCAAGGCGGAAAGCCCCCTCACGGATGCCGCGATCCGGGCGGGACGCCGGAAGGGGTCGGGCCGGTTGCGGGACGGTCTGAGCCCCGGGCTTTCCCTCCGGTTCCGCCCCACCCGCAAGCCGCTCTGGTGGTTCACCTTCACCCGCCCTGACGGGCGGCGGGTGGAGTTCACCCTCGGGGAACTCGGCTCGCGGCCCCCGGCTCTGACTCTGGAAGGCGCCCGGCGAGCGGCGGAGGGCGCGCGAACCGAGCTGCGGAAGGGCCGCGACCCGCTCGCCAAGAGAGAGACCGAGCGCCGGGAGCGGGCGGCCCAGCGTCGCGCTCGGATCGCCGCCGGGCCCGATGGCCCGCTCCCCGGCAGCTTCGGCGAGCTGGTGCGGCTCTACCTTCGCGACGCGCGCAAGAAGGACGGCGCGCCGAAGCGCTCGCTTCCGGAAGACCGGCGGAAGCTGGAGAGGGACGTGCTGCCCCTCTGGCGCGACCGCCCCGCCGGCAAGATCGCCCGGGGCGACGTGCGGGCGCTTGTCGCCGGCATCGCGGCCGGGGAGGGAAATCGCGCCCGCCCGGGCCGGCCGGCGCCTGTCGCCGCGAACCGCACTCGCGCGCTGCTCTCGCGGGTCTTCGCCTTCGCCCTCGAAATGGAGTTCCCCGGGGTGGAGTCCAACCCGGCCTACCGGCTGACGCCGCCGGGCTCCGAACGCTCGCGAGAGCGGGTGCTCAATCCGGCTGAGCTTCGCGCGCTGTGGGAGGCGACGGAAGCGGAACCGCTCGGGCCGCGGGTCGCGGTGCGGCTGCTGCTGGCGACCGCGCTCCGGCGGGGCGAGCTGCTCGGGGCGCGCTGGCGCGACATCGAAACGGACGGCTTGGGCGCCTGGCTCGCGGTCCCCGCCGAGAGATCGAAGAACGGGCGCTCGCTGCGCATCCCGCTCTCGACTCTCGCCCGGGAGCTGATCGCGGAGCTGGCGCCGACCGCGCACGCGGAGTTCCTCTTCCCCGGGCCCTCGGGCACCGCGCCGCTCGGCGACATGAAGCGGACGGTCGACCGACTCCGCCAGCGGGTCGCCGAGCTGGCCGGGCCAGAGGGGGACCCGGCGCGATGGGTTCTTCATGATCTGCGCCGAACCGCGCGAACGCTGCTCGGAGCCTGTGGAGTGGCCCACGGGATCGCCGAGCGCATGCTCGGGCACTTGGCCCCGGAAGCGCGCGGCGTGGCGGCGGTCTACGACCGCTACGCCTACGGGCCGGAGCGGATGGCCGCGGCCGAAGCGCTGGCCCGCCGGCTGCGCGAGATCGTCTCGGGCTCGGCGCCGGGGGCCGTGCTTCCGTTCCTTCCGAACCGACGGGGCTGAGCCGATGTCCCCCCGTCGCCGGCCCCCGAAGCGCGGAGCGGAGTTCTTCGCCGAACACTCGGCACGGTTCTTCGCGGCAACGTCACCGGCTGAGAAGGGCGTCGCGCGGCTCGATCTGGCCCTGGCTCTCTGCCGGGCGCTCGCCGACGGGGCGGAGGCGTGGGGAGGGAACGAGCGAAGGCGGGACTTCGGCAGCGTGGGGCTCCCCGAGCTGGAGCGAGACTTGCTCGCGGCGCGGGAGGCCGCAGACGCGGGCGACCTCGGAACCGCCCTCGCAGTTTGCGCGCACTACGTCGCCGTCCATGTCGCGCTGCTGCCGCAGACCGCGCGCGGAATGCTGCTCCCGATACAGGCCGCTGATCCGCCGAAGCCCGGCTCCAAGCCCCGCGGCCGCCCGGAGGGGAAGAGTACGGGGAAGTTCGGCGATCCCGAGTTCGTAGCGGAAGAGCTGTCGCGGCTTCGCGGCAGCAACGGCAAACCGGGCGCCTAGCACAGCGGCAAGGAGACGGGGGGAAACCTGGTTTCCCCACCCGTCGCGCCCTTCCTTCCTACCCTCTCGCCATCGGGCGCATTGGAGCGCCCGGAGGCGACCGAGAGGGAGGAAGGATGCAAGAGTTCCTGACGCTGAGAGAAGCGGCGCGGCTGCTCGCAGTCGACCCGCGGACTCTCGACAAGTGGCGGCACGAAGGCGCCGGGCCCGTCTACCGAAAGCATGGGCGCCGTGTCGTCTACCACCGCGCCGACCTGATCGCATGGTCTGAGAGCCGGCGGCGCGTGTCGACCGCCGACGATGGCAGCGGCGCCGGCTGCGGGGTGGCGAAGTGAGAGCGCCGAACGCCGCGACTCTCCCGCCCGACCTGGAAGGCGACCGCCTGATCCGTCCCTCCCAGCTTGCGGCGCTCCTGAGCTGCTCGCGATCCCATGTCTACCGGCTCGTTCGGGCGGGGCAGCTTCCGCCGCCGACGCGGCTCTCCTACCGGCTGAGCGGCTGGCGCGTCGGGGACGTTCTGCCCATCGTGCGGCGTTGGACGGCGGAGGGGTGAGGCATGCGCGGAAATGAAACGAGCCGGCGGGCCAACGCCGGCTCTCTGGTAAAGCGCCTACGTCGAAAGTCTACCAGCAAGCGGCCCCACCCGATCCGCGACTCCCCCGCCCGGCTCGCCCGCCAGCGTCGGGTCCGGGGCGGCGGGTGGCGCCACGTCGGCGACATAGCGACCGAAGCTCTCGCCCTGCTCGCTATCCACGCGCTGGAGGCGAGAGGTTGACCGCGAACCTGGAAGAGCTGCGGCGGCGGGCAGCGCTGGCGCTGGAAGAGGACGTTGCCGCCGGAGTGTTCGATCCCGAGCCGGGCTGCCTTCCCGAGAGCCCGGCCCCCTTCCTCTCCGAGCTCCCGCCGCTGGAGGGCGTCGCCCCCGACATGGACCCGGCGCTGTTGCCGGGCACGCTGGGGGAGTTCGTGTTCGATGTCGCCGAGCGGGCGGGCGGGCCGCCCGAGTATGTGGCGGTCGCCCTGCTCGCCGGTTTCGGCGCCTGCATCGGGGGACGGTGCGGGCTCTACCCCAAGATGCACGATTCGTGGTGCGAGTTCCCGAACCTGTGGGGGCTCGCGGTGGGGCCGCCCAGCACCATGAAGTCGGGCATGGCCAAAGACGGGCTCGCCCCGATCAAGGCCGCAGACCGCGAGCGCCGCGAGCGCTGGGAGGTGGAGCGCAAACCGGAGCTGGCTCGCGAGGACGCCGAAGCGGACGGTAAGTTGGCGGGGATGTCCGGGGCGAAGGCGCGCGACGCCGATCCGGCCGCGCTGGCGGAGTGGCGCTGCCGGAAGGCGGAGATCGAAAGCGCGCTGCGCAACGGGCCGCCGCGCGTGCTGACCTCGGACTCGACCTCCGAAAAGCTAGCGGAGCTGCTGAAAGCCAACCCCGCCGGCATGCTGTGCGCACGTGACGAGCTGGCCGCCTGGCTTGAGGGACTCCAGAAGAAGGGCCGTGAGGGGGAGCGGCAGTTCTACATCGAAGGTTGGTCGGGGCATGGGGACCACTCGGTCGACAGGATCGGCCGCGGCAGTCTCCATGTCCCTCGGGTCTGCCTGAGCGTCTTCGGTACGATCCAACCGGGCCCCCTGTCGGCGCTGCTCGTTCGCGGCGCCAGCGCGGGGGGCGCCGAGAGCGACGGGCTGCTGGAGCGCTTCCAGCTTGTGGTCTACCCCGAAGACCGGGAGCGCTCGGACGCGGATCGCCCGCCGAACGAGCGCGCCGCTGCTGCGGTGCAAGGGATCGTCTGGGCTCTTCTCGACCCGGCGCTGCCGGAGCGGCTCGGCGCGACCGCGGACCGGCGCGGCTTCTTCGCGGTCCGGCTGACCCCGGAAGCCGCCGCCTTCTTCGCGGTGCGGTTGCAGGAAGCGAGAGCCGCCGCCCGCGCGGAAGGGAAGAACCGGCCGCTGGTTTCCGGTTGGCTCGCGAAGACGCCGAAGCTCCTTGCCGCGCTCTCTCTGATCTTCCATGCCGTCAACGTGGTGGAGGGCCACGCGGAGCCCGGGCCCGTCCGTCTGGAAGCGGTGAGGCTGGCGGCGGCGTGGTGCGGCTTTCTGCGAGAACACGCGGTCAAGGCGTTCGGAGCCGGTGCGGCGGCTGCCCCGGCGCTCCGAGCCGCGCACGCGCTGCGCGAGCGGATACGGGCCGGCGACATCGGAGACCGGGAAACCGTGCGGGAGGTGCATCGCGCCAAGTGGAGCGATCTCCAAACCCCGCGCCAAGTAGCGGACGGCTTGGCGATCCTCGCTCGGCACGGGGTCGCCTGGGTGGAGGAAGTGAAGCAAGCCAAGGGGCGGCCGGCGCGGATCATTCGCGTCAACCCGGAGGCGATCCGGTGAGCTTTCGGCTGCCGGATTGGCGGGAGTTCCTCGCACCCCCACGCGCTGAGCGCCCACACGCGGAGGCGACCGAACCGACGGAGCACCAGCCGGAAGCGCCGCGCGCGGAGGGTTTCGTCAGTTTCGTCAGTTCGGTCCCCGACCCGGCGCGGCAACGCGGCCGGGCGGCGGTGCCACCCGGGGGGCCGGCATCGGCCGACCCGAACCCCGCTGCCGTGGTCGCGAGCCTCTCGGGCCGGGCGGCGGCGGCGTGGGCTCCGCTGCTCGGCGGGCGTGCCCTGACTCTCGGGGAGGTGGCGGCCGGGGCGGGGCTCTCGCCCGAGGCGGCCCGCGGGGCGCTGGCGGAGCTGCTCGATTCCGGGCGCGTGGCAACGGACCCCGCGGCCCTCTCCTACCGCATCCGGGCGGAGCGGGGCTGGTGTCCGGGCTGCGGTGACGGGCCCGGCGGCGGTGGCCGGGTGGTCTACTGCTCGCGGTGCCGTTGGACGGCCCCCGACGTGCGGGCGCTGTGGGAAGCGGGGGCAGAGGAGTGACGCGGGAAGGCCCGCCCCGGGCGCGCCGCCCCCCTCCCCCCGGAGGGGGAGCCCGAATCTCTGGAGCCCATGGGCCCGTGACCGGCGCTCGGACGCGCGCAGACAACCGCGAAATGAAAGACAGAAACCCCCGCGGCCCCGGCGCTCCGCCGCCCCGGCCGGCGCGCCCGCCGAGAGAGGCAGCGCGGCGCGAAGTGGACTGACGAAACCGACGAAACCCCCCGAACGAGACCCCGGGGCAGAGTTTCGTCAGTTTCGTCAGTTCGGTCCGGGGTGAGGCGCCGGAGCGCCGCCCGGTTCGGGCAAGCGGCGGAGCGGCCGCGCCGCTCGGCGCGCGATGGTCGCCCGCGTCAACCGGGGCTTCCGCCAGCGGCGAGCCGATGGCCGCAAACGGCAACCCGACCTTCCGGCAACGGCAACCGGGGCGGCGGTGAGGGGCTCGGCGCTCGCGGGCACTTGGGCGGTTCTGCGGTGCCCCCCGCGCCGGCGCGGGCGGGCCGTCTCGCGGCGATCTCTCGCCGGGCGGAAGGATGGCCCCATCGTGGGGGATCGGCCTTTCTGGGGCCGCAGAACGGGCGACGGGCGGAGCGGCCGCGCCGCTCGGCGCGCGATGGTCGCCCGTGTCAACCGCGGCTTCCGCCAGCGGCGAGCCGATGGCCGCCAACGGCAACCGGCCAGCGGTGAGGGCTTCGGCGCTCGCGGGCGCTCGGGCGGTTCTGCGGGGCCCCGCGCGGAGGCGCCGGCGGGCCGTCTCGCGGCGATCTCTCGCCGGGCGGAAGGATGGCCCCCATCGTGGGGGATCGGCCTTTCTGGGGCCGCAGAACCGGCGACGGGCGGAGCGGCCGCGCCGCTCGGCGCGCGATGGTCGCCCGCGTCAACCGGGGCTTCCGCCAACGGTGAGCCGATGGCCGCCGACGGCAACCCGACCTTCCGCCAACGGCGAGCGGGTGGCCGCAAACGGCGAACGGGAGGAAGAGCCCGGCGGCGCCGCCTACTCCCGCGGCTGCACCCTCTCCGGGCGCCGAGTGTCGCGGGCGACGGGCGGGCGGCCCGGGGTGGGGGTAGCGCGTGATTCTAAGCGGGGCCGAAAGCGGGGCCCACGCGAAACGGGCCCGGGGGAGACCCGGGCCCGCGGCTGCTAAGTGATTGAAAGGATTGGTGGAGCTGATCGGGATCGAACCGACGACCTCTTGAATGCCATTCAAGCGCTCTCCCAGCTGAGCTACAGCCCCACCCGTGGGAGAACGGCATCCTAGCCGAAGGACGGGCGGGGGGCAACCGGGGGCGGCTGGTCGCGGTCTTCACCGCCGGCCGCCGCCGGCCGCCGGCTGCCCAGACGGGCCGCGATGGCGGCTTTCAGATCGTCGATCCCGAGACCCGTCGCCGCCGAGATCCAGAGGCCGTCGGGAGCCACCAGCGCCGGGTCGGTGATCCGGTCCCGCTGGTTGAAGACCAGGAGCACGCGGTCGGGATCGACGCCGAGCTCGCGCAGCACCTCGTTGGCGATGTCGCGCTGTTCGTGCCACGCCGGATGGCTGCCGTCCACGAGGTGGAGCACGAGATCGGCGTCGGCCACCTCGGCGAGCGTGCTGCGGAACGACGCCACGAGGTGGTGCGGCAGTTTGCGGATGAACCCCACCGTGTCGGCCAGCAGCACCACCCCGCCCCGCAGGCCGAGATGCGCCTGGCGCAGACGCGGATCGAGGGTCGCGAAGAGACGGTCCTCGGCGAGGACGCCGGCGCGGGTGAGGCGGTTGAAGAGCGTCGACTTGCCGGCGTTGGTGTAGCCGGCGAGCGCGACGATCGCCATCCCCCGCCGCCCGCGCCGCTGCTGGAGGCGCGTGCGTTCGATCTCGGCGAGCTCGCGCTTGAGCCGCTGGAGGCGATGGCGCAGCATCCGGCGGTCGGCCTCGAGCTGCGTCTCGCCCTCCCCGCCCCGCACCCCGACGCCCCCGGCCTGCCGCGAGAGGTGTCGCCACCGCCGCGTGAGGCGCGGCAGCAGGTAGGAAAGGCGGGCGAGCTCGACCTGGGTGCGCGCCTCGCGGCTGCGGGCCCGCTGATGGAAGAGCTCGAGGATCAGCCCGCTGCGGTCCATCACCTGGCGGTCCACGAGCTCCTCGAGGTTCTTCACCTGCCCACCGCTCAGGTCGTCGTCGAAGAGGACGAGGTCGGCGCCGAGCGCCGCCGCCTCCTGACCGATCTCTTCGGCCTTGCCCCGACCCACGAAGGTGCCGGCGTCCGGAGCCCGCCGCGCCTGCTGGTTCCGGCCCGCGACCCGCAGACCGGCGCTCTCGGCGAGCGCCGCGAGCTCGTCGAGGTGCTCCGCGACCACGGCCGGGCTCTGGCCCGGCAGGGAGACACCGACCAGGAGCGCGACGCGCGGCTGGGCGGACGGGGTGGTTTCGACGGGATACAATGGCGAGCCCCGCGTAGTCTAGGCGATTCGGCGGCGCGGGAGACCACCCCCGGCGCCCATCCGATGAGCGAACCTTCGTCCCTCATTCCCGCCCCCGATCCGGCACCTGCCGGCCGCTCGCCGAGCCCGCCGCGCTGGCTGCTCGTCGCCCTCGTGCTGGCGGCGCTCGCGGCCCTCTTCTGGCCGCGCGGCGAGCGTCTCTCCCTCGCGCCGCAGCCGGAACCGGTCGACGGCGCCGGCCAGCGCGTCGTCCTCGCCGAGCACTTCGCCCCGGTCACCCTCCTCCACTTCTGGGCGACCTGGTGTCCGCCCTGCGTCACGGAGATCCCGGTGCTGCGCCGCCTCGCCGCCGATTTCCGCGACGAGCCCGGCTTCGCCCTCGTCTTCGTCGCGGTGCGCGACGATCCGGCTCGCGTCCCCGACTTCCTGGGCGAGCTCGCGGCGGAGAACCTCTACGATCCGACCTGGGGGGTCGCCAAGCGCTGGGGGACGTCGCAGATCCCCGAGACCTACCTGCTCGTCAACGGCAAGGTGATCGAGAAGTACGAGGGCGCGACCGACTGGGACCGCGCCGATCTGCGCATCCTGCTCCGGTCGGCGATCGCCGACGCCCGCTGAGCTCCGGCCCGGAAAGAGGCTCGTCGCATCGCCACCGCGGCCGGCTCGAGCCGCCGCGGTGAGCCGGGCGGATCCCACCTAGAAGCGGAGGCTGAGCCCCGCGAACGCGGCCCCGAAGAGGTTGGTGCGGTCGAGGAAGACGTAGTGGCCGGTGATCTCGGCGGAGAGGAAGAGGTTCCGCCAGAGCCGGTAGTCGCCGGTGATGCCGAAGGCGAGGCCGAGCGCCGAGTGATCGTCCCGCTCGCCGGCGGCGTCGTACCCGTCGAGCCGGTAGCCGCCCAAGCCGAGGTAGACGCCCACGTCGTAGTAGTTCTTCGGGAAGCGGTACTCGCCGGCGAGCAGCGCGAAATCGAGGTTCGCCTTCTGGAGATCACCGAAGCCGGCCTCTCTGTCGAACTCGAACCGGCCGACCCGCAGCCCGACCTGGGTCGAGAGATCGGTGGTCATCCGGCCGACGGCCATCCAGGTCCGGTTGGAGAGACCGGGATCGGGATCGACGTCGAAGGCGCCGCCGCTCCCGCCGAGCACCCCGATCGAGAAGAGCGAGCTCTCCAGGCTGTGCGCCGAAGCCTCCGCGGCGAGCCCGAACAGAACGAGCAGCGCGAGGAGCAGGGGAACGGTCTTACGCATCGAACTGATCTCCGTGACGGTCCGTCCGCAGAGCCGGAAGAACGGGCCGACAGTATCACCGGCGGCTTCGCGTCCGTCACCGGTACTCGCCATGTCCGGTTTCTCGCGGTGGTCCGCCCGCCTCTTCGACTGGTTCGTGCCCGATACCTGCCTCGCCTGCCGCCGGCCGCGGCACGGGCTCGCCGCTCCTTTCGGCCTCTGCCGGGCCTGCCACGGGAGGGTCGTGGCCGTGCCGGCGGCGAGCTGCGCAACCTGTGCCCGGCCACTCACCGGGGACGCCGGCCCGGCTCCCCGCCGGTGCGGCCGCTGCCTCGTCACGCCGCCGCCGTTCGCGCGACTCCGGGTGCTCTGGTACTACCAGCCGCCCCTCGACGCCGTGATCGCCGGACTGAAGTTCGAGCGTCTCGACTACCTCGGCGCCGAGCTCGCGGCGGCGGCCGCTGCCCACCTCGCCGGCGAGGCGGCGCGCTGGGACCTCGTGGCGCCGGTTCCCCTCCACTGGCGCCGGCGGCTCGCCCGCGGCTTCAACCAGGCGGAGCGGATCGCCAGTCCGCTGGCAGCACGTCTCGGGGTACCGTTCGCCACCCCTCTGCGTCGGCGCCGCCCGACCCGGCCGCAGGTCAGCCTGCCCCGCGACGAGCGCCTGCGGGGCCCCCGGGCAGCCTTCTCGCTGCGGCAGCGCGCGCAGGTCGGCGGCCTCCGGGTACTGCTCGTCGACGACGTCTTCACCACCGGCTCGACTCTCGCCGCCGCGGCCCGGGCCCTGTGCGGCGGCGGAGCCACGGTCGAGGCGTTCGCCCTGGCCGCCACTCCCGAGCAGGCCTCCGCCCGGCGGGAGTGAACCATTGCACCCCCTTGCCCATTGGTCTAAAGTGTGATCGTCAGGGCGGTCATCCCGTGAAGCGAAGCGTCTACCTTCCGCTCCTCCTCCTCGCCCTCCTGGGGGCGGCCCCGGCAATCGGCGCCGGCGCCGATCCGGGGCGCGGGGCGGTCTCCGGTCAGGTGCTCGAGGGGGGAATCCCGCTCGCGTCGGTGCAGGTCTACGCCTACCAGCTCGTCGACCGCACCCTGCGCCTCGCGACCACCGGCGGCGGCGGCGAATTCCTCTTCGATGCGCTGCCGGCGGGGCTCTACAAGCTCGTGGCCTTCAAGCGGGGGTTCCTCCCCGCGGTGGTGATGCTCACGCGCGCGTCGCGGGACGCGGCGCAGTGGGTCGAGCTGCAGCTCGCCCCGGCCGCCGGGCAGGCCGAACCGGGACGCCCCGGCGAGGAGTTCTGGAGCCTGCGCGAGCAGGTTCCTGCCGACGTGCTGCGCGAGCTCGAGACCGGCGGCACGGAGACCCTCCTCGCCGCTCACGAACCCCCCGGGACACCCCGGCCCGGCTTCGCCGCGGCGATGAGCGCCGAGACCGGCACCCTCGATCTGCCCGACGGCGCCGAGGCGGCGATGACCGGCGGCGAGGTGCGCCTCGAAGGACAGCTCAGGGGACTGCTGCTGCGCCTCGACGGCGACTACCGCCAGCTGGCGCCGGAGAGCTTCGCCGGGGGCATGGCCGGACAGGGCGGAGAGGCCTCTTCCCTGGCGGTTCGCCTCGCGCACGGGAGCCACGGCGAGCTCGACCTGCGTTCCCGGGTCAACCGCCTGAACACCTTCGTCGGCGACGAGCTGGTGCCGGTCGACTTCCAGCAGTACGGCGTGCGCTGGAGCGGTTCGATCGGCAGCACGGGCGAGTCGGCGCTCAGCGCCTGGTACACCGAGGAGAACGGCCTCCATGCCCAGGGGCCGGTGGCGCCGGCGGCGATTCCGATCGCCTCGCGTTCCGTCCGCCTCGAGGGCACGTACGCACGCCCGCTGACCCGGGATGCCGGCCTGCGCGCCGGTCTGCGCTTCCGCCAGCGCACCGGTTCGTATCTCGACGAGCTCCTCTCGGCGTCCGGAGGGCGGCTGAGCACCCGTCAGCTCGAAGCGTTCGGCGGCGGTGATCTCCTGCTCGGCGAGCGGGTCGAGCTCGAGTACGGACTCGCCGGCGGGCTGCACGAGAACGGGGTCGCGGTGACGCCCCGGGCCGGCGTCGGGGTCGGCCTCGGCGGCTCCTGGCGCGGCGAGGCGCTCGTCTCCCATCGCTTCGAGATGGAAAACGACGACCGCTGGGGGCAGCGGGAGTTCCTGCCGCTGCTGGTCGTCGAGGAGGATCCCTGCGAGATGGCCGGGCTCTCCTGCTACCAGCTCGGCGTGCGCCGGGGCAACGAGGAGAACCTCTTCGCGGTGGAGCTCGCGAGCCGCGACTACGATCGCACCGTTCGGCTCTACTTCAGCCGCGACTTCTTCGATCAGTTCGAGAGCCTCTTCCTGGTGCCGGGCGACCGGGTGCCGGAGGTGCGGGTGACGCTGTCGCGGCAGTTCGGTGGCTTCCTCGTCGCGCGCTGGGAGTCGATCGCGGCCCTCGGTGGTGGCGGCACCTTCCTCGCGGCGGATCAGAACGCCTACCGCAACGGCGTCACCTACCTCGTCACCTCGCTCGACACCCGCTTCCTCAACCTCGGCACGGGCGTGCTGCTCGCCTTCCAGCGCCTCTCCCAGGATCTCGAGCCGCTCGATTCCCGGCGCCCCGGGCTCTCCTCGCTCGACGCCGAACGGCTGCAGCTCACCCTGGTGCAGGACCTCAACGTCTTCTTCGACCTCAGCACGGAGTGGGCGATGCGGGTGAACATGGAGCTCGCCCGCGGCACTACCGCCTATGGCGACCAGCACCCCTTCGAGGGGTTCCGCCGTCGCATCACCACCGGTCTCTCGGTCCGTTTCTGAGCCCCGGGCCGCGGGATCGCCCGGCGTCCCGGCACGCGCCTGCGATGCGGGAATCGATCCGCTTGGATCCAATTTCCCGGGAATTGTCCATATTTTTGAATACCGGTTTCACAAACTGCTGATTCGATTGGGTAAACTGCGGCTTCATCTGCTTGATCCGGTGGCATGGAGCGTGCTTCTCCCCCTCGGTGACGACTCTCGAGGCCGTCTGCGATCATGACGACTCCGACCACCGAGCGCCGCGCGCAGCTTCTTCTCTGCCTCGTCGTGCTCGCGCTGGTCATGGCCACGGGAGCCGTCGGCTTCAGTCGCAAGCTCGCCTCTTTCCAGCCTCTCGGTTTTCGAGCCGAGGAGGGTGCCAGCCACTGGCGGGTCGAAGCGGTCGCAGAACCCGCCACCGGCCTGGTCGCCGGCGACCAGATCCTCCTCGTCGACGGGACCACCGCCGGCCGTGATCTGCCCAGACTCCTTCGCGCGGGCGGCGAGCACCATCTCGTCGTCGCCCGCGGCGAGGAGCTCGTCACGGTCGCCTACCTCCCGCCGCCGCTCGCGCTCGACTTCGGCTACCTCCTCCTCGCGCTCGTCGGGCTCCTCTACCTCGGGATCGCGCTCTTCGCGCTCTGGCGCCCGGCCCGGAGCACTCTCTTCGCGCTCTGGTGCGCGGCATCGGCCGCGGTCTACCTCCTCTCCCCGGTCTTCCCTCTCGACGGCACGGGCCGGGCGCTCTACCTGCTCGAAGGGCTGGCCCGGGTCCTCCTGCCACCGCTGACCCTGCATCTGTTCCTCGGGCTCTCGGGCCTCCTCCAGGCGCGCGCCCGGATGCGCCGGCTGCGCCCCTTCCTCTACCTGCCCGCGGCGCTGCTCTTCGTCGCCCAGCTCGATCTCGCGCTCGCCGGGGGGCGGCATCTCGCCGTGACCTCGATCGCCCGGGCGATCGCGCTCCTCGACCGGTTCGAGCTCGGGCACCTCGGCTTCTGCTCGGCGCTGGCCGCCGCGGCGCTCTGGTGGGGCCTGCGGCGGCAGCGGCTGCCCTGGGAAGAGCGCCGGGTCCTGCAGTGGCTGGCGATCGGTGCCACCACCGGCTACCTGCCGTTCGCGCTTCTCTACGCCTTGCCGAAAGCCGCCGGCATCACCTGGCCGCCGCTCGTCGACCTGCTCACGATCCTGCCGCTCGGCTTCGTGCCGGTGGCGTTCGCCTGGGCGCTCCTGCGCTACCGCCTCTGGGACGTGGGCGTGCTCTTCCGGCAGGGGCTCGCCTACGGCGTGACGATCACCGGCGGCCTCGGGCTCTTCGCGCTGCTCGACCTGCTGATCCGGCGAGCCCTGCCCCCCGGCTGGCCGCTGTCGCACGACGTCGGCTCGTTCGCCGTCGCTCTCGGGATCGCGGCGCTCGTCGTGCCGACGCAGCGGCGCGTGAGCTCGCTCTTCGAGCGCCTGCACTACGGCCCCACCTGGCGCCGGCGGCGCGCCCTCGCCGAGCTCGGGCGCGAGCTGCTGCACGAGCGCGATCTCGACCGGCTCTCGCGGGTGCTCGTGGCCGAGCTCACCGACGCCTTCGAGCTCACCCACGCCGATCTCCTCCTCGTCGCCGACGACCGGCTCATGCCGGCCCTCAGCGGTGGCCAGAGCGCGATCTGCTCGCTCTGGGAGCTGCCGGAGCGGATCTGGGGGGAGCCGGTGCTGCCCCTGCCCCTCTCCGGGTTCGAGGGCGAAGGGACGACGCTCCTCGCGCTCGCGGAGGCGGGGTTCCGCTACGCCTTCCCGCTCTCGGTGCGGCGGCGCCCGATCGGTCTCCTGCTCGCCGGCCCGAAGGCGGACGGCGAACCGCTCAACAGCGAGGACCTCGAGATCACCCGCTCGCTGCTCGACCAGGCGGCGCTCGCCATCGAGAACGCCCGCCTCCTCGAGCAGGTGCAGGGCCAGCTCCAGCAGGTCACCGACCTGAAGCGGCGCAACGAAGGGATCATCGAGTCCTCGCCCGCGGGGATCGCCGTGCTCGACGAGGCGGGCGTCGTCCGCCAGGCCAACCTCGCCTTCGCCGAGCTCCTCGGCGTGCGGCGCGAGAGCCTGACGGGGCGGCCGCTCGCGTCCCTGCTGCCGATCGGCGAGCTGCCGCTGCCCGGGACCCCGCCGGCGATCGTGCCCTGGCGCCGCAGCGACGATGACGAACGCCAGCTCCAGGTCAGTGTGGCCGCGCTGCGCCGGGGACCGGAGCCGGGGGGCCGGATCCTCGTGGTGCAGGATCTGACCGAGCGGACCCGGCTCGAACAGGCACTCCAGGAGCAGGATCGGCTCGCCTCGCTCGGCCTGCTCGCCGCCGGCGTGGCGCACGAGGTGAACACGCCGCTGACCGGCATCTCGAGCTACGCCCAGATGCTGCTCGCCGACACGCCCGAGGACGATCCGCGCCACGCCCTGCTCCAGAAGGTCGAGCGGCAGACCTTCCGCGCCGCGCACATCGTCAACGGGCTGCTCGACTTCGCCCGGCAGCGCACGCACGAGCGCCGGGAGCTCGATCTGCGCCGGGTCGCGGAAGAGTGCCTCGATCTGCTGCGCGAACGCTTCTCCCGGCGCGCGATCCGGGTGATCACCGAGCTCGACCCGGAGCCGGTGCGGATGATCGGCGACGAAGGCGAGCTCCAGCAGGTCGCGACCAACCTGCTGCTCAACGCCGTCGACGCGCTCGCCGAGGGAGGCACGATCACCGTCGCCGTCCACCGCGCCGGCGACCGGGCGCGGCTCGTGGTCACCGACACCGGCCCGGGCATCCTGCCCGAGCACCTCGGCCGGGTCTTCGACCCGCTCTTCACCACCCGTGCCGGCCAGGGCGGCACCGGCCTCGGCCTCGCGATCTCGCAGCAGATCGTGCTCCGGCACGGCGGCCGGATCGAGGTCGCCAGCCGGCCCGGCGAAGGCGCCCGCTTCACCGTCGACCTGCCCGCGGAGGCGGTGGCCGGCACCCGATGAACATCCTCATCGTCGACGACGAAGAGATCGTCCGCGACGCGCTGAGCGATCTCCTGCGGCGCGAGGGGTTCCACCCGCAGGCGGTGCGCACCGGCGAGGAGGCCCTCCTCCTGCTCGAGCGCGAGGAGGTCGACGTCATCCTGCTCGACATCATGCTCCCCGGCATGGGCGGCTTCGAGGTCCTGCGGCAGATCCGCAGCCGCGATCCCGACCAGGTCGTGATCGTCGTCACCGCCTACTCCTCGATCGAGGGGGCGATCACGGCGATGCGGGACGGCGCCTTCCACTACATCTCCAAGCCGTTCAAGAACGAGGAGGTCGTCCTCACCATCCGGCGCGGGCTCGAGCAGCGGCAGCTGACCGCCGAGAACCGCGCCCTGCGCGCCCAGCTTGGGCAGCGCTTCGGCATCGACAACCTCATCGGCAAGAGCGCGGCGATGCGGTCGGTCTACGACCTCGTGCGCCTCGCCGCGCCGAGCCGGAGCAACATCCTCGTGCTCGGCGAGAGCGGCACCGGCAAGGAGCTGGTGGCCAAGGCGATCCATCACCACAGCCACCGCGCCCGGGGCCCGTTCATCACCTTCAACTCCGGCTCGATGCCTCCCGATCTGCTCGAGAGCAACCTCTTCGGCCACGTGCGCGGCGCCTTCACCGGCGCGATCGCGAACAAGAAGGGGCTCTTCCAGCTCGCCGACGGCGGCTCGATCTTCTTCGACGAGATCGGCAACATCCCGCTCGAGACCCAGGCCAAGCTGCTGCGGGTGATCCAGGAGAAGGAGTTCATGCACGTCGGCGGCGTCGACGTGATTCGCGTCGACGTCCGGATCATCGCCGCCACGAACGCCGATCTCGAGGCGCTCGTCCGGCAGGGCAGCTTCCGGGAGGATCTCTTCTACCGGCTCAACGTGATCACGATCCCGCTGCCCGCGCTCCGCGAGCGGCGGGAGGACATTCCGCTGCTCGCCCGCCACTTCCTCGCCCGCTATGCGGCGGAGAACGAGAAGCCGCTCCGGGAGATCTCTCCCGCCGCCATGGAGCTGCTGCTCGACTACCGCTGGCCGGGCAACGTGCGGGAGCTCGAGAACGCGATCGAGCGGGCGGTCGTCCTCTCCGAAGGGGAGACGCTCGACGTCGCGCTCCTGCCCGCCGCGCTGCGCCGCGCCCCCGAAGAGGCGGGGGCGCCGCCCCTGCCGCCGGAGGGCCTCTCGTTGCGCGAGGCGGTGACGACCTACGAACGGAAGCTCATCGTCCGGGCGCTGCACGCCGCCGGCGGGGTGCAGAAGCGGGCCGCCGAGCTGCTCCGGGTCAAGCCGACGACGCTGCACGAGATGATGAAGCGGCTCCAGATCCCCTCCGAGACCGGCCAGCAGCCACGCCCCGGCGCGCCGGAGTGAAGCCCCCGGCGGCAGCGCCGCCCGGATTGAACGCCGCCCGCGGATGGGCTATCCTTAGCGGTCCGCCGGGAACCTGAACCCGGCACCGCGCTCCCCGAGGATTCCGATGAAGAAGAGCATCCATCCCCAGCTCCACCTCGTCACGGCCGTCTGCGCCTGCGGCAACACCTTCCAGACCCACTCGACGAAGAAGGATCTGCGCCTCGAGATCTGCAGCGCCTGCCACCCGTATTTCACCGGCAAGCAGAAGCTGATCGACACCGCGGGCCGCGTCGAGCGCTTCAACCGCCGCTACAACCGCACCACGGCCTGAGCCGCCGCGCGGCGGCCCCCCCGCCGGACGTCGCCCGCGCTCCCCCCAAGATGCGCGAGAAGCTCGAGCAGCTCGTCACCACCCACGCCGAGCTCACCGCCCGCCTCGCCTCTCCGGAGGTGCTGGGCGACCCGCGTCTCTACCGCGAGACGAGCAAGGCGCTCGCCGAGATCGCTCGCGCCGTCGAGCTCTACCGCGATCTCGTACGGGTCGAGCGCGAGCTCGCCGAAGCCACCGAGCTCGCCGGCCAGGGCGCGGGGGAGCCGGAGCTCGCGGCGCTCGCCGCCGACGAGGCGACGCGGCTCGCCAGCCGGCGGGAGGAGCTCCTCGCCGAGCTGCGCCGCGAGCTCGCCCCGAAGGATCCGAACGACGGCCGCAACGTGGTGCTCGAGATCCGCGCCGGCACCGGCGGCGACGAGGCCTCGCTCTTCGCCGCCGAGCTCTTCCGCATGTACAGCCGCTACGCCGACCGGCAGGGGTGGCGGGTGGAGCTGATCGACCTCTCGGAGTCCGAGGCCGGCGGGATCAAGGAGCTCGCGGCGATCGTCGAGGGCGAAGGGGCGTACAGCCGCCTCAAGTACGAAGGGGGGATCCACCGCGTGCAGCGCGTGCCGGTCACCGAGGCCTCGGGGCGGATCCATACCTCGGCCGCCACGGTCGCCGTGTTGCCGGAGGCCGAAGAGGTCGAGGTCGAGGTGCAGGAGCGCGATCTGCGGGTCGACACCTACTGCGCCTCGGGACCCGGCGGACAGGGGGTGAACACGACCTACTCGGCGGTGCGTCTCACCCACCTACCGACCGGGCTCGTCGTCACCTGCCAGGACGAGCGCAGCCAGATCAAGAACAAGGCCAAGGCGTTGCGGGTGCTCCGGGCCCGACTCTTCGAGCTCGAGCGCGAACGGGCCGACGCCCACCTCGCGAGCGAACGCCGGCGGATGGTCGGCAGCGGCGACCGCTCCGAGAAGATCCGCACCTACAACTATCCGCAGAACCGGGTCACCGACCACCGGATCGGCCTCACCCTTCACCAGCTCCCGGCGATCCTCGAGGGAGATCTCGACCCCCTGCTCCGGCCGCTCGCCGAGCACTTCCAGGCCCAGCGGATCGAAGAGGCGGCGCGCGGCGCCGTCTCCTGACCGCCCGGCGCCGCGCCGCTGGGCCGTGGCCGCCACCCGCCACCCGGCAACCCTCCGCGTCGGCGACCTCCTCCGCGAAGGCCAGGCGCGGCTCGCCGCGGCCGGCCTCCCCCGCCGCGAGGCCGCGCTCCTGCTCGCCCGCCTGCTCGCGACCGGCGAAGCCCAGCTCCTCGCCCGCGACCAGGAACCCGCTCCCGCCGCCCTCGTGGCCCGCTACCGGGAGTGGCTCGCCCGGCGCGCCGGGGGCGAACCGGTCGCCTATCTGTTCGGCGAGCGCGAGTTCTACGGGCGGCCGTTCGCGGTCGACTCGCGGGTGCTCGTGCCGCGGCCCGAGACCGAGCTGCTCGTCGAGACCGCTCTCGGGCTGCCGCTGCCGCCCCGGCCGGGCATCCTCGACATCGGCACCGGCTCGGGCTGCCTCGCGGTGACGCTCGCCGCCGAGCTGCCCGCGGCCCGCCTGCTCGCCACCGACCGCTCCCCCGCGGCGCTCGCGGTGGCCTGCCGCAACGCCCGGCGCCACCAGGTCGCGGCGCGGATCCGGTTCGTGGCGGCCGATCTCGCCGCGCCGATCGCCCTCGCCCCGTTCGCGCTCGTCGTCGCGAACCCGCCCTACATCGACCCCGCCGAGTGGGACGACCTTCCGGCCACGGTGCGCGACTTCGAACCCCGGTCGGCGCTGCTCGCCCCCGGCCATGGGCTCGCGCTCTGGCTGCGGCTCCTCTCCGAGACCGGCCCACGGCTCGCTCCCGGCGCCTGGGTCGCAGGCGAGATCGGAGCCGGGCAGCTCCCGGCCCTCGCCGCGGCGGCCGCGCGCTCGCCGCTCGACCTCGTGCGCACCGTCGACGATTTGGCCGGGATCCCGCGAGTTGTGGTATTCAGGCGGCGGCAGCCGTAGGGCCGCCCGAGAGAGAAGAATGGACAGATTCCGTATCGTCGGCCCCTCCACCCTGCGCGGCACGGTTCGCGCGAGCGGGGCGAAGAACGCCGCCCTCCCGGCCCTCGCCGCGACCCTGCTCACCGATGAGCCGGTCCTGCTGCAGCGGGTACCCCGGGTACGGGACATCACCACCCTGCGGCGACTGCTCGCTCACCTCGGGCAGGGCTCGAGCGAAGAGGCTGGGGATCGGCTCCGCTTCGCACCCGAGGGCAACGCGAGCCCCGGCGATGCCCCCTACGAGCTGGTCAAGACGATGCGCGCCAGCGTCCTCGTGCTCGGGCCGCTGCTCGCCCGGCGGGGACACGCTCGGGTCTCGCTGCCGGGTGGCTGCGCGATCGGGGTGCGGCCGATCGATCAGCACCTCGCCGGACTCGAGGCGCTCGGCGCCCGCGTCGCGCTCGATCACGGCTACGTCGACGTCGCCGCTCCCCGCCTCACCGGCACCCGGTTCCGCTTCGCGACCGTCACGGTCACCGGCACCGAGAACCTGCTCATGGCCGCGGTGCTCGCCCGCGGCACCACGGTGCTGGAGAACTGCGCCCGCGAGCCCGAGGTGAGCGACCTCGCCCGGCTGCTCGTCGCCATGGGGGCCAGGATCGAAGGGATCGGCTCCTCGACCCTCGTCGTGGAAGGGGTCGCCGGGCTGCACGGTGCCGAACACGCGGTGATCGCCGACCGGATCGAAGCCGGGACCTACCTCGTCGGCGCCGCGCTCACCGGCGGTGACGTGACGGTCGCCGACCTCGCGCCCGGCGATCTCGGCGCCCTCCTCGAAGCGCTCGCGGCCACCGGCAGCGAGGTCGGCGCCGAGGAGGGGGGCGTGCGGGTGCGACGCTCCGGCGAGCTGCTCCCCTGCGATCTCGCGACGGCGCCGTTCCCCGGCTTTCCGACCGACCTGCAAGCCCAGTTCATGGCGCTCATGACCCAGGCTGCGGGCGACTCCACGATCCGCGAGACGATCTTCGAGAACCGCTTCCAGCACGCCGCCGAGCTCGGACGGATGGGGGCGGAGATCCGGCTCGAAGGGGCGGTCGCCCACGTCCGCGGCCCGCGCCCGCTTTCCGGAACCACGGTCATGGCCACGGACCTGCGCGCCTCGGCGAGCCTCGTGCTCGCCGCGCTCGTGGCCGAGGGCGTCACCCAGGTCGAGAGGATCTATCACCTCGACCGCGGCTACGAACGGATGGAGGAGAAGCTCCGCACGCTCGGCGCCACGGTCGAACGGCTCGGCGACGACGAGAAGAGCCCGGGCGGCAGCGCCCCGGGAGGAGGAGGCATCCGATGAGCGAAAGCTGCGTCTTCTGCCGGATCGCCCGGGGCGAGATCCCCGCCAGCCTCGTCTACGAAGACGACGAGGTGATCGGCTTCCACGACCTCGCTCCGCAGGCGCCCGTCCACGTGCTCCTGATCCCCCGCCGTCACGTCGCGACGCTCCTGGAGACCGGACCCGGCGACGTCGAGCTCCTCGGCCGCCTCCAGCGCGCCGCGGTGGCGACCGCCGAAAAGCTCGGCCTCGACCGCGACGGCTTCCGACTGGTCACCAACTGCCTCGCCGGGGCGGGACAGACCGTCTTCCACCTCCACGTCCACCTCCTCGGAGGCCGCCTCCTCGGCTGGCCGCCGGGATGATCTGGCTGCTCGCCGCGCTGGCGATCGCCGCGCCGCCGGCGGATCCCCGGCCACCGCTCGCCGAAGCCCTCTGGCACGGCGAGGCCGAGGTGGCCCTTCGCCTCACCCACGCGGCCCGCGCCGCGGATCCGGCCGCCGCCGCCGATCTCGGGATCCGCTTCGCCGAAGGCCACCTGCTCGCTCGGCAGGGTGAGACCGCGGCTGCGATCGCAACGTTCACCCTGGTGCGCACCGAAACCCCGGCGCTCGCCCCAGCCGTCGACCTGCGCCTCGCCGCCCTCGCTCTCGACGCCGGCGACGCCGGAGGCGCGGCTTCCACCCTCGTCGACCTCCTGCTCGCCCCCGAGCCGTTGCCCCGTCCGCTGCGCCGGGAAGCAGAAGGGCTCCTCCGCCGCGCCGCGCAGCGGCCCGGGGGGTGCGGACCGGTGATCCGGGCCCCTTCGAACCCTCCCGAGGGCGCCGCGCGGCGGGCGATCGCGCTCCTCGCCGCCGACTGTCTGCGCGCCGCCGGACGCCTGCCGGAGGCAGGTGCGCGCTGGCAGGAGCTGCTCGCCGTCGACTCCGGGGACCGGATCGCGAACGAAATCGTCGATCGCTGGGTCGAGCTCGAGGAACGTGGCCGCGCCCTGCCCGCGCTGCCGGATCGTCTCGCCGGCGAGGCGTTCGCCCGCCACCGCGATTTCGATCGGGCGCTCCCCCGGCTCGAGCGCGCCCTCGCCGCAGGCGACCCCTCGGGCGAGCTCGCCTGGTCCCTGGCGCGCGCCCGTTTCTGGAAAGGCGACTACGCGGCAGCCGCCGAGGCTCTCGCCGGCAGGAATCCTCCCGGCCTCCCGGCGGAACGGCAGGCGGAAGCCCGCCACCTCGAAGCGAGGGCGCGAGAGCTCGCCGGGGACGAGGAGGGTGCCCGCCAGGCCTTCCGGCGTGCTGCCGCCGCCGCGCCGCGCAGCAGCTGGGCGGCGGCGGCCCGGTTCTCACTCCTGCGCCTCGAGTGGGACGCCGGCCGGGAGCGCGAAGCGCTCGCCACCCTCGCCGAGCTCGAGCGCAACCATCCACCGGCGAGCACCCGGGCGCGCGCCCTCCTCTTCCTCGCCGCCGCCGACCTCGCCGCTGGCCGCGCCGACCGGGCGGCCGGCTGGCTCGAACGAGCCCGGGCCACCCGCTGGCTCGCCCCCGTGGAGATCTCCTACTGGACCGGCCGCCAGCGAGAGGCAGCCGGCCGCTGGCCCGAGGCCGCCGGTGCCTACGCCGAGGCGATCTGGTCGGCGCCGCTCCACCCGCTCGCTCTTGCCGCCGGCGAGCGGCTCCGGGGTGCCCCCCGGCTCACGGTCGCCGCCCGGCGGGCGCTGTCGCGCGCCGAGGCCAGGCGGGCGTGGGCGCTGGCCCGAGGGCTCGGCGACGAGGCGGAATCGGCGCACGCCGCCCGGCGCCTCGGCGCCAGCCCCCCTCGCGACACCCCGCTGCGTCCGGTGGCCTCCTGGCCGCTCTGGCGCTCGCCGCGGCGGGATGCCGCCACCCTCCTGCTCGGCCTCGGCTTCTGGCGCGAGGGCGCGAACGCCGCCGCGGCCCACTTCCCCGCCCGCGATCCCGGCCTCGCGCTCACGGCGATCGCACGGCTCGCGACGGCCGGGGCGAACCGTCAGGCGCTCGCGCTCGCCGAGGGAGTCGCCGCCGGTCGCGGCCTGAACGAACCGCTCTGGGAACCGGCGCTGCGGCGGGCCCTCGCTCCGAACCCGTACCCCGAGATCGTGGCTGCCGCCGCGGCCCGCCACGGCATCGAGGCCGCCTTTCTCCTCGCGATCGTGCGCGAGGAGAGCCGTTTCGACGCGGAGGCGTTCTCCCCCGCCGGCGCCCGGGGCCTCGCGCAGTTCGTGCTCCCCACCGCGCGGCGGGTCGCGGCCGGGCTCGGGCGCCCCCCGCTGCGCGCCGCGGAGCTCGACCGGCCCGAAGTCGCGCTCGACCTCGCCGCCGCGCACCTGGCCGACCTCGCCCGGCGCTACGGCGGCAACCTGGGCGCTGTCGCGGCCGCCTACAACGCCGGCGAGGCGCAGGCCGACCGGTGGCTCGCCGGGCTCCGCGGCCACGACGTACCCGAGCTGCTCACGCGCATCGGTTTCCGGGAGACGCGCGCCTACGTGGCCCGGGTCCTCACCTCGCTGCAGCGGTACCGGGAAAGCGCCCCCGGGCCGGCTCCCGGACCGCCCCCACCCCGGGACTGGCGCGGCTCCCCGGGGACGTGATACGTTCGCGCGCGGTGCTCCCGCCGGATGAGGTCCCGACCGCAACGGACCCGGCCACCGCGAACGAGGTGAAGCCGGCTCGCATCCTCCTGCCATCGCCGATCGGCAACCTCGGGATCGAGTTGCGCGGCTCCGCGCTCACGCGGATCGCGCTCTCCCCCGCGCCACGCGAGCGCCGGCAGTACGTACCGCTGGCGAAGATGGAGGAGAGCGAGCTCCTCGACGAGGTGATCGGGCGGCTTTCGGAGTACCTTGCGGGCGTCCGCACCCAGCTCGAGCTGGAGTACGACCTCGGCCCTTCCGGGGTCGACGCCTTCGCGCGCCGGGTGCTCCGGGAGACGACGCGGATCCCGTTCGGCCGGACCCGCACCTACAAGGAGGTCGCCACCGCCGTCGGCCGCCCGACGGCCTACCGGCAGGTGGTCGCGATCCTGCTCGCCAACCCGCTCCCAATCGTGCTTCCCTGTCACCGGGTGATCCCCGGCAAGGCCGGAATCGGCGGCTACGTCGGCGGCGAGGCGAAGAAGCGCTGGCTCCTGCGGCTCGAGCGCAACTACCAGCCCCCGGCCGCCTGAGCCAGCGCGTTCACGCGCCGTTTCACTCCTCTTCGAGCTGCAGATCCAGGACGACCGCCTCGCCCGGAGCGGCGGTGAACTCCTTCCTGAGGCTCTCGTACCCCGGCCGGACGATCTCGAGCCGGTGCCTGCCGGCGTCGACGAGCAGGCTCGAGTGGAGGCGTGCGAGATCTTCGCCGGTGCCGAGGAAACGGCCGTCGAGATAGACCGAGGCGTCCGGAGGCACGACCCGCAGCTGCAGGCGACCCGGCTCGCCGCGGGCGTCGAGAACCTCGGAAGGGGTCGCCGGCTCCGCCCCGGGCTCGTAGCCCGACTCGCGCCGCGTGCGCCACGCCTCCTCACGCTCTCCCTGCACCGCGCCGGCCGCCGTCGCGGCTTCCCGATCCCGGCGAAGCCGCTCCTCCCGGCGCTCCACGGATTTCGACGGGAGATCTTCCGGCCGGACCGATTCACCCGGGACCATCCGGTCGTTGAAGTCGAGCTTCACCCCCGACCGCACGGTCACCTGATGAGCGACCGTCCTGTACCCGTCGAGATAGAAGACGAGGTCGTAGGTTCCCGGTTCGAGCCAGAGGTAGTCCGGGAAGCCGTCGTAGTCGTCGCACACCCCGAGGTACTGGCCGTCGAGGTAGACGTGCGCCCGCTCGGGGCTGACATCGAGGTCGAGCGCTCCGAGTCCCAGCGCCTGCGCCTGCTGCACCCCCGTGGGATAGAGAAACCAGTCGTTCCAGTAGTTGAAGTACGGCCAGCCCAGGTAGACACCGTAGTGCCAGAGGGGCCAGTAGACCGAGTACGAGAAGCGAACGCCAGGACGGGGATGCGGCCGGTAGCCCGGCCGGCGATACCGCGAATCCCGGTAGTGGCGGGAATCCCCGCGAGGGCGCGACGAGGAAACCGTGTCTCCCCCTCCCCGCGAAGAGGAGCGGTGCGTGACGGCGGCTTCGCTCGGTCCGGACGGCGGCACCCGGGTCGCCGAGCGCGCCGTGGCGGACGCCCCGCGCCCACCCTCCCGGCTACCTCCCGGTGCCGTGCGGGTCTCGGCAGCGGCGGCCGTCGCCAGCCCCGCTCCAAGCAGGAGCGCGAACAGGATGGGACGCCACTCAGTCCAACCCCAGGAAAGTCCTCTCGTCTTCATCGCTGCCCTCCTCTTCCCGCCCCGCTCCGAGCTCGCGCCAACCGCGCTGGAGCCCCTCGATGTAATGGAACCGGAAAACCGATTCCCAGAGCCGGGGCGTGCTCACCGGGAGAAATTGCAAGGCCCGGGCCAACCGTTCGCGCAGCCGGTGTGCCCGCCGTGACGGGAGCGGCGGTGGCCCCCCTTCCCCCAGACCGACGAACCCGCCGAGCTCCGGATGGAGCCGCCGGAAGACGACCGCGCAGTAGCCGGCCCGCTCCTGCCGCCGGGCGAAGCGGTCGAGGTCGGTCGGGTGGTCGTGCGCCACCCGCGCCCGCGCCTCGTAGACGATCCGCAGACCATGCCGCGTGAGCCGCCACGCGACCTCGATGTCCTCCCACGCCGCATAGGGGAAGCGCAGGTCGAACGGCTCGGCGAGGAGCAGCGCCCGGGAGAGCGAGAGGTTCGAGGTGTAGAAGAAGTTGAACGGCACCTGCTCGGGGTCGGAGATGAGCCCGAACCCGAACTGCAGCCCCTGTTCGTTGAGGTAGTCGAGCAGCGGGGTGCGCCGGAGGCGGGGGTGCCAGTCGGTGCGCCCGATCACCGCGAGCTCGGGAGCGGCCCCGCGCGCCCGCCACGCCCGCTCGTGCCAGGCGAGCCAGTCCGCGTCGGGGACGGTGTCGTCCCCCAGAAAGGCCACCCGCTCCCCCCGGGCCGCCGCCACCCCGGCGTTCCGCGCCGCCGCTGGCCCCCGGTTCGGCTGGCGGAGGCGGGTGAGGGGGTAGGGGGGCTGAAAACCGGCGAGCCACTCGGCGGTGCCGTCACTCGACCCGTCGTCGACCACCACCACCTCGAACGGCGGCGGGTTCGCCTGGGCGCCGAGCGCCGCGAGCACCTCCCGCAGCACCTCGAGCCGGTCGAAGGTCGGGATGACGATCGAAAAGAGCGGGGGCTCCTCCCCGCCGGCGCCGCTCACCTGCACTCCATGATCTCCTCGAGCCGGGCCTCGACCAGGGGGAGCCCCGCGGGCAGCGCGGCCCGGAAGCCGGGCCGGGCGAAGAGCTCGGCATCGCCCGGATAGGTCGGCACGAGGTAGAGGGGGAAGTGGGCGAAGTAGTCGGCGTCGCTGCGGCGGCGGCGCGCCTGGATCTGCCGGCGCTTCTCGGCGGTGGCGTCGAGCTGCGCGAGGAAGAACGAGAGTGCCCGGAGCTGGGCGACGCTCCGCGGCTCGCCGAGCCAGAGGCCCGCGCCCCCATCCCCCTCCCCGGCGAGGAGCGCCCGCACCGGCGGGGGCAGCCCGCCGGCCCTCCCGAGGAGGTGCAGCGCCCGGCGCCGCAGCCACGCCCGGCCGCGACGGGCGAGCCGGCGCGGTGCGCTCGCGCCAGCTCCGGCCGGAGGGCCGGCCGCGACGGCGACCGCGCCGCCGGGGGCATACGGATCGATCGTGAGCGTCTCGCCGCCGGCGTTCCCCTCCACCAGCAGGGTCTGCGTGCGGGAGAGGAAGGTGAGGAGGATCGCCGGCAGGAGCCGCTCCCACCACTCCGGCTCGAGGTTCTTGTAGACGGTCAGGAGCGCGTTGCGCTCGAAGAGGAGCCCCCGGTTGTAGTTGCCGAGGCGATCGCTCGTGGCGCTCGCGCGATGATGGGCGACCGCTCCCGGCGCCGCCAGCACCCGTTCGCCTCCCGACCAGAGCCGCCAGCCGAGGTCCACGTCCTCGAAGTAGGCGAAGTAGTCGGGGTCGAAGGCGCCGGCGGCGAAGAACGCCTCCCGGCGCACCAGCATGTTGCCGCCGCAGGCGAACGGCAGCTCCTCGCCCGGCGCCGGGGTCCGGGCGGCCCCGAGCGGGCGGCGGAAGTCGAGCTGGAAGGCGTGCCCGTCGAAGGTGAGCAGCCCGCGCCCGAAATCGAGCCGCTCCCCCTCCCAGTCGACGATCAGCCCCGAGACCGCGGCGACGTCGGCCGGCGCCGTGCCGAGGCTCTCGACGAGGGTACCCAGCCAGCCGGGCCGCGGCCGCATGTCGTTGTTGAGCAGCGCGAGGGCGCCGTACCGGGCCGCGCCGGCGAGCCGGAGGTTGCCGCGGCAGAAGCCGACGTTCTCCGGGCTCTCGTGGAGCCGCACCCCGGGGTGCTCGCGCCGGAGCCAGTCGGCGGTCCCGTCGCGCGAGCCGTTGTCGAGCACGAGGATCTCCCACGGCACCCCGGGGGGCTCCTGCGCGGCGAGCGCCTCGAGGCAGGTCGCGAGGTGCTCGCGCCCGTTCCACGAGAGGAGCAGGACGGAGACGCCGTCGAGCCGGCTCATCCCCCCATCTCCGTACGGAGTCGGTCGAGCCAGCGCCGGAGGCGGAAGCCGAAGCGGTCGGCGGGAGCCCCGGTGGGCGGCCGGAAGGCGAACCGCTCCTTCGTCGGATCGCTCCGCGGCGAGCGGAGGAACCGGACGAGCGGGGCGAGAGCGCGTTCCCAGCCGAACGCCGCCGCGAGCCGCTCCCCGCGCTCGCGCCGGGCCGCCACCTCCGGCCCGCCCGCGAGCACCTCGGCGAGCGCCGCGGCGAGCGTCGCTTCGTCTCCGCACGGCACCACCCACCCCGCCCGCGCCTCGCTCACCATCCGGGCGATCGCGCCGCCCTCGCTCACCACGACCGGGCAGCCGACGGCGAGCGCTTCGAGGAAACGGGTGCGGAGCGCGAGCCGGGTCTCGAGCGTCGGGTGGTGCGGAGCGACCAGGAGGTCAGCGTCGCGGAGCAGGTCGTAGCGCCGCTCGGCGGCGATCCAGTCGAGCATCCGGACCCGCCCCCCCCACCAGCCGCGCCGCCGGCAGTCGGCCTCGACCTCGGCGAAGAGCCGCTGCGGGGTCCCTTCCGGGTTGGGGTTGCGCACCAGCCAGAGCGTCCAGTCGTGCCCCTCCAGCCGGGCGAGCGCCGCCATCAGGGTGAACGGGTCGTACCAGTCGTAGAGCCCCCCGAAGAGGAGATGCCGCTCCCCCGGCCGGCGCGCAGGGAGCACCGGACGATGAGCAGGCAGCGTCGCGGGGAGGCCGAACGGCACCGTGTCGACGAGCGCGCGCAGATCGGAGTCGGCTCCGAGCCGCTCGGGGTTCACCCGGCCGAGCGCGGTGAGAAAGCCGAGGTAGTAGAGCCGCTGCTCTTCCGAGGAGCAGAGGAAGAAGTCGCCGCGAGCCATCTGGAGGACCCAGGTGGTGTGGTCGTTGCGGTACGGGTCGAGACCGAGGGTCGCCGTGTAGTGGAGGTTCTCCACGAGCCACGGGTCGTAGAGGTCGATCGCCACCGGCAGCGCCGGCGCGGCCAGCAGGAGGTCGTTGGCGAGCTGCCCCTGCGCCACCGCCGCGGCGCAGTCGCGCACCAGCTCGGGGAGCGGCGCGCTGCCGAACGGCCGGACGGCCTCCGGAGCGAGCCCCGCCGCGGCGCTCTCCTCCCGGCTCGCCGGCGAGATCAGGACCGTCTCGAAACCCGCGGCGGGCAGGCGCCGGGCGAGCTCCAGGTAGCGGATGCCGATCCCCGCCATGCGCGGGCGCACCGGCTCGCTCGAAAGCAGCGCGATCCGGCTCACCGCCCGCGCCGCGTCAGCCAGCGGTGCACGCGCCAGGCCCGCGTCGCCTCCATGCTCGCGATGAGGCCGTTGAGCCGCTCGATCTCGGCGTAGGTGCGCGCGAGCGCCGTGTGGAGCGCCTTCTCCTCGGCCCAGAGCCGCTCGAGCTCGCTGCCGCGCTCCGCCGCCGCCGTCGCGAACCGTTCCTGCTCCGCGCGCAGCGCCACCACCTCGCCGTGGAGACGGTGCTCCGCGGCCCGCGCCTCGCCGGCCTCGCGGGCGAGATCGCACTCGCCTGCCCGCGCCGCGTCCCGTTCCCCGGCAAGCGCCACCGTCTCGGCGCGGAGGCGTGCAATCAGCCGCGCCAGGAGAGCCGGGGTTAGCCGCTCCCGGTGGCGGGCGATCACCCGCTCCTTGACCGCGAGGAAGTCGGCCCGCGCGGCGGGGCTCTCGCCGAAGATCTGCCCGCTGCCCCGGAAATGCCGGTATTCGCAGGTGACGCGGGCGAGATGGTGGAAGCGGGCCAGCCCGCTCAGCCGGATGAGCAGCTCCCAATCCTCGAAGAACGGCAGCTCCTCGTCGATCGGTCCGGCGGCGCGGAGGAGCTCCCGCTCGGTGAGGAGGGTGTTGAACGGGATGTAGTTGTCGAGGAGCAGGAGATCGGGATCGAACTCCCGGCTGTACGGCACCCGCCGCTCGACCTGCCGCCAGCCCCCGGCGGGCGCGAGCTCGTAGACGCCGACCGCCGCGTCGGTGTAGGCGACGCGGACGCCCGTGCCGGCATGGAGCCCGGCCAGCACCTCGTAATGCTCGGGCTCGACGAGGTCGTCGTCGTCGAGGAAGGCGACATGGCTCCCGGTAGCCGCCGCGATCCCCTCGTTCGCCGCCCCGCCCCGGCCGCGGCGCGCGGCGAGGTCGCGCCGCCGCACCGGGAACGGGAGATCGCCCGGCAGCTCGGGCGGGGGGCCGCCGTCGTTGACCAGCACCAGCTCGAGCCGCGGATACCGGCTTGCCGCGAGGCTCGCGAGCGCTTCGGCGAGCAGCGCGGGGCGATCCACGGTGCGCACGACCACCGAGATCGCCGGCCACTCCCGCACTGCGGCCGGCTCGCGCTCCGCGCCGAGCGCGGCGGCGAGCGCCCGGGGTCCACGGGTGCGGAAGTCGGCGACCTCGAGCTCCCGGTACGCCTCGGCAGCCACGATCTCCGGCGCGAGCGTGAGGGTCCGGAAGCGCCGCAGCCCCAAGGCCGCATCGAGGTACGGGTGGCGCGCTTCCTGACTGGCGTAGGCCGCCATCGCCTCCTCGATCGCGCCGAGCTCACCGCTGACGTCGACGAGCAGGTCGGGCACCAGCGGGCCGTTGACCTCGTAGGCGAGGATGCGGGTGGCGCGCAGGCTCGCGAGGAGCGGATCCCCCTCCGACAGCGATGCGAGCAGCCGGTGGAGCGCGGCGAACGCCGCCCGGTGATCGGCGGAGAGCTCCGCCGGCGAGGGCACGAGCAGCAGATCCGGCGGCGCGGCCGCGAGCAGCTCCCGCAGCGCTTCGGAGAGCTCGGACAGGTACGCCTCGAGGTGCCCGTCGGGAAAGTCGAGGTGGGTGATCTCCTCGATGCCGAGCGGCACCGCCGCGCGAGCCGCCTCGGCGCGCCGCCGCGCGGCGTAGGCCCGCCGGTCGTCGACCGGTTCGACACCCCCGCTGCCATCGGTGAGGAAGGCGACCCGCACCTGCGTGCGGCCAGCCGCGCGCAGGCGGGCGAGCAGGCCGCCACAGCCGAGCGCTTCGTCGTCGGGGTGCGGCGCGAGGACGAGCGTTCGCTCGCTCGCGATCTCGGCGGGGACTCCCGGCGGCGTGTCGACGGAGCGCATCCCGGATCACTCCCCTCGACGACCCGTTTTCGTTCGGCCGACGCGTGCGGATCTCTCTGCAGCGGGGCTCACGCCGCCGATTCTAGCCGCGATTCCGCAGAGCCACGGTCCGAGAAGGAGGAGGAGCCCGGCGGCGCTCAGCGCGAGCCCGGCACCGATGCCGTGCGGGCGGTAGCGGAGCTCGACCCGCCCGGCACCCGCCGGCACGTCGACGCCGAGCAACAGCTCCCCTTCGCGTTCGACCGGCACCTCCCGCCCGTCCACCCGGGCGCGCCAGCCTCGGTCCCAGCACTCCGCGACGACGAGCCGGCGGGCCGGAGCCGAGGCGGCCGCGCCGATCTGCCAGTGGCCGGGCTCACGCTGGCGCACTTCCGCGGCCTCGCCATCCTCCCAGCGGACGAGCGGCAACGCGCCCGGCCGCTCCCAGACCCGGGCGTCCTCGCCGTCGAAAGCCAGCCGCCACTCCGGCCGGAGCGCCGCCGCGCCGGGCTCGGCGACCACCCAGCGGATCCCGAGGCGGTCGAGCCAGGGGGAGTCCCAGTCGCGCACCGGCAGGTGGTAGACGGGATCGTCGGCGCCGGCGAGCTCCGCGTAGACCCGTTCGAACCGTCGCAGCTTGACCGGATCGTCACCCCGCAGGTCGGCGAGGCCGTAGACCATCGCGGCGTTCGGGTGGAACGCGCTGCCGGCGCCCACGAGCCGCCCCTCCTGCCCGGCGAGGAAGGCGACTGCCGGCGTCTCCGGGTAGAGCGCGTGTGCCGGCAGCGCGGGAGCGATCGGCGCGTGGGCGAAGGCGAGATCGATCGCCGCGAAGAGCGCGAGGAGCGGGAGCAGCCGGCGCCGCTGAGCCCGCTCCAGCCACCGCCCCGCGAACAGGAGCGCCACCCCGAGGCCGAACGCCACCGTCCAGGCGAGCTGGCTCCTCACCAGCCCCCGCTGCGTCCACTCCCTGCCGAAGGCGAGCCAGCTCGCCGCGAGCGCGAGCCCAACCGTTGCGGTGGCGATTCCGAGCGAGCGGCCCGGGCGGCGTTCAGCCCACTCCGTCGCCCCGCGCACGGCGAGCAGCGCCAGGACCAGCTCGACGCCGAACTTCAGGTAGTGATGGATCCCGCGGCCGATGAGCGGCAGGGCGAGGAGGAGCTGCCGCGCGCCCGGCAGGTGATACGCCCCCGCCAGCGCCGCCAGCCCGACGAGCGCGAACGCCCGGAGCCGCCGGTCGCGCCGTGCCACGGGGAGCGCGGCGAGCGCGAGCAGGAGCGGGATCGCCCCCACGTAGACCCCGGTCGCGATGTCGTTGTACGGCCCCCACCAGGTCCCCATCCCGGCGTCTCCCAGCCCGTCGGGAAGCACGAAACGCGACCAGAGGAGGAGCAGGGTGCCGAACCCCGGCGGCGGCGAGGAGAGCCGCACGAGCCACTTGCCGCTCTCGCGCAGGGTGAGGAAGAGGGGCAGGATGGCGACCGCTGCGAGCAGCGCCCCTGCCGCCCAACCCCCGAGGAACTCGGCCCAGGTGCGGGCGGCCTGCCCCGGCTCGACGCGACGCCCGAGCAGGTAGAGCGTGGCGAGCAGCCCCGTGAAGACCGCCGTCTCCGGATGCCCGGAGAGGAGCATGAGCCCGGCCACCACCGCGAGCGGACGCCAGCCGCCGTGCCGCGCGGCGAGCCGCTCGGTGGCGAGCAGCGCCCACGGCACGAGCATGAGGGCGTTGCCCATCGGGAAGAGGAGGAAACCCGCGGGCATCCCGGAGAGAGGAAAGACCACCGCGGCAAGCGCCGCCGCACCCCGCCGGGTACCGAGGGCGCGGGCGAGGAGGTACGCCCCGCTGCCGCCGATCGCCACCCGCAGCCAGGGGAGAAGCAGGAGCCCGAGCCGCAGCGGCAGGACGGCGAAGAGGAGGTGGAGCGGAAAGAGCGGCGCCCCCTGTCCGTTGCTCCAGTACGGCGCCCCCGCGAACTGGTGCGGGTTCCAGAAGGGGAACCGGCCGTGCCGCCACTCCCGGCGCTGGAAGAGGAGCCACGGCTCGATCTGGTGCGTGACGTCGCGGAGGTTCTCGTTGCCGCTGGCCGGATCGAGCACCCCCTGCCAGGGTGCGCTCGCGCCGAGGCTCGCCGCCGGACTCGGCACGCCGTCGGGCAGAGTGAGCGCCGGCGCGAGCAGGGCGATCCCCGCGAGCCCGGCGGCGAGCCAGCCCCAGGCACCATCGCGCCGCCGCAGGAGGAGTGGCGCCCCGAGAGCGAGGACGAGCAGGAGCAGGAGCAGCGGGTTCACGGCCGGCACGTCTGTCTCTCGACGATCTCGTTCCCTTTCCGGAACCGGACGAACGGCGACGTGCCGTCAGTCGCCCGTTCCGTTCGGAGTCTCCGCACCGGGCGGGACGGCGCGCGGCCGGCGCCGACCCTCCTCTCGCCAGGCGCGCCAGCGCAACGCGAGCACGTCGAGGAGCATGTTCAGGCTGTCGCGAACCGGATGGACGCGCGAGCCCGCCGAGTCCGCCCAGCGCACCCCGACCTCGGCGATCCGGAGGCCGCGGCGCTGCGCCAGCCAGAGCAGCTCGACGTCGAAGGCGAAGCGCTCGATCCGCAGCGCGGCGAACAGCTCGCGCGCCACCTCTCCCCGCAGCAGCTTGAAGCCGCACTGCGTGTCGCGAAAGCTCGCGAGGCCGACGAGGCGCAGGATGCGGTTGAAGACCCGCCCCATCCATTCCCGGAAGCGGGGCTGCCGCACCGTGATCTCGGAGGCCGCGATGCTGCGGCTGCCGATGACGATCTCGCTCCCGGCGAGCTGCTCTTCGAGCCGCTCGACCTCTTCGATCGGGGTGGAGAGATCGGCGTCGCAGAGCAGCACCCGCGCTCCCCGGCTCACCGCCACGCCGGCCCCGAGCGCCGCCCCCTTGCCGCGATTCTCGGGAAGGCGGACGAGGCGGACCCCGCGCTCCGCGAAGGCTGCGGCCACGGCGGCGGTATCGTCCCCGCTCCCGTCGTCGACGACGATGACCTCCGACGGCTCCGCACGGGTGGCCAGATAGGCCAGCACCCTCTCCAGGCTCGGCCCCAGGCGCGCTCCTTCGTTGAAGGCGGGTATCACCACGGAGAGCTTCACGTGCGGGGTATTCTACGTGCTGACGCGGCCTTCTCCGGGCCGCGGGAGGTCGCCGACCCCGATGTGTCCACCCGAGGAACAGACCGAGCCGGCACTCTCCTCGCGCTGGCGCAGTATCGCCGGAAGGCAGGGAACGATCCTTCCTCCGCACGGTCCGGACCTCGACGCCGCGCTGGCCACACCCCCGCTCTCCGCCATCGCCTGGCAACGGGCAGCCGATGCTGCCGCCGGACCGCTCGCGTTCGCCCTGCTCGCTCTCGACGGCGCCACGCCCGCCAGCGCGGCGGCCCGGATCGCGGCCGCGGCGGCAGCGCTCACGGCGGAGGGCAGGCTCGTGCTTCTGCTCCCCCCGGACGCGACGACCGCGACCACCGACCGGATCCGCCTCGCGCTCCACGAAGCGGGCTGCGTGCTCCTGGATACCCGCTCCGCAGCGGGCTCCGGACCGGCGCTCTGGCTCGCCCGCCGGGATCCGTTCCGGATCCGGGCGCTCGCCCCCGGTGAAGAGGTTCGTCTGGGCGCCCTCTTCACCCGCTGTTTCCACGTTTCACGAGCCGGTGAAGAGTGGCGATGGCGCTACCGGGACCACCCGCATGGCGGCCCCTGGAGCAGCATCGCCGTCGCCGGCGACGGCGAGATCGTCGCCCATTACGGCGCCTACCCGGTGCGGCTCGAACGGCGGGAGGGGGAGCGGTTCCGGACGCTCGTCGCCGCGCAGGTGGGCGACCTCATGAGCGCTCCCGACCTCAGGGGTACAGGGCGCGGTGGGACGAGCCTCTTCGCTCGTACCGGCGACCACTTCTACGCGGCGCGCCGTCGCGACGGCGTCGCCTTCAGCTACGGCGTGCACACCGGCACCAGCCGTGCCTTCTCCGTACGCTTCGCCGGCGCCGTTCCGTTCCTGCCGGCGCCATTGTGGGTGTACGAGCCGAGCGCGCATGGCCCGGCGCTCGCGCGCCGGACGCGAGCGCTGCGGCTCGCCGGCTGGCGAGCGCGCCGGGTTGCGGCTCCCGACGCCCGCTTCGACGCCTTCCACGAGCGCGCCCGGCACGGCTACCGGCTCCTCGCCCGCCGCGACCGGCGCTACCTCGCCTGGCGGTACTTCTCCCGCCCCGGCCGGAGGTACGAGCTCCATCTCGCCGAACGGGGCGAGGAGCTGCTCGGCTGGGCGATCTTCCACCGGGAGGACGGGCGGCTCGTCTGGGGAGATGCCCTCGTGGCGCCCGAGGCCGCCGCGGCGGCGCCGCTCCTGCTCGCCTCCGCGCTCAGGACGGGCGAGAGCGTGACGACGGTCGAGGGGTGGTTCTCGCCGGCGGCCGGCTGGTGGCAGCGGGCACTCGCCGAGACCGGCTTCCGGGAGGCTCCCGACCCGCAGGGGCTCGTCTTCACCGCCGTCGCGGGGTGCGAGCCGGTGCCGGCGGCGCGGCTCGGCGCCGATTTCTACCTCACGCGCGGCGACAGCGATCTGTTCTGAAACGTTGCGCGGCCGGCCGGGCAGGCGCCATCGCCCCCCGGCCGGCCGCCTGGATCGCTCGCTCGCGAGGCGCTACTTCGCCATCTCCTTCAGGGCGGCCGCGAGGCCCGGCACCGCCGCCGCCCCTTCGGGCACCGTCACCGACGAGCCCGCGAAATCGCGGTCCACCGGTTCGAACCGCCCGCCCAGGTGCTCGGCGAGGAACGCCTCGGTGATCGCGTTGAACGCCTTGTTGTTCTCCGGCCGCGCGAAGCCGTGCCCCTCGTCGGGGAAGAGGACGTAGGTCACCGGGATCTTCTTCTCCTTCATCGCGGTGACGATCTGGTCCGACTCCGCCTGCTTGACGCGGGGGTCGTTCGCTCCCTGCCCGATGAGCAGCGGCCGGCGGATCGCGTCGACCTTGAACAGCGGCGAACGGGAGTGGAGAAACGCCCGCCCCTCCTCGGTCTTCATCTCACCCATCCGCTGCTCGAAGACGGCGATCATCGGCGCCCAGTACGGCGGCACCGACTCGAGCAGGGTCACGAGGTTCGAGGGACCGACGATGTCCACCCCGGCGGCGAACCGCTCCGGAGTGAAGGTCAGGCCGACGAGGGTCGCGTAGCCGCCATAGCTGCCGCCCATGATCGCCACCCGCTTCGGATCCGCGATCTTCTCGGCGATCGCCCAGTCGACGGCGTCGAGCAGGTCGTCGTGCATCTTCGCGGCCCACTCCCGGTTGCCGGCGTTGAGGAAGCTCTTGCCGAAGCCGGTCGAGCCCCGGAAGTTGACCGCCAGCACCGCGTAGCCGCGGTTGGCGAGCCACTGGTGATACGAGTTGAAACCCCAGTCGTCACGGGCCCACGGACCGCCGTGGACGAAGAGCACCATCGGCACCGGCGCCTTCGGCCGGCCGACGCCGTCCGGATCGCTCCCGGCCGGCAGGGTGAGGTAGGAGACGAGGGTGAGGCCGTCGCGGGCCCGGATCTCGCGCGCGTGCATCGGCTGGAGCGGCAGCCCGTCGAGCGCGGGCCGGTTCGAGAAGAGATAGGTCGTCTTCTTCGCCGGCCGGTCGTAGAGGTAGTAGGCCACCGGACCCGCGTCCTGGACGTACGCCACCGTCCAGAACCGGTCGTCGAGCGACCGCGAGATGATCTCCATCTCGCCCCGGGCGACGCCCGTGAGCCGCGCGAAGTCCTCCCGGATCGCCGGGTCGAGCACCTTCCACTCGGTGCGCAGATAGGTGGAGGCGACCGCCTGGAGAGTTCGCTCGGTCGGGTGCACCATCACGTCCGAGACGTCGGCCCGGGGGTCGGTGAAGACGACCTCGCTCTTGCCGCTCTCGAGATCGGTCGTGGTGAGCGCCGCGGTGTTGCGGCCCCGGCTGTCGAGCATGTAGAGGATCTTGCCGCTGCGATCGAAGCCGAGCACGTTGGTGGTCAGCGAATCCTCCGCCGGCACCTGCGCGAAGGGGACGAACCCTTCTTCACCGGCCTTGAGGACCTCGAGGCTCCCGTCGGGCTGGAAGCGGGCCGCGAGCCGCACCTGATAATCCTCGTCGCAGTAGAAGCCGATGAACCCCTCGTTCTCCAGCACGAGCTTCAGCTCCCCGCTGGCGAGGTCGAGCCGGTAGAGATCGTGGAGCTGCGGCACGCGGTTGTTGAGCCCGACGAGGATCTCGTTCGGGTGCCGGGGCGAGACCCCCGCGATCTGCGCATGGACATCGTCGAACGGCGTGAGGTCCCGCTCCTTGCCGGTCGCCAGGTCCACCGCGTAGACCCGCCAGTTTTCGTCTCCCCCCTTGTCCTGCAGATAGAGGATCTGCGCGCTGTTGTACGCCCAGAAGTAGATCCGGATCCCCCGGCTGCGGTCGTTGGTCACCGGCTTCGCGGCCGCGAGATCGCCCACCGGAGCTACCCAGACGTTCATCACCCCGTCGACCGGGGCCCGCCAGGCGAGCTGCTTGCCGTCGGGGCTGATCGTGAGCCCGACCCGCTCCGGGTTGCCGAAGAGCACCTCCCGGGGGATGAGCGGGACGTCCGCCGCGCGGGCCGTGGACGTCAGCACGAGTGAAAAGAGCGCGCAACACGCCAGGCTGAGCATCATGAGTCGCATCATCTGCACCTCTCCTCTTCCGATCCGGAGTCTCGAACGGCCCGCGGAACGCGGCCGTCCGTCCTGTCTATCTCTACGCCCCCGCGGCGTCCGGGTTTCTCCCGGCTTCAGTCCTTCGCCGCCATCCAGTTGTCGCCCCAGCCGGTCTCGGCCACGAGCGGCACCGCGAGCCGTTCGGCCCCCTCCATCTCGGTCCGCACGAGCGCCGCGGTCGCCGCTGCCGCCGCCGCAGGTGCCTCCAGCACCAGCTCGTCGTGCACGGTGAGCAGCAGCCGGGCCTCCGGCTGCTCGGTTCGCAGGCGGCGATCCACCGCGATCATCGCCCGCTTGAGGATGTCCGCGGCGGTCCCCTGGATGCGGGCGTTGATCGCCATCCGCCGCGCGTTCTCCCGCAGGTTCCAGCTCTTCGAATGGATCTCGGGCAGCCAGCGGATCCGGCCGGCGAGGGTCTCGACGCGCCCCTCCCGCTCGGCCGTGGCGAGGGTCTCGCGCATGTACTCCTGGACCCGGGAGAAACGGGCGAAGTAGGCCGCGATGAACCGCTCGGCCTCGCGGGTCTCGACCCCGAGGTTCTGCGCCAGGCCGAAGGCGCTCATCCCGTAGATGAGGCCGAAGTTGATCGTCTTGGCGGCGCGGCGCTGATCGCTCGTCACCAGCTCCGGTACCACCCCGAAGACGCTCGCCGCGGTGGTGCGGTGGATGTCCTCGCCGCGCTGGAACGCCGCGATCAGCTCCGGCTCGGCGGCGATGTGGGCGAGCACGCGCAGCTCGATCTGGCTGTAGTCGGCCGCCACCAGCACCGCCCCGGGCGCGGCCCGGAACGCCCGCCGGATCCGGCGGCCGAGCTCGGTCCGGACGGGGATGTTCTGCAGGTTCGGGTTCGTCGAGGAGAGCCGCCCGGTGGCGGCGACCGCCTGCTGGAAGCGGGTGTGCACCCGCCCTTCGGCGTCGCAGAGCGCCGGCAGCGCATCGACGTAGGTCGATTTCAGCTTGGCGAGCTCGCGGTAGCGCAGCAGCACCTCCGGCAGCGGGAAGCCTTTCGCCGCGAGCGCCGCGAGCGTGTCGGCATCGGTCGACCAGCGCTTCGTCTTCTGGGTGCGGCGGCCGGCGGGGTAGCCGAGCTTCTCGAAGAGGATCTCTCCGAGCTGCCGGGGAGAGTTGAGGTTGAACGGCTCGCCGGCGAGCGCATGGGCCTCGCGCTCGAGCGCGCCGAGCTCGCCCTCCATCTCGCCCGACATCGTCCGCAGGAGCTCGCCGTCGAGAGCGATGCCGGCGTTCTCCATCGCGAGCAGCACCGGCAGCAGCGGCGCTTCGATCTCCCGGTAGACCCGGGCGAGCGCCCCCGTGCCGAGCTCGTCGCGCAGGGGCTCGAGGAGGCGCAGCGGCAGCACCGCCGCCTCGCCCGCCGCCCGGGCGAGACGTTCGTCCCCCACCGGCGGCTGCGCCCCCCGCTCCCAGCCCGCCTCCCGCGCCGAGAGGGGCTCGTATCCGAGCCGCTCCCGGGCCAGCTCCGAGAGCCCGTGGCCGTGCACCGACGCCCGCAGCAGGTAGGAGACGAGCATCGTGTCCCAGAGCGCCGCTGCGGGCCGCTCGCTCTCCGGCGGCAGGAGGCGCAGCACCTCCTTCAGATCGTGACCGACGAGGGAGCCATCCGGGTCGGCGGCGAGCGTGCCGAGCCGTGCGGCCGCCGCCTCCCGCATCTCGTCGCGGCGGAGATCGACGTAGCGCGGCTCCTCGCCGGGCACCGCGAAGGCGAGCGCCACCGGCTCCTCCTCCCCGAGCCGCGCCACCGCGAGCTCGGCGCCTGCGGCGGCGAGGAGGGTCGCGAGCTCGTCGGGGGAGGTGAGCTCGCGGGCCGCGGGGATCGCCTCGCTTTCGACTGTCGCTTCCGGTCCCAGCTCGGCGAGCAGGGTTTCGAACTCGAGCGCGCCGTAGAGGGCGCGCAGGGCCGCCGTGTCGGGCGGCTCGTGGCGCAGGGCCGCGACGTCGAGGGTGAGCGGCAGCTCGGTGTGGATCGTCACCAGCTCCTTCGAGAGGAGCGCCTGCTCCCGGTGCTGCTCGAGCCCCTCGCGATACGCCTTGCGCTTGACGGCGGCGGCGTTGGCGAGCAGCGCTTCGAGCGAACCGTGCTCGGCGATGAGCTGGCGTGCTCCCTTCTCGCCGATCCCGGGCACCCCGGGGACGTTGTCCACGCTGTCGCCCTGCAGCGCCAGCACGTCCGCCACCCGCGCCGGCGGGACCCCCCACTCCGCCTCCACCGCCGCCTCGTCGTAGAGGCGGTTGCGGCCGGTGTGGAAGACCGCGATGCCGGGGGCGACGAGCTGCATCAGGTCCTTGTCGGCCGAGACGAGCACCACGTCGTACCCCTGCGCCGCTCCCTGCCGGGCGAGCGTGCCGAGCACGTCGTCGGCCTCGTACCCCGCGAGCTCGACCACCGGGATCCGGAACGCGCCGAGCGCCTCGCGGATCCGGGGCAGCTGCGCCCGCAACCCCTCGGGCATCGGCGCCCGGTTGGCCTTGTAGTCGGCGTACCGCTCGGTGCGGACGGTGACGTCGGAGACGTCCCACGCCACGCCGACGAGCTCCGGGTTCTCCTCGCGCAGCAGCTTGCGGAGCATCTGCACGAAGCCGTAGACGGCGTTCGTCGGCTCTCCCTGCGACGTCGAGAGCTCCCGGATCGCATAGAAGGCGCGGAAGGCGTTGGAGAGACCGTCGATCAGGTAGAGGCGGGGGCGGGAGGACATGCACCGAGTCTATGCGCCCCGGCGGCCGGGGTAGACTCCGGCTACGGGACACTCCCCCGGCTCCTCCCTGACATGTCCAGAGATCGTTCCGATTCCGCAGACAAGACCGGCTCTCCGCGACCGGCTCGCCGCCGCCATCGTGACCCCCGCTCGCTGCCCCTCTACGGCGTCTACCGCCGCTTCCGCAACCTCGCCTTCGGCGCCCCCGAGGCCACCGACGACGAGGGCCTCGCCCGCCTCCTCTTCCAGGCGCTCGTCGAGGAGATCCCGACCGCTTCGCCGATTCGTGGCGTACGGCTCTACCGACGCGAAGGGGACGATTTCGTCCTGCTCGATCGCAACGGCGACGCGGGCGAGGTGACCCCCGGTTACCGGGTTCCGGCCACGCATCCCGTGATCGTCCAGAGCCTGCACGACGGTTGGGCCCTGGTGCGGCGAGGGGACAGCCGCTACGACGAGTGGGTCGCCCGCACCGGCGGCGACCACGCCGTCGCCAAGCTCCTGCTCGGACCGGCGCGCAACCTGCTCCTCTCCTTCACGTTGCGGGAGCCGATCGCCACCGCCGAGGTGGCCAACGCACTCACGGCGCTCGGCTCGCTGGCCGACTCCGCCCGCGCGCGCCAACGGTTCCAGCACGTGCTCGAACAGGCGCGCGAGGTGCAGACGTCCCTGCTTCCCCGCTCCCTGCCCGCGATCCCGGGCTTCGAACTCGCGGTGCGCCAGCGCCCCGCGGAGATCGTCGGCGGCGACGTCTACGACCTCATCCGGGTGGGCGACGACGCGCTCGCCGTTTGCATCGCCGACGCCACCGGCCACGGCCTGCCGGCGGCGCTCCAGGCCCGGGACGTGATCGTCGGGCTGCGCATGGGAATGGCCCTGCAGCTCAAGATGGTCGCCATCGTCGATCGGCTCTCCCGGGTGCTGGCCGACTCCTCGCCGGTCGGCCGCTACGTCTCGTTCTTCTTCGCCGAGATCGACGGCGACGGCCACCTGATCTACCTCAACGCCGGCCATCCGCCGCCGCTGCTGATCGGCCGGGAGCGGCGGCGGCACGAACGGCTGCGCACCTCGGGCCCGATCCTCGGCCTCGACCGCAGAACCGCCCGTCCCTGGGTACGGGTCTTCGAACGCCTCGCGCCCGGCGACCTGCTCGTGCTCTACACCGACGGCATCACCGAGGTTCACAGCCCGGACGACGAGGAATACGGTACCGAGAGGCTCCAGCGTTTCTTGCGGCGCCACGCCAGCGAACCGCTCACCCAGCTCGCCGACCTCCTCTTCGCGGAGATCGACGCCTTCGCCGGCGGCAACCCGCCGCTCGACGACCAGACTCTGCTGCTCGTGCGCCGCAGCTGACCTCCGCCGTTCCGCGGCACCGGACCACGACACCTGTTACGCTCCCGGACGACGACGAAAGCGAGGTTCGAAGATGGGCATTCTCTCCTGGCTCGTGATCGGTCTCCTGGCTGGCGCGCTCGCCCGCTTCCTGCTCCCCGGCAAGCAGCGGATGGGCTGCTTCGCCACGACCGCAGTCGGGGTGCTCGGCGGTCTGCTCGGCGGCTTCCTCGCCACCCTGCTCGGCTTCGGCGGCATCTCCGGCTTCGACCTGCGCAGCCTGGCGATCGCCACCGCCGGGGCGCTGCTGCTGCTGGTCGTCTTCGGCATCGGCTCCGGCCGCCGCCGGTAATCCCCGCGCCCGCCCTCCGCGCTCCGGCGGCGAGGGCCGCTGATAGGATGCCGTCTCATGTCCCGGACGATCGCGATCCTCGGTGTGCCGATGGACCTTGGGCAGGGGCGGCGCGGCGTCGACATGGGCCCGAGCGCCATGCGCTACAGCCGCCTCCAGGAGGCGATCGCGGCGATCGGGCACGAAGTCCACGACCTCGGCGACGTGGAGGTGCCGGTGGTCGAGTCGCTCCATCTCGACGCCCGCCACGCGCCGGGCGGCATGGTCTACCTCGAGACGATCGTGCAGGCCTGCGAGGAGACGATCCGCCGCCTCGGCGAGCTCGATCCCGAGGTCGTCCCCGTCGTCCTTGGCGGCGACCATTCGATCGCCATGGGCTCGGTCGCCGGCTGCAGCCGCGGAGAACGCACCGGGCTGATCTGGGTCGACGCCCACGGCGACTTCAACCTCCCCGAGACCTCCCCCAGCGGCAACATCCACGGCATGCCGCTCGCGGCGCTCTGCGGCTTCGGTGATCCCCGCCTCGTGAACCTCGGCTGGGAGGGCGCGAAGATCCGTCCCGAGGACGTGGTGGTGATCGGCGCCCGCGATCTCGACCGCGAGGAGGGTCTCCTCCTGCGCCGGCACGGCGTCATGGTCTACACGATGAGCGAGGTCGACCGGTTCGGCCTCGTGCGGATCGCCGAAGAGGTGTTGCGCAAGCTCGCGAACGTGCCGCGCCTCCATGTCTCGCTCGACGCCGACGCCCTCGATCCGGAGGTCGCCCCCGGCGTCGGCACCCCGGTTCAGGGGGGGCTCACCTACCGCGAGGCCCACCTGCTCATGGAGCTGCTCGCCGACTCGCGCCGGGTGACGAGCCTCGATCTCGTCGAGGTCAACCCGATCCTCGACCGCGAGAACCACACCTGCCGCGTGATGGTCGAGCTGGCCGCCAGTCTGCTCGGCAAGACGATCTTCTGACCGGCCCTCGGAGCGAGGGCAGACCACCCCGGAGGTACCGATGCTGCGCCGATCCGCCGCGACCCGCCGTCCTGTTGCCGTATCGCTGCTGCTCCTGCTGGCCGGGGCGGCGGCCGCCCTCGCGGCACCCGCCGCCACCGCTCCGGAGTGGGATCCGGGGTACACGGCGAAGATCCGGGAGTACACCACCGGTCCCGAGTTCCTGACCGACCTCGTGGATCACCTCCCGGCCTCCGACACCGTACCGACGCCAGAGCGGTTCCTCGGCTACATCGCCGGTGCGCCCGACCGGCTCACCTACGCCGCCGACGTCCACCGCTACCTGCGCGCCCTCGCCGCCGCCTCCCCGCGCGTCGAGGTCTTCTCGCTCGGCGAGTCGGAGGAGGGGCGGGAGCTGATCCTCGTCGCGATCGCCGACGAGGCGACGATCGGCCGCCTCGACGAGTACCGGGAGATCACCCGCCGGCTCGCCGACCCGCGGCGGCTCGATGCGGAAGAGGCCGAGCGGCTGATCGCGACGGGCAAGCCGATCTACCACATGACCGGGGCGCTCCACTCCCCCGAGACCGGCTCGCCGGAGATGTTCATGGAGCTCGCCTACCGGCTGGCGGTCGACGAGTCGCCGTTCATCCGCGCGATCCGCGAGAACGTGATCACGCTCATCACCCCGGTGCTCGAGGTCGACGGCCGCGAACGGATGGTCGACATCGTGCGCCTCCAGCAGGCGAACCCTGATGCCCCGCTGACCCCGCTCGTCTACTGGGGCAAGTACGTCGTCCACGACAACAACCGGGACACGATGAGCCTCGCGCTCGCTCTCACCCGCCACGTGCAGCAGGCGTACTTCGACTGGCACCCGCAGGTGCTGCACGACTTCCACGAGTCGGTCCCGTTCCTCTACATCTCCACCGGCACCGGTCCGTTCAACCCGGCGCTCGACCCCCTCGCCCTCGACGAGCTCCACCGGCTGGCCTACAACGAGACGCAGACGCTCACCGGCAAGGGTCTCGTCGGCGTCTGGACCCACGGCTTCTACGACGGCTGGGCACCGAACTACCTCTTCTGGGTCGCGTTCGGGCACAACTCGATCGGCCGCTTCTACGAGACGTACGGCAACCTCGTCCCCGCCACCATGGATCGCGTGGTGCGGGGGGCGAGCCAGCGGGAGTGGTTCCGGCCGAACCCGCCCTACCCGCAGGTGAGGTGGTCGCTGCGCAACAACGTGAACTACCAGCAGAGCGGCGCGCTGGTGGCGCTGAAGTACGCCGCCGACCACCGCGAACAGATGCTGCGCACCTTCTGGGACCTCGGCCGGCGAGCGATCGCCAAGGCGACGACCGAGGGCCCGGCGGCCTACGTCCTGCGCGCCGATCAGCCGCGGCGCGGGCAGCTGCGCGACCTGCTCACCTTGCTCGGAGAGATGGGCGTCGAGGTGCACGAGACCGAGGCCGCGGTGACGCTCGCACCCGGCTGGCCACCGGCCGCCCCGGCCCCCGCCGGGGAGCGCCCGGCGGCTGGCAAGGAGGCCCCCGGAAAGCTGACCTTCCCCGCCGGCAGCTTCGTGATCCGGATGGACCAGCCGTACAGCCGGCTCGCCGACACCTTCCTCGACACCCAGTACGTGGCGCCCGAAGACCGGGTCTACGACGACACCGGCTGGACGTTCGGCTACACGAAGAACGTCGACGTGGCGCGGATCGTCAACCCGGAGATCCTGAAGGTGCCGATGCGGGCGTGGGCCGGGAAGCTCGGCGGCACCGCGCCGGCCGGAACGGCGGCCGCCTTCGCGATCGCCAACCATGCCGACACCGATCTCGTGCGCCTCCGCTACCTCGTCCCCGGCGCCCGCTTCGCGGTGCTCGAAGAGGAGCTGAAAGCGGGCGGCGCCACCTTGCCGCCGGGCACCGTGCTGGTCGAAGCGAGCGAGGAGGTGCGCCGGGAGCTCGCCGAGCTCGGCAGCTTCGAGAGCCGCGCGCTCGCCTCCTGGCCCACGGCCCGCCAGCACGACCTGCCGCTGCCCCGGATCGCACTCCTCCACACCTGGCTCAACACCCAGGACGAAGGCTGGTTCCGGCTCGCCTTCGAAAGCCTCGGGGTTCCGTACGACTACGTCTCGACGCAGCAGGTCGCGGCGATCGGTGACCTCCGCGACCGCTGGGACGTGATCGTCTTCCCGCCCGCCGGCGGCACGCCGCAGGAGATCGTCAACGGCCTGCCCGCCGGGCCGCCGCTGCCCTGGAAGAAGACCGCGCTCACCCCGAACCTCGGCGTCGACGAGACCGACGACATGCGCCCCGGCCTCGGCCTCGCGGGCGTCGCGAACCTCCAGCGCTTCGTCGAGGAGGGCGGGCTGCTGATCGCGGTGCGCTCGGCCGCCGAGTTCGCCGTCCAGTACGGCCTCGCCCGGCACGTCACGATCGAACCGGGCAACGAATGGCGCCCCGGCACGATCCTGCGGGCCGAGGTGACCGACCCCGCGAGCCCGGTCGCCTGGGGTTACGGAGAAAGCGTGCCGGTCCACTTCGCCGGCTCGCCGCTCTTCCGCGTGGGTCGGGTACCGTTCTCCGGCGACGACCGGCGTCCGAGCGGCCGCGGCTCGCTGAGCGATCCCGACGTGCCGCAGGGGCGGCGATTCGTCGCGACCCCGCCGCGGCCCGAGGCCGCCCGCGGCGAGAAGGGCTTCCAGCTGCCCGAGGAGATGGCCTTCTGGATCGCGCCTCGCATCCCGCAGCCCGAGGACCGGCCGCGCGTCGTGCTCGCCTTCCCCGAGAAACCCGACCAGCTGCTGCTCTCCGGCATGCTCAAGGGCGCGGCGCAGCTCGCCGGCGCGCCGGTGGTCATCGACTGCCCGCGCGGCCGGGGGCACATCCTCCTCTTCGCGAACAACCCGATGTGGCGGCAGGGGACGCAGGGGAACTTCGCGCTCGTCTTCAACGCCATCCTGAACGCCGGCCATCTCGGCCTCGGATGGCCGCCGGAGAAGACCACGACGGCGCCCTGAGAGGAGGATGGCTCCGGGACGCCGTGCTTCAGGGCGTCCGGTGCGACCAGGCCGCGAGGGTGCCGCTCTCGAAGCCGTCGCGGAAGATCCGGCCACTCGCCGCCGGCGTTCCGGCGCGGGCGTACGAGCCGCGTCCGGTACCCCAGAGCACCCGCGCGTTCGCGCTGCCCGGCAGGTCGTAGGCGACCACGCCCGAGAAGGCGGTCTGGATCACGATCTCGAGATCGGCATCGGCATCGAGGTTGGCGAGCGTCGGGGTGGCGAGCGCCCCGTTCCAGTCGACGCTCCCTCGCGCGTTCGGCAGCGCGACCTCGTGGAGCAGCGCACCGGTGCTCGCGAGCACGAGCAGCGACCCGTTCGCGTTCGATCCCTTCTGGGTCCAGGTGGTCACCAGCACCTCCGCCTGACCGTCGCCGTCGAGATCCACGACCACCGGCTCGGAGGCGAACCGGTAGTACCCCTGCGCAGGGCGGTAGACCGAGTACGGCCAGCTGCCGTGCTCGGTGCCGTCGAGCCAGAAGGCGTGGACCCGCCCGGAGAAGTCGGAGAAGAGGATCTCCAGCTCGCCGTCGCCGTCGAGATCGGCGACCACCGGGTCGTAGTGCGCGCTCTCGATCTGGTTGTAGTCGAGTGAGAGGGGGAGTCCGAGGTCGACCGGCACCGTGCGCCAGTCGTGGCGGGCGGTGACCCAGCGACCGCGATCGGGCTGGAAGACGTAGACGCCGGTGTACTTCGTCGTCTCGCCGCCGGTGCAGTCGTAGGTGCGGCCGGTGGCGACCACCTCCGGCACGCCGTCGCCGTCGAGATCGGCGACCGTCGCCGGACCGTCGGCGAAGTTCGTGCGGTAGCTCTCGGCGCGGACGCCGTTGCACTGCCCCCAGCCGCGCTGTTCGACGGCGTAGCTCTCCCAGACGCCGACCTGTCCCCAGTTCCTGGCCCCGTAGATCGGGTCCGCGGGCAGGTGGTTGCCGTGGGCGTCGTAGGCGCAGATGTAGTGCACGTCCGAGGGGGAGATCACCTCCCGGGCGCCATCCCCGTCGAGGTCGGCGAGCGCCAGCGTGTCGTTGTAGATCCCCCAGGCGTAGCCGCCGGAGCCGACCACCTGCGGCCAGCCGGGGCGGAGGCGGCCGTCGTGCTCGTAGACCCAGGTGTTGGTGGCGTTCCCGCGCGCGGCACCGACCACGACCTCGAGCGTGCCGTCGCCATCGAGATCGCCGACCGCGAGCGCCCGCAGCTCGTTCTGGACCGGCCGCTGCGGCCAGCCGGGCTCGAAGTACCCCGCCGCATCGTAGACGGAGACCCAGCCTCCGCCGTGGGCGGTGACGATCTCCAACGCGCCGTCGCCGTCGAGGTCCGCGACCACGATGCCGGGCCAGGTCCGCCCCACGCTCTGCGCACCGGGCTCGGAACGATCGTGACCCGAGGCGAGACGCCACGCGAGCGCGCCGGTCGCGCCGTCGAGCACGACGATCGAGTAGGCGGAGGCCACGACCTCCGGCGTGCCGTCCCCGTCGAGATCGGCCACCGCGGGCGAGGAGTACCAGCCGGTCTCGCACCAGGAGCTGTAGCAGCCGCCGTGCTGCCACTTGAGCACCGGCGCGGCGACGGTCGCGAACGCGGCGGAGGCCAGCATCCCTCCGAGCAGGAGGGCTGAGCGGACGGCGGCGGCCGGGTTCATCGCGAGCCGCTCCGGGTGGCGGGATCCGCCCGCCAGCCACCGCCGATTGCGATCGAGGCGATTCCGCATCGCCCCATCGGGCTGCCCCTCCACGGGCCCGTCACCTCGCGATCATCTCTTTCGGGATCGCTGCTTCTTGACCTTCTCCAGCTCGACCGACACCCTGCAGACTTTCTTCTTGGCGTTCGGGTCGGCTTCGAGCACGACCCAGACCGACTCGTACTTCTCGAGGCGAAGCTCGACCAGATAGGTTCCCGGAGCCTCGAGCGGCCACTGGCTGCCGCCGCCCGCATCGTCCCAGTCGTCGGAAGTGCCGATCACCCTGCCGTCGACCACCACGAACGCCTCTTCCGGATCGACGTGGAACTCGGCGAACTGACTGCATTGATAACGCTTGAAGATCGGTGGCGGGGCGGGGCTGACCGGCGGCGTGATCGTCGGCTCGGCCGCTGACTCGACGCTCCTCGTCGCGGTGGGTACCGGCGCTGGCGGCGGGGCGACCGTGGCGGGAGCGGGCGGCTCGGACCCCTCCGGGGCCTTCCTGGCAGGAGGCACGACGGCCGGAGGCGGCGGGGTGAGACTCGCCACCGGCGGCGCCTCGCTCCCCGTTCCGGCGGGCGCGTCGGGCATGGCGAGATCGGCGGGAGAGAACGGCGTGCCGACCGGAGGCGGCAGCTCGACGGTCTCCGTCAGCAGCGGGGCCGGAACCTCCTCCGGGCGCCCCACCTGCGGCTGCGGGGGTGAGCGGAAGAACCATCCGGCGAGGGCGAAGCCAGCCACCAGCGCCGCGAGGACCACCGCTCCCCAGAGCCCGGTCCGCAGACGCCTGCCGGCGGCGGTACCGGTCCCTTCGGCAGCGGCGATCGCCGGCGTGGGCGGCCAACCCATCGGCTGCGTGGGGCTCGTTACCTCGCCGACGGGGCGGCTGGTGGCCGAGAGCACCGTCGGAGCCCCCCCGACTCCGGTCTCCGGCGCGATGGCCTCCCTCGCGGCAGGCAGGGCGGCGCCAGCAGCAGCCCGCGCTCGGGCTGCCAGCGTGCGCGCATCCGGAATCCGCGCCCCTGGCTCCTTGGCGAGACACTCCTGGAGGAGGCGCGCCTGAGCGGGTGGCAGCGAGGCGACGATCGCCGGATCGCTCAGCGGATCCTCGTGGAGGATCTGATAGACGAGCGTCGTCACCGTGTCGGCCGGGAACGGCCGGCGGCGCAGCAACAGCTCGTAGAGGACCACGCCGAGCGAGAAGAGATCGGCACGGCCATCGAGCCCGGCACCCTTGATCTGTTCCGGTGCCATGTAGGCGGGGCTGCCCACCAGCATCCCGGTGCGGGTGAGCTCGGTGCTCTCTCCCATCGCCTTGGCGATCCCGAAGTCGCTGACCTTCACGCGACCCTCGGGGGTGAGGAGCAGGTTGCCGGGCTTGATGTCCCGGTGGATCACCCCGGCGGCATGGGCGACCGCGAGGGCCTCGGCCGCCTGGGCGACGATCTCGAGCGCCTCGTCCGGCGTGGGGAAAGCGCCGCGCGCGAGCCGGTGCGCGAGCGACTCTCCCTCGACGAGCTCCATCACGAGATAGAACTCCGCGCCCTCGCGCCCGGCATCGTGCACCGCCACGATTCCCGGATGCAGCAGGCGCGCGCTCAGCCGCGTCTCGCGCAGGAAGCGGGCTTCGGCCTCGCCACCCGGGCCCGACCCTTCCGCATATGCGGTCGCGATCACCTTGATCGCGACCTCCCGGTCGAGGCGCGGATCGTGGGCCCGGAAGACCGCTCCCATCGCCCCGCGGCCGATCTCTTCGAGGAGACGATACCGGCCGACCTGCCGTGGCGGGGTGGACATCGTCGTCATTGTACAGGCTGGATCCCATCCTGACGACGCGGGTACCGGCCCCCCTGCTACCATCCCGGCATGTCGTCCGGTTCCCTCGTCCGCCACCGGTTGCCGGTGTCCGGCTTCCCCGCCATGCCGCCTGCCGGCCGCTTCGCCTGAACCCCGTGGCGCGACCCGCGGCGACTCCTCCACCCGACTCCGAGACTCCGAGGGGCTCTCCTCCGGCCGCCGGCGCCTGGCGTGGGGAGGCGCTCGCGCCGAGCGCGCACGGACGGTTCGCCGCGCTCGCCGCCCCGCCGCGCGACGATTTCGACAGCGCGCGGGCGACGGCGCTCTGCGCCGACGTCTGCCGCGCCGCACTCGGCAGCCTGGCCCCCGCGCTCACCCTCCTGCCGCCGACCGAACGGCGGCGAGCCCAGGCGGTGGCCGCCTTCGCGCTCACCCTCTTCGATTTCGCCCGGCAGCGCGGGGTCGACGGCGACCGGCTCGCCCAGATCAACCGTTGGGAGTTCACCCTCGAAGCCGCGCTCGGCGGCGAGCGGATCGGCCAACCGATCTTCCTGCGCCTCGGCGAGGAGCAGCGGCGACGGCCGTTCTCGACGGCCGGCCTCGACGCCCTCTTCGCCGCCGCGCGCGGCCGCGCCACCGTCGAACGCCCTTCCGACCCGGCCGCGGCCGCCGAGCGCCGGGAGCTCGTGGCCCGGGGGCTCGTCCTCACCCTGATCGGCGACGGGGCGAGCCCGGCCACGGTGGAGTTCGCCGCCGGGCTGCTCGGAATCCAGGCACTGCTCACCCTGGGCACCGAGCTCGCCGGAGGGCGCTGTCCGCTGCCCGTGAGCGAGCTGCCCTCGATCCTTCCGGCGCCGCCCGCCGTCGCGCTCGCCACCGCCGTCGCGGCCGAGAGTCGCCGCCTCCAGCCGCTCCTGTTGCGCGGGGCCCGCGCCGTCCGTGAGGTTCCGCTCACCTTCCGCCGCGCCGGCGCCTTCCTCGTGCTCGCCTCGACCCGCCTCCTCGCGCGGGTGGAGGAGGCCGGCCCGTCGCTCCTGCGGCGCCCGCCCCGGCTCGGGGCGAGCGAACGGCTCCGGCTGGTGCTGCGCAGCCGCTGGGGGCGGCTGGCGAGAGGGTAGGCGATCCGCTCCCGCCGTCCAGCCGCCGCCGCCCCGGCTCCTGACAGGGTGGTTCGGGATGTGAGAGGCTGAGCGCGATGGAGAGTCGCCCCCGCACTCCGCCCGAGCCTTTCGGGGCTCGCATCCGGCGCCTGCGCAAGCGGCTCGGGCTGAGCCCGGCCGAGCTCGCGCGGCGGGCCCAGATCGCGCCCGCCGATCTGCTCCGGCTCGAGCGGGGCGACCAGCGAGTCGGCTTCGACTCCCTCACCCGCCTCCTCGCGGTCCTGATGCCTCCCGAGGGGCCAGCTTCGGGCCCTACGGTGAAGGCGGGAGGACCGGGGGCGACCTCCGGAGGGACTGGCTGATGCCGCCTCCCCCGGACTCCTCTTCCATCCGCGGATCTGCTATCCTTGCGAGGCCTATGAACGGCATCGGAGATCCGACCGAACTCGAGGCACTGCGCGCCCGCTGGGTTGCCGCCACGGAAGCCGGCCGGCTCGAAGAGGCGTACGCTCTCGTCGAGGCCGCCTGGCGCTGGGCCGAGAGCGGTGCCGACGAAGAGACGCGTGCGCGGCTGCTCTGCAACCGCGCCGCGCTCGCGATCGAGCTCGGGCGCGGCGAGGAGCACCTGCCGCGGCTGCGGGAGCTGATGCTGCGCGGCGCGGGCCGGCCGAGCTACCGGCTCGCCGCCTACACCCTCGCCCGCGGCTACGAGCTGCGGCGGGAGGCGAAGAAGGGCCTCTTCTATGCCCGCCTCGCCTTCGAGACCTCACTGCAGCTCGGCGAACGGGACTGGATCGTCTCCAGCCAGAACCAGATCGGCAACCTCCTCGCCGCCGACGGCCAGTTCGCCGAGGCGGTGGCGGCGTACGAGGCGGCGCTCATCCTCGAGAGCTCGCCGCTGCCCACCGCGGTCACGAAGTACAACCTCGGCTACTGCCTCGCGGTACGCGGACAGGTCCACGACGGCCTGCACCACCTGCTCGCGAGCGTGCGGACGCTCACGCGGCTCGGCGCCGAGGCACACGAAGCGCGCGCCCGCCTCGACCTCGCCTACGCCTGGATCGAAGCCGGACGGCCCGATCGCGCCGCGCGCCACGCGGCGCGCGCCCGCGAGCTCGCCGAGCGCCTCGGCGAAACCGAGCTGCGCCGCAACGCCTACTTCCTGCTCGGCCGCGCGGCCCAGAAGCGGGGCGATGGCGTCTCCGCCCGGCTCCTCTTCCGGCAGCTCCAGAGCGACTTCTACCCCGACGCCGACTACCTCGTCGACCTGCTGGTCGAGGAGGATCTCGGCAGCGTGATCAACCTGAAGGCCTGAAGATGCGCCGCGCCGTACCGTTCGCCGCCCTGCTCCTCTGCCTGCTCCTGCCGGGCCCGGTGCGGTCACAGAGCCGTCTGCTCGGCGACGCCGCCACGCTCTATCAGGTGCATTCGGTGGCGCGGGCCGAAGTCTTCCCCGGCTTCTCCGCGATCCCCGGCGACGCCCGGATCCTCGTCCTCGAGGCCTCCCGCCTCAACGGTGGCAGCGATTTCTGGCTGGTACCGGGCACCGAGGGGGCGAGCACCGAGACGGTCGTTCACCTCGCGGCGCGGGACGGCGGCCGGGGCGTGCTCCTCGCCTGGCACGACGACGACGCCGCGATGCGGGATCGTCTCCGGCTGCGGGGATTCGATGTCGCCGGCTGGTCCGAGCTGGTGGAGCTTCCGCTCCCGTGGCTCGCGCCCGGAGCTCCGGCGCCCCGGTTCGTGGTCACCGCCGACGCCGTGGGCGCGCTCGACGCGCAGGACCGGTTCGTCACGATCCCGCGTGACGTGATCCACTGCTTCTGGTGGGGGATGCCCGAGGGGACGCTCACGCTCCTCTACCGGGCGGTCTTCCTCGTCGACGGCCGGGCGATCACCCTCTCCGCACCGTTCGACCTCGGCAGCCTGGACGTCGAGACGGCTGCGCTCTTCCCGCCCGCGCCGGCTCTCGTCATGGACTCGCTCGCGCTGCGCGGCCAGTCCGAGGCGTCACGCGTCGCGGTCGCCTTCCTCGGAGCGCGGAGCGGCCGGATCCTCTCGTTCGACCTCCAGGTCCTGCCCGACGAGCTCATGGAGCTGGCCGACAAGGCGCGCGGCCACATCATCGATCTCGGCGCGACGCTCTATCCCGAAGAGGTCGCGCTCCTGGCCGACTCGGTGGGCACCGACCTGCTCGGGATGGCGACCAGCCTCCACCCGGCCGCCGCGGCACATGTGGCCAAGGGTACCCGGGAGCTGATCGCCGCGCAGGACGGTTCTCTCCCGCTTCCGCATCTGGCCGACAAGGCGCGCGGCCACATCATCGACCTCGTCTCGACACCGCTGCGCGGCGGGGTGGCCCGCGAGGCACCAGCCGAGCGCTCCGCCCTGCTCGAGGTGCGGCAGCCGGCCGAGCAGGAGCCCGGCGCCGGTCTCGTCCACGCCGTGAAGCTGCGGGGAGTCCACGCCTGGGTGCTGCCGGGGACGGTCTCGGCACCGCTCTTCACCCGGGTGGCGAGCGAGGCGAACCTCGTCACGGTGGCCTGGCTGTCGTCGCCGGCCGAGCTCTCCTACTTCGAGCTGGGGCTCTCGGCCGACCTCCTCCCCCGGCACCTGCCGCTCGACCGCATCACGCTCGCCGAGGCGCTGGCGCTGCTCGAACAGCGGCTCGCCAACCGCTGAGCAGACCCTCTCCCCGCCGCCACCGGCGGCGACTCTCTTCAGCAGTTCACGGAATCCGGCGCCTCAGCGCCGCAGCGCGTAGATGCAACCGCGGCAGATGAAGTCGTCGGGCGCCTCTTCGATGCCGTAGACCCACCGCCGCAGGAGCGCCATCCGCTCGCCGCTGAGGATGTCGTCGAGCCGCTCGTGGTTCAGGTCACCGACCACGTAGCGGTGATGGTAATCCTGACAGCAGAGGACGCACTGTCCCGCGGAGTTGACGTGCACCCACTGGAGCGGCCGCGAGCCGGTCTGCTCGCAGCCGCGCAGCCGCTCGCCACGACGAGGCGGGTGCAGGCCGATCGGCATGACGCCCGCCCGGTCCATCACCTCGTAGTAGAGCACCCGGAAGCGACTCCCCCGGAACCGCTCCTGGATCTCGGCGAAATCCCGCCGGTGGCGCTCGTCTCCGGTGCCGAGTACGACCATCTCCATCCGCGGCGCGAACGGCTTGTCTTTCACGTGATCGAGGTTGCGCAGCACCAGCGGCAGGTGATCGCCTCCCCGTTCGACCTTGTACCGCTCGCGATCGAGCGTGGAGAGGTTCACGGAGAGGTAGTAGATCCCCCCCATCTCGAGGATCGCATCGGTCCGCTCGGGCGTGAGGCCGGTGCCGTTGGTGGAGACCGCCGGCGGCAGCCCGTACCGCTTGAGGATCCGCACCTGATCGAGGAACCGCTTGTCGGCGGTCGGCTCGTTGTAGTTGATCATCGAGACGCCTTCGAGCGTGTCGCGGTAGGCGGCGAGCTGCTCGACGATCCGCTCGTAGAGCTCCATGCTCATGAACTCGTCGGCCCGGCGGGCGACCGAAACCGGGCAGAAGTAACAGCCCTGGTTGCAGACCGAGCTCGCTTCGAGCGAGACGTACTTCAGGTAGAAGCGCCTCGAGATCTCCTCGCCCACCGGCACCAGCCACCCCTCGTCGGCGAGCACCGCGAGCCACTCAGCCGGGCCGAGGGCAGCGATCTCCGCCCCCTCGCGCGCCGCGACCACGAGGTCGTACCCCGCATCGCCCCGCTGCAGGGTGCGATCGGTCAGCGGGGCGTAGATCCGGTCGTCGCCATGATGGAGGAACGGGCTGAGCTGGTATCGAATCGCAGCGGATCCGGAAGGGTTCGTCATCGGACTGGGGCTTCCTTTCTGATGAGAGGCGCCGAGCGTAGCACGCCGCCCGGACCGCCTCACTCTTCTTCTACGAGCCAGCGGTGCGGCGCGTGGAAGAGACCGGCCTCGTACCGCTCGGCGGTCACGGAGAAGGCCGAGCGCACGATCCTCCGATCGAAGACATGGAGGAGCCGCTCGTCCATGAGAAAGATGTAGAGGATGAAATCTCCTTTGACGAGCGGCAGCTCGTCGAGCCGGAGCCGCACGGTGTGGGACCTGCGCCCCGTGAACGGCTCGAGACCGCTCCAGGCGGTCGAGAAGGTGAAGACCTCGAGCTCGTCGCTGCGGTTGATGCCCACGCCGAGGTGGAAGGCAAGCGCGGGGTCGTCGGTCTCCCACGAGATCTCGAGCTCGAACGGCTCGCCCGACCGGTAGCTCGGCCACTCGCCGGTGACCCGTGTCTGCCGCACCGCGGTCAGCCGGGCTCCGGCCCGCGGAACCGCCGCCCCGGCGGCGCTCTGCCCGGCCGCCGCCGGCGTTTCGCCGGCAGCTGCCGCCGCGGCGCTGCGGGCGAGGAGATAGCGTTCGTACTCCCTCACTACCTCCGCGGTCTCGCCGAGGGCCCGCATCCGCCCCTCGTGGAGCCAGAGCACCCGCCGGCAGAAGGCGGAGATGTAGTACATCGCGTGCGAGCAGAAGAGCAGCGTGCCGCCCCCCTCCACGAAGGCGAGGAGGCGATCCATGCACTTCTTCTGGAAGTAGCCGTCGCCGACCGAGAGCGCCTCGTCGACGATCAGCACGTCGGGCGCCACCGAGGTGGCGATCGCGAAGCCGAGCCGCATCGCCATGCCGCTCGAGTAGGTGCGCACCGGGCGATCGATGTCGGCACCGAGCTCGGCGAAGTCGAGCACCTGCGGCGTGCAGTCGCGCACCTCCGCCGCCGAGAGGCCGAGCAGCGCCGCCGTGAGCTGGATATTCTGCCGGCCGGAGAAATCGGGGTGGAAGCCGGCCCCCAGCTCGAGGAGCGAGGTGAGGCGCCCGCGCACGGCGGTCCGTCCGCTCGTCGGGCTGGTCACCCCGGCGAGGATCTTGAGCAGCGTGCTCTTGCCCGCGCCGTTCTCGCCGACCACACCGAACCCCTCGCCGCGCGGCAGCGCGAAGCTGACGTCGGACAGCGCGACGAAACCCTCGGGTGCCGGCCGGTGGGCGAGCAGCCGGCCGAGGCGCTGCCAGCCCGAGCCGGGGCGGCGGTAGATCTTGGTGACCCGGTCCACCTCGACCACGAGCGGAGCTGGCGGAGAGGCGCCTTCAGATCTCATCGGCGAAGGTCGGCCGGGCCCGGCGGAAGACGAAGAGGCCCAGCGCCAGGAGCGCCCCGGCCGCGATCACGAGGGCGGCGAGCGCGGCTGGCTCCGGCGCCGCTCCCCCGATCAGGGCCTGCCGGTAGAGGCCCACGAGCGCGGCGGCCGGGTTGAAGAGCAGCCAGCCGCGCACTCTCTCCGGCATGAGCGCCTGCGGGTAGACGATCGGGGTCAGATAGAACCAGGCCTGCAGCGCGATCCCCAGCAGCTGCGAGGTGTCGCGCACGGCGACGTTGACCGCCGCGAGCAGGAGCGCGAGGCCGGCGGTGAGCGCGAGCTGGAGCGGCAGCGCCAGCAGCAGCCAGGGCAGGGATCCCGGCGAGAGATCGCCGACCAGCGCGAGGATGGGGATGAAGAGACCGAGGCCGATGAGCAGATGGAGCGCCGCGGTCAGCACCACGGTCAGCGGCAGCAGCTCGCTCGGAAAGCTGAGCTTCTTGACCAGCATCGCGTTGTCGGTGATCGCCGTGGCGCCCCGGGCGACCCCCTCGTGGAGCGCCATCCAGGGCAGCAGGCCGCAGAAGAGGAAGAGCGCGAAATGCTCCGTCCGCTCCCCGGTGAGCGGGATCCTGAGGACGAAGGAGAAGACGAACGAGAAGAGCGCGAGCTGCCAGAGCGGGTGCGCGAACGACCAGGCCAGCCCGAAGAACGAGCCGGCGTACCGGCCGCGGAAATCGCGGCGCACGAGCTCGGAGAGGAGAAAGGTCTTCACGCGCTCCGGTCTCTCGCCGGCACCCGTGGCCGCCGGCGATGGCGGCCGGCCGGGCGGCCGATCCGGTGAGGGATCATCCGCCCGGCACCGGGGTCACCGCTCCGGGTTGCAGATCGTCCGCAGTACCTGGGCCGGCATGCCGATCGAGTAGCGCCGCTCGGCGCTCGCGGTCACCCCGACCCAGCCCTGGGCCGCCTCGCCGAACAGCTCCCCGTCGTGCGACAGGTCCACCACGAACCGGCCGAACGGGC